>Ga0207654_10000522_pt1 | contig 22006 bp, 27 predicted proteins | sample KBSC64metaG_FD_184355 | JGI IMG/M metagenome (GOLD analysis project Ga0207654, IMG submission 184355) | Corn rhizosphere microbial communities from Kellogg Biological Station, Michigan, USA - KBS C6-4 metaG (SPAdes) (version 2) | ecosystem: Host-associated > Plants > Roots > Rhizosphere > Soil...
TTATTAATTCATTGTTTGACCAATTAAAAGCAGACGGTCTTTACAACGACAAAGAAGAAAATTTCTGGCTGGACAATTTCTCTAATATAGAATTTTCGGCAACAGATAATGACAAAAAGGTAATCGGGTCAATGAATGACATGATTTATCAACTTAAGGTAGCTATTCTTTATAAAACATCTGGACTTGAAAATCCGTCGAATATTAAAGCAGGCCAATATGTAAATGATATACCCATGGGACTTATCCAATATAGAAATCCATTGGATAAAATGCGCGACTTAAAAAACAACGCCTAACATTCGGTTTGCTGCCAGGCTGGCGGGACGTTGCTGCAATCGACAGTAGTTCATTAATCAGCAGTAGTCAAGGGGCGACCGATTATTAAGATGTTTTTATGACAAATTAAGTTCAGTTTTATTAACCGGGTTCAGCGGCTGGGCGGACGAAACACAGATGCCAGCCCGGCAGCAAGCCGTCAACGTTGTGTGCTATACTACAGTGACCCATGAAAGTTGTGATTATCTTATTTATTTTATTATTCCTGAGGAACAACAGCGCATTTTGTAATGACACAACGCAGTGTTTATTTCCTATAAAGCTTGAAAATAAATGGGGCTTCGTTGACAATAACCAAGTTCTTAAAATTCCCTATCAATTTGATAGCGTAATAAATTTTTCAGAAGGACTAGCTTTAGCAGAAACGAAAGGGCTTTGGGGCTACATAAACTACGAAGGTGTTTTTGTTATAAAGCCTCAATATAGATATGCTGAATCCTTTTCTTGCGGACTTGCAAAGGTTAATTCTACAGAAAACGAATATTCAACAGTCTTCATTGACAGATCAGGGAACATTGTATTCAAATCAAAGATCAGAGAAGTAAATTCTTTTCGTTTTGGCAGAGCTTTGACAAGGATTAACAATCGCATTTGTTTTTTAAATACTAAAGGCGAGACCGCAATTAAAACTTCATATCCTTACGGTGGCGAATTCTATGACGGAATTGCCTTAGTCTGGTCTGACAATACAGCCGAATACATTGACACATTGGGTAAAAGAATTGCATTTTTTAACGAAATGGGACACCAAAGTTTCAGTGACGGTCTTGCAAGCGTTTTAGGCAACAATAAAACATTCTATATTGACAAATTCGGAAACAAAATAAAAATAACAAGTAGATCTTTCTACATAAATAAACTGGGACAACCTGCAATTACAAATACTGTTGACAGTCTTGTTTATTTTCCTTTTTACAACGGAATTGCAGAAGTATGTATTCCGGGGGTTGGACACAAATCAGGATTTATTGACAAAACCGGAAAGTTAATTGTTCCCGTTATATATGACCAAGTGAACAATTTCTTTGGTGAATACACAACAGTTTATAAATCGGGGAAAGGCAGCATAATCAATAAAATGGGGCAAATTGTGGCTGACATAACAGATTATGACAAATACTTTCCAAAATATAACTGTCATTAGATTGACTGTACAGCACACAATATTGGGTTTTATGCTAGTGGGGCCGACGAATAAACAATGAGCAGTAGGTTTCAATTAAGCATTTGTCTGGTGCGACGTTTCTAATTCATGTTTTAAGTAAAAAGTGAAATCAGTTTTCTTAACTTAGATCAGAGGCCGGGCGGAAGGAATTCTATTCCCCACCAGCATAAAGCCCCCGACGTTGTAGGCAACCTCCTTGAGAAAACTAATTCAAAATGATTGAAGCGTTTGGTTTTATGGGTTCCATTGATTTAGAAAATCATTTTTTCAAAAGAGATGCACATTGGCTCCTCAACATTTATGACAGTGCGGAAACGCATGCTGACAATAAAGCAAAAGAAGTAGAATTGATCATGACTAAAAATAAAAAATTCGAGCAGAGTGGCCTATTAACCGAAGAAAAAGAAAAATTACTTGAAGATTTTGTTCATTATAAATTTCATTTTAAACACCTAACCCTTCACTCTCTATTTATATCGGCATATTCGCTTCTTGAGAACCATTTACAAACAATAGCCAAACAACTAGAATTATACTCAATTGACAGACCAAAAATCAAAGAAATAAATAAATATAAAAGCGAATTAGACAAAATAAGAAAGTACCTAAATATTATCCATGACATTCAAACCGCTAAATGTGACAATACCAGTTGGCAATTAATATTAAAGTTTCAAAAAATTAGAAACTTAATTGTGCACAATGGAAGTACACTAAATGATACTTCAAAAGAAATTTGTATTCGTTTTTTAAAAAAATATGAAACCAATTTTTCTCAAGACTATACTTTTAATATTAGTGACCGAAACTTTCTGGCTGATTTTTGCAAAGTGACATCAGCATATTCTGACAGTATTGTTACTGATATTTATAAAATTGGACATTTTAACTGGTGACTCAGAAAGGCTGCCTACAACATTCGGTTTGCTGCCAGGCTGGCGGGACGTTGTTGCAATTGGCAATAGTTCATTAATCAGCAGTAGTCATGGGGTGACCGATCATTAAGATGTTCTTATTATAAATTAAGTTCAGTTTTATTAACCAGGCTCAGTGGCCGGGCGGACGGAACACAGAAGCCAGCCCGGCAGCAAGCCGTCTACGTTGGCTGCTAGGCATTTGATCGCAAAGTAAATTTGACAATCTCATAAAATGAAACGACCGATTTCTATAAAACCCCTTTTTTTCCAACTGACTACAACTTTTTTAGTTTTGTACATTATTTTCATGTTGTTATTTATGACAAAAGGTGGTGACAGAGCTGGACTAATTACAGGACTTGGCTTGGAGAATTCCAAAACGACATACGCAATTATCACAATTGTTATGACAATTGGACTGGGTTTATTTTTTGGACTTCCAATAAGAATTATTACCAGTTTTCGCAAATGGTGGATTAAAAACCCAATTCTTAATATTTCTTTATTAATTATTGGACTCTTGCTGGTGGTACTTTCTGCAAACTCCTTTTTTCGACTGGAAACTATATCAGGTAACTCGGGTGTGCTAACGACATATTCTATAGCTAACCCTTACCCTGTTTTAATTGGGTGGTTCTTAACCGCGTTTTCTTTACTACATTTTTATCCAGTTTCATTTTTAAAATGGACAAATGCAGATACAGCGGCAAGCCAAACTAATAAAATAACTCGCTGACCGACTTGCCCAGCAGCCAACATTCGGTTTGCTGCCAGGCTGGCGGGACGTTGTTGCAATGAGCAGCAGTTATCAATGAGCAGCAGTTATGGGGCGACCGTTTTTAAACTTAGTTTTGTTATAATTTCAAGTTCAGTTTATTAACCAGGTTCTGTAGCCGGGCGGACGGAACACAGAACCCAGCCCGGCAGCAAGCCGTCTACGTTACATGCCATTTTACCGATCGCCAAACCTATGACACTTTCCGACAGGGCTCAGACATATGTCAGCACTCTAATACGCGACAAGGACTGGACAATATCAGATCCACAAGAAATTGCAGACTACTTGTCTCGGCAGACGATTCCCGCTTTTGAGGGCGTGATTGAGTTTCAAAAATATTATTCGGGGCTCCAATTAACTGTGACTAGCAAGCCCGGACAAGCGTTCAAGGCCTCACTATTCTCAAATGCTGACTTTGTTGCCAACAAGCAAATCACTTATAATATAATAAATGGACAATACTATTTCGACTGCGGGGATCATGAAACAGCCCAATTTTGGTTTGTAGTTAGGCAAGACGGCAAAATCGGTACTAGGGACAATGCGGCTAATGCAACCAATATTATACATTCTTCTTTTGACAAATTTATAGAGACATATTCTCTTAATGATTTGTTAAGCAGGAAGAAGGTATATGAATACCCTGCCTTTTTTGAAGTTAAGAATGAAGAACTCTTCAATTTGTTAACCGCGGACTTTCACGCAGACAAAGCCGCAAGTGACGAATACAACAAGTGGCTTTTTAATGATGACTTGACTATCCATCAAGGAACCTGGTATGACAGGCCGTCTGCATATATTCATGTCTCTGGGCTTGACAAAGGTCAGTGTAATGATTTTGTCAACTTGCTTATTGACAAACAAATTGTCTCGACGTAAAACGGCATGTAACGTGCGTTTGCAGCAAGTGGGCTTGACGGAAGAGCAATGGTCAGCGGGGCATCATTCAGCAGCAGCTATGGTGCGACCGTTTTTTAGGCAGATTAGTTTAAAATAAAGTTTTTTCAATAAACCAAGTTCAGTGGCTGGTCGGACGGAATGCTATTTCCCCACCTGCTGCAAGCCCTGAACGTAAGCGGCTATTTTAAACCGACATTCCGTTATGAAACAAAATTTTCTACTTCTTGCTTTGACCTTTTTTTCTTTCACAGCGACATCTCAAAATAAAATGCGTTCAGTTGACGAATTAATTAACAAGACTGAACCAGGTTGGACACTTGTTCAGCAATGGATTGACTCTGCAAAAAATAAAGTTGAAGTTCTTTCGTGTGACACAGCAAAAGCAAAAGACGCATTATACAAAACGCAAGTAACGACACGTTCACCGATGGGTGCAATAATTTATTCAACTGGCGGGATATTAATTGACAACGGGTGGATAAGAATTTTAGGTTCGGGAAATAGCAAACTTAGCAGGACACTTCCTGATTGGAATAAAGGCAAATCGTTTAAAGAGTTTGGCGACAGACCACCATTCCTTTTAGTTGCAGACGATGTTGTTGGCGGCTTCTTTGCAGTTAATGGTGGACAGTTTGGAAAAGACGCAGGCAAGATTTATTATCTGGCACCCGACAATTTAGAGTGGGAGGCATTGGATATAACTTACACTGAATTCTTAAACTTTTGTTTTAGTGGTGACATCGCAAAGTTTTATGAAAACCTACGTTGGACAAATTGGAAAGGTGAGGTTTCAAAACTTGACGGAGATAAGGTTTATAATTTCTATCCATTTTTATGGACAAAAGAAGGAAAAGACATAAATAAAGTCTCCAGAAAACCAGTACCAGTTGAAGAGCAATATAGCTTCAACTTAAGTTCACGAAAACAACTTGGGCTTGACAAATAAAAACAGCCGCTTACATTGGGTTTGCTGCAAGGCTGGCAGGACATTGGAGCAATGGTCCTTTTACCGCTGTTGTGCTTCATCTGGGCTGGACAAACATTGCTGGGCTTTTGTTTGTTAACCTGTACTTTTATATCTTTAATCAGCAGCGATCCCGGGCGGGCGAGCAACGAATTCCAGCCCTGCAGCAAGCCCTGCCCGTTGGGCGCAAGCATTAACCTTTAATTCAACAAACTTCCTATGAAACAAATGGCTTTCATTCTAATAGTGTTGGGACTGTTTATTTCATGCAACAATATTCATAGTAATGAAAACTTCTCTGACTCGCTATCTGTTAGACAAAACCCAGGTGTCTCAACAAAAGCTTCTGAGCGACAATTATTAATAAAGTTGCTAAAAAATATACAAGCGGTCTTTGCTTCCAACGACAAAGAAAAAATAGCACAGACCTTTAAATTTCCGCTTGCTGACACAACATTTAGTTTTTATATTGATGACTCTACGTTCCAGACTGAATATAAAAGAAATGACAACAGGACGACTAAAGCAATGTTTATTAAATATTTCTCTAAAATTTCTCACAACATAGAATTTGATCAATTAAACCAACTTTTTAAACAGGTCAATCTTGACAAATTGACTCAAAAAGACACGCTGGAAAAAGAATTACGAAATAACAAAGAGAAGTGCTATAAATTCTATCATGTTTTTGTTGACAAAGACCTTGTAACGCTAGAATTTGGGTCTAACACTAATAATAACTTTGCCGACAACTCAAAGAAACCAAAAGATGATGAAAGCTTTGGTGACGAATGCGAATTTTCTTCAATTTGGTTATTTCACTTCGATGGGAAACAACTTCAATTTATAAAACAAATGGCAGCGGGTTGACAAATGCCAGCGCCCAACATTCGGTTTGCTGCCAGGCTGGCGGGACATTGTTGCAATCGGCAGTAGTTCATTAATCAGCGGTAGTCATGGGGCAACCGATCATTAAGATGTTTTTGTTATAAATTAAGTTCAGTTTTATTAACCGGGCTTAGTGGCCTGGCGGACGTAACACAGAAGCCAGCCCGGCAGCAAGCCATCAACGTTGGCTGCTACTCTCGATGAGATTTCGTTAACTAATAAAAGCACAATTGAAGCTCTTTCCATTTTTTAAAAAGAAGGACGATAAAATAAGCTACAAATGCTCATGCTGTGGACAAGTTTATGATACAGTACCATTGTCTTTTGGCGCCGACTATCCCGACTATTATTTTTCTGTGCCGGCAGAAGAAAGAGATGCAAGAATAGAATTGCAACAAAGTCTTTGTGTAGTAGACAAAAAACATTTCTTTCATCGTGGCAGGTTGACAATTCCAATTGTAGACCACACTAAAAACCTAATTTTCAATGTCTGGACTTCTATAAGTGAAGACAATTATGGCAACAGAATGGAATTTTGGAACAACCCAAAACGTATTGACCAAGAACCATACTTTGGTTGGTTGCAGACTATTGTTCCAACTTACGGTGACACGATAAATATCAAATCCATTGCAATTGAACAAGAAGTTGGACTAATTCCAGAAATTAAAATAGTAGAAGAAAACCACTCATTAAAAATTGACCAGGACAACGGCATTACTTTTAAAAAAGCTTTGCAAATAGTCGACAAAATATTAAGGGAACAACATCACAATAACTAACTCGACAGACGAGAGCAGCAGCCAACATTCGGCTTGCAGCCAGGCTGGCTCGACATTGTTGCAATGAGCAGTAGTTATAAATCACCAGCAGTTATGGGGTGACCGTTCATTAAGATGTTACTGCTATAAATTAAGTTCAATTTTATAAACCAGATTCAGTGGCTGGGCGGACGGAACACAGAATCCAGCCCGGCAGCAAGCCGTCTACGTTGTGTGTAATGCAATGAAATTACTTCTTAAACTATGTTTACTTTATTTAAGTGGATTGCTATTTAGCTATTTACTTTTTAAGTTATTTACAGCAGGGGACAATTATTTTATAAAATCTTCAGGATTTTGGCTTGGGCCCGTGATATTCATTGGACTTGGGCTACTAGTTGGACTTCTTCTGTCTATAAGAAGTAAAAATAGGACTAAGCAAAATTATGTCTTGTTAACTGCGACAATAAGCTGTATTTTATTCTGTCTTATTATAGGATCAATCCGTTTCTACGACTGGTATTACAAAAGAAGTATGTTAAACATAGAGGCTAATGAAGATTTACTAAATAACGCAGCTTCTTACTCACGACAACAACGAATAGCCTTTGACATGTTAACAAAAGACTATCCAAATAGTAATGATTTTAGGCTTTTACAGATATCAACGACAAAAGATGACACCGTTATCGACAAAAGTAAAATTGACAAATATGTCATTGAATTCACATACACGAAGAGAAACATGGTTGGCAAATTATTTAAATCAAAGTATCAGGTTATCGACAAAATAGGCTATGTGCAATCCTTTGACATACAGTTAACTAATATTGAGCAATTTAAGATCGATAGCTTGTTAAAAACAAGTCAACAGCAAATTTTACGATCGACAAAAAACTATACGGACACCATACAACAATAAGCACTACACACAACATAGGTATTTATAAAATTTGGGGCGACGGAAGTGCAATCGGCATTTGTACATAATCAGGCAGCAGCTATGGGGCGACGGCTCCAATTGATGTTTTAGGTAAGAAGGAAAATTAGTTTTCAAAATAAGTTCAGTAACCGGGCCGACGTTTTCAAAGCCCAAACTTCATAAATACCCGGTCGTTAGCGGTAATTTTATGACAACTTCCCAATATATTAGAACGACATTAAAAGATTTTCGCCCGACAAGTCAAAAAATAAATTTGACTGATGCTAACATTGGTATTTCGACAAGACTTTTCAAGGCCAAGGACCATGATGGCAATAAATTTAAAGCATATGAATTTTCGGACAGAATTATGCTTGAGGTAGCAGCAAAAACATCGCTATTATTTGCTATTAATTTGCCCAACTATACATTTTCAGCCAATAATCTTCAAGAGCCGAATATCTATGTTAAACATCCAAACGATAAAGATGCTCTCTCTTGTGTTGACTTAATTAAGCAAGAAATTAAAGACATAAATCTAAAATACAATGAGGCCATTTTTGTTTATGCGAATAAAATTAAGTTACTACTTGACAAACAAAGGGGACTTATAAGAGAAATCAATTCGCTTCAACAAATAAAATTAATTATTGAAAATAATTTCCCTGGCCCGACAGATGTAATTGATGTTTCGAAAATTCCTGAAGACTTTAAAACTTTACTGCCATATATTAAAGAATGGGCCATTTCAGACGACCAGGAACGGAGTGACAAAGTAAAAAAAACATCAAAAGCAAAGCTTCAAAAACTGCTTGACACAATTGGGCCTAAGTTGGGTTTAATTGATAAATACCTCGATACTTTTAGAAATACACCCATGCCCTATGAAGCAACATTGATTGGAAACTTAGGTGAGCTTGCTGCTGAATTAAATCTAAATGAAAAATTACACTCTAAAAACTACCGCTAACATTCGGTTTGCTGCCAGGCTGGCGGACGAATAAATTTTGTGATCACTAGTTCTTTGTTCAGCATTTGTTGGTGCGACGTTTCATTAAGAATGTTTTTACAAAAAATATTGTTTAGTTTTATTAACCAAGCTTAGTGGCCGGGCGGACGGAACACAGAATTCCAGCCCGGCAGCAAGCCGTCTACGTTAAGCGCAAACCTTATTTGTGTAAGCTCGCTAAGTGGTTGGACAAATACTGATTTTCAAATCTGCCTTTGCTAGATTTGGACACATTCATAATAGTTCGATACTTCAAAATTATTTTTGGCTTTGGCAAGCATACTTTAGGTCTAAAAGAAAGGCTGCGCTTAACATGGGGTTTTATGCAAGTTGGGCCGACGGAACTGCAATCAGCTTTTCTGCAAAACCAGGCAGTATCAAAGTGCGACCGATCCAATTAATGTTTACAAATAGAAAAATTAATTAGTTTTCAAAACGTGTTTAGTGGCTGGGCTGACGGAATTCTAATCCCAACCTGCATAAAGCCCGCGACGTTGGGCGCTATTAACATATCATGACAAAATCATTACTGTATTTAACAGTCATACTAGCGACCATTTCCGAAAGCTGTAAACAACACTCTCCGGCAACAGCAAAAGAAAATCAGTTACGCGACAAGTACTCGGAAGCATGGAGTGCTATAGTCGTAAATTTAGGTAACGAAAAAATTACAATTTATCGTTCTGACAATTCCGCAGAGTTAAGAAAATGGGATTATACAGATTCGCTAACAAAAAATGGGAAAATCAGTACACCAACAACTATTAAGATTGAAAATGTCAAACTTAAATCTGAAGAAATTGACAGCATTTATGTTTGGACAAAAAAAATGATAGCTGGTTTTACTCTTCCTGAGAACTTCTGTACTGAATACGTTGGACATTTGAGATTGACTATTGCATACGGTGAACAAGTAAATCAATCCTGTGAATACAAATCAATTTGCGACTGGACAATTTTAGCTCCAGAAACAGCAAAGTTGAGCCTTTTACTTAAACACAAATTCGCACTGTTCGACTAACAACGCCCAACATGGGGTTTTATGCTAGTTGGGCCGACGGAACTGCAATCCGCATTTCTGCAAAACCAGGCAGCATCAAAGTGCGACCGATCCAATTCATGTTTACAAATAGAAAAATTAATTAGTTTTCAAAATGCGTTTAGTGGCTGGGCTGACGGAATTCTAATCCCAACCTGCATAAAGCCCGCGACGTTGTAGGTAATTTTATGCTTTCGCTACCCAAACTCCCATTGCGACAAAAGATCTATCTGTCACTTACAATATTGACCGGACTCTTTATTCTTATAGCGTCATACTGGGAATTTATTGGGTGGGAAAGTCTTCACACTTTAATTCTTTTCTATGGCATTTGCATTCCAACTTTTCTTTTAGCAGACGAGACAATTATTGATCTCAACGATAAACAAATATTTAAGATATGGTCGACAATTGCATTAATTTTCTTTACTATTTACGTCTTGACACAAAACAAATATTTTGTGTCGACTAAAGCACCAAATATTAAAAGTGCGACTAAATCATTTAAGGCATTACCATTATTTCTTATGTTCTATTGGATTTTAAACGAGGCCGTAAAAAAAAGAACAGGTCATTTTATAATAAACACTTTTTCACAAAACACTTGGTATAATTATGCGGCCAAGAGAAATATTCGTTGGTTTGACATTTTGACCAACATTTTATTGCTCATAGTAATTGTTCTGGCAGGAGTAATTGACTTTTAAATTCAGTTCTAGTTCGACATAAAACTACCTACAACATTCGGTTTGCTGCCAGGCTGGCGGACGAATAAATTTTCTGATCAGTAGTTCGCTAATCAGCATTTGTTGGTGCGACGTTTTATTAAGATGTTTTTGTTTAAAATAATTTAGTTTTATTAACCAAGCTTAATGGCCCGGCGGACGGAACACAGAAACCAGCCCGGCAGCAAGCCGTGGACGTTAGGTGCCATTTCCGTTTGCTTAGCCACTCAAATCAGAGAGCAAACAATCGACAACTTAAAAAACGACGATAGTTTATTATAAATCAAACAACTTCAATGGACCTTGTCGCAAAATATTTTAGCGCCGATATGACTTCAACAGAGAGCAATAGGGCAAATACTTTCTATCCACCGGCCGACTTGGAGATGATCAAACAAACAGAACGCATTCTTTCGACTAAGTTGCCTAAAGACTATGTGGACTTTCTACTTCAAACAAATGGATATGAAGGACAAGTTGGACAGTCTTATTCTATATTTACTCCAGTTGACAAAATCGAGGAATTCACACAACTTTACGGGACACAGTTTTTTCCTTGGATCATTTTTATCGGGACAGACGGAGGTGGTGACATGTATGTAATTGACAAAAGGACCAACCCTTTGCAATTTGGACTACTCCCATTCATTAGCAGTGATGAAGACTTTATACCATTAGGCGACACTTTTGAAGAATTTATTAAGCATCTATACGACAATGATTTCTGGACAACAACGGATGAAAGCAACGTTGTCGACTAAAACGTCACCTAACATTCGGTTTGCTGCCAGGCTGGCGGGACATTGTTGCAATGGGCAGCAGATTATCAATCAGCAGCAGCTATGGTGCGACCGTTCATTAAGATGTTTTTATTATAAATTAAGTTCAGTTTTATTAACCAGGTTCAGTGGCCGGGCGGACGGAACACAGAAGCCAGCCCGGCAGCAAGCCGTCTACGTTGTAGGCAAGCGTTTTGCAACTCCCTAATTACGCATGGACAGACAAACATTCATTGGAAATTTCAAACTCTTACTTGTTCATTTAAAAGACTGGACTTCACAGAACTGCTTCAATGAGCTTTCCGACAATTATAAATTTATTCTTGAACCAAGTGAGCGGACAACAAGCGACCATTTAACAGACAAAGAAAACGATTATTTAAAAATCTGGAATAGTCTTCGTGACAAACAACTGTCGTTTGACCAAGTCGTCGATCTATTCTATCGAGATGGCAAAACACCCAAATGGGTGGACTCCTACATTATTTCTTCAACTAAAGATTTAACTGTTGTGCGACTACTTTTTAGCAGAGAATTCAGAACAGAAAATAAGATATATTATTTAGATTGGGGCACGGGACCATTCAAAGCAGTGGTTCAAATTCCACCGGACCATTTGAAAATTATTAAAGGCGACAAGTTCGACCTCAATTGGAAAAGAATTAAATGAGTATTCAATATAATTTGGGCAACATCCGTCCGACAAAAAACGCCTGCCTACAACATTCGGTTTGCTGCCAGGCTGGCGGGACATTGGTGCAATCGGCAGTAGTTCATTAATCAGCAGTAGTCATGGGGCGACCGATCATTAAGATGTTTTTGTAATGAATTAAATTCAATTTTATTAACCAGGCTTAGTGGCTGGGCGGACGGAACACAGAAGCCAGCCCGGCAGCAAGCCGTCTACGTTACCTGCAAGCTTTGAAGACCCTTCTAATCATATCGACATTTCTAATCTGTACGAGTTCTTATAGTCAACTTGACAGACTTAAAGGCATTTGGATTACACCAGCACAGGAACTTATACAAATGGCTGATACCGGAGAATTGAAAAACGACAACTACCTTTCCAACTCAAAGCTAAGCGACGAAAATTTCGAATTATACATTTATGGTGACACATTCAGTTTTCAGAAGAGATATTATTCTTCTGCAACTAATTATGAAAAGCTGTACGTTGACAGGTACGACTTGAAAGTTATAAAATCAAGTGATACATCATTTGTAGCTATACCTGTATCTTCTTTTTCAAGGAAGTTCTTTCAGGACAAACCTGAGTTGACATTTACAAAGCAGGAATTTGCGATTGACACTGCTATAAAATTTGACAAAATCATTTTTCATACTACTGAATGCTTTAGGACTTGCCCAGTTTATCATTTACAAGTTGACAAATCAAAGAAAGTGAAATTATACACCGAAGTAGTTTACAAACCAAGAAATGGGTTCCAGACCGACACCGCTTCACAAGGTTATTTTATCGGGCAGCTTAGTGACACTATTTTTGAAAAACTTATCAAGGCTATACAGACTTGCAATCTAAGAACGCTTAAAATGAATAATGCTCTTTGTTGCGATGGTTCTATAAGCACAATTATTGTTTATTTCAATGGACAGAGGAAGTATTTTAAAACAATGTTTCCGCCGACAATAGCTAATGAGTTAATCAAGACTTTATATGACATTTGTGAAGAAGGTGGTTTGACAAAGACATTCGACAAATTTAAAATTGAGGAATAAGCCAGCAGGTAACATTGCATTGGCAATATGGCGGGGCGACGAATATATTCTCAGCTTTTTGTTCGCTACTCGGCTTCAGTTTCTGCTGACGAATAAAGCCGGGCAGCAGAATCAACAGTGAGCTTTTGTATCATTATCGGCATCGGCTCCGGGCAGAAGGAACACAGAATACCGCCACATCGCCAATGCTTCAACGTTATAGGGCATTTTAAACGACATTCCGTCAACTAGCAAGATATGGGAACTTGGAGCACCAAAATAAACAGCAACGACACCTTTCAGGACATTTACCAAAACTTCTTTGACGCATACAATCAAGGACAAGAACCTGCTGATATTTCTAAGCAAATTCAAGACGACTATGCAGAAATGTTTGGGGATTCTGATGACCGCAACAATAGCTTATTCGGACTTGCTTTAGCCCAATGGGAGACAAAGTCTCTTGACCAGACAATTTACAAACAAGTAAAAGAAATTATAGAAAGTGGTAATGACCTTGAGGTTTGGAAAGGGCTTGGAGCCGACGAAAAATCTATAAAACAAAGAAAGGTTGTTTTGGACAAATTCTTAACTCAAATCTCTACAGAAAAAGAAAAACCAAAACGTAGGGTAAGACCAAAGTTTGAATTTGAAATGATTAATCTTGTCGAGGAAATTGCGCCAGACAATTTGAAAACGTTTAGCGTCAATGAAGAGTATACAAACAAGAATTATATTCATACAAGCGGGCTTATGAATTGGAAACAAGGTGGTGGTTCTATTTTGTATTTTACAGGGCAAGGAAAAAAGATTTCTGCAAAGTGGCTTGACAGTAATACATTGGAAGTAACTCATGATAATGACATAGTTTTTACGATACAAAATGACAGTTCATATTTTTTTGGTGACGCCGTCAAAGTAATTTATAAATCAAATCTATGACCTTACACAAAACGCCCTATAACATCAGGTTTTGTGCAATTGGGGCAGGACGTTGAAACAATCATCGGCAATACATATCCAGGCTTTGGTTTCGGCGGACGGAATTCTGTTGGGCAGTAGTTCTAAACTTCGGATTTTAGTTGCTAATTTAGCTTCAGTTCCGGTCAGACAGTTGGTTAATTCCCCAACTGCACAAAGCCTTGAACGTTATATGGCATTTTTTATAAGCATTCGTTTATGATTAAGGATTTTATTTTGACATTACTTTTACTAGTTTTCCATTCAAACTCCGACAGTAACAGTTATAACAAAACACCTTTTCTTTCGGGCGCTGCGACAACTTTGAAAACAGATAATAAAGGTGCACAATTGCGAAAAACTGCAAGGCTTTTCTATAACTACCTACCGTTTAAAGTCGTCTCATTTGCAAATACCTTAAATAAACATACGACTGACACTGACACATTAAAATGTAGTAACTGGACACTTGGCAAACAAGACATTGAAAAAATAATAAAAAATTCAGAACCGATTAACGGAACAACTTGGGACTTAGGTTTTTCAGTCTCGGCTTGCACAAAGACCGTTAGTGTTGTTCAAGCTCGACAACAATTTAAAATTGAAATTAATGCGGCTTCATTTTTTTGGGTAAGTAATGGTGACACTTCTATCCTTTTTGGAGACTATAAGAGGTCTGACAGGAAATACTTCCTCGACCATCCCAACAGCGAGTAAAAAAACGCCATATAACATTCGGTTTGCTGCCAGGCTGGCTGACGAATAAATCTCGTTGATCATTGGTTCGCTAATCATCATTTGTTGGTGCGACGATCACAGAAATCCAGCTTGGCAGCAAGCTGTCTACGTTATGCGCAATATGAGGAAGCTTATCATAATAATTGGACTATTGTTTTTTTTGTCTAACAGTTCATTCTGTCAAACAATTCACAATACTAAATTATACGGCAAGTGGATTACTTGCAAAATGGTTGATTCGACTGACTTTGGAGTTATTAATCTCGAAAACGTTGATTCTTTTACTACAAGTGTCAGGCTAATATCTCAGAAAAAAGATTTTTTAAAAAAGATTAAGCTTGACACGATCGTGAATGAAGAAGAAAGATATAATAGTTTAAAAATATTTTTGATGCCACTCTATGACTTATTCCATGGGACTTGGATAGATTTTCATAATGATTCAACGGCCATTGAGCATATTAAAGGCACAAGCGACAATTTCACTAATCTCAATAGGACATTTGAATTTAACACAAAAACAAATCATTTAATTTTTGACAAGCATAGTCGTCCGGAAGAGTTAGAAATAAAAATGTTATCAGACGACACATTGATTTTACGCTTTTATTCGGAGGGTCTTAATTTGCTAGTTAAGAAAGAGAGATGAAACGAATGCGCATAACATGCGGTTTGTTGGCAGGCTGGCGAGACGTTGTTGCAATCAGCAGTTGTTATAAATCAGCAGTAGTCATGGAGCGACCGATCAGTAAGATGTTTTTGTTATAAATTGAGTTCAGTTTTATTAACCGGGCTTAGTAGCCAGGCGGACGAATCACAGAAGCCAGCCCGGCAGCAAGCCGTCAACGTTATAAGCAACCTTTGAAATGCCTCGTACAAAAATAGGTTGCATAAATTTTCAATAAGATTTTAATCAAAAACTACTTTCCTTTAAACTTTAATAAAACTATGTTTCAATGCAAATGAAAATAATATCCTTTGTTATTGCAATAATCTTATCATTTGCTTTTTTATTAGTAAATGCTCAGAATAAAGTATCCGCAGACAGGATTGCTGTAACCGCAAAGCGAATGATTGATGTTCGTTCGGGCAAAGAAATTCCTGATGTGGTTATACTAATAGAAAAAAATAAAATTGTAGCAGTAGGTTCTAATCTTAAAATTCCTGATAGTTTACATATTATTGCACTTGGTGATGTAACCATTTTGCCTGGGCTTATTGATGCCCATACTCATTTATTACATCAATATTATGCAAGATATGGAGATGATAACTCAAACAGGATTTTAGAAATGGTCCAACTCGGCCCTGCTAAAAGAGCATTACTGGGCGCGAAGTTAGCCCGTGAAATGCTGGAAGCTGGTTTCACATCCGTTCGTGACTTAGGCAATTCCGGCATCAATGCCGATATTGCGTTAAGAGATGCGATTAATAATGGAGATGTTAGTGGCCCACGTATGTTTGTTTCCACCCGGGCGCTTTCTCCAGTCGGTGGTCAGTTTCAATCATTGACACCAGAGGCACAACAGCTAATAAACCAAGAGTATGTTCAGATAAATGGTGTGGATGAAGCACGGAAAGCTGTCCGTCAGGCAATATATGATGGTGCCGATTGCATAAAAATTATTGCCAATACTGGTAACCGTCGATTGTCTTTTGAAGAAATGAAAGTTATTGTAGAAGAAGCAAAACGGGCTAACCTGCCGGTAGCTGCACATGCAACCGATGGAGACGGGCCTTCTATGAGCGCCGCTGAGGCAGGGGTGAATTCAATTGAACACGCCTATACCATTTCTGATACAGTGCTTAACTTGATGGCCAAAAAGAATATTTTTTTGGTACCTACAGATGCTTCCGGAGTTGTAAGGTACCAAGAAAGAATCAAAAGGGCTTTAAAAGCAGGTGTGCGGATAGCAATAGGTTCAGATATTTATTATGAATTTCCAGGAAAAACCCGAGGTCAGGTCTGCGCTGGAATGTATAAAACGTATGTAACATCCGGAATGACCAACATTGAAGTATTGCGTGCTGCAACAATTAATCCAGCGGATTTAATCGGGAACAATTCAATAGGCGCAATAGAAGTTGGAAAATTTGCGGATATAATAGCGGTTAAGGGAAGCCCAATGACTGATATCAGTGTTTTAGAACAAGTGTTTTTTGTAATGAAGAATGGGAATGTTTATAAGTAGCAATTACAACATACATTCATATTTACAACTTTTATGACTATTAAGTCCATATTTAGATTCTAATTACAAATTAAGGCTGCTTATAACATTGGTATTGCAGCAAGTGGGGCTGGACGTTGAAACTTCGGCTGTTTGTTTTCAATCAGCAGCCGTTCCGGGCAGATGGAATTCTAATTCCCAACCTGCATAAAGCCCTACTCATTGTGTGCTATCGTATGAACCCCAAACGACTATTCATCTTACTATTAATAATGGGACTCTTTTCATTCTTCAGTTGTGGTGACAAGTCACAAAAAGGCAAAACCGACAAACCCAATCGTAAAATGCATCAATATTTTGGGTATTTCTATGACTAAGAAGTGGAGCTAAAGTATTTGAGTCGAATGTGGTAACACTATCCCTTTCTTTCTGATAGTCTTTCATGAGAGCATTCAGCGATTTTATCATCTCGTCTAATGAGAGCATATTTTTTTCAAGACAACCATAATCCTTGTGGCGCAAACACTGATATACCTGTTTTGAAAGTTCAGTAAAAGGTGGGATGCTGTCCTGCGCAAGAACCCTTGTGCTCAATATCATCAATATTGCTGATAAAAAAGATTTCATTTTATTCTTTGACTGTAACAAATCATCTATCAAACTTACTTATTATTACGTTAAACGAAAAGATTTATAATAGTTAAAAAGTATGATATGCGCATGTGACTTTACAAAAAATAACAGTGAGCCTGAAAATGGCTCACTGTTGACAATGTTAGATACTCGCAATGAACGGTGACTTCCTAATAAATGTTTCATCCGACAATTGTTCTATTAGAAACTGGGCTAAGTCAGTTGCGCTTATTTTATCGCCTGGACAATCTTCCAAACTGGCACTTATTTCATTTCTTGAATCAGTTTGTTCAATCAACGGAAGACGGACCAAAGTCCAATCAACTTTGCTTTGAAACAAAATATTATATTCCTCTTGCTTATCTGAAGTTGTTTCAGGATAATTTGTTTTCATCCATTCAGTTGCGAATTTTGCTTTAAGGCTTTTGTTGTCAAACTGTGTGTCAACGTTTAGACCTGTTGTCAAAATATAGCGTTTCACATCAAATTCATTCATCGACTGAATTACATTCCTCGTTGCATGACTAAATATGGAACTTTCTCCTTTGGGCTGGCCTAAAGTACTGATGACAGCTTGACAACCACTAATCAAAGAACGTACAGAATTATAATCTCTTGCATCACCTTTGACAACTTCTACAAGTGGGCTATTGATTGGAAACTTTTCGGGATTTCTTAGAAGAATTTTAAAGCTAAAACCTTGGCTTATCAATTGCTTAACAAGATATTTGCCCGATTTGCCTGTGCCGCCAATGACAGCGACTTTTGATATTATTTTCATTTTTGTTCTTTATAAAATTTGAAAATGCACTTTACTTTCGTATTTATCTATACGGACAAAACGAACCAGCAAAGCTATCCTGCTTTTGAAAAATGCTGAATCACTATTTTATAAAGAGATTTTAATGCTGCAAACTTATACGATTATCAAATTACAAACAAGTATTCTGATAGAAAACACTACTGCCAACGCCACAACGGAGATTTTTGAAAACATTCTCCTGAAAAAAATAAAAATTATAGACTCCGTGCAATTTAAAAACTGTCAATCAAAGTCGCGATTTCGATAATTGATCATTTTTCTCAACCGGGCAGCATCTGGTACGACCAATCCAAATTGTAATTTCGTAAACCGACAGAATAATTTTCAAAACCAAGTTGGGGCGGCCAGGCAGACGGACCACAGAAGCCAGGCCGGCACTATTATCGTCTCCCGGATATCCTCCAGCAGCCGCAAACGAAACAGTCCCAAATCTTCCTTCATCACAATATCCAGCCCATTCAAATTCATTTGATTGATTGATAAACCAAGTTCATTTTATTAACGCATCATTTTATGCGCTGTTCCGACCTCCCGGAAATACACCAGGCTCCCCAAAAAATGATTGTAGGAAGCGATGTAGTGAATATAGCCATAGTCATGCAGTTCCCGGATAGTGCGGGCATAAGTAGCACGTCCACTAATTTTACAGAGCGGCATAATTTCGCGGCTGAATACGGACATTGGGTGCTCGAATTTTTTTTCATGCCAGTAACTGATAAGTGCAGAATATAAGCTGACGTGGGCGGGACTAATGCGGGGATCATTCCGGATGCGATCGAGAAAGGCACTCAATAATCTAACTTGCTCGGGGGAATTAATTTTTATTGCCATAACGCAGAAGTATTCAATCTTCAAGGTTTTATTGCAGGGGAGGGGGCGTTTTTTCGTTGTTGCTTATGTTCCTGGGCTTGCGGGAGCGATACAACCGCAGCCTTTTCTTTCTTTTCTCCGAGTGCTTCGGTAAGTCCTACCTTCTTTCCATTGGCATTGTATAGTTCAAGGGCTTTTAGTTGAGGGTTGCTTTGCAATGACACCGGTATTTCTATTCCCTCTTTCAATAAATGAACCACCACCCGTTCGCCGTTGCGCAATCCCTGTAACAGCCTTTCCATTTCATGGTTATAAGCCTTCTCTTTTATTGGCAATGCCAGCATTGCTTTTTCCAGATCCATAGTTGTATGGAATTCCCGCCGCCTAAAATTCCCGTGGCTATCCTTATCATTAAAATCCAGCTTGAACCAGCAGGATTGCCGGCCGCCCAGCGCATTGAGATATTCCTTTTGAACGGCCCGACCCTCCAATAAATGAAATGCCTGCCAGGCAGTGGTATGTTGAGCACCCTCTGCTGAAAAAAATTGTTGCCTGTTTTGTTCTGGGTGCGTATCCGATTTGAGCGCTGCCTGGTACCGTTCGAATTGGTAGCGTCCCCGCGCATCCCTGAAAAACAACAATTCATATTCCATGTGTTTTTCTTTGCTGACATGCTGTGAATGCCTGACAGAAAAAGAGGGCTCACCCTGCTGCAGGCATTTATCCACCTGCCGCCAGTCGATACTACCAAACCCAGCTTTCCCCAACGCCTCCCGGATCGACGCTTCATTGCTGTTCCGCTGATCCAGTTCCCGCTTCATGGCTGCATTTTTCTTTAAAGGCCGTACCAGCTGGCGCAGGAAGCGCAGCCAGATTTTGGGATACAATTGCTTTTCCAGCTTTTTGCGTTCAATATTCAGCATCCGCAACATGAGCCTTTCATCATTTCCACCTCTGGCCAGTCCCTTCGAATGCTTATAATAAATGGTATCCAGCTGCGTCAGCTTTTCAAGTTGGAAAGCCCGGCTGTTTACAACCGAAGTTGGGAACAGCCGGGAGATTTCTTCTTCCTGTTTTCTCCAGGCCGAGAGTTCACGTGCTATATTTTGGCCAATTAACATATGGGTAAATGTCTAATCAGGAAATACCCTGTCCCTGTCTTTTACTTTTTTTTTGGGAGGATTTGCCACCGGGACCTTCCTCATCTGATCCGGTCCCATTCTCCTGTTTCACGGATTGTTTTTTATCTTCCTGTTTTTTCTCAGTCTGCCCCTCACCCTTGTTTTCGTACAGCGTAGAAGCACTGACACGCACCATATTGCTGTCATAAAAATTGAGTCCTTTTTCCTTATACTGCGGTGCAGCCTCAATAAATGCTTTTTTCTCTGTTCCGTTTATTATCAGGGTGATTGATTGACGGTTTCCCTTCCCGAGTGATTCTAGCAATCGTTGTTTTTGTGTTTCATCCGTCAATTCCTTTATAGGATGTTGGGCAAGTGTTTTATCCAGCTCATACCCGTAATTCGTGTGATAAGTATGCAATTTGAAATTGCCATTCTTATCGCTCTCTTTAAAATCCAGTTGTAACCAGGCATTGTAGGTAATCCCTTCCTTATTGACCAGGTTTTTATTCACCGCGCGGCCGCTTAAGAGGTTGTACCCTTCTTTCAGCGTGATATCTTCCTGTTCCTTTCGCCTCATGTCATTGTTCAGGTAAAAGGTCTGCTTGATGGGGTCAGCTTGTTGCTGGTTTTTTAACACGAGTTGGTAACTGTTAAAAAAATACATGTCTGCCTCATTAGATTTTCTGAATTGCAGGGTGGCCACGGTATTATCTTTGCCAAAATCCTGCTGATGGGAAATCTCAAATGCTGGCTTTCCTTCCATCATTTTTTCTTTTAATGTACCACTGTGCCCCTCTCCAAAACCGGTGTAAAAGATTTGTTTGTCCAGGTAATCAAAGTTTTTCTGGTTCATAATATTTGTTTTATTTGAAAGAATAAATTGTCGTTGAACACACGGGTAGGGTTAGTTGATGGCTTGGATTATTTTTGCCCGCAGGATTTCCCGGTTGCTGATTTTTAAGTGCAGGTGACGCCCGCCATTTTTTTCCATCACCTGGATATAGAAATGTTTCTTATCCGGTATGGTAAACTTTGCCAGTGCGACGACCATGATTTGTTTTGACTGGCTCCCAACCATTCCCTGGTTGCCATAAACAAACAGGGGTGTCAGATCCAGTTCCTGCGAGGCAGTGCGCCGGCTTTGCCTGTTGTCTTTGATATAGAAACGCAGCATGTCGATCTCGTATGAAATATTAGAGAGGTTCTCCAGTTCCAGTTGATAATAAAGGATGCCTTTTTCGATGAATAGCCCTTTTAGCCGGAGAACCATTTCATAGTTGTGGTCACGGACACCATAAATGGTTCTTTTCGCCCCTGAAACTTTTTCAAATACAGAAACTGAACTATCTAGCTGTATATTTAAACAGGATGGATCAGTAGCATAGCGAACAATAAAAACGTAGAGTTTGCCATCTGCGGTGATCACCGTCAGGCTTGTCTCTGTAAAGTTCTTTTTGGCACCCTTGACCTGCAATATATTTTCAGCGCCGCTGACTTTTTGAACCAACAGATCTTTACTGCCGCGATCTATGCCTTTAATAATTTGAGGAAAAACCAGGCTGGTGGTTTTGTTACAGGATACCTTTAACGGGATATTACTGCGTCCTTCTTGACTGAATGCCAGGTCGCCGAAAAATAGGGTGAATAATAATAAGAAGAAGGGCAATATTCTTTCTGCCGCACAAACCCATTTCATCACATTCAATTTTAATTTGGTTAACTATTGTTTATTGTTATTCTCTTTTAGCAAAACATGATAGCCTGCCTTCACCGTTACCCTGATTAGTTTCACTTTTTTACTGATTAAGGTTTTCGCGGTTTCTATGCCAGCAGTAGCGGCTT
>Ga0207654_10000523_pt1 | contig 21995 bp, 20 predicted proteins | sample KBSC64metaG_FD_184355 | JGI IMG/M metagenome (GOLD analysis project Ga0207654, IMG submission 184355) | Corn rhizosphere microbial communities from Kellogg Biological Station, Michigan, USA - KBS C6-4 metaG (SPAdes) (version 2) | ecosystem: Host-associated > Plants > Roots > Rhizosphere > Soil...
GGCGTGGGCGAGGCAGGTCAGGAAACAGGCGGCGAGTGCGAGGACGAAACGGTTCATGGCGCATTCCTCTTGAATCCGGCAAGGTGAGCATACATCCAAGCTCACACCGGTTCTGGGGGCAAGACGTGTTCGCCGGATTTCGAAAACGCTGGAACCGATTCGTGTCCGCGCCGCGCGGCGCACGCTTCCGCGCGCATCACGAGCGCATGCGCGAAGGCCGGCACGCGCTGCGCACCGTGCTCGCGGTCGGGTGCGGATTGCTGCTGCTCGCGCTCGGCCTGATCATGCTGGTGCTGCCGGGGCCGGGTTTGCTGACCGGCATCGTTGGTGCGATGTTGATTGCCGGCGAATCGCTGGTCGTGGCGCGCTGGCTCGACGGGCTGGATTTGTTCGCAGCGCGCATATGGACGCGCTGGCGAAAGTAGCCAGGCTATTCGCCAAGCGCTTCCTTCAAAAACTCAGGGCTAGCCAGCGCGGCGCGGTGGATGTCGGCGTTGTAGTACTGCGTCGCAAACTGTTTCATTTCCGCGCCGCGTTCGCGGAAGTCGGACAAATCCACGCCCTTGCGCGCGAGCGTGGCGCTCCACCAGCCGGTGGGATAGCACGGCTGCGGGAAGGTGAGCGTGCGCAGCGCCTGAAAACCGGCGCCTTTCATCGCCTTGCGGATGTCCTTTAGCAAGGGCAGATGTGCGAGCGGCGATTCGCTCTGCTGCACCAGAATGCCGCCGTGGCGCAAAGCCTTCAGGCACGAATGGTAGAACGCTTCGTTGAACAGGCCTTCGGCCGGGCCGATCGGATCGGTGGAATCCACGATCACGATGTCGAGCGATTCCGGCTCGCATTCGGCCATCCATTTGATGCCGTCGATGAACAGCAGTTGTGCGCGCGGATCGTTGTTCGACTCGCACAACTCCGGGAAATACTGCTCGGACAGCCGCGTGACGCGCTCGTCGATTTCGACTTGCACAGCGCTTTCCACGTCTTCGTGCTTGAGTACCTCGCGCAGCGTGCCGCAGTCGCCGCCGCCGATGACGACGATGCGCCGGGCGCGCGGATGCGTGAACAGCGCCGGATGCGACATCATCTCGTGGTAGAAGAAATTGTCGCGCGTGGTGACCATCATGCAGCCGTCGATCACCATCAGCTTGCCCCAGTCGGTGCTGTCCCAGATCTCGATGTTCTGGAACGGCGTCTGCTCGGCGTGCAGGCGCTGCGTGACGCGAAAACCGATGGACGAGCCGGAGTAGCCGTGGCGTTCGTCGAACCACTGTTGCGTCGTCATGGCCGGGTCGAGTCCGTGAAAATGGGGCGGCGATTGTAACGGTTCCGGCGCTACAATGTGCGCAGTCGATCCCGCGGCGTTGGTGGCTTCCGATCGGCGAACATTCCGCGTCAAGGCCCGCCGCTGCGACGTTCTGAAAACTCGTTATCCGGAGAACGACGATGACGAACGCTTGGAACGTTGATGCCGCCCGCGCGCAATACGCGATCGCGAATTGGGGCGAAAATTATTTCGATGTTGACACTGCCGGCCGCCTGACCGTGCATCCGCGCGGCGCGGATGGCCCGACGCTGGCGTTGCCCGAAATCGTGAACACAGCTTGTGCGCAGGGTTCGCGTTTGCCGCTGCTGGTGCGCTTCGCCGACATTCTCACGCATCGTCTCGGCCGCTTGCAGGGCGCATTCACACAGGCGATGCGCGAGATGAACTACGCCGGCGGTTACAGCGCGGTGTATCCGATCAAGGTCAACCAGCAGCACGGCGTGGTCAGCGAATTGGCGCGTGCCGGCAACGGTGGATTCGGTCTGGAAGCCGGCTCCAAGCCGGAACTCATGGCCGTGTTGGCGATGGCGAAGGCGAACAGCATCGTCATCTGCAACGGCTATAAGGATCGCGAATACCTGCGTCTCGCGCTGATCGGACGCAAGCTCGGACTGCGCGTGTTCATCGTGATCGAAAAACCTTCGGAACTCGCGCCCGCACTGGAAGAAGCGCGCGCACTCGGCGTCGAACCGTTGTTTGGTGTGCGCATGCGTCTGACCAGTCTCGGCGCCGGCAAGTGGCAGAACACCGGTGGCGAGAAATCCAAGTTCGGCCTGACGCCGCGCCAACTGCTCACGCTGATCGACGAGCTCAAGGTCGCAAAACTCTCGCAATCGCTGCAACTGTTGCATGTGTTCATGGGCTCGCAGATTTCCAACGTGCGCGACATCGCCGCCGGCATGCGCGAGGCGACGCGCTATTTTGTGGAATTGTGTAAAATGGGACTGCCGATCGGCTACGTCGATGTTGGCGGCGGCCTTGGCGTCGATTACGAAGGCACGCGTTCGCGTTCGGCCTGTTCGATCAATTACGGCCTGGATCAATACGCGGCGACGGTTGTGCAGCCGCTGGCCGAGGCCTGTGCCGCACACGGCTTGAAAGCACCGCATGTAATCAGCGAAACCGGCCGCGCGATGGTTGCCCATCATGCCGTGCTCGTGGTCAACGTCAGCGACATCGAGCGCGCCCCGGAAGGACGCGTGCCGCCTGCCGAGGCGGACGAACCCGCGGTACTGCGCCGCCTGCGCGAAATCCACTACGAAATGGCCACGCGTTCGGTGGTCGAGCTTTACCACGAGGCGCAGCAGCAGTGGGCGGAAGGCCACGCGCAGTTCGCGCAGGGCGCGCTCACGTTGCGCCAGCGTGCGCGCCTGGACGATTTGTACTACGCCATCGTCAACACTTTGCGTTCGCGCCTGAAACCGGAAGAACGCGCGCACCGGCAGGCGCTGGATGAGTTGAACGAAAAGCTCGTCGACAAGTATTTCGTGAATTTTTCCATCTTCGAATCGATTCCCGATGCATGGGCGATCGACCAGATTTTCCCGATCGTACCGATTGCAAGGTTAGATCGCGCGCCCGACCGCCGCGCCGTGATCGCGGATCTGACCTGCGATTCCGACGGCCGCATCGACGCCTATGTTGATGCCGATGGCGTGGACGTGAGCTTGCCGCTGCACGCGCCGGAAGCGGGTCAATCGTATCGGCTGGGCATCTTCCTGGTTGGCGCATATCAAGAAGCGCTCGGCGACATCCACAATCTGTTCGGCGATACCGATGCAGTCAACGTGCGCCTGACCGATTCCGGTTATGCGTTCTCGCACGTCAAGCGCGGCGACACCACCGACGTGATGCTCGATTACGTCGGCTACAAGCTGGACGATTTGCGCGCGGCGTATCGCGCGAAAGTCGATGGCGCCGGCATTGCAGGCGCCGAAGCGCAGCGCTTGCTTGCGTCGCTCGAAGCGGGATTGACCGGCTACACCTACCTCGCGGAGAGCTAGGTCTCCCGCGCCACCTGAAATCCCGCAAACGACTGAGTGACGGGCATCACTTCGATGCGGTTGATGTTGAGGTGTGCGGGCAGATTCGCGACCCACCAGATCGTTTCGGCAATGTCGTGGCCAGTGATCGGATGCGCGCCGTGATAGAGCTTGTCGGATGCGGCCTGGTCGCCACCGGTGCGCACCAGCGTGAATTCGGTTTCGGCCATGCCGGGTTCCACGCTCGTCACGCGTACGCCGGTTCCGTGCAGGTCGCAGCGCAAGTTCAGCGAAAATTGCGTGACGAAGGCCTTGGTGGCGCCGTAGACGTTGCCGCCGGAGTAGGGGTAGCTGCCGGCAACGGAACTGATATTGACGATGGCGCCGTGACGTTCGATCAGTCGCGGCAGCAGCGCGTGCGTGAGCGTGGCCAGCGCGGTGATGTTGGTGTCGATCATCTGCCGCCATTGCGCGAGATCGCAGTGCGGCTCCTTCGCCGTGCCGAGTGCGAGTCCGGCGTTGTTGACCAGCACGTCGATGGCACGAAAATTTTCCGGCAACGCCTCGAGTGCGACCTGCATCGCATCCGCGTCGCGGATGTCGAATGCGGCCGTGTGCACATTGGCACCGAATTCGTCGACGAGATGTCGTAGGCGATCTGCGCGGCGCGCACAGGCGATCACGCGCCAGCCGGCCTGCGCGAAACGCCGCACGGTGGCGGCGCCGAAGCCGGCGCTGGCGCCGGTGACGAGGATGGTTTTCGCGGTCATTCACGGCTCCCGACGCAAAACGCAACGATAGCGGAATTCACCGCCGCGCGGCGAGTGTGATCGCGATTACGGTTTGCTCACGCGTGCAGGAGTAAATATTTTCCTCCCTTGCACGCGGAGTCGGCCATGAATCGATTCGTGTGGGTTGCCGGTTTGGTTTTGTTCGCCACGTCGGCCATGGCGCAAATCCCGCCGGATATCGAGTTGAATGTCATCGTCGACAGCAACGCCGGGCTGAACAGTCCGGTAGCGGTGCGCAGTCCGAACGACGGCAGCGGGCGTCTGTTCGTGGTCGAGCAGGGCGGCACGATCAAAATTTTCGATACGAAAGGCAATCCGTTGTCGCAGAATTACTTGACACTGCCGATCACCGAAAGCAGCGAACAGGGCCTGCTGGGATTGGCGTTCGATCCCGATTTCGCCAGCAACGGCACGTTTTACATCGCCTATACCGCACCGAATTCCGATCCCAAACTCGGCGCGTTACCGGATCAGGTCTTGCGTCGCTACGTGGCCACGAGCCCCGCTGCCAACACTTTCGCTGGCAGCAACCAGATCGTGCTGCGCGTACCCGACCTTTACAACAACCACAACGGCGGCAATGTTCTGTTCGGTGCGGACAATTATTTGTATTGGGGCATGGGCGACGGCGGCAGCGGCGGCGACCCGAATGGGTTCGCACAATGCGTATGGAAAAAAGCGGCCGACGGCAACCCGGCGACATGCGGCAACACGAGTGGCAGCGGGCCGTTCTATTACCTGCTCGGCAAGATGATGCGGCTGGATGTGCGTCATACCACTGCGTCGGCCACGGCCAACATGTGCGGCGCGACGATGGGGCAGTCGGCGCAGTATGCGATTCCGTCGACAAATCCGTACGCCAGCCAGGCCAACAAATGCGCCGAGATCTGGGATTACGGTGTGCGCAATCCATTTCGTTTCAGCTTCGATTCGCTCACGCACGATTTGATCATCGGCGATGTTGGCCAGAACCTGTACGAGGAAGTCGATTACGAGGCGTATCCGTCGATGGGTGGCAGGAACTACGGCTGGAATCTGTGCGAGGGACGCCATTACTACAGCGCGTCCGGTACGGGAACGGCGTGCCCGGCCACGACGAGTACGATCGCACCGGTGATTGAGGCGGCGCATACGGCAGGACTATGCGCATTGATCGGCGGATATGTCTATCGCGGATCGAGCCAGTCGCTGCGCGGTACGTATTTCTACAGCGACAACTGCTCCGGCGACATCTACTACGCGACGCCGGGGGGCGCGAGTTGGGATGGCGGCAATGGCACGATCACGGCGACGGGACTGAATGGCGGCAATGTGTCGTCGTTCGGCGATGACGCGAACGGCAATCTGTACGTAGTCGATCTGAATGGCCGCATTCTGTTGTTGCAAACCGATACGATATTTGCCGATGGCTTCGGCGGCTGATCGCGACTACTGCGCCGGCCGACGCGAAATCGGAATCGCCTTGATGCCGTTGTCGGCGAGGGTCTTCTTCGCCGTTTCGGTCGCACTCGCATCGTCGTAAGGCCCGAGCAGGATGCGGTTCCAGGTCTTGCCGTTGATGGTCACCGGCTGCACCTTGGCGACAATGCCGAGCAGGGCGAGCTTGGCCTTGGCCTCGTCGGCGGCGTGCGCGTCGTTGTAGGAGCCGGCGAGCAGCATGTAACCGCCGCCGGATTCGGCGGGTGCGGGCGGCGCCGCGCCAGTGGGCGTGCCGGCGGGTTGCGCCTGCGCCTGCGACGCGGCCAGTGCCTGACGCGCCTGTTCGGCCTTGGCCTTGGCGGAAAGCTCGGCATCCGGAATCACCACTTCCATTTCCGGCAGCACGGAATAAAAATCGAACGTCTTCTTCGGCGGCGCGGACGGTTTCGCCGCGTCCGCGACGGCCTGATCGCTGGCTTTGGGCGCCACGGCCTGCGCATTCGGCTGCGGCAGGTTGGATTTGTGCAGCAGCGGCACCCAGTCGCGTACCAGCGCGAGCATGGCCACAACGATGCCCAACGCCACGCCGATGCCGAGCCAGGCCCAGGCCGGCCAGCCTTGCTTTCCGTTGCCGCGATACGCCTGTTGCTTGCTTGCCATTACATGGACTCCGGAGCCGATACGCCGAGCAGATCCAGGCCGTTGCGCAACACTTGGCGCGCGGCCGTGATCAGGGCCAGGCGCGCATCGCGCAGGTCGGCATCGTCGACGATGAATTGATGGGCGTGATAGTACGCGTGCAGCGCATTCGCAAGTTCGCGCAAGTATTGTGCGACGAGATGCGGTTCCAGATTCGCAGCCGCCGCTTCGACGATTTCCGGATAGCGCGACAGTTCCATCATCAGCGCCTGCTCGTGCTCGTTGTCGAGTCGTGCCAGATGCACCAGGCTGTTGTCGCGGTTCCACGCGATGCCGCGCTCGGCGAGCTGGCGCAGCACGCTGCACACGCGTGCGTGGGCGTACTGGATGTAGTAGACCGGGTTGTCGTTGGACTGCGAACGCGCCAGGTCAATGTCGAACACGAGCTGCGAATCGGCTTTGCGCGCGATCAGGAAATAACGCGTCGCGTCGCGACCGACCTCGTCGATCAGGTCGCGCAGGGTGACGTAGCTACCGGCGCGCTTGCTGAGCTTCACTTCCTCGCCGCCGCGCATCACCGTGACCATCTGGTGCAGCACGTATTCGGGCCAGTCTTTCGGAATGCCGCAGTCCAGCGCCTGCAATCCCGCTTTCACGCGCGCCAATGAGCCGTGGTGATCCGAACCCAGTTCGGTGATCGCGCGCGCGTAGCCGCGCAGCCACTTGCTGCGGTGGTAGGCCACGTCCGGCAGAAAGTACGTGAACGTGCCGTCGGACTTGCGCATGACGCGATCCTTGTCGTCGCCGAAGTCCGTGGTCTTGAGCCACAGTGCGCCACCTTCCTCGTAGGTGTGGCCGTGGGCGACGAGTTCGCGCACGGTTTCATCCACCTTGCCGTCCGCGTACAGCGAGGATTCGAGGAAGTACACATCGAAGTCGACGCCGAATGCGGCGAGATCCGAATTCTGCTCGCGGCGCAGCCATGCCACGGCGAAACGGCGGATCGCGTTGAGATCGTTTGGATCGCGCGCGCCGACGATCGTTTGGCCGTCCGATTCAACGCCGCCGCCGCTCAGGTAGGCCTGCGCAACGTCGGCGATGTAGTCGCCGTTGTAAGCGTCCGTCGGCCAATCCGCGTCGCCGGGTTTGCGGCCCAGTGCGCGCGCCTGTGTGGAGAGCGCGAGGTTTTCGATCTGCACGCCGGCGTCGTTGTAGTAGAACTCGCGTTTGACGTTCCAGCCGTTCGCGTCGAGCACGCGCGCGATGCAGTCGCCGATCGCCGCCGCGCGACCGTGACCGACGTGCAACGGACCGGTCGGATTGGCCGATACGAATTCCACGCCTGCAGTCTTGCCGATGCCGGAATCGTTGCGGCCATAGCTCGCGCCGGATTCCAGCGCCTGCCGCACCTGGGCATGGTAGGCGGCCGGAGCGAGGAAGAAGTTGATGAAGCCGGGACCGGCAATTTCCACTTTTGCAATTTGTGGATTTTGCGGCAACGCGGCCACGAGCGCTTGTGCGAGCGCACGCGGATTCGTGCGCGCATGCTTGGCCAGCAGCAGCGCGGCGTTCGTCGCAAAGTCGCCGTGCTCGCGGCTCTTCGTGCGTTCGATCACGAACGACGCATCGGCGTCAGCGGGCAAAATGTTCTGTTCCCGCAGGCGCGTTATGGCATGCAGGACGAGTTGGTGCAGGGAGTCTTTCACGCAGGAGGTTTCCGAAAATCGGAGGCTATTGTAGACGGCGCGGCGCGTGCGCCAAAGGCGTCCTTGCGCGAGCGTTGGAAAACCGCACAACGGCGCGGATTTTTGCCTGTGGATAACTCTGTGCGTATTGCCCGGTACGGCAGGCAGTGGAATAAAGGCGGATTGGGCGCAATTGCGAATCCGGGTGAGCAGAATTCATCTATATCATTGATTTAACGCAACAATTATGACCGCAATTCAGTGACAATTTTTAGCAATTTGGCACAATGCGACGAATGCAGCATTGTGTATAAATCCACCGAGGAATATCGCAATCCGCTGCGGAATTCGCGCTGAACCGGGGCTGCTAGGACGCTTTTTCGGCAAGCGCGTGGAACGCTGCCAACACCTCGTTTCCGGTGCCCGGCGAAGGCACGGCGGCACGCAGATTGCGCGACAGTTCGCGCATCGGCTGGATGTTCGCCTGTTTGGCTGCGGCGAACGCGGTGCGGCCCTGCGTCGAGCTGAAACGGTGCAGGTCGAAAAAATAGTGTTCCTGCCCGGACGTGAGGAAATTCAGCATCGGCAACGCGGAAGCGGCACTGGCCGGATCGCGGTGGCTGCGCATCTCGCGTTCCAGGCACAGGCGTTCTGCGCTGGCCATGAACAGCGAGAACGCCTCGGCGACGTTGGCGGTATCCAGGTCCGCGGCGATCAGGGTCAGATCCAGCGCATGCACGATGCGCACGTCCTCGCGCCAGCCCAGCGCATGCTTGTCGAGCTTGACGTCAATTTTTTGCGCCAGCGCGCCGCCGGATTCGACCACGACTTCGGCGCTGTTCAATTCCAGCGCAGGCAGCGGCGGGCGCGCGTCGAACGTGCTGCCGGCGATCATCAGTTCGATGTCGATGAACACCTCGGCGTTGCGCTCCTCGCTGAATCCGCAAGTGTGCAGGATGCGAAACGTTTCCTCGATGCTGGCGCGTTCGTTGCTGCCGATGCCGGCGGCGAACTGCGGCGTTTCGCGCTGGCGCAGGTCGTGGGCGGCGGCAAAGAGGGCGAGCAGGAACCAGTCGCGCAGACTCAGCGAGCCGATGCCGATCGCGTCGATCAGGCGCTCCAGGCGCGGGCCGAGGATTTCGAAGATGTGGCCTTCATTGTGGTAGGCGTGGAAGTCGTTGCCCCAGGTGCCGTGCCGGAACGCGAGCCGGCAGAACGCCATCAGCACAGCATCCTCGGCGCCGGCGATCGGCGGATGGTCGCTGCGCGCAGCGATCAGCGGGGCGAAGCGTTCGCGCCGGTAGGCGAGCAGTTCAAGCAACTGCGGATTGCGCTCGCGCACGAGCGTGCGCGCCGTGGCGGCGTCCGGCACGCGGCGTTCGACAGCGTCCGCGGGAAACTCCGTGGGATAACGAAAAATCACGGCACAGCCATCCTCCCCCACCGGAGTATAGCCCGAACGATATCAAAGCAATCCTCTCGCCGCGAACGATGTCGGCGCCCCGGCGCCGACGATGAAATGGTCGAGCACGCGCACCTGGATGGTTTCCAACGCACGCTTGAGCTCGGCGGTGATGGCGCGATCGGCCTGACTCGGCTCGGCCACACCGGACGGGTGGTTGTGGGCGAGAATCACCGCTGCCGCGTTGTGCGCGAGGCAGCGCCGCACCACCTCGCGCGGGTGCACGCTGGCGCCGTCGATGCTGCCGCGGAACAGTTCCTCGAAGCCGAGGATGCGGTGGCGGTTGTCGAGGAACACGCAAGCGAAGACTTCGTAAGGATAGGCGCCGATGCGCGCGCGCAGATAGTCCGCACAGGCGGCCGGATTTGCCAGTGCCTCCGGTTGGCGCAGATCGCAGGCGAGATAGCGGCGGCCAAGTTCCAGGGCGGCGTGCAGGCAGCAAGATTTCGCCGTACCCAGGCCTGGCTCGGCAGCGAGGACGGATACGTCGCGTTCCAGCAAGCATTTCAGATTGCCGTGGCGAGCCAGCAGGTCGCGACCCAAATCGACGGCGGTCTGGCCACGCCGGCCGCTGCCGATGAACACGGCGAGCAATTCGGCATCGGACAAGGCCGCCGCGCCGCGTTCGAGCATTTTTTCGCGGGGGCGTTCGGATTCGGGCCAGTCGCGTATCGTCATCATCGAAGTGTGGGCGCCGCACCAAATTCGCGCTGCCGGCGGGCGCGCGAATTCCGGTAAGCTATCTGCCCTTTGCCGTGTCGGAATTTTCCCGCATGCCTCAGCGGCCGCTGGCCAATCTGCGCATCGTGCTCGGCGTCTGCGGCGGCATCGCCGCGTACAAGGCAGCCGAGCTGACCCGGCGCCTGCGCGACGCGGGCGCTGACGTGCAGGTCGTACTCACCGCAAACGCCGCGCGTTTCGTCGCGCCGTTGACTTTCCAGGCGCTGTCCGGCCATCCGGTGCGCAGCGGCTTGTGGGACGAGGCGGCGGAAGCCGCGATGGGCCACATCGAACTGGCGCGCTGGGCGCAACGCATCGTCATCGCTCCGGCCAGCGCAAATACACTTGCGCGCCTGGCGCACGGCATCGCCGACGATTTGCTGACCACGCTGTGCCTGGCCAGTGCCGCGCCGCTCGCCGTCGCGCCGGCAATGAACCTGCGCATGTGGGCGCATCCGGCCACGCAGGCGAACGTGCTAACTCTGCGCAGTCGCGGCGTGGCGATCCTGGGTCCGGCCGACGGCCCGATGGCCGAGCCGGAATCCGGCCCCGGCCGGCTGATCGAGCCGCATGAGATTGTCGCGGAACTCGCGGCGCTGCATGGCCCGAAACCGCTGTCCGGCCTGCGCGTGCTGGTCAGCGCCGGCCCGACCTGTGAGGACATCGATCCGGTGCGCTTCATCGGCAACCGCAGTTCCGGTCGCATGGGTTTCGCCATCGCCCAGGCCGCAGTCGCGCAAGGCGCGGACGTGCATCTTGTCGCCGGTCCCGTGCACCTGCCCACGCCGCCGGGCGTGTCGCGCGAGGACGTGCGCAGCGCGCGAGCGATGCGCGACGCCGTGATGCGGCAAATTCCACAATGTGACATTTTCATCTCGGCGGCGGCGGTCGGCGACTACCGCCCGATGGACGTGGCCGCGCACAAGCTCAAGAAAACCGGCAAGGCACTGGTGTTGGAGCTCACCGAGAATCCGGACATCGTCGCGCAAGTCGCGGCACTGAAGAAAAAACCCTTCGTCGCCGGCTTTGCCGCGGAAACCGAAAATCTCGAACGTCATGCGCGCATCAAACTCGAACGCAAGAAACTCGATCTGATTGCCGCAAACCGCGTTGGCAATGGGGCGGGTTTCGATGCCGACGACAACGCGCTGACCCTGCTGTGGCCGGGCGGCAAGCAAGTATTGGCGAAGGCGAGCAAACACGATCTGGCGAATGCCCTGCTCGCACGTATCGTGCGCCTGCGGGCGAAGCCGGTAAAGGCGCGCCGTCGATGATCGACGTGGAATTGAAGATACTCGATCCGCGCCTTGGCGCGGAAATTCCGCTGCCCGCACCCGCCACGGCCGGATCGGCCGGCATGGACCTGCGCGCGCTGCTGGATGCACCGCTGACGCTGGAGCCCGGTGCGAGTGCGCTGGTTCCCACCGGCATCGCCATCCACATCGGCGATCCGGATTATTGCGCAGTGATCCTGCCGCGCTCCGGGCTGGGCCACAGGCACGGCATCGTGCTCGGCAACCTCACCGGGCTGATCGACGCCGACTACCAGGGTCCGCTGATGATTTCGTGCTGGAACCGCGCGCAGGTGCCCTATACCATTGCCCCGGGCGAGCGCATCGCGCAACTGGTGTTCCTGCCGGTGGCGCGCGCACGATTCCGGGTGGTGGAAGAATTCGCCGCCAGCCAGCGTGGAACGGGCGGATTCGGCCATACCGGCACGCGTTGAATGGCACAAGACGGATACGGCAGATCGGTAATGGCGAACAAGTCCGGCGACATGACTTCCGCATTGCAACGCACGCGCGAATTGGCGAGCGGTCCCCGCGCGCTGCTGTTCCTGGGCGCGTGTGTGGCCTTTGTGGCCGGTGCGTTCTGCGCTTGGCAAGCCTGGCTGATGTGGAGCCAGATCAGCGGCGCGCATCAACTCGACACGGTTGCGCGCGCCGAAATCACGACACTGAAAAAATTTGTTGCCGATACCCGCCGGCGTGTGATCGCCGCTGTAGATGGCGATGCCGTCGCCGCCGCGCTGGCAACCAGCGACGACGCCAGCCGCGCCGCCGGTGCGGCGCTGAAGCAGGCCTTGCCAGATCTCGTCGCGGCGGATTTCTACCGCGCCGATCTGAGCGACGTGCTCGGCACCGAATTCGCCAAATTCGGCTACGCCAAGGCGGCGATGCTCGTGCAGGCGCACCAGTCGCAGACGGCTGCGCCATTGCAATCGCACCTCGTCGCGCGTCAGCAGCGCGTCCTCGTGTTCGCCATGCCAGTGGTGCGTGACAAGCAGACCCTCGCCTACGCCTACGTCGAACTGCCGTTCGAGCCGCTGCTCAAAGTCTTCCGCGAACAACGTTTGTCGGACGCGCGCATCGACCTTCGCCAAGGCGCGGGCCGCGGCGACGTGGTGCTGGCCAGCATCGGCAGCTTGGGCGGAAACGATTCGTTGAACGAGACCGGCAACGGCATCGCGGGAAGCCTGTTCCGCATCGGCAGCGCGCCGGAAGACTTCGATGTGATGCTTCCAGGAAACCCGTGGCTGGCGATTCCGCTGGCATTGATCCTGTTCGGCCTCGGCTTGTTCCTGTTGCAGGCACGCAAAATCGGATTGCGCGAAGCACTGGATCGCTTCCTGCGCCGCCAGCCGACTGCACCGGCTGCGGCAGAGCAAACGTTGGCGCAGGCCGTCGCCAAGCCGGCCGCGGCGCCCAAGCCCAAGCCGACACAAGCGGCGGCGCAACCCGAGGTCGCCGTCGACCGCAGCATTTTCCGCGCCTACGATATCCGCGGCGTGCTCGGCAAGACGTTGACTGCCGGCGTGGCGCGACAAATCGGCCGCGCCATCGGCAGCGAGGCGCAGCAGCGTAATTTGAAGGAAATCGTGGTCGGCCGCGACGGGCGCCTGTCTGGCCCGGAGCTGTCCGCGGCGCTGATCGAGGGCCTGCGCGCGACCGGTTGTAATGTCATCGACATTGGTGCGGTGCCGACGCCGGTGCTGTATTTCGCGACGTATCACCTTAACGCGGGTTCTGGTGTGATGGTCACCGGCAGTCACAATCCGCCGGATTACAACGGCTTCAAGATCGTGCTCGGCGGCGAAACCCTGGCCGAGCAGGCGATCGGCGACTTGTACACGCGCATCAGCGAAAACCGCTTGAGCACCGGCAGCGGTGGCCTGCAGACGATGGATGTGACGCGCGATTACATCGAGCGCATCACTGGCGACGTGCTGATCGAGCGCAAGCTCAAGGTCGTGGTGGACTGCGGCAACGGCATTCCCGGTGCGGTCGCCCCGCAGGTGCTCGAAGGCATCGGCTGCGAAGTACAGCCGCTGTTCTGCGATGTCGACGGCAATTTCCCGAACCACCATCCGGATCCGTCCGATCCGCACAACCTGCAGGACCTGATCCTGTCGGTGAAGCAGATGCAAGCGGATGTGGGCCTGGCGTTCGACGGCGACGGCGACCGTCTCGGCGTGGTCACCGCGAACGGCGAGATCATTTTCCCGGATCGTACGTTGATGCTGTTCGCGCGCGACGTGCTCACGCGCAACCCCGGCGCGACGATCATCTACGACGTCAAGTGCACCGGCAAACTGCAACCGTGGATCCTGCAAGCCGGCGGCAGCCCGATCATGTGGAAGACCGGGCATTCGCTGATCAAATCGAAGATGCGCGAAACCGAAGCGGAACTCGCCGGCGAAATGAGCGGGCATTTCTTCTTCCGCGAGCGCTGGTACGGCTTCGACGACGGCATCTATGCGGCGGCACGCCTGATGGAAATCCTTGCCGCCGACCCCGAGGGTCGCGCACCGCAGGAGATTTTCGACAGCCTGCCCAAGGGGGTGTCGACGCCGGAACTGAAAATCGAGATGGCCGAAGGCGAGCACTACGGCTTTATCGAGAAGTTCCAGCAAAAGGCGAGCTTCGAAGGCGCGCGCATCACCACCATCGACGGCGTGCGCGCGGACTGGCCGGACGGCTGGGGTCTGGTGCGCGCCTCGAACACGACGCCAGTGCTGGTACTGCGCTTTGACGCCGATACCGACACGGCGCTGGCACGTATCCAGGACACGTTCCGCAAGCAGTTGCTGGCATTGGATGCGAAACTGAAGCTGCCGTTCTGAGCCGCGTCTAGGGCTGCGAGCGCGGCTTGCCGCGGACTTCGCGGTAATGCGCCAGCTCGGTCTCGAATTTCGCCGCGCTGTCGATTTTTTCCTGTTGTTTCGCGGCGATGTAGGCCTTCTGCTTTTCGATGTTCGAGCGCAGTGTTTCGATCTGTTTGCTCAGCGGCGCTGGTATCGGCTTGCCGGTACGTTCCAGGTCCGCGGCGTGCGAGAGCATGTCGGTCAGGCTTTTTTCCTGGCTTTGCAAGCTGATCTGGGTGGACTGGATGTACTGGTCGATCATGGCCAGTTGCGCAGTGTGCGCATCGCTCAGGGTTTGTTCGGTCGGATAGGCGGCCAGCATCTGCGCGTCTTGCTGAACCTGCGTGGCGGCTGCCTTTTCCGCTGCCTTTTTCTGCGCCTCGGCCTCGTCGTCGGCTTTTTGCTGTTCGGCAGTCCTTGGCGGTGCCACATGCCGGATCTTCATGCCGCTGTCGCCGATGATGTCGTAACCCGCTTGAATGGCTGCGTCCGTCAGCACGTCGTCGAAATGCACGACGCCCTGCGCATCCTTCCAGCGGTAGTGATCGGGCTGCTTTTCGGCAGCCAGCGTGCTCATTGCCGCGAACACTAGCAAGAAAAGGGCAATCAGCGATCCGGTGCGACGCATGGGAATATCCTCCGATGGTCGAGTATAGGCCCGTCCGCGTGCGCTGACATCAGACGCCGTATTCTGCGCGGTAAGCCTGCAGGCGCGCATGATACGCGGCCAGTTCGGGTCGTTCGGCGGCCAACAGCAGCAATTCTTCGAGCCGCGCGACGGCAATGACGGGAATGCCGAATTCGGCGGTGATTTCCTGGGCGGCCGATTGCGCGCCACTGCCGCGTTCCTGGCGATCCAGTGCGATCAGCACGCCGGCTGGCGTGGCGCCGGAGGCGTGGATCAGCGCGATGGATTCGCGAGTGGCGGTGCCGGCGCTGATCACGTCGTCCACGATCAGCACGCGGCCTCGGAGCGGTGCGCCGATCAACACGCCGCCCTCGCCGTGATCCTTGGCTTCCTTGCGGTTGAACGCCAGCGGCACGTCGCGTGCGTGCTCGCGCGCCAACGCAACCGCCACGGCAGTTGCCAGCGCGATGCCTTTGTAGGCCGGGCCGAACAGCATGTCGAAGCCGATACCGGTCTCGATAACGGTTTGCGCATAGGCACGCCCGAGCGCGTCGAGCGCAGCGCCCGAATCGAACAAGCCGGCATTGAAGAAATACGGGCTGATGCGCCCGGACTTGAGGGTGAACTCGCCGAAGCGCAGCGCGTTTTTCGCAAGCGCAAGATCGAGGAATTCGCGTTGGTGGTCGAGCATGAAATGCGCGTTCGCAGAGGCGGATTCCCGTTATTATCCACGAGCCAGTAACCCGGAGGCGCAGTTTCGTGAAAATCATCTCCTTCAACGCCAATGGCATCCGCTCCGCCGCGACCAAGGGTTTTTTCGATTGGCTGAAGAAACAGGAAGCCGACATCGTCTGCTTGCAGGAAACCAAGGCGCAGGAAGACCAACTGACCGATCCGATGTTTCGCCCGGACGGACATCATTGTTTCTATCGCGACGCGACGACGAAGAAGGGCTATTCGGGCGTCGCGATCTATTCGAAGCGCGAGCCCGACGAGGTGCTGACCAAGCTCGGCTGGACGCCGTTCGACGATGAAGGCCGCTACATCGAGGCACGTTACGGGAAATTGAGCGTGGTGTCGTTCTACATTCCATCCGGCACTTCGGGCGACGAACGCCAGCAATTCAAATACAAGGCCATGGATTGGCTCGGCGGCATTTTCGCGGAGTGGCGCACGTCCAAACGCGACTATGTGTTGTGCGGCGACTGGAACATCGTGCGCAGCGAAAAAGACATCCGCAACTGGAAATCCAACCAGAAGAATTCCGGCTGCTTGCCGCCCGAACGCGACTGGCTCAATGCGTTGATCGAGAAACACGGATGGGTCGACTCGTATCGCACGCTCAATCCGGAGGGCGAGGACTACACCTGGTGGTCGGCACGCGGCGCGGCGCGCGCGAACAACGTCGGTTGGCGCATCGACTATCAGATCGTCACACCGGGTTTGGGCGCCAAGCTGAAATCCTGCGCGATCGCGGCGACGCCGAAGTTTTCCGATCACGCGCCATACTTGGTTGATTATGCCGACTGAAGCGCAGATCGCAGCCCCGGGGCGTAATTGGCGTGTACTCAGCGTGGGTTTGTTGGGCTTCGCTTCCGGCCTGCCCTTGGCGCTATCTGGCAGTACATTGCAGGCGTGGTTCACCACGGCTGGAATGAGTCTGCGCGATATCGGCTGGATCACCTTGATCGGCCAAGCGTACGTGTTCAAATTTCTGTGGGCGCCGTTGCTGGATCGGTTGGCATTGCCGTTTCTGGGCCGTCGCCGCGGTTGGATAGTCGTGATGCAGCTATTGTGCGGGGCGGCGCTGCTCAGCATGAGCTTCTACACGCCGCAGGGTTCAGCGGGCACATTGGCCTTCCTAGGCGTGCTATTGGCGTTCGCCTCCGCTACTCAGGACATCGCCTTCGACGCGCATCGCACCGATCTACTGCGTCCCGAGGAGCGCGGTTGGGGTACAGCGCTGACGCAGGGCGGCTATCGCGCAGCGATGCTAGTTTCCGGAGCGCTGGCGCTGATTTTCGCCGACCATCTGGGCTGGGTCTGGGTATACCGGTTGATGGGCGTGTTGATGCTGACGGCGATGCTGGTCACCGCGATTTCGCCGGATGCGCCCGACGAGCGCCCCACGCGCAGCTTCTCCGAGGCGGTGACGCAGCCGTTCGCGGATTTTTTTCAGCGCTACGGCCTGCTGGCATTGGCATGGCTGGCGCTGATGGTGTTGTACAAATTGTGCGACGCATTTGCGCTGTCGCTATCCACGACTTTCCTGTTGCGCGTGCCGCAGTTTTCGCTGACCGAGCTGGGTGCGATCAACAAAACCTTTGGCCTTGTCGCCGGCCTACTCGGTGCGCTGGCGGGCGGCTGGGTGGTGACACGGATGCGGCTGTTCCCCGCGCTGCTTGTGCTGGGCGTGCTGCAGGCGTTGGTAAACCTGGGCTACATCTGGCTAGTACATAGCGGACCGAATCTGGTCATATTGGCTATCGTGGTGGGAGCGGAAAACTTCTTCAGCGGGCTGGGCAGCACCGCGTTCGTGGTGCTGGTGACGGCGTTGTGCAACGTGCGCTTCTCCGCTACCCAGTATGCGCTGCTGTCCTCGTTGGCGGCGGTGGGGCGGGTATTTCTGGGACCGCTGGCCGCGTGGCTGGTGCCACAAGTGGGTTGGTCTGTTTTCTTCGTGATCACCGCAGTGTCGGCGTTGCCCGGCCTTGTGCTTGTCGCCGCGCTACGGCGTCCGATCGAAGCGGTCGAATTGGCACGGCCGCACTGAGCCTTGTCGGCGTGAAATTCCCCGCGTTTGCTGCCAGAATCCCGCCCGCAGGGGCACAGCGAAGGGTCAAGCAGTGCCGGACATACTCGTACGCAACATCGACGACGCGCTGGCCGAGCGCATCAAGACGATCGCGCGCGAACGCAACTGGTCGATCAACGAAGTGATCGTCCACGTTCTGCGCCACAGTCTGGGGCTGGGCGGTGACGACGTTGCGCGCCGCGAAATCCACGATGTCGCCGAATTGCGCGGCACCTGGAATCCCGGCGAATCGGCCGCGTTCCGCAAGGCGCTGGAAGCATTCGAAAAGGTCGATGGAATGCCGCTGTTCGACGAGCCGAAAAAAACCGATCAGGCGCCGAAGTAAATCGCACCCAGCACGCGCGGCCCGCGCGCGCCGGTGACGGCGAACACATTTTCCGCAGCGCGACCGGCCAGGCGCTCGCGCGCCAGCCACGCAAATGCCATCGCCTCGACGTAATCCGGATCGATTCCACGCGTGACCGTGCTCACCACCGCGATCGGCGCAACGGCATCCGCAATCGCGCGCATCAGCACGGGGTTGTGTACGCCGCCGCCGCAGACCAGCACTTCGCGAGCGGACGGCGCGTGCGCGCGAATCGCATCGGCTACGCTGCGCGCGGTCAGCGCCACGAGCGTGGCCTGCACGTCTTGCGGCGCGGCGCGCGAATCGCGCAGTCGCGGGCGCAGCCAATCCAGATGAAACACTTCGCGGCCGGTGCTTTTCGGTGGCGGTGCGGCAAAGTACGCTTCGTCAAGCAGCCGCGCGAGCAGCCCGGCGTCGACGCCACCGCGTGCGGCGAAAGCGCCATCGCGGTCGAACGGTTGCCCAAGATGTTCCTGCGTCCACGCATCGAGCAGGCAGCTTGCCGGTCCCGTGTCGAAACCGCGCAGCGGTCCGCCATCGAAAATGCTGATGTTGGCGATGCCGCCGAGATTCAGCACCACGCGGTCGACGCCGTCGCGCGGCAGCATCGCGGCATGGAAGGCCGGTGCGAGCGGCGCGCCCTGGCCGGCGGCGGCGATGTCGCGGCGGCGGAAATCCGCGATGGTCGCGATGCCGGTGATTTCAGCGATGACGTTGGGATCGCCGAGTTGCAGCGTGTAGGGCGATTTTTGCAGCGGACGATGGCGCACGGTCTGGCCGTGCGATCCCAGCGCTGCGATGGAACCGGCGACGATCTTTTCGCGTTTCAGCAACGCGTTGGCCGCTGCCGCGAAGCTTTGCGCGATCTCCACGTCCAGCGCGCCGAGTTCGTCCAGCGCGATGCGGCCGTCGCCTTGTGCCAAATCCAGAATGCGCCGGCGTAAATCCTCGGGATACGGATGCGTCAATGCCGCGTGCAGGCGCGGCGCCGGGTCGAAGCTCGCCAACGCGACGTCGATGCCGTCGGCGCTGGTGCCGGAAATGAGCCCGAGATAAAGCGCGGCGTTGTGCGCCACGAAGACTACTTCGCCGACGCCAGTTGCAGGCTGTCGAGTTTGTCGAGCTTGGCCAGCATCGGTGCCGATTGCTGCTTGAAGCGCGCCAGTTCCGTGGCCGGCAGCGGCTCGGGCTTGGGCAAGGTGACGGTGAGCGGATTGCGGTGCACGCCATCGACGCGGAATTCGTAGTGCAGATGCGGGCCGGTGGCCAATCCCGTCATGCCGACGAAACCAATCGTTTGACCTTGATGCACGTGTTGACCGACTCGCTCGCTCGCGAAACGCGACATGTGGCCGTAGGCGGTGCTGACGTGCTTGTTGTGCTGGATGATGACGAAATTGCCGTAGCCGGACTTCCAGCCGCGGAACACGATCGTGCCGTCGCCGGCGGCGTGGATCGGCGTGCCGGTCGGAGCGGCGTAGTCGACGCCTTGGTGCGCGCGCATGTAACCCAGGATTGGATGCATGCGCGCCGTCGTGAAGCGCGATGAGATACGCGTGAACTCGACCGGCGTGCGCAGGAAGGATTTGCGCAGGGGCCGGCCATCGGCGCTGAAGAACATGGTGCCGCCGTGGTTGTCGGTATAGCGGATCGCGGAAAACCGCTTGCCGCGATTGACGAAATACGCCGCCAATATGTCGCCGTCGCGCAGCTTTTCGCCCTCGCGCCAGATGCTGTCGTAGATCACGGTGAAGCTGTCGCCCGGGCGCAGGTCCTGGGCGAAGTCGATGTCGTAACCGAACGCATCGGCGAGCTTGATTACCATTGCATCGTTCATGCCGGCGCGATTGGCGGCATCGAACAGCGAATCGGTGACGATTCCGTGCGCGACTTCGGTGCGGCGCTCCACATCGCGCGCGGCGGTGGCCTGGTGCATGCCGTCCGCATCGAACGTGACGGTGACCTGGGTCTTCTCGTCGCGGTCGAACCGCAGTGCGGTCAAATGTCCATCTCTGGCGTGGGCGAAGGAAAATTCTTCGCCGGGATGAATGCGCACTAGGGCATTGGTGTTGCTCGCATCCTGAAGCAGGCTCTGCAAATCGTTGCCGGACAGGCCTTGTGCATGGAAGATCGCGCCGACGGTCTGGCCCGGCTTTACGGAAATGCTTGTCCAATCCGCATCATTGATCGCAGCTACTGCGGCATCATCTGCGCCGGGGGGTAACGGCGGCACCGGCAGGTTGAGCGTGATGAAATCGCTGGCAACGGGATCGCGAGTGGCGTTCGCGCCGCGCGGAGTGATCAGGCCGATGACGGCGACAGCAGCGAACAGAATGCCGGCAAGCAACCAGTGGCGATGACGCCAACTCATGGGCGCCGTTGCGGCCTTGCGTAACCACGAATGCACGACATGCGATTTGTAGAAATGGAAATGCCGACGCGGCAAATGCCGCCCGCGCGCTGCGCGATGGGCAGAGAGTCGGATAAAATGCGCAACACGATTTGTTTCTGGCACGAGTTCGGATCCGGCAAACGCGCCGTACCTTAGCCCCTGTATCGGACCCCGTCAACGCCAAGCGCCACAAGGGTTTGCGCGGGATTTGAGATTAACGAATAATTAACGACGGGTACCGATTTTGGTGCGCGCGACGTCGAAAAGGCATGGCATGAACGACACGGTGGCAGCGCTCGAACACATTGCTCGCGGCGCCGAGGAAATCATCAAACGCGATGATCTGGAAGCGCGGCTCAAGCTCGGGCGTCCGTTGCGCGTGAAAGCGGGTTTCGACCCGACCGCGCCGGACCTGCATCTGGGCCATACGGTGCTGCTCAACAAGATGCGCCAGTTCCAGGATTTGGGCCATCAGGTGATTTTCCTGATCGGCGATTTCACCGGCATGATCGGCGATCCCAGCGGCAAGAACGCGACGCGCAAGCCGCTCACGCGTGAGGACGTGCTGGCCAACGCCGAAACCTATGCTGCACAAGTATACAAAGTGCTGGATCGCGAAAAAACCGAACTGCGTTTCAACTCGGAATGGTTCGGCAAGATGGACGCTGCCGGCATGATCCGACTGGCCGCGAAACACACCGTCGCGCGCATGCTCGAACGCGACGATTTCGAGAAGCGGTATAAAAGTGGACAGCCAATCGCGATCCACGAGTTCCTGTATCCGCTGGTGCAGGGCTATGACTCGGTCGCGCTCAAGGCCGACGTCGAACTCGGTGGTACAGATCAGAAATTCAATCTGCTCGTTGGCCGCCAGTTGCAGGAAGAGTCCGGCCAGCCGCCGCAAATCGTGCTGACCATGCCGTTGCTCGAAGGCACCGACGGCGTCAACAAGATGAGCAAGTCGCTCGGCAACTACATCGGCATCAACGAGGCGCCCAACGAGATCTTCGGCAAGGTCATGCGCCTGTCCGACGATTTGATGTGGCGCTACTACGAGCTTCTTTCGTTCGACAAATCGCTGGCGGACATCAAGCGCATGCGCGAAGAAATCGCCGCCGGCAAGAATCCGCGCGATTTCAAGATGCAACTCGCCGCCGAATTGACCGCGCGCTTCCACGACAAGGCGGCCGCGCAAGGTGCGATCGCGCACTGGAACGAAGTCGTGCAAGGCGGCGGCGTGCCACAGGATATTCCAGTCCGAGACATTCCCGTGCCGGCATCGGGCATCCGTATCGGCGCCTTGCTCAAGGCGGCCGGATTGGCGCCCAGTACGTCGGAAGCGCTACGCAAACTCAACGAACGTGCTGTACGCGTGGATGGCGAGGTCGTCGAAAACCGCGAACTGGTGCTGGTTGCAGGCAGCGAGCATCTGCTCCAACTCGGCAAGCGCGGCTTTGCGCGCGTGCACCTGGTGTCCGGCGGGTAGACGGCGTTTGCGAAGATGTTGACGGACTTCGGATCGAATGTATAATGTGCGGCTCCCTCGGACGAAAGGTCCGATGGGCGCCGGGTGTTGATTCGGCTGGTTTTTGATCTTTGACAGTGTGCGCAGGTGACTTGTGTGGGCGCCTTGGGATGGATGGATAGT
>Ga0207654_10000542_pt1 | contig 21598 bp, 16 predicted proteins | sample KBSC64metaG_FD_184355 | JGI IMG/M metagenome (GOLD analysis project Ga0207654, IMG submission 184355) | Corn rhizosphere microbial communities from Kellogg Biological Station, Michigan, USA - KBS C6-4 metaG (SPAdes) (version 2) | ecosystem: Host-associated > Plants > Roots > Rhizosphere > Soil...
TCCTCGACGACATTGTCGCTTTGTCGACCCTTCTGCCAATCCATACGCCCTCCCGCACCGCGTGGAAATCCAGTGCGCACACTACTCCGATGCCGGCGAAACGCGCAAGCGTGAAGTGCGGTGGAATCGTCGTGGTGCGGTGGAGGGAATCGAAGCTGCGGCCTAAGTAGTTGTTTTCGATCGCGTCCGAGGAATTCCCTGCATGAGGTTACTCACAGAGTTACTCACTAGGCGAGTGGATGTAACCGGCGCGATTCGAAAATCGCGCCGCATAAAGTGGCGCGCAACGGCGAATCGCGCCACGAAAATCCCACACATTAACGAGCACTGGCAGCAATCACGAGACTGATCACTTGCTCCGCGAGATCGGTCAGACGCTGCATTCAGATTGATAATATCCGTCGTTGAAAATAGCCCTCAGCGGACCGCCCGCTGTCTCCAGGAGCAGACGCTCGATGACCCCCGAAGGATTCTGCCGCAGCAGCACTTGATGTCGCCAGAATTCAGTAGCTGACTGGTCCGAAATGGCCCAAATAGCCAATCTGGGTCAAGACGAGTCGATTTATGCACTTTACGGCGACATTGCCGTGTTCGACCGGACGCCCGAAGAGGGCGAAGTTCGGAATCATATACGCTTTGGCGTACTGCTCGGCTTGTGGGTGAAAGCGGCGCACAGATAGCCCATACGCGGTCTCAAACGGACGGCCGCCCGTGCGGAGCAGGCTGAAATACGAAGAATAGATAATGCCATCGAAACTCGCATTTCTCGCGGCCCTCGCAATAGCGCGAGAAATTTCGTATGAGTGCGATCTCGCCAGAAAGAGCATGTGGATGGCCATGTCTAAGCTTTCGAACTCCGTCACATCCTCCTTCAGAACTGCAGAGAGGTCCAAGAGCCGCAGGTCTCTGGAGGGCCTCATCGTTGCGAGATACATGTCGTCCTCAGCCGTTGCGCGACATTCATGCACGCAAATATCGACATCCTGCGAACCGTACATGACCGCGAAGCCGGGAGAATCGAGTCGACCCTTTCCGACGACATCCAACGGGGGACTATCGTATTCACTTGGGTCAGCAGGATGCTGAGGGTTCACGCGGACGCGATAGAACAATGCGTCTTTTGCGAGTGTGCGCTCGGGGTATTCTTTCAACACCCGCTCGATTATCTGAGGACGCGTCGCCGGATTTTGCAACGCCTTCAATGGCTCGACTTCACCAAACATCCAGAAACGCGGCCCGTAGGGGAAGAAGCCGATGCCGGCTGCCTCTTCGATTAGCTTTACATCGTTTTTGAGCCATTGCGACGGCAAAATGCCACTCTTGCCGTAGTGTTGCTCATTGAACTGTACGCGCGGAGCTGCACCATAATCAAAGCGGATTGTGGTGCCGCTGACAAAGAAGCGGTGGGCAAGCGCCAACAAGTGTTCCTTAGTCAGCTTCTTCCCGTCAGAGCTCTTGCAGTTTGGGCATTCGCTTTGTTGTTCGATGCCGTGCTTCCAGGAGTCAATTTTCAACCCCTCATCGACAAAGCAGTTTGAACAGAGGAGGAACTGACCATTGTTCGTTGTGTCCTCAGCCATGTCGCATCCAGCCATGGTTCGTCGACGAGTGATGCACGATATCGTGGATCAACACGGATGGAAAACAACCCTTGGCCCGAGGTGGGTGCCCCGGGCAAGCCTGATCAGCGTTCCGCTCCGGTGTGATCGGCAGACAGCGTTGAGATGATCACAGCACTAATCGCTCAAGGTCGGCCGACCGAGTAATTCCTCGAGCTCAGGCCAAGTCATCTTCGCGGCCACGTGCGCGATGGCTTTTTCATCAACGAAGTACACCTCGAGACTCGGGTCCCTGACGGGGGGGAGGAGTGTCCGGAATGTGTGATCTACCTCGCCGACGCCGAAGCTCCCGTTTTGGCTGAGGAAGACCGCTGGCCACCGACAGCCGCTCTCGAAGACTTTGCGAATGCTTTCCCGCATCCCTTCCCAATCGATCGCAAGGCCCGTGAGCGGTGCCACAGTATGAAGGACCGCCGGGATCATCTCGTCCAGCCCCTCGATCCCGTGATCGCGAAATGCGGCAAGCAATGTCTCTGCGGGGATGATATCCAGTGGCGAGGCGTCGCCGAGGTCGCTTCCCGCAGCGGTTCGCAGAGTGCCGAGGAATCTGCGGAGGGCTGGCATGCCAGCTAGATCAAGGTCATCAAGTTCTTTTTTCGCCAGCAATCCACGTAGAGCCTTTCTCAACGGCTCCGCTAGCGCCGTGCCGTGCGCACGAACAAAGGCGTTTCGCTCCGTTTTGTCCAACCAGGAACTGAAGAAAATGGCTCCTTTGCGACCGATCTCGAAACATAGCTGGTGAACGCGGTGATCTTTACCGATCAGATGCTCTTCGACCCATTCAGCCAATGCCCTGGCCGACGTCGTCCTGGCCGCGGCTTTTGACGACAGCGTTGGCATAGGCTCCGTTACTTCCGCCGCAGTCCGATAGATTTCCGCCATCTCAACACCGGCTCGAAGACTTTCGAGCAGGGTCCAGCGCAACAAGGGTTGCAACTTCTTCTCTTCTGCATCGTCTGCGTCCGCTATTTGCGAAAGCGCTTCATGCAGCCCAAGCGTGACGCCGACAGACCATGCGTCCCGGCAGCGAATGACTCCGCCGTGAAACGGGATATCCCCGCACATGATCCCGATCAAGGGCAACGCGACCGCAGGGTCTGACCAGTCCAGCCCGTTGTGCTGGATGTATGGCAGATAGCGGTTTCGAACCATCGTGTGGCAGACGAACTCACGGGCGTAGTCGCCCAAGACACCCCAAAATTCGAAGTGAACGGGAATCGCGCGGCGCCGGATAAGTGATAATTTTTCCTCCCAACTGAAAAGGTTTTCGAACTCGGGCCGGTACTTTTCAGAGAACAGTGGAAAAGCCTCCTTGGCGATTTTGAAAATCGCCGAAGGCGCGTTCCCTGCGAGGTCCGAGCCCCTTTTTGAAAGGTACTCTGTGAGCTTGGAGGCCCGCGTGGGCAGCCCCCGCTTATTGCACCACTCGTGCATCGCGAAGGGATCGACGCCACATAGCGTCAGTGCCCACTGCCCATTGCCATAGTCCGCGCAGTCGCGCCACAGCATCAGGAAGCCATGCGAGTCGTGCCGGTCGCCCGAGCGGGCGATTACGTTGATGGCAGTCAATATCTCTGGAGGGACATCATCGTCATCGCTTTCCGCATTCCCGTCTTCGTAGAGGCAGAGGTCAACCGATTGAAGCGCTTCGTCGGGCAATCCAATCCCGCCGCGCAGCTGCCAGGCATCCGGAATGTGGCACGCCAACTCAAACGGATGCCGTTCCGCTGAGACCTTGAGCGCCAGACAGCTTTTCCCCGACCACGTGTTGAAGTTGGAGACCGCATGCTCGAGTAATGTGTCCCACTGCGTCGACAAAACGACGAAGTTGATATCGAAGTCGCCAAGGAACGGGAGCGCATTCCTCAACTCCTGTTCGTATCCTGCCAACTCGGTGATCGCTTGCCGCTCAGTCAGCTTATCCCGCTTAATTTCGAAAACTACAAGTGTTCTGCTCTCCGCGTTGAAGCACAACACATCAGGTCTCAGCACCTCTCCGGTGGTCAACGAAATGCTTTTGTCTACGGCGACGACGTCAAGGAGGGTAAGGTTCTTGAGGACTGTAGCGGCGGCTCGGACGTTGGCCCTTCGCGAAAGATGGTCGAATCCGAATGACGGGATGACCGAGGCATCGGAGAAAGAATTGGATGCAACGTCGATGGACGCCCGGCCTTCGATCGCGTCCAAAAGAGTTTCGTCTTTGATCCGCGTTACGAGCCAGGTTGCGATCTGTCTCTCAAGCGAAGTTTTGCTGGATGCCATATCCTCTCCGCCTGAGATTCGTACCGGCGCTGTGAATCGAGCTCATATCCATGAGACGGTGAGCTACGAGCATATTGTAAGCCACGCCCGCGGCCAGACTAATCATTCTGGACCTTCTGTACCTTTCGCGTGAGGTCGCCGTCGCGTCGCTGCAACGGGCTGGAACCGTTAGGCGAATTGCTCCAACTCGGCGCCAGGAAAGACTGGTACTCCCCACAACTAGAGCAGCTAGTAAGAAGGAAGATCCCCGCTTCACGTTCGGCGCTGAATACGCCACGGCCTGACGTGCATTTGATATGCGATCCATGCGAAGCCCGAGAAAAGTAGAATGTCGCCGATAGCATGCATCGCAGTGCCGAGTGACCACGGAACCATTCCTGCCAGAACGGCCGCGGCGATCCCCGTCACGAGGAACAGCATGCCGGCGATCAGAACGTTGCCCCATACTGCCACCCACGAATCGGCGCTCGGCCTGACACCGAACGGGCCGCGTTGCAGAGTGCCGGTTATCAAGAACAGTTTGATTTCGCCATCCGTCCAGTCGCGTTCCTGGCGCAGTTGGATCAACGCCTCGCGATGACGGCGTGACGGCCAGTCGCGGCCGAAGCGCCGCTTGAACGCGGTTCGATCAACGATGGCTTCGGCATCGAGTCTTTCGAGCATCGACGGTTCCGGCAATGGTTCGGCCTCATTCAAGATTTGCCGAATCTCCTCTAGGCGGCGTTCGCTTTCATGCGAGAAGTGGCGCGCAATGTAAGGGTGATGCGATTCGCTCATGCGATCTGTTCCTTGGTTCAGGCTGCCAACGACAGCATTTCACTGATGTGGGGTTTGTCGATCGTGCCGTGCTCAACGCAATGCTCGTATGCCAGGCGAATCAGTCTTGCCATCTTTTCTGGCTTCAGAGTCTTGCGGCTCTTTCTGAGCCCGTCGTCGACCAGTGCGATCACGCGTTCGAGCACGTCGCCGTCCAGGCGGCGCTGACCAGCCATTACTGGTGCGCCACCTGGCCCGGCAATGATCCATACCGGATCAACGCTAAGACGCGAGTAGAGTGCGTGCAGCACGGCAAGCGCCATCTCGCGTTCGCCGCGCTCGTAATTTGCGTACGCGCGTGAAGTGATGCCGAGACGAGCCGCCATGTCCGCCTGAGTGAGTCCGAGTGCGTCGCGCACCGCGAGCAATCGCGTGCCGATTGCGACGTCTTGCTTGCTCGTTGACAAGATACTCATTTGTTCCTACTATCGTCCCATCTGGGTCTTGAGCCGGAGTCTACTCAACCATAAGGAGCCACGCAATGGGAAAATCCGTGCGGATATTGCGCATCGGAGATGTGATCCAAAAAACCGCCTTGAGCCGAAGCCAGATTTACCGCTTGATCGCCCTCAAGGAATTTCCTAGCCAGATCCGCCTTGGTGTGCGCGCCGCGGGGTGGATCGAAAACGAGATCGATCACTGGCTGCTCGATCGAATCATCAAGACCCGCGGTCCGACCGCTCCGGGGACGGTTCCCCTGTGAGCGCTCGTGTCACGAGATTCCCGGTACGTACAAGAGCTTTAAGACTAGAAGAGCAAAGGATAGAACGAAAAACTCAAAAGCCGTACGTACAAGAGCTTGTACGTACAGAGCTTGAGGAAATAGATCAAAATCAAAAGCAGTACGTACGTACCGCCCGCCCGCGCGAAGATGCCGACAAGCGCATCGTCGCGTACATCAAGAGCCAACTACGCGGGGACCTGAAGGCGGCAGGGCCGCAATCGTGGCGCGACTTCGCGTTGCAATTGTGGAGCGCACTGCATCCCGATGCTCACGCCAAGCCAACGCGACCGATCGCTGATATTCGGCGCTACACGTGCGCGCTGCTCGCGCGTATCGACATGGGAGCGTTCGTGCCGCCGCCGCTGGTCGCGCAGCTGCGTCGCGATCGCGCGCGGATGGAGCGGCGCAGGGTGTCAGCGGCTCGGCAGACAGAAGCGCGTCGCATGGCCGAAGTTGCTGGAGCGCTGGCGCGCGGCGAGTATCCAGGGCACGGTTGAAACACCGATGCCGCGCAAGAGAAATTTGCTTGGCCGCACCGGTCGTCAATTTCGCATGCGAAATGCTCGAGGCGGGCCTAACGCCGCTTGCCTTCATCCCGGATTTCGTCAGGAGCGAAGATGCAAACATCTACGGGACGAAGCCCATTTCTCTTAAAAAACGAGATGGCTGCTTTATATAACCACGGTACTTCGCAGCCCAGGACAGTATGAGTTGCTCTTTCGTGCGTGTTATGGCTACAAAGCAATTGCGACGCTCCTCTTCCATCTCTGGTGATGCGTCACCAACCTTCTTGGCTTGGAAAGAGGGCAAAGTGTCCTCCGCTAGTCCGACGACGTAGACAAAGTCAAACTCGCGACCCTTGGCGCCGTGTATGGTCATCAGCGTCACTGCATCTCTCGGAGGAGTTGGCTCCTTTGATCGCAGTTCGAGTTCCTGCAGGAATTGGTCAAGCGTGCAGGTTGACCCTACGTGCCGACCAATATCTTTCGATATCTCCTTCCAAGCCGCAAGGTCTTCTTGAAGATCGAGAGCTTCGGAATTTTCCAGAGATTCATGCTCAGCGTAGTCGACCATCTCTTCGGTGAGGCTCCTGAATCCCGACAAATCGCCGATAATCCCGCGAGCCGTCTCCAGCAACGCAGCGAATGGACCTGCCGGAGTAGCCGCTACTACCAATCCAATCCATTCCTCTAAGTAAGACCGCCCAGACGATTCCGCTCGCGCCGTGACCAGCTCACTATGCACCTGCTGCCCGGTCATGCGGTTGAAGGACTCCACTAGCAGCGGTAGATTTCGTTTGTCGAGTGGACGGATCGCCTGTTTCAGAAACGCAGCCAACCACCGAAACTGTGGAGTCAGAAATTCATTCCTGCGCTGCAGGATGACCGCCGACACTCTCTTGGCAACGAGACCAGCACAGATTTTTTCGAGCAACGAGCGGGTGCGCGCGAGGACAGCAACTCGAGAGCGATCAGGGGTTGGCCGCTTTGCAATATCCTCAGCAATTCCTTTGACCTCCGCCGCATCGTCATCAAAGGGCATTAGACGAATATGATCCTCAGCCGGAAGGCTCAGCTCTGTCTTGCCCGACACCAGTGGCATCTTGCTTGTCGTCCGCTGTGAGTTGTAAGCCACCAATCTATTCGCGGCTTCAACGATCCCAGGTGGACACCGCCAGTTTTCAGTCAATTGAATGACCTTGGGTTCGAATTCTGTTGTGAACTTTTGAATCTGGCGAAAGCTAGCGCCGTTCCACTGGTAGATAATCTGGTCATCGTCAGCGACGACGAAAACGTTCTTGAACGATTCGCCGGCCATAGCTTTGATCAGGCGATATTGACCATCGGTAGTATCCTGAAATTCATCTAGTAGCCAATATCGATACACCCGTCGAACAAATTTTGCGATGGCCGGAAACTGAGAGAATAGGACGTAGGTTTCAAATATCAGTGAGTTGAAATCAAGCGCATTCTCTCTGCGGAGTTGCGCTTCGTAAATTTGGTATACGCGTGCAATCAGTGCCGCCTCAGTAAGTCTTGCCTTGGTGAGGCGCTCTGCAGCTGAAGCCGGATCTATAAGGCGTACTTTCAGTTTGTCGATTATCGGCAAGAACCGAACATGATCAGTCGAGATTTCTTGCTCGGTGCGCGCGGTTTCCTGCAGGCCTTCTTCAAGGAGAAGCTGTCGATCTCGGTCCTGACTAAATATCGTGAAATCAGGTTTGAGTCCAAGATGAATACCGTGCTGTCGTAGGACCTGTGCGCAAAAGCTGTGGATTGTTCCTACGGATGTGCGTTCCTCCTGTCCGGGAACGAACGTCTGAACGCGCGTAAGCATCTCTCGCGCTGCCTTGTCGGTGAAAGTCAAAGCAAGAACCTTAAAACTCTCATCCGCTGAGTCAGCAAGCAGCTTCGCAATTCGGCACGTCAATACCTGAGTCTTGCCGGAACCGGGCCCAGCGAGGACAAGCACCGAACCATCGCCAACCAATACCGCCTCTCGCTGCACGAGGGTTAGGCTGCCGAACGCCGTTGTGAAAGCCTCCGTAGTCATTTCAATTTGGGCAGCTCCGCAATCACGTCGTGATATGACTTGGGTAACTTCGCCGCGACTTGTGGATCAGCGATGACGAGTTCTCCAAGCACTGAAGCGTATCTGGTTTTCTCCTTGGTGAGTTTCTTGATTAGCTCGTCCTTAGGAGCCGTTGCCGCGTCAGAGTCCCCCATGTCAACAAGAATTTTTCTCAGCACATTTTCCAAACCATCTGCGATCAGCTGATGTTCAAGATTTTTCTCCTTCAATTGTCGGCATCGGGCATTCACCTCCGCCGCCGAGAATCCCCGAGTCGCGATCCCTTGAATGTATGTATTGCCGGCATTGTCCCCGTCAAAAACCGCAATCCATGGAAAGCCGAGGGCTCTGGCAAGCGAGGCAAACACTGGCGGATATCCGTTGTTAACAGCATCAATTACAGCAATTCCAGCTGCGTCAAGGTTTAGTTTGGATGCCTTGCATAAAGCGTGAAACAGGAGAAACTCGCTTTGTCCTTCAAGTAGGACCCATGATCGGGCAAAGAAAATTTCGCCACGAATCCGCTTCGCAAATGTTTCAAGTGACTGAAGGTCCGAGTCTGACACGAAAAGCGCCGACTCTTCTGCCAGCCTCTTCAATGCTGCAGTGGCGTCGACTCGGCTCGGGTGCTCACCGTAGCATGTCAGCAGATCGCGATATTGGTTCTCCTCAAGCGCGCCGGACACCTTTAATACACTTGACGAAGTGTCAAAGCTAAGTTTTGCCGGATACTTCTTGACGATTGCGGCAAGCGCCTTGTTCGCTGGCACACTTATCGAGAAGCTCTCCTTTAGCCAGCGAACGGTCGTGCCCGAGTCGCCCAGCCGCACAATGCGCAGCCAACGAAATGGGACGCGTTGGACGAAATAGGGCGAGTGCGTGGTGAGAACCTTTTGCCCCGGCATGGACAAAATGTGATCCCATAGCGCCCGGGCAGCCTGTGGGTGCAGGTGAGCTTCGGGTTCTTCGAGCGCGAGAACGGGGGTGCTGTATGGCTCATAAAGTTCCGCCAATAGATGCGTAACGAATGCACGGAACAAGAATAGTACCGACAGACTTTGAAGACCCTGGCCATGATTTTCGAGCGGGAGCCACGGAGTTGCTGTTTCGTTGCGAGCAATGACCTTGGCTTCGGAAAGAATGTCCCACGGCTTCAGGGGCAAGAGACGCAGATCCGCGCCGCCAGTGCTGGCGACAGATGCAACCTTTGTCATGGAGCCGAGCGTTTTCGAGATGTCGTCCAACATAGGATCGGCTTTAAGTAGCCGCTTGTTGATGACACCCAGAACGCGAACCACCTGTTTTTCGGTCTTCGGTGGAATCTGTACGGCCTTGAGCAAACGGCCCCAGAACTGCGACCTCGGAGAAAATTCATCATCAGCATCCCTCAACGCCCCAAGATAAAAAACGGGTAGGTATTGCCAGAAGCGGTCGAGATTTGTCTGCTTGGCGGACTTCCCAGATAGCGCCTGCCGCGCTGTGTTTAGCCACTCCCAAGTTGGGACGAACTTACCCTCGTTCTCATCCCATTTGCAGGTCACCCGCAGGTTTATTGAGTGCTTTTCGGACACCGGATCGAGGTAAAGCACGCTCTCTAAGTCCTGTATCAATTCGTCAGGCCATTCATCCTTCACGGCTTCGGCCGTTTCAATATGGATGGAGACCGGCGGCTCTGTTTTTGGGTCTGATGCCTCGGAGGGAAGATGGACGTCGTATTCTTGGAATCCAGTGCCCCTCATGCCCCAGCGCCTGGTAAGGGCGATGCGCAGTGCGTCAATGATAGCCGTCTTGCCGACGTTGTTTGCACCCACAAAGACGGTTACGTCGTCGAGGGTGACCTCGGCGTTCTTGATCGAGCGAAAGTTGCTTATGCTGATCCTAGTGATCTTCATTTCCGGTAGGTACGGCTGCTCCTTAGAACTTATTGGGTGGCGGATAACGGGGCATCGATAGTCCCGGCAACAGGCCCGTTACCGACGTCTTTTTTTGGACGCCAAACGCGACGCTCAACCAACGCGGGCATCCGAGCGTGAGCGCCAATCGGCTCAATTCGTAGCTCGTCGAGGCGAGATCGCAGTTCGGCGAATACCGAATCCTTCCGCAACGACCAAGTTGACGCGAAGCATCTCCAAAAAGTCCAGCCGGCGCGTTCGAGAATGCGCTGGCGATGCGCATCGTGCGCCCATCGGTCTGGACCATGGAAGTCATCGCCATCGAGTTCGATAGCCAGTCGCCGGTCCTCAGCGCCTTCCACAACGAGATCGATTTTGTAGGATCCGACCTTCACTTGTGGAACCACGCGATAACCCGCAGAAGTCAGCCGCGCAAAGACTTCTCTCTCGAAACCGCTGTCGCAGAGTGACGCCAAGTCCGCATCGCTATTTACTGCTACCATGGGCTTTGAGAAATGCTCAAGCAACGAGCGGCGCAGGTCCTTTTCCGAGAGGTCGTTCAGACCGACGGAGCGAACCAGATACATGCGATCGCGAGCGCGGCTTGCGGCCACGTTGAATCGTTGCTCTGCGCTATTTCCCGACAACGCATGGCAGTTTTCGCGGTCTGCGACCATTGACAGCAGCATGATGTCGCGTTCGCTACCCTGAAATGTGCGCGCGTCCCCGCACTCAAAGCGCCGCTTTATCAGTTCCATTGGCGCGCACCGCTGCCGGACTACTTCATCAATGTGTTTGGCCTGCTCCATTCCTAGCAGCGAAACAACGCCAATCGAGCGCCCGGCCATCTTCGGATCATCCAAGATCGCATTGATCTCCTCAGCAATGGCTTCTGCCTCTGCATGGTTCGTCAACTTTTCCGTCCGATAGCCGTCTGGAATAAAAATGTCGACGAGCGGCGGGTCCAGTCGCTCGGAGGCGAGCGGTGTACGCAGCGGCTCGATCTGGTTGCCATAAAACCGATTGCTGTACGCGATGATCGGTTCAACGCAGCGGAAATGTTCACGAAGCATCACTTGGTGCGCAGCGAAAATACGAGCGGCAAGATCATAGAGCGACTTTTCTGGTGTCATTGAAGCGGCGTGCGGTTGGTCGGACAGGAAGCGCTTGAGCAGCGTGTCGATGTGCTGTGCACTGATGAATCCCCCATCAGGAGATACCTGCTTGTCATCTCCCACGACGAGAATTTTCTTTCCGCGTAATACCGCCGGCAGCGCCCACAGGTCTGACTGGCTCGCTTCGTCGACGATTACTAAATCGAAAGCGCCAATGTCGGCCGGCATCGCTTCCGATATTCGAGCATGACTCATGATCCAACACGGCACGGCGCCGGCCGCATCGACCATCGCATTACGCGCATCCCTGCGGTAGCGCAAAGCATTCGTACCGGTGCCTTGGCCAATGCGGCGAATGGCAGTCGCATACCCGGCAAGGGCCCCAAGCACTCGTTCAGTCGCAGTCTGCTTGGTCGATAGCCAAGCAGAGAGGCCAACAGACTCTCGGTAGTTTCTCTGTAAGGAACGGGTTAACTCTGCGCGACGTGCGGAGAGAGTTCGAAGCTCTGCGCGGGAGTCGATAGATTCGAGATGGCCGCGCAGACGCGCCCAGGACCATGCTTGGCGCCAAGATGGCGGAAAGCTCTTATCGTCACCTACGCGCGGACAGATCATTCTTTCGACGCGGTCAGCAAAGCGAACTGCACCGGCCTGCCGAAGCTTCGCTGCGCAGGCGGCGACCGTATCTAGATCATTGGCAAGTGCCGCAACGCGACGAAGTTCAGCGACGAGGCCAGCGTAGCGAGCGGAAATCGCCGCTTCAGTTGCCGTGGCTTGTCCAAGTTCGTTCGTAACAAAGCTTCGGAGGACGTCGCTGATTTCGCCGTTCGTGCCGGCTATTTTTTCGTCGAGCGTGCTGCGGGCGACCGCAGCTTTAGCGAGCGACGACTTGGTGAGGTGACGACGCAAGTTGGCGCTGACGTCCGCGAGCGCAGCTGCGTCGCCGAGTAGACGATCGGTTGGAATTCGAGCGAAGACTGCTTCCGCCTTCTTTGGAATTCCACGGTCAAATGCACTGGCCATCCGATGTGCCTTGCGAGCCGCGAGTGCTACGGCTTCCGTTCTGCGCAGCGCCTCGACCCCGCCGGCAAGCCTTGGAACGCCAAGATCTGATGCGAACGCATTCCAGCGAGTCTCGAACGAAAGCACATTTTGATGCAGCTGCAAGTAACGCAATACGTGCGCCCACATGCTCGCATCTGCCGGCGCAAGCCCGGAAACGCGCACCGCAGACAAGTGGGACTTTGCCTCTGCGACGCCGAAAGCGATTACTCCAAAGGGCTTGCCTGTTTCTGCCGCGCGCTGCACAGCCTCCACTGTCTTTGGGTGCGACATCGCTTCCGCGGGAAATGTCACGGGCTGCTGAAGAAAGGCGGCGCGCGCAGCTACAAGGCGATCCAGTTCTTCGAACACACTTTCAAGCGCCCGGCGTTCAGTCGCAAATGCGGCGTCCCGACATCGTTCGCGAAGCGCCAAACCCCATTTGGGCGCATCTCGCTCCAGTTCGATGAGTAGATCGTGCGCGGAATCCAATATACGCAGGAGTTCTTCGGCAGCCGTGAGTACTTCAACCGTGTTTGCCCTGAGCGAGAACTCGGGCGCGACGCGTGCCTCCTGTTCGAGTGCAGCTATGCGCGAGAGAATTCCGTGCAGCTCCGCTATCTCGGCTGCGCTTGGCAGTTCGTCGGCCTTCGGCTGTCGGGTTCGGAGGTATACAAGGTCGTCACCGAGTTTTCGCCGACTTTCTCGTGTTCTCGCAGCCTCGTCATCGGAAAGGGGTGGTGCGTGTTCCGAAGACAACGTGAGCGCGTCGTCAAACCACTCATGATCTTCCTGGCCGTGCACTACGAGTTCAGCCGCCTTTTGCGCTCGCAGTACCGTGCCGTCAATAGCAATCTCGCTAAGCTGCGCTATCGCAATGTCATTTACCCGGCGGTCGACACTTATCAGTTCCTCGTGTGTCCGGTCTGTTGCTTCTCGAATATGGGCAATCTTTTCTCGCGTCGCGCTCGGGCTGAGTTGCGATACGCGATGCTGGATTGCTTCTATTGACGCCTGAAACTGACGCACGCCTTCGCGGTCGCCGGCCAAGAGCGCAACGGTAAGCGGGCGCACTTCCTGAGGGATCATCTTCTGCAGCACTTCGAGCGCTGGCTCGCCGCGTGACGTCACAAGAACACGGCGGCCGGTTGCGAGATAGTGGCAAATGACATTGGCAATCGTATGGGTCTTACCAGTCCCGGGCGGGCCTTGTACCGCGACGCCCGGAGATCGCTCAAGCCTCTCGATGATGGCGACTTGCTCGTCGTTGTATGGGAGCGGGAAGAAGAGCTCCTGAACTTTGCCGCCTTCACCGCTTGGACTCGCTGACAATCCGCGAAACCGAATAGGATCGTGCTCGACGACTTGGTCAGACAGTGGCGTTACAAGCGCCATCGGGCCCTCCGGAATAGGCGCACCATCGGAAACTTTTTCCCTCAGCCTGCGGATGTCTTCGAGCAGATAATTGTTCGATCGCGGCCGAGAAAACATCACCCATGCATCAGTGACGACCAGATGCGTACCAGGAGGTGGACACACTCCGTCTGACGCCAGGACTGGCTTGAATGTCCCATCAGCATCCAACCCAGAAGCGGCCAACTTGAGCACGTGCTCATAGCTTCCCGGGTCAAACGGACTGACTGGGTTGCTCGCGCGAGAAACTTGTTCGCGCATGGTACGTTCCACATTCGAAGCTCCATGTACATCGCATGCCACGATCGCGTCGAGTTCAATACGAGTGGCAACGTCGCGCGGCCGCAATTCCAGGGCCATGGTTTCAGAATCGATAGCGATTTCTATCGCATGTGTGAGCAACGGATATTCGAACTCGACGTGTTTGTCTTCGCGTGGCACGCGCCATGAAGCAACGCCAACTCCCCACAAGAATTCCTGCGGCTTGGATGTCTCCTCAGCGTCCATCTGATGTTTGAGTGCAAACAGCTCGCCATAAACGCTCATGCTCGATCGCCGTGGCCGTTCGCCTTCTGCCCACAAGTTCCAGCGTCTCAGATGATCGTCGAAAGAGGCATCGATCCTACGCTGCGACTCCTCGGGGTTCGACTGCGCATCTACATGCTGCTTGACCACCGCAACGATCAGTGATGGCGGAGACCCAAACGGGTCGGGCGCGGAAGTCATGAAGTGCGCCAGTGCCGGCGGGCCGGCCGGCGCCGGCCGCGCTTCGAGACGATCAACTCGCATCCAAGCCAGGTCGTCGGTTTCGCGCAGATCGAAATGGATTCCGGGAAGGCCACGAAGGCTCTCAGGACGGAACAATGTCCCCTTCACTTTGCCGAGGTGGAAGGCCGCAGGATCGACCGCCTTCGCCTGCTCGATCACGTAGTCGAGCAAGCCCACCATTAGGTCGCGTGTTGTCATTGCTCCCCTCGCTGCTCTCTTTCGCCAAGTGTATCCCCTTGAACAAAAAGGAGAGAAGCCAGATAAAAGGGTGGGTTCCATGCGGCGCGCCAATCGAAGGGACGCAAGGCTTTCCGCGGAACCGCCTCGTGGAGCGCGGTTCCGCGACTACGCTACCACCGCTCAGTGATGCGGTTTTGGGCGGAACCAGGGGTCCCAAGACGCTGATTTTGGCGCCGCCATTTCGCCAGTTGCGAGCCCAGAGGAGAGACTCGTACTAGGACATCTTGAGACGAATGGCGCAGGATTATCGGCGTGGTTGCGCCATTTCTCGAAAATTTGCTACACGCGGAAACATCGATGGCGCTCCAAAACCGTTGTGCCACAAGGCTTCCAGCGGTCCGTGCTACAAACCCTTTTATCTTGCATCGCTTCGTCAGTGGCTTTCTTGTCGTCGCGGCTTCTCGCTTTCACCTCACAGCAAGACGCGCTCATGGTGGTCGCGCGAGCTGGTTTCGGACGGACGACGAAACGCGTCTTGGGGCTCCGCGACAAGCGCCGTCGGCCGCCCGTGTGAACGCGGACGAGGGCGCGCTTAAGTCAGCCGCGAACTCGCTTCCGAGGCATCGTCGAGGATGCACCCGACGCGACCTTCCCGCCGTCGTCACGGATCGATCTCGAAGCCAGCTTCACGACGTTGCTGTGCGACGCTCTCAGGGTATCGAGATAGTCGGCCCACGCCTGCATCATCTTGCGTCGCTCGCCCATGTAGCTGGCCCGGTTGTATGCGGCGCGAACCTTGTTTCGCTCGGCGTGTGCGAGCTGGCGTTCGATCACGTCCGGCGCCCATCCCATTTCATTGAGTCGCGTGCACGCGAGCGCACGGAATCCGTGTCCGGTCATCGTCTCTTTGTCGTAACCGAGCCGGCGGAGTGCGGCGTTGATTGTGTTGTCGCTCATCGGACGATTGCCGGTACGCAGACTCGGGAACACGTAGCGTCCATAACCGGTGAGTGGATGCAACTCACGCAGCATGCTCACCGCTTGTTTCGCGAGCGGCACGACGTGCGCTTCGCGGACCTTCATCTTGTGCGCCGGGATGCGCCACTCGGCCGCGTCGAGATCGAGTTCGGACCACTCCATCGCGCGCAGATTGCCCGGTCGCGCGAACACGAGTGGCGCGACTCTCAGGGCAGCTTTCGTCGCGGGTTGCCCCTGGTATGCGTCGATCGCGCGCATGAGGTCGGCAACGTCGCTCGGATCGGTCACGGCGGCTCGCGAAGTGGTGACCACAGGGGAGAGTGCGCCGCGCAGGTCACTACTGGGGTCGCGCTCGGCGCGACCGGTGGCGATAGCGAAACGAAACACTTGGCCGACGCGCTGCTTCACACGGTGTGCGGTTTCACGCCGGCCACGGTGTTCGATGCCGCGCAAGATCGAAAGAATCTCCGGCGCGGTGATGTCAGTGATGCGTCGGGCACCAAGCGCCGGCGTGACGAACGAGAATAGCCACTCGCTCTTGCGGTAAGTGACATCGGCGAGCTTCCCTCGCTGTTGCTCCAGCCATTCTTCGGCGATCCCTCCAAACGTGTTCTCGGCCGACAGCTGGGCGCGAACTTTTTCGGCTCTTCGCTCCGACGAAGGATCTTGCCCCGTCTGCAATCTGGTGCGTGCTGCATCACGGCGCCTGCGCGCTTCGGCCAGTGAGATTTGCGGATAGGTGCCGAGCGACAACATACGCGCGATGCCGGCGAAGCGATAGCGGTAACGCCAAGAGCGCCCGCCATCGGGTCGAACTTCGATGCACAGGCCGGCGGCATCGGCAACACGGAAGATCGTCGAACGCGGTTTCAGTGCGGCGAGTTTTACGACTGTCAGCATATGTTGTCCTGTGAGTAACTGAGTAACCGGTGGTGAGTAATTGACCAGGTTACTCACTAAGTTACTCACAGTACGAGCGCGCTGCAACTGTACCGACCGAGACGGCTATGGACAGAAAATCCTTTATTTACGCTACGTTAGGTGAATTATTGGATTTTACTGGATGCCTCTGGATGAGGCTCTGGTGCCGGTGGAGGGAATCGAACCCACACTACCTTGCGGTAACCAGATTTTGAGTCTGGCGCGTCTACCAATTCCGCCACACCGGCTCGTGTGATGACGGCGCGGAACCGCGCCGAGGCAGGGCGCGCAGTATACGTGATCCGCGCGCGGCGGCCAACGCCGCTCAATGCGTTGCGTCGAGGGAAAGCTGGCGCTGGTCGCGGTCGTACCAGCGTTCGTCGATGGGGCGAAACACGGAGCACTGCGTCATCGCGCCGCGGTAGACGTGCAAGGTCACGGCGATGGCGTCGCGGCTCGGATTGCGGATGGTGTGGTATTCGTGCGGCGGGATCAGGCTGCCGGCCGAGCCGGGGCCGACGTGCATGGTGCCGCGCGGCTCGAAGTGGTATTTGCCGTCGCGCTGTTCGGTCAGCTCGTAGGGCGTGATTTCCAGCGAGCCGTGCCAGACGCCTTCCACGCACCACATGCCGCAATGATCGTGGATCGGCGTGCCTTGTCCCGGTCCCCAGGTCATCGCGATCACGGAAAATCCGTGCTGCTCGCTGCGGTACAACTCGCGCCGCGCGTAGTGGTCGCTCGCGCGTTCGAACACGCAGGCCGGAAGTTTCACGCCCGGATCGCGGATCAGCTCGCACAGCGTATTGCGCAGATCGTCGGTGATCTCGGTCGGACAGTCGTGGCAGACCGCCGCGTTGAGTGCGTCGACGAGGCGTTTTGATCCGGGAAATTCGAGCGCAAGCATGGCGATCTCGACGGGAATGTTGGGACGATTCTACAAGGTCGCCAGAAAGCGCGCGATGGCGGCGCCGAAACGCGAAATGTCGACCAGAAATGCATCGTGGCCCTGCGGTGAATCCAGTGCAACGAACTCGACTTTCGCGCCGGCGGTGGCCAGACCGTCGGCGATTTCCTGCTGCTGCGACAGCGGAAACAGGATGTCGGTGCTCACGCCGATGACCAGTGCGCGTTCCACGGCTATGCGCTTCAGCGCCGCCGCCACGTCGCCATCTCCGTGCTCGGATACGTCGAACCAATCGCTGGCGCGCGACAAATACAGATAGCAGTTCGGATCGAAGCTGCGCACGAAGCGGCGCGCGTGTCCGGCCAGATACGATTCGACCTGGAATTCCACGCCGAAGGGGTCGTCGTCGGGACGTGCCTCGGAATCCAGGCGAATGCGCGCGAAGCGGCCTACCCATTCCATCGCCGAGCGATACGTGATGACGCCGAGCTTGCGCGCGATCGACATGCCGGCCTCGGGATAATGCGCGTCGTCGTAGTCGCCGTCGTGCCAGTCGGGATCCAGGCGAATCGCCTCGCGTTGCAGCGAGCGGATCGCGATGGCGAACGGCTGCGCCTGCGGTGCGGTCGAGATGCTGACGTGCGCGCGCACGCTGCCGGGATGATGCAGCAGCCAGCCCAGCGCACTCATGCCACCCATCGAATTGCCGATCAGGCAGGCGAGTTTGTCGATGCGCAGTCCACGCATCAACGCGAACGCGGAATTGCCGACGTCTTCCAGCGTCAATTCCGGAAATGTCAATTTGTATACTTTCCCCGTCGCCGGGTCGACCGAGGCCGGACCGGTCGAGCCTTTGCAGCTTCCCAGCGAATTGACGCAGACCACGAACCAGCGGTTGGTGTCGATGTGCTTACCGGGGCCGAGCATGTCTTCCCACCAGCCGGGCGTGGCATCTTGCGCATTCGATGCCGCGTGCGCGCTGGGCGAAAGACCGGTGAGGATAAAGATGGCGTTGTCGCGCGCGGCGTTGAGCCTGCCCCAGGTCTCGTAGGCGAGGCGCGCGCCGGTCAGCGCGCCGCCGCGTTTCATCGGAAACGGCGAGGGCAGGTCGAAGTATTGGCGCGCGTCGGGCATGCCCTGATTCTAAGGTACGACTTGATCGATCGTCAGCTTGATCGGATCGGTGGTCGTGACCGCAATGGGTTTCGACAACACCTGCAAATCGCCGCTTTGCGGCATTGCGTTGCCGGATTTCGACACGCGCGCGCCAATCACTACTCGCGGAAATTGCGACAGCTTCATGCTCGGCAGCATGCCCATGCCATCGGTCAGAGTGACCGTCACCGGCAGTTTGCCGGCGTCCATGCGCTGGATCGCGAGAGGCATCGGCGGCCCACTGGCGGCCTTGGCGTAGACGAACAGCACGTCGCCCGGCGCCAGTTTTGTGGCGAGTTTGGGATCGAGCGAGACTTGCACATGCAGTTGCGGGCCGGAAGTCTCAGCGGCTGTCGGCGCAGCAGCGGGCGCAGTCTGGGCGGTTTCCTCCGCATCCGCCGGCAGCGGTTTTCCGTCGCGCTCGGCCTCGGCGCGTGCAATTTGTTGCTGAACGGACGGTCCGATGTCCGAATCCTTGGGCAACACGCCGATCAGGTGTTTCCACGCGGCGATGGCGCTGTCATATTGCTTCGCCTGATATTCGCTGATGCCGAGCAGCCACAGTCCGCGCTGGTTGTCAGGAGCGGCCTTGAGCGCGGTATCGAGTATCTGCCGCGGCTCGCCTTCGATACGTCGCGTCGGACTGGAAAGCGCCAACGCCTCGGCGTAGGCGACGGCGACATCCGGATCGCCCTTGGCCAAATCGTAGGCGTGCTTGAGCGCGTCGCGTGCTTCGTCGAAACGCTGCGTGGCCTCGTAGGCGCGCCCGAGCAGGGTCCAGCCTTCGGCGTCGTCGGGATTCTGCTTGAGCTTGTCGGCGAGCTTGGCGATGGCCTGTTGCATGTCCGCGCCGTGATCGGACGGTGCCTGTTGCGCCGTCGTTTCGGCTCCGGGGACAAGCGCCGCAGGCGTGCCGACCATGCGATACAGCACGATGGCGGCGAGCGGCAGCAACAACGCAATCGCGATTGCGACGTTGTAACCGCGACGCGGCGGCGCGGGCGTATCCAGCGCGCCGAGCAGGCGTTCGCCGAGTTCGGCGCGTTTGGTCGCGTATTCGGCGTCGCTGAGGATTCCGTTGCGATGCGATTCGTCCAACAGAGCGAGCAGGCGGCGCGAATCGTTCGCCGAATTGCCGCGCGGCCCGCGCAACAGCGGCGACAACACGAAGGCCAGCGCCGCGGCCAGCATCAGCGCGGCGATCAGGACGAATGCGGTCATTACCAGTCTTCCTCGGAATCGACAGGCCCCAGCGGCGCACGCGAACGCCGGCGCAGGATCTTCCACAGCACGCCCGCGCCGAACGCGAGCAGCACGAACGGCCCGAACCACAGCAGCCAAGTGCCGGCATGCAGCGGCGGATCGTAGAGCACGAAATCGTTGTAGCGCGACACCAGGTATTGCTTGATCTGATCGTCGGTTTTGCCGGACTGCATCATCTCGAAGACCTGGCGGCGCAGGTCCTTGGCGAGATCGGCATCGGAATCGGCGAGGTCCTGGTTCTGGCAGACGAGGCAGCGCAACTGGCGCGTCAGGTTCTGGAAACGGACTTCCTCGACGCGATCCTTGAACGGCAGTGGGTCGATGGCGAACGCAGGATGCAGTCCGGCGAGCAAGATGGCGACGATCATGACGACGCGCTTCATGGCCGCTCCTTGCCGAGCTTTCCGATAGCCGGCTTGAGTTCGCTGGCGATGATCTCGGGCGTAAGGTTGCCGATGTGTTTGTAGCGGATCGTGCCTTGTGCATCGACCAGGTACGTTTCCGGCGCGCCGTAGACGCCGAAGTCGATGCCGGCCTTGCCATTCTCATCGGCAATGATCGTGTCGTAAGGATTGCCGAATTGCGCAAGCCAGCGCTTGGCGGTGTCCGGATCGTCCTTCCAGTCCATGCCGATCAGCGGCAGGCCAAGTTTCTTTCCGTAGGCCATCAGCACCGGGTGTTCGTCCTGACAGGTGACGCACCAACTGCCGAATACGTTGAGCAGCCACGGCTTGCCGAGCATGTCCTTGCGGCTCAGCGATTTTGTGGAATCGTATAAAAGTGGAAGAGTAAACTCCGGGGCCGGTTTGTCGATCAGCGGGCTCGGCACCCAGTTCATGTCGTGCGAACGGTTCCAGTGGATGCCGAACGCGAGCAGGGCGACGATCAGCACGAAACCGAGCAGCGGCAGCAGGCGGCTCATGCTGTGGCCTGCGCCGGCGCGGCGACCGGCGCGACCTCATCGGCCGCGGTGCGTTTCGCGCGGAAGCGGCGGTCGGCAGCGGCGGTGAATCCGCCAAACAACATGAACAGGCCGCCGACCCAGATCCAGCGCACAAAGGGTTTCACAAAGATGCGCACGGCCCAGGCGTCATTGCCAAGCGGATCGCCCAGCGCGACGTAGATGTCGCGAAAAATCCCGCCCCGGATCGCCGAAACCGATTGCATCTGTTGTCCCGCATACTGGCGTTTTTGCGGATGCAGAGTGGCGACGACGTTCGCACCATTGCGCACTTCGACAGTGCCTTCATCGGCCAGATAATTCGGACCTTGCACGCGCGTCACGCCGGTGAAGTGAAAATCGAGTCCACCGATTTGTTGTGTCTCGTTCGGCGCGAAGCGCAGGTCGCGTTCGACGCTGGTCGCACCGGTGATCAGCACGCCAGCGAGAAATACCGCGAAACCGAAATGGGCGAGGATCATGCCGAACATTTCCGGCGTGTAGCGGCGTCCGGTCGGCGCCTCACGCCAGCGCTTGAGCGCGTACAGCACGATGCCCGCGCCGACCCAGAACGTAGCCGCCACACCGACGATGCCGCGCGAAGGCAGGTGCGGGAACAGCAACACGGCTACGAGTGCCGCGGCGACCGCGAGGATCACCGCCGGACGCAAGCTGCGCCACGTGGCGCGCCAATCCGCCGTCGCCCAGCGGAAGAACGGCCCGAACGGGATCAGCAGCACGACCGGCAACATCAGCAGCGGGAACACGAAACCGAAATAGGGCGGTCCAACCGAGATGCGGCCGATGCCGAGTGCGTCGCCGATGATCGGATACAGCGTGCCGAGCAAAACCATCGCCGCCGCGCAAACGAACATCAGGTTGTTGACCAGCAGCAACGTCTCGCGCGAGAGCAGGCGAAAGGGTTTGCCGCCTGCGACTTTCGGCGCGCGCAATGCGTAGATCATCAGCGAACCGCCGACGACGATGCCGAGAAAGATCAGGATGAAAATGCCGCGGCGCGGATCGGAGGCGAACG
>Ga0207654_10000543_pt1 | contig 21589 bp, 17 predicted proteins | sample KBSC64metaG_FD_184355 | JGI IMG/M metagenome (GOLD analysis project Ga0207654, IMG submission 184355) | Corn rhizosphere microbial communities from Kellogg Biological Station, Michigan, USA - KBS C6-4 metaG (SPAdes) (version 2) | ecosystem: Host-associated > Plants > Roots > Rhizosphere > Soil...
GCTCGCACGAGAAAAGCGCGCAGACTTTGGTGAATGACCAAAGTTTCCCGTTGTTCCCACAACGTAACGAAGACGTCTTGCACGACATCCTGTGTCATGTCGTCGCGGCCAAGGAGTGCAAAGGCAATCGCGCCGAGTCTGGAAGCGTGATCGCATACGATTACACGCAGCGCGGTTTCGTCCCCCGCACGGAGCCGCGCAACGAGTGCGGTATCAAGCGCCTGTTCGCCGGGTGCCGCTGGATCTACGGAGTCGGAGGGCATTGCATCCAATCCCATGCACGCGTGACGGTGCGGACGTGTCTCACGAAGTCCATGATATACTCGGTCCGCGAAAGCGTCCACTCCGAATTGCGAACCGGAACGTGCCGTTGCGGCACGTTACTATAGAGCTGTGACCGCATTCTGTGGTCATCTTCCACAACCCAGCGACGCGAGGAGAGGCTGCCCGCGATGTTCGCGTGTCGAGGACTTTGGCACCCGAGCAAATTAACGTTGCGTGATACGGCGATTGGCTGTATGTTGCAGCCATGACACTCCGTGTTGCCATGCACACGACCACTACGACGACGACCCGTATCGGGGAGGCGGCGTAGCGGCGTACGTGGTGAAGTAGCTCACGATATAGTCGGATTCGCGGCCTCTCGAACGAGAGGCCGCTTTTTGTTGTTGCCTCTCGTTCGCGTGGCCTCCAGCAACACGGATTCCATCATCCACGACACGAGAGGAAGGTATGACATCGGCTCGAAAGGTTACCATCTCCACACTCCACGCACTCAAACGACGCGGAGAGAAAGCAGTCTTCGTCACCGCCTACGACTACGCCACAGCGACGTTTGCCGACCGCGCGGGCGTCGACATGATGTTGGTCGGTGATTCCGCCGGCATGACGATGATGGGGCTCCCCAATACGCTCGCCGTCACCATCGACGACATGATGGTGTTCGCGAAGAGCGTATGCCGAGCAACGACGCGGGCATTTGTCGTCGGAGACATGCCGTTTCTGTCGTATCAGCTGTCCGACGACGCCGCGGTCGCGAATGCCGGGCGCTTCATCGTTGCGGGGTGTGATGCCGTCAAATGCGAAGGAGGAGTACGCGTCGCGGCACGCGTCAAAGCGATGGTCGACGCCGGGATCGCCGTGATGGGCCACTTGGGACTAACCCCACAAAACCTCGGCCAACTTGGCGGGTATCGTGTACAAGGAAAATCCCGAGCGGCGTGCGAGGCACTGCTCCATGATGCGCGTGCGCTCGTGGAGGCCGGAGTCTTCGCGATCCTCCTGGAAGCAATGCCAGCCGCCGCCGCGGCGTACGTTCGTGACCGGCTCGACGATACCGTGCTCGTCTACGGCATCGGTGCCGGGCCACAGGTCGACGGACAGCTCGTGATCGCGCACGACATTCTCGGAACCTTCGTCGGCGACATTGCGCCGCGGTTCGTGACTCCGTATGCGCAGTTGGGCACCGAGATGGAGGCGGTCTTCAGCAGGTACGCGAGCGCCGTGCGCGCGGGGGAATTTCCGGCGCCGGAACATTGTTATCCCATCGACCCATTGGTGGAAGCGGAGCTACAGTCGCTCGCCAGCGCACCGCACTCGAACGAGATCGCGATCCCATGCCAATAGCACGCCATGCCATGTGGCAGCAGTGCGCGACCTGTTCGCACATCGTGTCCGACATGGCGCCGGAGATCGTCTGTCCAGCATGTGGCGGCTTGTTGGACGTCGTTCATATGCCATCAGCCCATTCGGGAACCACGTTACGTCGTCGATGGGAATCCCGCTTGCGCCATCGAACGATCGCTGGCGCCGCCGCAGAGTCCGGTGTGTGGCGTTACGTGGATGTCGTGCTTCCCGTACCGTTGGAGCACGTCGTCAGTCATCCCGAGGGGAATACCCCTTTGCTCTTTCGATCACGCATTGCGGAATGGGCCGAGGTGACGAATCTGCAGATCAAGCATGAAGGGTGCAATCCAACGGGATCGTTCAAGGACCGCGGGATGACTGTCGCGCTCACGCAGGCACGTCGCATCGGAGCCCGCGGCGTCATCTGCGCATCGACGGGCAATACGTCATCGTCGCTCGCGAGCTACGCCGCCCATGCGGGACTCCCCGCGGTCGTGTTGGTTCCATCGGGAAAGGTGGCGATGGGAAAGCTCGCCCAGACGTTGGCGTATGGAGCTCGCACGTTCGCGGTTGACGGGGACTTTGATGACTGCCTTCGGTTGGTACGCGAGGCGAGCACCGCGTTGGGATTGTACGTCGTGAATTCGCTCAATCCGTTTCGGATCGAGGGACAAAAGACGATCATCATCGAACTGCTGCATCAACTCGAGTGGCAGGTCCCCGACTGGATCGTCTTTCCGGCCGGGAATTTAGGAAATGCCTCAGCGTTCGGGAAGGCATTGCGAGAGTTGTACGAGTGGGGTGTCATCGACAGGATACCACGTCTCGCTCCCGTGCAAGCCGCTGGGGCGGCTCCATTCGTCGCGAGCTTCCTCGATGACTTTCGCGTGCGGCATCACGTCACGGCGCAGACGATCGCCACGGCGATCCAAATCGGCGTCCCTGCGTCATACGAGCGTGCGGCTCGGGCGATACGTGAGACGAATGGACGTGCGATCGCGGTAACCGACGAGGAAATTCTGGAGGCCAAAGCCGAGATCGACGCGAGTGGGGTCGGGTGTGAGCCCGCGAGTGCGGCGAGCATCGCGGGGGTACGTGCGCTCCAGAGGCGGGGACACGTGCGGCCGGAGGATTATGTCGTCGCGATTCTGACGGGACACATGCTCAAGGATACGGATATCCTGCTGCACCCTCCGACCGAAGAAGGCACGAAGGAGCGGGCCCATCGCCCCGTGGAGATCGAGGCTAGCGTCGAGGCACTCACGCGAGAGCTCGCACTCCCGACGCTACCCAATTAGGATGTCAGCCTCGCGCCTCCTATTCCGCTAGATTGTCTCCCATGTATGTCCCTAGCGACGAAACCACCGCGAAAATGGAGGTCCTTGCGGACCTCGAGACGCTGGTCGGCGAGCTCATGGAGGTCCATGACCGCAAACGGGTGCTTTGGTTCCCGAGCGAGCTCCTCTCCCCTGCCCCAGATACGGACCCCGACCGGTATGTGGCCGAGCTTCGGGAGCGGGCACGCGGTATTCCTGAGCCAGCCCGGGTCGCGCTCGCGCTCAACCTCCTGACGGAAGAGGGGCTCCCCCACTTCCATCGAATCCTCGCGGTCTATCTCGGGGACGACAGCCATTGGGGACAATGGAACAACCTGTGGACGGCCGAGGAGGACCGGCACGGGGCGATTTTGCATGATTATGTGCATGACGCGCGGATCTTCGACAACGTGGTCATCGAGAAGATGCAGTTCGATTACCTGAAGGCCGGGTTCGCACCGGCGTGGGATCGAGATCCGTACCGCGTCTTCGTCTACACCTCGTTGCAGGAACGCGCGACGCAGGTGTCCCATGCCAATGTCGGGAAGCTCGCTGGAGAGTACGAGCCGACGATCGGGATCGTCCTGCAGCACGTCGCGAAGGAAGAGGCGCGGCATTACACCTTCTATCGGACGGTCTTCAAAGCCGTCTTGGAGCGCGACCCCAATCGCGCCCTCGACTCGGCAGCGAAGCTAATGCCCGCGATCGACATGCCGGGCGTGAACATGCCTCATTTCCGCGATCTCGCCGACGTCGTCCGGCGTGCCGGGATTTATGGCCCGCGAGATTACCTGAAGATCGTCGAAGACTTGATCAAATATTGGGCGATCGACGGGTTGACCGGACTCGATGAGCTCGGCGCACGGGCCCAAGAGAAGATTCTCGGGATTCCGGCACGGTTGGGGCGCATCGCCGATGCGATCGAATCGAAGAGCCGGCGGAAGACGTTTGCGTTTGATGAGGTGTTTCGGCGAGAGTTCGAGATGGAGTGACGTGGACGGACGACGTGTTGCTTCGAAGAACCGGCGGCAACGTTTGATAGTGCGAGAGGAAGAGACATGACACAAGAACTATGGACCGCGGTCGATCAATACATCAACGATCTGCTCGTCCCGCCGGACTCGGCCCTTGCAGCAGCGTTGAGCGACAGCGCCGCCGCCGGTCTCCCGTCGATCAACGTCACGCCCAATCAAGGGAAGCTGCTCTCTCTCCTCGCGCGCATTCGTGGAGCCCGCACGATCCTCGAAATCGGTACACTTGGCGGGTACAGCACGATTTGGCTCGCGCGTGCCCTCCCAGCTGACGGACGGTTGATCACGTTGGAGGCGAATCCCGAGTACGCCGACGTGGCACGGACGAACATCACGCGCGCAGGAGTAGCGGACCGCGTGGACATTCGTGTCGGACTCGCCTTGGAGACACTTCCACAATTGGAGCGGGATGGGCTTGCGCCATTCGACATCATCTTCATTGATGCGGACAAGGTCAACACGCCTGGATATTTCACGTGGGCACTCGCGCTCTCGCGCACCGGCAGCGTGATCGTCGTCGACAATGTCGTGCGCGAAGGGGCGGTGATCGACGCGGCCGATGAGGATCCGAATGTTCAAGCGATCCGTCGCTTCAACGAGATGCTCGCTCGAGAATCACGCGTCAGTGCTACGACGATTCAAACCGTCGGGAGTAAGGGACATGATGGCTTCACGCTCATCCTGGTCGAGCGCGATCACGCGTCATAACGGGCACGACACCGGTGGTATATTCTCAGGAGATTCCCTGAGAACATAGGAAAGCCGTAGCTATCATGCTGCGGCTTTCTTCGTTCACGACGCGGATCATTCGATCTTATGGAGATGGTGCGACTCTCGTCGTCAGACTCCGCGAGATTACTATAAGTAATGTTGCTTCCATCGGCGACAGACAACGCTTTGCATGTCACACGATTCATACTCATGTCACACCAACATCGACATTCCCCAGCCGATGCGCTTTTCCTCCAAATGCATCGCCACAAATGTCCGGCGACGATACCAACAGGCTATGCCAACAGCAACGCGTACAATTGAGCTCACAGCATCGCGACAGAGACCCTGACAACTCTATCGTGACAATGTCCTATTCCACGACAGTGTCTGAAAATTTGACGATCGCCATTGGAGGTAATCGCAGTCTCGTAGTGTGACGGGCATGTGGCATGCTGCGGACACAGCAAAATCCGGTGAACATGAAATCACGCCGATGCATCTCGCCGACGTGATCCCATGTGAGAGCTCGACGGTGCGAGTGAAACCGACGTTTCTCTCCCTATCGCCACCGTATTTCTGTACGCCGGCATGTCGGACACCTTTCACACGAGGAGCAGTTCATGATTCGGTCAGTTCGTACCCCGCACGTCCTGTGTTTCGCATTCGCGGCGCTGATCGCCTGCGACGGATCCAGCACAATCCCGACCGCGATCGACGCAGCCAGCAAGGCGCCATCGGCTCGTCTCTCGTTGAACACCGCACGTCTCGGAATTACACCAGCACCAGGAAATACCGCCATTTGGAGAAGTCCCGTTCAACTCGCGCCGATGATTGCGTGCACGTCGACCGATCCGGAGCTCACGGTCAAATGTTCACCACCGGATAACTGGAACACCTACGCGGGACTGACATCGGGGGGACTCCCCGTAACGGTGACGATCGCGTCTGGTCATTTCGAGAGCTACAACGTCACGTGTACACCAACGGGGATCATCACGTCGTGCACGCCGATCGATCCGAACCCGTGGACACCGGCGTTCGGGCAAAGCCAGCAGACCTATCACTTCTCCACGACGATGACCGGACAAGCCGGGAGCGGCGGGATCGACGTGAAGTTCACGAATACGTTGAATTCGGCGCAGTATTCGAGTGGGACGGTCAATTTGCAAGCCCAATGGTGGAAGAAGGTCCGCGTTTCGCCGCATACGGCGTCGGTGATGGTGTCGGCGAACAAGGATTCGCTGTATACGTTCACGGTATCGGATTCGGGGATGAACACGACGGCCTACAAGCTCACGGCGGTCTGCACGGGAACGTCGTCCTGCTTCGTCGATCCGAGTTACAAGGGGACGTTCCCCTTCACATCGACTGGGCAACTCTCGCCATTCCAGACGGGATCGGTGCGGATCTGGTTCCACACGACGTCGACCACACCGGCGACAGTGAAGTTGGTCGCCGAGGATACGTCGACGAGCCCGTGTTGCATTACGTGGCCGGCGATTCTGAAGGATTCTGGGACGGTCACCGTCACGCATTAGGCAACGGCTGTCAGAAAGACATACTTCTGGCAGCAAATGCCAGTCATTTTGGCCTAGATCATTTGGTATGAAGGATGCCACTCCGGAGAATCGCCTGGATTGACCGGGCATCAACATTCATCAGACGGAGGCCGAAGGTATGTTGTTCGAAACAGCTTTGACCGCGCCGGGGATTGGGCTCCGGCGGGATATGGCGCGTCTCTTTGACGAAATGGCAAACCGGGCGTGGTCGCAGACTGGGTGGATTCCCCCGGTCGACGTACGGGAAGACGAACGTGCGATCGTCCTGGCGTTAGAGTTACCGGGTGTCGCGCCCGAAGACGTTGAAGTGACCACCGAGAACGGGATGCTTCGAATCCAGGGAGAGAAGCGCGCAGCTCGAAAAGAAGGTGACGAGCAGCGGTATCATCTCGTGGAACGGAGTTATGGGAAGTTCATGCGAACGTTCCAGCTCCCGAAAGGGGTTGACGAGTCCAAGATCGAAGCGGACTTCAATCACGGAGTGTTGAACGTACGCGTCCCAAAGGCGGCCTTACCGCAACCACGGAAGATCGTGATCGGGAAAGGTGACGCGCAGGAGAGCACGGAGCACACCGTGCAGAATGGAAACCGCGCATAAGCGGGTTCTGTCGCTTCAGTAGCTTCAGTAGCGTCATGTGATGCGGGGGGACAGCCGAGGTCGTGGCTGTCCCCCCGTGGCCGTTCTACGCGTGCTCGGAGTGTATCGAACAAACGTTCTCCAGTCTTGCCGACGCCTGTGAACACCGCCGTTCCAGAAGGATGACCCCCGCGCACGATCTCGCCAACCATTCTCCTGTATCGTATCATCAATGCATGGCGACCGGCTCAGCGACCGACTCAGGTCGTTGCCGGTCATTTCCTCTGTGGAGGTGTCTATGCGTACGAAAGTGACGACGGCTCTGGCCGTCCTGGCGTTTGCGATCGCCGGATCGGTCTCCGCACAGCAGGTGAAGGTTGGAAGCGTTTGCAAGGACGGCACGACGGACAAGGTGGTGGGCCGAGGGGCCTGCTCGAGGCACGGTGGGGTCGACAAGGACGCGACGGCCAAGGCCGAGGCCGCGGCGAAAGCATCCGCGGCCAGCGCTGCGAAAGCGTCAGCGGGCGCGATGGTCACCTGTAAGGATGGGAGTACGTCGAAGCCAGGACGTGGGGCATGTTCCGGCCATGGTGGGGTTGGCGCCGCAGCGGCCGTGCCGGCACCGGCCGCTGCGAAAGCGGCTCCAACAGCCAAGGTGCCCAAAGCAGCACCGGCCGCGGCGGCACCGTCTGTCGCGAGTGGCACAGGAGGCGGTGTCGACAACAATGCGGCGGGCGCGACCGCAAAGTGCAAGGACGGTGCGTACTCGCACTCAAAGAGTCACAAGGGGGCTTGCTCGCGCCATGGTGGTGTGGCGCAGTGGTTGTAGGAGCTGGAGCGCGCCTGGGGTAAGAAGGCGCGGACATTTCAAGATTGAGAGTGCATAAAACGTGAAGCGGGGGCGATGATCGATCAACGCCCCCGCTTTCGTCTTTATCCTGCTTTCATCCCGCGTGGCGCTATGGCCTCTCGGTGTCACACCTCCGCCGCCACCACAATATCGCGCGTACCAGGACGTCGATCTGGAGTCGGTTTTTACCGACGCACACGGGGGGCGTTCTACGGCTGTTCAGTTAGAAAGTCGTCAGATGTTAAGTGGTGTTCAGAAAAAATTGGTCTTTCGTAAAGATGAGAACGGATACGCGCTGCCGCTCCATGGCGCGCCAGGTAATGTCATCCTCAAGCGTCCGAGTTCGCGCTATGCAGGACTGGTAGCGAATGAGCTATTCTGTGAGCGTGCGATGCAGGTGTTCGGTCCGCCAACCCCGGTCTCGCACGCGGTTCGTGCGCACGACTTGTTTGAAAGCGAACGATATGACCGCGTGATGAACGCCTCCGGCGACATCGTCCGACTGCATCAGGAAGATTTTTGTCAAATAGTCGGCCGGCCCCCAGGCCGAAAATATCAACAACAAGATGGACCGACATTTCGTGACTGTGCAAACCTGTTGCGTCGTTACAGTGTCAATGCGGCGGAAGACTTGTCGCACTTCGTCGTAGCCACGATTGGGAACGTCTGTCTAGGAAACATGGACGCGCATGCAAAAAACTTCGCATTGGTGACAAGGCCCGAGGGACGCCAGCTGGCCCCCATTTACGATGTCGTGTGTACGGAAGTGTATCCGCAACTGGCGTCGGAGCTCTCGATGTTTATTGGAGAGGCCAAAAATCCGGCGGCGATTACTCGAGCTGATTTGCTTCGCCTCGCCAAGATGATGGGTGTAGCATCACGTTTGGTGTTCGATGCCGTGGAGAAAGTCACCACAATCTTAGTCGCCGAATTGCCGAGCCTTTTAGAGCAAGTTGCTAGTGAGGCAGACAATACTGCGATTTTGGGGGACATCAAGGTGTTCGTGCGCCAGCGAGTTGAGAAAATGCAGAGAGTGCTTGTTCAAGCTTGAGACAAGACGTCTCTGGATTGCGTGGAAACTGTACGGAGGCTAACGAGCATATTCTGGCTTCACCGGATGGGAAGAGAACTGTGAAGTTTCACCCTGGCAGCTTCCGCTTCGAAGACAGGAACCAGCAGGTCCCTTCTGTGCGACTCGTGCCGGCCGCCTAATGTTTACACTACTCGCACAGGCAACAAGCGAAGCATAATTCTTGCAATACACGTCGGGCTGTTCCCGATCCGCACCTGCCGCTTCACTCCTTTTCCAGGGCCCCACAATGAGAAAGACGAGAATCGCCCAGCTCACGCTGGCAACACTCGCCGTCTGTGGTATCACTGCAGCTGCATTTCGCGCGACTCCCTCCTTTGCAGGAACGCCTGCCGCCGACAAACCCGCGATCGTCCTCGTACACGGCGCCTTCGCTGACGGATCGGGATGGCAACACATCATTCCGCTCCTCGAACACGACGGCTACTACGTCATTGCCGTACAAAACCCCCTCACCTCGCTCACCGATGACATCGCCACGACCAAACGCGTAATCGATGCACAAAAAGGCAACGTCGTTGTCGTTGGCCATTCATATGGTGGAGCGGTCATCACCGGAGCCGCTGCCGGAAATCCGAATGTCAAAGCGCTCGTCTATCTCGCCGCTTTCGCTCCGGAAGCAGGCGAGCCGATTGGCGCGTTCGGTGAAAAGTATCCCGCCCCGCTCGGATCGTCGCTCCGTCCGGATGCCGCCGGATTCTTGTACATCGACCGTGCGACTTTTCACGACGTCTTCGCAAAAGACGTGAACGCCGACGAAGCCCGCATCATGGCCGCAACGCAAAAGCCACTGAACAGCGCCATCTTTGGTGCGTCGGTGCCAACCCCGGCGTGGAAGACAATTCCATCGTGGTATCTGGTATCGCAGGAAGACCGGGCCATCAACCCTGATTTGGAGCGTTTCTACGCAAACCGGATGAAAGCGCAGACGAGTGAAGTGAAGGCTAGCCATGTGGCCTTCATCTCGCATCCAGTCGAAGTCGTACAGTTCATCGAGAAAGCGGCAAACTCGATCAAGTAATTGCTGTTCGAGGTGTTCGTATGTGTGTCAGCGGCGACAACCGCTTGTGCTAGCGGAGGTCGAACGACACGCGTCCATCGTGCTGCCAGCATGCGGATCGAGCCACTTTGTGGTGATGAGTGCACCGCAGAAAGTGACCGAACTCGGCATCGCTGGCGGGGCTCAGTCGGGAAGTAGACCGAAGAAACCGGACGCTCTCGGGAGAGACTGTGTCTTTATTTAGGGCAATTGAAAGCCCTGCGACGTAAATCGTTGCGGGGCTTTCAGTTGTAGGTCAGGGTGGATTTGAACCGGCGACCTCTTGCTCCCGAAACAGGGAAAAGACTGAAAAGCACAATGCTTTAAGACTAAAGCTTTACCCCCTCAAATGACGGTTTTCAAAGGGAAATCAACCTATAACCGTGGCTAATGTGTACGACCGTCTGGATGGCGGAACTGACCTTTTGGAATCTTGGGATCCCGTAAAATCGTACTTGGGGGACCCCAAGTAGGACCCCACTCATATGCTTATCTTCGCACCTAAAAACTGTCCCGGTATCGCTGCGAATGTTCCCGCATAAGTGCATGCATTTCCGTAAGGCGCTCTAAAGAGCCCTCGAATAAGCCTCGCTGTAGCATAGGCCATTGCACACCATCCCGTGCGATCTCAGCCGCGATCTGATCGGCAATATTAGGCTGACCAGCAGCGGAAGCCCATTCGCGTCTCCAGACGAAGCGTCCTCCCGGTACCCAAAATCCTATCTTGGCTTTGTATACCCTGTAGTCAGCATAAGCAAGAGCCACAAGATATTCGAAGCGGTCAAAAGCAGCCTCATATGCGTCTTCCGTCGAGAAAAAAGGCATGAGAATAGGTTTTAATACGTCACAAAGACGGTCACTAATTGGTGTATAGCGACGCTCATAACCAGGCAGAGCACGTGCGAGTCGTATATCGATCGCTTCGGAAACATTAAGCGCAACTACTGGGGACTCTGGAGTCCTACGATCTGCGAATCTTAATTCCGGCACTAATAGTAGATCTAACAGGGTCTCTCCACCTTTTTTGTGCTGTGCCAGCATAGCTAAGCCCGCCGCATAAAATACGATCTGCGCCGGATACCGCCAAAGGTTATTCCATGCCTCATACGATGAGGGACCAGAATGCACCGTAGCTAGGCGCTCTAGAGTACGTTGCCAGATCGATGAGTGAGCATTTTCACCCCAATATGCGCCTGTTGCCACCAACGTTGTAAGTCGCTCTGACGCCCCTTCTATTTGAGTCATTGCATCTAATACTTTCTGCGTGGTAGGCTGAGTTTCAGTGGATATGATGGTTCGAACAAGTTCAGCAGCGGACTCTACCTCGGCCATCATTAGATCGTAGAGGCGAATTCGCTGCTCAGAAGAAGGCAGATAGCGCTTGAGGGCTGCTACTGCTGCCGCCGTTGATATAGGCTGAGGCTGCTTGAGCGCCTCGACCGCAGCAACCTTCTCAGCGAGCACATCGAGAAAATTGTCGGCGCTCTCGATAGAAATTACTAGTGCCTTACGTGCTTCAATGATTTGCTGTGCTTCTAGCGTTGGTTCACCACGGGATACCCAAAATGTTGAGAACCGTCGATTCGGAGCACGGAGTATAGCGGCACGCAATGCATCGTCCCAGGTCGCAGACCACCCGCAAACGATTAGACCATATTCATCAAATACACGATCTAATAACCGATCGGTGGTTGTATCATAGGTGCTTAACTCCTCTGGAGTGTTCTTGATACGTGTGTCGAGATAGTCACCGTGCAATTTGACAATCGTAGCAGGCTCTAAATGAAGTGGCATCATTCCGCTTATCAGATCAGGAGTACTTAGTACGGCGGGAGTTACGCCTTCATCTCGTAACGATGTTTCGAGGAGCTGATCAAAGTTTGTGGTAAGGATGACACGTATTATGCCGTCACGTGCTAAGCGTGCAACCGCTCGATGTGCTTTGGTCGGAGCTTTGATGCCATCTGTCCTTTCTTCTGCCGTTGGCTCGAAATAACTTCGAAGTAGCTCTCTCCGCTCCGCAGCGGTAGAAGCAAGTTGCTCAAGTAAGCGTGAGTAACTTGGCTCCTCACTAAAACGTCTAACATACCAAGCCTTTAGGTCAGTGGTGGCTGCGGTCTCCTCTCCCTCCAGTGAGGCAATATGTCGAATAAGATCCTCCACTACCTCCCATCCAGTTGGGATACCTGCCGCGCGGGATATTCCCGAGCCCAGCAGAAGAGCATATCCCCCTCGCGTGTTATGCAACGCAAGAGCCAGGGAAAGGATGGGGTCAATTCCAACAAAATCTGAAGGCATGCTACATTCTCTTGAGGTGGAGGCCTCGAATATAGTATCTATTAACACGAACCCCTAAGGGTCTTGGGTTTATTCTAGGCTCTAAATGCATGTGTTTAGTAGTCTATGGGCTCAGACAACGACGCAGTTTTAAGAAATCCTCATGAAATATATCAATCTTGACCGCCGTTTTCGGGATCTGACAAATGAAGAGCGAAGTGACCCGTCTCGCCTTCTTCTCCGTGAAGGGTTCCTTGATGGCTTCGACTGGGCTGAATTACTACAAAGCCGCTGTGCTGTCATTCTTGCCGAGGCGGGATCCGGCAAAACCCGCGAATTACAAGAGCAGGTAATCCGTCTCAAAAGCGAGGGGAAAAGTGCCTTCTTCATTCCGCTCGAAGCTTTGACGGGAGAAGATCTAAAGAGTTATCTGGCAAGACAACCCGGCGATTTAGAGCTGTTTGAAGCTTGGCAGAGCGACGGAATATCAACAGGATGGATTTTTCTTGATTCTGTTGATGAGCTTAAGCTTGCACACGGCAGTCTAGATAAAGCGCTCAGTAAAGTAGTACAACAAGTTCATCCTGCTCTTCATCGCACTCGTATCATTCTTTCCTGTCGTCCGACAGATTGGAAACCAGTTAAAGATTTAGCGACACTCCAATTTCGGATTCCAACTCCAGTTTCTGAATCTATCCAACTGCCAAAAAATGAAGAAGAAGTATTCCTAGAAGCTTTTCATGACCATCGAGAGCGTGCTTCAGAAGCGACCATTAGTACTCCAGATCCTCGATTGGTGGTCCTACTCCCGTTAAACGAACCTCAGATCAAAGAATACGCACGTGCCGCAGGAGTCGCTAATTCAGCAGATTTTCTGTTTGAAATCCGACGGCATGAAGCTTGGGTGTTTGCGCGCCGACCATTGGATTTGGGAGAACTAGCTATTGTATGGAAGACGCATGGACGCCTTGGAACAAGACTTGAGCAGCACAAAGCAGATATCAGAGCGTCACTGCGGGAAGACCCTGAGCGCCGTGATAATGGGGAGTTAAGTGCGGATGAAGCGACAGAAGGGGTCGAACGTCTCGCTTTAGCGCTCGCGTTGACAGGAATGCGAACAATACGCGTACCAGAGCTTGCCGTCGAAGGTGACGATGGGCAGGCATCCCTTGATGCCAGTTCCATTCTTGCTGACTGGACGGAAGCTAAAGTAGCAGCTTTGCTACGACGCCCAATCTTTGATCCAGCGACTTATGGCAGAGTAAGATTTCACCATAGAACCATTCAGGAGTTTCTTGCAGCACAGCGGTTAGCAGATCTTCGCGACATAGGAATGCCTGCGCGACAACTAGACCACTTCCTGTTCGCAGAAAGCTATGGCGAAGAGGTTGTTATTCCGTCTATGCGACCTATCGCTGCCTGGTTAGCGCTCAAAGACAATAAAGTATTAAACCAGTTAATGCTTCGTGAACCAGAGGTATTGATACTCGAAGGAGATCCTGCGTCATTGCCCCTAGAAGTTCGTGAAGCAATAGTACGTCGGTATGTCTCAGCCTATTGTGATGGTGACTGGCGTAGCCTCGATCAACCTATTGCAGAGGTAAGACGACTCGCGAATCCAGATCTCGCACTGGTAATTCGCGAATGCTGGTCGAAGCCTTGCAGCAACAGCGAAGTTCGCGAATTGTTGTTAAAGCTGATTTGGCTTGGCGAAATCACTGCTTGCTCCGATATCGTAAAAGATACCGCTCTAAACCAAGATTTTGGGGACTATTCTCGCATCATAGCAATACGCGGATTAGCATCATGTGGCGACACTACAGCTCTTAATGAAATAAAGGAGAATATCCTAAAACACCCGGACCGCTGGACGACTAGGGTGATACATGCGGCTATTGGCGATTTCTTCCCTAAAGTAATGTCAGTAGAAGAGCTCGGCACACTGATCCGCCGAATTCCAGAACCATCGCAAACCACGGGTGGTTTTTCCTGGTTTCTGTACAGCCTTGCAGCAGATTTAGATCCCAAGGCAACAAGTACGACTCAACTGAGAGAATTCCTAACCGCCCTTATACATGAAGGTCAAACAGGTGCCTCTTCATGGCACATGCATGTCAGTTCTTTTGCATACTTAACTCCTACGCTTTGTCGAATCTGCTATCGACAACTGAATAGCGGGATTGCCAACACGGCATTAGCTAAGTCCGCAGAGATAGCTTATAGATTCCAAGGGCATGAAATATTAGGGCGGGAAGATGCCTCCACATTAGTGACCGCCATTAACAATCTCGACTGGCCATTTAGGCACGCCATATTTGACCTTGGACTGGAAATAACCCAAGCGTTGAACCCGGAGCTACATGGCCAACAGTTACTGTATTCAACATTACATCAGAGTGGACTCAGGAACATTATTCCTGCCGATCAGCAATGGCTAGAATCTACTATCCGCGAGAATGACGATGCTAAGTATAAGGAAGTCGCTCTTTACGGACTTCTTCAACTCTGGAGATCGAGCGAAAACAGAGACAATATATTAAAGGCGGTGAAGTCTGCTGTCGAAGGCAATGCATCTCTATGTGCAATTCTTGAGCGAGAACTTACTCCTACTACACAAGATCCAGCGATCAGGGAGTTCCAAGAAGAACGAGCCCGAATGAAGCTGACGCGAGATGCAGAGCAGGAGCGCATTAAACAGTCATGGGTCTCTTGGCGAGCGGAAATTCTCAATGATCCACACTTGGCATTCACAGAGGATCGTCGTCGAAGCACTCTAAATACTCTTAGTGCATGGCTTAGACAAATGCCAGAGAATGGTAACTCACTCGCTTTGGCTAATTGGCGTTCCATACGTGTAGCTTATGGTGATCAAATTGCAGATCTTGCGGAGAAGGCTTTACGTGATCACTGGCGTATCACTGAGGTCCCTTTACAGTCTCAGCAGTCTCCAGAAGTTCATCGTCAAATTAGGAATGATAGGGTCCTCGCACTTACGGGACTTTTAATTGAGTCAAGCGTAGATCCCAACTGGGCAAAGAAGCTAAAGAGCACAGACGCCAAGCGTGCTATAGAATGGGCAACAGTTGACCTGTCTGGATTTCCAGAGTGGTTCATCGCGCTAGTTGAAATCTATCCAACTGTTGTTGAAGCAGTCCTCAAAACTGAACTAGCCAACGAGATAACCAGTACTGAGGTCGGTGCATATACACACCTACTTTCAAGTATTCGACATGGATCAGATAAGATTCAGCGAGTAGTTGCTCCTTATTTAAGAGAGGCGCTTCCTAACTGGGAATGGAAAGTAGACGAATCGAAAGGTCAATTCCCTTCTCATCTGTCATATATTCTGGCGATCATAATAAATTCAGACTTGGCTAATACCGGTCTGGCAGATTTATGTGAGGAGAGGATCCATCGTGCTCCTACATCTAGCCTTGCGATAGTTTGGCTGCAGGGACTTGCAGCAATAGGTATCACACGAGCCATCAAAATCATACGAGGTACTATACAGTCTCTCCCCCAAAAGGAACGCTCATCGTATGGGACCCGAGTGTTCGCGACTCTATTTGGAGATCGTGATAGCAGTCTAATACCTATTGAAATTACCCGGGATACAACGGTACTACTCGATCTCACACGGTTAATCTATGAAGTAGTTAGACCCAAGGACGATATTTCTCACGAAGGCGTTTTTTCTCCCGGCATACGTGATGAAGCACAGTCCGCTCGAAATCGAATCCTTGGAGCTATCTTTGAAGCTCCTGGTCCTGGAGCATACGCTGCGCTATTGGCCATGACAAAGGATCCTTTATTCGCACACTTCAGCGATCGGATCCGTATGCGGGCTCGTAATCGGGCGGCTATAGACAGCGAGCCTAAACCACTATCCTCCGGCGAATTTACTGAATTCGAGAAGAAACTCACTAACCGACCAAGTACTCAAAATTTGCTGTTTGAAGTAATGTTGGATCGCTTAGACGATATCGTTCACGACCTTCAACACCACGATTTCTCTGATCGGGCAATAATCTGTAATGAAAAAAGCGAATCAAACATGCAACTCAACATCGCCGCAAAGCTTGATGGCGCGGCAAGAGGTGCATATAGAGTCTCGCGTGAAGAGGAAGTTGCTGGTTTCAAAAAGCCCGACATCCGGCTCATAGCAACTGCCTTTGATGGAAGGGCTGCTATTGAGATAAAGATCGGTGATACCTGGAGTGTTAAGCAGCTTGAAGAGGCCGTTGAGACACAGCTAACGGATCAATATCTGCGCCATAAACGGTGTAGTGTTGGCTGTCTCCTCGTGACTTATGCTGGCCGAAAAACCTTTAAGAATCCGATCACGCGAAAGAATATGTCATTTTCGGACGTTATTGACCATCTAAAATCTGTGGCTGACACGCTTGAGAAGCGTGAGGGTCAAAAGACCCGTATCGCCGTTGTTGGTATTGATTTGCGCGATCCTCTAAAAACTAAGGGCCAATAGATAGGGCAAAATTTGAATGTCGGGGCTGCCGGACAGGAAAGCATACCTAAAGTAGGTGCCGTCCCCCTCCCAAAGGGGGCAGTTTCATCTAGACCGTTGTGGACGATACTCCCTGATTTCGGGGACTATCTACGTTCCTACAGTAGGGTTGTACTGACCTAGCGGTTTCTGCACAGATTATGCGGCTAATTTATACGCCGCCGCGGGCGGTTTCATCGCCAGGGCTTGATGCGGGCGACGGGTGTTATAAAACTGGATCCAGTCAGCGAGGACACGGCTCGCATGCTGGAGGGTTTCAAAGCGATGCCGATGCATGCATTGCTCTTTGATCGTGCGAATGACGCGCTCGACCAGGCCGTTCTGTTCTGGTGTATACGGCTTGATAAACTCCTGCTGCAAGCCGTAGCTACGCATGAGCGCGGTGTGGTGCCGGCTGCAGAAGACGAGGCCATTGTCCGACCGGAGCAGAAACGGCGCGGGGACACGCCCGAGCGTGCCGAATCGGGCGATGAGGGCCTGTTCCAGCGCATCCCCTGCGGTGGCCGCTTTCCCGCTTCGAGAGAGATGCCAGCCCAGCAATTCGCGCGTGTGGCAATCGATCACCAACGCGAGCGTCGCCCAGCCATCCCGCCCTGTCCAGACGCGACAGAGATCGGTCGCCCACCACGCATTGGGTTTCTCGTGCCGTGACGGTTTCGCTTTGACACGCTGGCGAAATCCTACTGGACGTTTCTTCACTTGCCACTCCTTGAGCTGAAACACGCGCTGCACCGTGTTCTTGTTGAAGCCCAAGAGATGAGCCACCGTGCGATAGCCGTACGACGGATCCTGCTCGATCATCGCCTTGATCGGCTCGGCGTAGCGCGCCTGGACCACAGGCGTCGCTTTCGTGGGGCGGTAGTAGGCTGTGCGGCGCGGCACGCCACACCACTCACACAGCTGACGGATCGACACGGTGATGCCTTCATCGGCGAGTCCTGGCGAAATGTCTCGATCATTTGCCGTCCTCGTTCACCAGGGACCCCCATTTTTTCGGACACGTAACTCCAGCATAGCCTCGCCATACGCTTCCTGCAGCTCTTTCAACTTGCGCTCGTATTGCTCCCGCACGTCGAGCTGTTTCGCGCGCAAGGCATTCTCCATCCCTTGCTTCGCATCGTCCACCCAGGACTCGATCTCTGCGGGCGGGAGATCATAGGCTCGGCTCGCTTCGGCCGCGGTCGTCTTGCCTTGGATGATCTCCAAGACCAAGGCGCTCTTCCGCTTCGCCGTCCACCGTTTGATGTCTTCGTCCATCAGGGCACTCATCAGATGTTTCTCCTAAATTAAGGGATTAACACCTGCGCAGCTTTTCACTGGGTCAGTACACATGACCGATCAAAAGGACCCCAAAAAGGACACCGGCTTAAAAAACAAAAAGTCCTGCAACCGTAACTGATTGCAGGACTTTGAGTTACACAGTCGGGGTGGCCGGATTTGAACCGGCGACCTCTTGCTCCCGAAGCAAGCGCGCTACCGGGCTACGCTACACCCCGTTCTCAGGCACAGCCCCATAGTATAACCCAATCCAAATCCATTTCCAAGCCGCGCAACCTCCGCTGGAGGCTTCCACCGCCGTCGTACCTGCCTCCCCAGCCCCGCCAGATCGTCCTACCATGACCATTAATGGCGCTATGCTGTCGCCTTCCGTCGCAGAACGAACGTCCCCCTCAAATCCTATCGCAGCGCCCTATATCCTTGTACGATCCCCACGGATTCGACCTCGTCCCGGTGACACGCTCGCGGACCACCGTAACCTTTCACAGCTTCGCTGTGAAAACGGCGGCGAGACAGTGTCACATGAGGAAAAGCGACTGGGCCATTAGGATCTTCTTTGGAGAGATACGTCTTTGTTTCTATAGAGCTGCACCGGACCAACATCGCTTGACAATGATTGCTCCTTGAAGACTCCGTCGGAGTGAAAAAGCCCGGAACGCGGAACCTCCTCGTCAATACGCAGGCTTCGCCGGCGCGAGCGAACGCGCCATCAACCAATCCACCTGCGGATCCTTCCCCACCGCGAAAATGTGCTCCCCTACCCGCTCGAACCCATACCGCCGATAAAACGCCTGCGCGCGAAAATTCCGCTCCCACACACTCAGCCACATCGTCTGCCCACCCAACGCCTTGGCCGCCGCAATCGATTCATCCATCAACCGATGCGCGACCCCCTGACCATGCCAGGGCTTATCGACGTACAATCGCTTGAGCTCGATCGGATCAACACCAGTCACACACGCCGGCGGCGTCGAACGCGAGACATACGCATAGGCCATGAGCACAGGCTCCGCCCCAGAAGCCACCGCCTCCACAACGAAGATCGTATTCTTCGAATCGAGAATCTCTGCGCGCTGGCGATCGGCCGTGTACGCCTCGGACATATACGCAGTCATGTCTTCCGGCGCGGTATACGGACCAAAGGTGTCTTCAAACGTCCGAATCGCCAATGCACTCAACGCCGCCGCGTCGTCCGGTCGTGCACGCCGGATCGGAAGCACCGTCTCGCCATTCACCGTCATCGCGACCATCGCGACCATCGCGTCACTCGGTGATTCAATTTCGGTGAAGTCCGCATTGCTACAATATACGAAGCTTACCCGTTCGCTTCAGGAAGAGTAAGCGTAAAGATGCTCCCCGCCCCGGGCACGCTCCGCGCGGTCAAATCGCCTCCCATCCCACGCGCGAGATCGCGGCTGATGGCGAGCCCCAATCCCACTCCTTCGTTCGGGCGTGTAAGCCGCTGATCGACTTGCACGAACGGCTCGAAGATTTCGGTGAGCTTGTCGGGAGCGATCCCAATTCCCGTGTCGGTAACGGAGATCGAGACTGCACCCTCTCCTTTACTGCACGCCACACGCACTTCACCATGCGGCTCGGTGAACTTGACGGCGTTGGAGAGGAGATTGAGCAGAATCTGTTGCAACTTCTCGCGATCCGCGCGCGCGCACACCGTCGTCGAACAGCTTCCGAGCACGTACGTCAATCCGCGCGCGCGCACTTGCGGGATGATCAATGCTTCAGCCGCCGCCAATGCTTCGGAAACGCACACGCCGACGATGTCGTAATGCACCGCTCCGGCATCGACGCGGCTGTAATTCAGGACTTGATTGATGAGCCCCAGCAAATGGCGTTGACTCGCCTGAATGCGCGCGAGATCAGCGCGCTGTTGTTCATTGACCGGTCCTCGAACGCCCAGGCTCAATAGCTCGGTGTAACCGCTGATGGCATTGAGGGGGGTGCGGAGCTCGTGGCTCATCACGGCGAGAAAATCCCCTTTCGCGCGGTTGGCCGCCTCCGCTTCTGTCTGCGCAGCCTCCGCGTCGGCGCGGGCACGCTCGCTCTCGGCGAGAAGCCGCTCGACTTCGCGACGGGCCATCACTTGTTCGGTGATGTCGGTGCCGTGCGCCAGAACGCCGAAATGATGTCCCTCCGCGTCGGTTCGGGCGTGGAAGACCATGTCGACGAAGCGCTCTTCGAGCGGACCGTCAGGCGTTCGTTGGAGCATCGCCGGCGTCTCGCGGCCGACCCACGGCTCGCCAGTCTGGAGCACATGATCGAGCAGCTCGATGAACCCTTGGCCGCGCACCTCGGGGATCGCGTCGATGAGTGTCTTTCCCAGCACTTCGCGATGCCCGACCAATTGGTAGTACGCCTCGTTCACGAATTCGTAGACGTGATCCGGTCCATTGTACGCGACGATGAAACTCGGCGCGAGTTGAAAGACCGACTCGAGCCGAGCGCGCTCGACTTGGAGCTCGGCGAGGAGACGCTCGCGCTCGGCGTCGGCCCGTTTGCGCTCGGTGATGTCATTGAACAGGATCGCGACGCGCGCCTCGGCAGGGTCGCCAATGCGGATGGCATTGAGGTCGAACCACCGCTGCAGTCCCGCGACGGAGCTTTGGAAGCGGGTCGGGATGCCGGTGAGCGCGACGTGTCCGTACCGCTCGATCCAGAGTGGCTCAATGTCGGGAACGAGCTCGCGGACCGTTCGGCCGACGACGTTTCGCATCCCGGAGTGGCGCTCGAAGGCCGGGTTGACTTCGATATACCGGAAGTCGACGGGGACACGGTGTTCGTCGAAGATCATCTCGATGATGCAGATCCCCTCGTCCATACTTTCGAAGACGGCGCGATACTCCGCCTCGGCCGACGAGAGGACCCGCCCGTTGCTATGCGCGGTCGCCACAGGGTGATGACGTGCAGGTTTCACACCGTCAGGAAGATCCCTAGCGGATGTACAGCGTCATGGCTCGATCTGTTACGACGCCCCTGCCCGGACTTTGAGTGCCGCGGCTCGCGTAATGTCTTGCGCCCGTATCATGACGTCGAGCACCACCGCCAACTCCTCGTCGGAGTAATCTTTCATCAGCTCCACAGTGGCTTCGGCAATCGGCGCGAACAACTCCCACATGCGCTTCGACATCTCCGGACTCGGGACGCAGGTCAAGAGCGTCCGCCGCCGGTCGTTCGGATCCGGATCCCGCCGGACGATCCCCGCCTTCTCGAGCCGATCGATCACCCCCGTTATTGCCCCCGTCGTGAGCCCCGTCGCCTCGGCCAGGGCACTCGCGGTGTTGAGGCCACGGCGATGGATCAAGTCGGCGCACTTGTGATCGGTGGCATTCAGCCCGAGCCGTTCGGCGATCGCGGTATGGAAGAAGACTGACGCCCCGCTCATGTCGCGCATGGCGTACATGACCGCGTCGGTGAGCTCGGGGCGGGACAGTTCTGGATACCGGCGCTTGACAGTCATCGTCTATTAGTTTAGCCTCTAAACAACTTAGCGACTAAGATATTTTGTCGCTAGAGTGACGCCGGTCACGGCGCCTGGGAGTTGGAGTATACACCAACGGTTTTTGGGGGGAGCGCCGGATGCACGTTGCCGCCATTCACACGGCCGCGGAAATTTGCTTTTTGACCGCCGCGGCGTCGGCCGCCGAGTTGGATCGGAGAGTCGCGGAGTACGTTCGGGCGCAGGTCGATGA
>Ga0207654_10000545_pt1 | contig 21518 bp, 14 predicted proteins | sample KBSC64metaG_FD_184355 | JGI IMG/M metagenome (GOLD analysis project Ga0207654, IMG submission 184355) | Corn rhizosphere microbial communities from Kellogg Biological Station, Michigan, USA - KBS C6-4 metaG (SPAdes) (version 2) | ecosystem: Host-associated > Plants > Roots > Rhizosphere > Soil...
TGAGAGAGGTGATGGAGGGCTGGCTGGCAAAGACGGAGTCGCGATAATCGTCGCCCAGCTTCTTGCTTTTGGTGTCGAACCAGCGGGCATTGACGGCGGCCTGGAAGCTCCAAGGATGGAATGGGAGGGGGAAGTCGTGGCGAACCCAGGGGATGTTGTATTTGGCTGCGGCGTCTTTGAGGATGACGTTGGCGTTGGCGCAGTCGGGGCACTCCATGTCTTCGAATTCAATGATGGCTACACGGGCGCCGACGGGGGGTTTGAGCGCGGCGGGGTCGTGTACCGGGGTGGTGGCGGGTGCGTTGAATTGGGCGCGCATACTAGGCGCCGCGGCGAACAGAGCGACGGCAAGACCCATCGTGAGAGCAATGCGGCGAGCAGGGAAGCGAAGGGCGAGGGCAAGATTTCTAGACATATTGGCTTGGACGACTCCCTTGTGCCTATTGTAACGGCGACCAACGAGGAAAGTTGCAGGTTGAAGTGACACGGATGGGCGTGGCGCATTGGATTTGGTTTGGGTTCGCACGGTGACTCTAGACAGTTCTGGATGGCCAACCGGAACTGTGCAGATTTGATGCCACAGGCTCAAGTGGCCGTTCGTGGTGAAAAGCACTTTAGTACTACAAAAGAAAGGTCACTCGTGACAGCTGTCACGGGAAGCCGACTAATTCCGGCACACGATTTGAGGTGTTCAGAACGCGCCTCATACAGGGTATTCGAGCGCTCGAACATTGGCGACGATCATCGGGCCCCGCGCAGCCGGATGTAGAACGAAACCAACTGGGTTTTTACAGGCCCAGCAAGTTAAACGATCATGGCAGACGCCATTTGACGTGATTGTTCGAAGTCATTCCTGCTGCACCAAGTTTTGAAATATTTTGACATCGCCGCTGATATTCGTCATCAGAGCCGCGCTGAATCGAAGGGAACAGCCGTGGACCTTATCAGATACGTATTGATTGCCGGCATTTTGACTTTCCTCTCCGCTTCCATCAAATCGCAGACCAACTCGTTGAGTAAGCCACTCACTCCAACCCACGACAATTCGCGAGCCAACCCTGGCTTCAGAGAAGGAGCAAGGATCTCGCCGCTGAAAATAATTGAGTCTTCCATGCTTCAGGCGGCGGCGGTCAGACACGTTCAGCGGGTTCCAACCGTTCTAGACGTAACTCCCAGCCCATTCAGTCGCGTTGTGCTTCCGCTTGGAGGAGGAGCGTTTATTCAACCTCAGACTCCGATTCCTACGAGCGGGCTCGTCGTGTTTTTTGACATGTTCGAGGGCGCGAACAGTTCGATTCTCTACGACAAGTCGGTAAATGGATTCAATGGTTCGATCGGTTCTCCTAACCCGGATAGCCCGCCGGTCTGGTCCCGCGAGGGGCTGGTATTCAATGGGGTCAGTAATTGCGCGCGGGGCGAAGACGGGGAGATAGTCTTTGGCAAGGAAACGGTCTCCGCGGCCACGATGATCGTGTTCTATCGAGAAGAGACAAATGAGGCAATTGCACCACTTCTCGAGTTTGTCGCCGACGAACAGGGTGGAACAGGACCGAATGGACAAATGGGCATTGTGGACTTCGGGGGGGCAACGGCGGCGTGGTTCCAACCGACGGGCAGTGAAGATACCTGGTACTGGACTGCCCCAACTGATACAACTCCAGCCGCTCCCGGTTCGTGGCATTCGTTTGGTTTCACTTGGAGGGGCGGGCAGAGCGCGAAGGTTTACTGGGACGGAGCCCTGGTGCCAACCACAGATGATTCTGAAGGGGGGATTCCTGCTTCAGTCAATATGCGAAACAGCGAATTCCATGTTGGCTGTGATTTTCCAGGGGGGAGTTTGGGTCCTCAATACAGCAACAACACAATCAGCGCAGCTTTTGTTTATGACAGGGCATTGTCCGACTCCGAAATGGCAGTCATCTATGCATCGATGAAGACTTATTTGGCTGGCAGATCCATTGCCCTGCCTTAGAAAAGCAATGGATCGAATGGAAATCTAGCCATAGATTCAATCGCGGTCGGGGCGGTGTTTGGCCATCCATTGACGCCATTTGTAGTCGGCTAAGAGGGAGAGAGCAAAGACGATGAGGGCGAGGATGGTGAGGGCAAGCTTCATGAGAACAGGGGTCAGTGGGAACAGGGAACAATTAAGGGCTAAATGGAGATTTGAGATCAGACACTGGAATTCTTGAACGATCGCGCCGGGGAGTCTACGCGGTTTGCTTCTGAGGTGAGGATAGCTTGCGGAGGGTGCGGCGCGCCAGTCTTGCGAGCCAGAAGAAGAGGAGGAGGAAGAGGGCGAAGTCAATGAAGCCTGCGACGAAGAGGACGACCGCGTGGAAGGGGTGGTGCTCGCGGAGGTAGATGCTGCGGTCGCCGGCGATGATGCCGGGGAGGTGGAGGAGGTACCACTGGAGCGCGACTGCGGGGTACTGGGCGGCGCGGGAGATGGAGTGGGTGTCGGCGGGGTAGCCGATGACCCAGTAGTTGATGGCTTCGAGAGGGAGCGATAGTGCGAGAGCGAGCAGCAGTCTTGGATGTGAGGTTGTCACACTAGAACGGACGAGGAAAGGGGGGTGGAGGTTGGCTGGAAAAAGCAGTTGACGGAGAGGACAAGCGGACAAGGGGACGAGGGATTGGGGATTAGGACATAGGGACCTAAGAATAGCGATATAAGGACATTGGGAGTGAGCCGAACTGTGCTCGAATCCCACTCATCGTGCGATGAGGCTTCCGATGAATGGGGCACAGACGAGTGAAAATCAGCGGCCGATCACTATGACTTCGAAGGTGCCGGGGAGCATGGCGGGGCGGGGACGAGGGTTGTCGGCGGTGGCAGCGGGAGGGGGGCCGAAGTCGGCGGTGACGGTGTAGATGCGGTCGGTGGCGGGGTCGTAGGTCATTGTACGGGCGCCCCGTTTGGTGGGCAGGGTCTGGATGGTTTTGTAGTCGGAGGCGGAGGCGTCGATGACGGAGAGGACTCCTTCACCGCAGGATGCGAAGGCCAGCTTGTTTTTGGCGCTGTAGGCTGCGGCATCGGGGCCGTCGCCGATGGCAGGAGTGGCCAGGACTTTGCCGGAGGTTGCGTCGAGGACGGACATCTTCTTGCCGTCGCAGACCGCGAAGAGGCGGTTGCCGGCTGGATCGAGGGCGAGGCCTGAAGGAGATTCGCAGGCGGGCCATGTGGCGGTGATTTTGTGGGAGCGGACGTCGATTTTTACGATTTCGTTCTTATCTTCAATGTTGTTGTAGAGACTTCCCTTCCCGTCAGAGACGGCGAACTCGGGCTTGCCGGGGACGGGGATGGTAGCGATGACTTTGCGTGAATCGGCATCGATGACGGTGATGTCGTTGCTGCGGCCGTTGAAGGCCCAGACGGATTTCGTGGCGGGCTCCCAGATGATGGCGTCGGGGTTGGTGCCGGCGGGGATGGTGGCGGTAACGGAGAACGTGGAGCGATCGAAGACGATGACGGCGTTGCCGCGGCCATCGGAAATGTAGCCGGTCTTGCCGTCGGGATTGAGGGCGACACCGTGGGTTCCGTGTAGGCCGGTGATGGTACCGAGGAGTTTGCCGGAGGTGGAGTCGATGGCGTCTACGTGGTCGCCGCGGGTGATGTAGACGCGATGGGCTGTTGAGTCGATGAGGAGGTAATCCCATCCGCCGGCGTCGGAGAGCTTCCAGTGATCGAGGACTTTGTAGGGGCCTTGTGCGTGAAGTGCGGGAGCGGAGAAGGACCAAAGGAGAGCGGCGAAAAGGAGAGCTGAAGCGAGGCGACGGAGGGCAACGTGTGCGCGCATGGCAAGACCTTTCGTACAGGACAAGAGAGTGTCCTGATCAGCGAGAGGATTGTGTCACGCGGGCATTAAGAAAATCTGAAGGGCTTATCAACGGACCTGATGGAGCCAGTTGGCGAAGAGTTGTTGAGCTGCGGGCTTGCTCATGCCGGTGATGGTGAAGTGGTACTTCTTGCCGGAAAGGGTCTGGACTCCGTTTTCGTCAATTGCGCCGATTTCGTTGAGTGCGATCTGGATGCTGTCGCCGGGGTTCTCGGGGCAATGGAAGTTGAGGCCACCCGTGTTGAGGGTGAGCTGACCGGAGCAGCCGCCGAAGTGCCTTTCGTGACGTGCCGAGTAAACGACCGGGGCGAATGGACCCCGCGCTGAATTGGCTGTGGTGGGAGGTTGGGGCAGCGCGTTCGGAGTTTGAGGGAGTGCTGGTGTGACGTACTGGGGCTGAGAGGGAGTCTGCTGCGGGACGGCTGCCGCAGAGTTCGGCAGACGAGGCGGCGTGAAGACGATGGGGTTTGAGGGACGCGTGATGGGCGTGTCGAGAGTGTACCTGTAGGGCGTGGGCTTCGGCTTCGAGGAGGCCTGACTGATGCCGAGGATGGACTCGCCACGAGCAACGACACTTTTGCCTTGCCTGTAGTAGTGAGGACGATGTGATTCAGCGCGAATGATCAGGGCGATGGGCACCGCGATGAGGAGAAGTACGGCGACGGCGAGGCCGATGATGATCTTGTGAGAGCGAGAAAAGGAAGATGAAGTTTTCACAGCGGCCCTAGAATCTGGTTGAGGTTGATTGTTTCGTTTCCAAGTGGATTGCGCGAGGGCCCGCTTGAACAGTTGACGCCATGAGGCTGGAGCGGCATCGCGAGTGGCGACCGGCTCGTGGGGAAATTGATGATCAGGAAAGCTACTCACGGCAGATTCCTTTCGGGGGGCGGCGGAATCGCTGGTTCGAATCGTATTGCGTCGCGGGCGAAGTTACGGCGATCGCCGGAAGCCTGGTAACGGCAGGAACTCATTATTACGCTCCGGGTGGCCTGGATTTCAACCGAGCTGTGTTCGGATTCGGACGCGATTTGCCTATTCCGGACGGCCGAGGTCAGGTGAAAACAACGCACCGCACCGGAAACCCCTGTTCTCTCAGAGAATTGGATGCTAGTTCAGTGGAACGGGAGATGCTAATAAAGAGAGCAGGTAGTGGTGTGTCTGGAGGGGGATCACAATGGGAGCGTTCGCTCGTGATATGCAATATGCGCTGCGGCAGCTGAAGAAGTCGCCAGGGTTCGCATTCATTGTGGTGGTGATGCTGGCGCTGGGGATCGGCGCCAATACCGCGGTCTTTAGCGTGATGAATGCGGTGCTGATGCAACTGCTGCCGGTTTCGCGGCCGCATGGGCTGTATTACGTGCGGATGGCGAATGGCGAAGGGCAGGCGCCGGGGTCGGGGAATACGGGCGACTCGAACACTTCGTTTTCTGAAGTTACTTTTGAAGCGCTTCGACAACGGACGGATGTGTTTGAGGAACTGATCGGGTATGTTCCGTTGAGCTTTAACGGGAGTGTTGCCGTGAGGCACGGTGAGCTGCCGGAGGAGGCGGAGGGTGAAGAGGTAAGCGGGAACTTCTTTTCGGGGCTGACGGCGCGCATGGGGTTGGGACGCGGGTTCAGCTACGCGGACGAGAAGAACCATGCACAGATTGCGGTGATCAGCTACGAGTTCTGGACAAGAAGTTTTGCGCGGGATCCGAACGCGGTCGGGAAGACGATGTACGTCAAAGGAGTTCCGTTGACGATTGTGGGCGTGACGGCGCGTGGGTTCAAGGGGATTGAACCGGCGGTTTCGGCAGACTTCTGGATTCCACTGCAGAACAGGCCGGAGTTGAATGCTTGGGGGTCGCCTGCGGGGAACGACACGCTGTATGGCTCTCCGAAGTGGTGGTGCCTGCGGATGATGGCGCGGCTGCGGCCGGGAGTGACGCCGATGCAGGCGCAGCAGGCTCTGGCAGGGACCTTTGGCGGTGTTGTGAAGCAGACGGTGGGCACGATTGACGAAAAGCAGTGGAAACCGTTGCTGGATTTTGTTCCGGCAAAGGGCATCGCGGGATACAACGTAGATTTCCGCACGCCGGTTGAGATTCTGATGGGGCTGGTGGGACTGGTTCTGCTGATTGCATGCACGAATGTGGTGATGATGGTGCAGGCACGCAACACGGCACGGGAACATGAGTTCAGTCTGCGGATGGCGATTGGCGCGAGCAGGGCGAGCATCTTCAGGCAGCTGCTGTGCGAAAGCCTGCTGCTGGTGGTGGCGGGTGCGGCGGCGGGATGGCTGTTCGCTTTGTCGGCGACACAAATGCTGACCTCTTGGTCGGGGGTGGAGACAGGGCTAAGTCCGGATCGCACGGTGCTGTTGTTCACAATTGCGATTTCAGGGATGGCTGCACTGGCGTTCGGGCTGTTTCCACTTTGGAGCGCGGCACGGGTACCGGTTGCCGGCGTACTGCGATCGACATCGGGAACGACTACCGCACCGCGGAGCCGGTTGGCTGGAGCACGTGTAACGCTTTCAGCGCAGATTGCGGTTTGCCTGGTGCTGCTGGTGTGTGCGGGATTGCTGCTGCGTACGCTGCGCAATTATGCGAACGAGAACCTGGGTTCGGAGACACATGGGCTGCTGGTGTTTGGAGTTACGCCGCAGGGTGGAACGGATCAGCATGTGTTTTATCGGCAGTTGCTCGATCGAGTCGGGCAGATGCCCAGCGTAGAGAGTGTTTCGATTGCGGAGAATCGGCCGGGATCGGGGTGGTCAGACAACAACGATCTGTATCTGGACGGCGTCCGGCAAGAAGGCGCTATTCTGCGGTCGAACAATGTAGGACCGAGTTTCTTTCGCACGATGGGCGTTCCGATGCTGGCAGGACGCGATATTGGCCAGTCGGACACGGACCAGACCGAGCGAGTTGCAATTGTGAATGAGACGTTTGTGAAGAAGTATCTGGGGCAGACAAATCCCATCGGACACCTGCTTGGAACCGGGAAGCAGCCATTCAGAATTGCCGGCGTGGCGCGAGACAGCAAGTACACGGGTGTGGATGAAAAGCCAATTGCCATGGCGTATTACGCGGCGATGCAATTCAAGTCGATGGGGACGATGCACGTGGAGGTGCGGGTTCGAGGCGACGCGACGGCCATGCTGCCGGCGATCAGGAAGGTGGTGTCGTCGATGTATCCGGATGTACCGCTGGAACAGCCGATGACACAGCAGGCGCAATTCGAGAAATCGTATGAGCAGCAGCGGATGTTTGCAGCGCTGGGCGGATTCTTCGGAGTGCTGGCGGCATTGCTTGTGGCCGCGGGACTGTACGGAGCGCACTCGTTCCGCGTGAGCAGACGGAGCACGGAGATTGGTGTGCGCATGGCGCTGGGGGCAACGCGCGGGCAGGTTCTGACGATGTTCTTGCGCGAGAGCATGGGTGTGCTGCTCTTCGGTCTAGCGGCGGGGATACCGCTGACACTGTTTGCGATTCGTCCGCTGAAGTCGATGCTGTACCAGATGACGCCATTCGACCTGACGAGTTTTGCGATTGCGATTGTGGCGATCAGCGCGGTTTCGGCGGGTGCGGCACTGGTGCCGGCGAGACGGGCGGCGAGCGTGGATCCGATGCGGGCGCTGCGGACGGAGTAACAAAAGCAGTACTAGCTATTAGCTCCTAGCTACCAGCTAAGTTCCCAAGTCTCAAGTGCGAGACCTCCACCCCACGAACGAAGACCTGTTCGCGGGGACCCCGGACCTCCACCCCACGAACGAAGACCTGTTCGCGGGGACCCCGGATCTCCACCCCACGAACGAAGACCTGTTCGCGGGGACCCCGGACCTCCACCCCACGAACGAAGACCTGTTCGCGGGGACCCCGGACCTGGGGTACCCGGCCACCGGCTACTATCTTTTGGCTTTTGTGAAGTCGTGAAAAAAGCGACGCCGCTTGAGGGTGGTGGGCAGTTGCAGCGAGGAGTTGGTTATTGATTGGCGGGGAGTTGCGTGACAGAGGGCAGAAGAATAGTTGCGGTAGTTCCCTTTCCAGGATCGCTGGAGATGGTGATGGTGCCGCCGACCTTCTCGATTGCGGCTTTCACGATGGCGAGGCCGAGGCCGGTTCCGCCGGTGGTGCGAGCGCGGGAGGGGTCGGCGCGGTAGAAGCGCTCGAAGACGTGAGGGAGATCGGCGGGATGGATGCCTTCGCCGTGGTCCTGAATGGTGATTTCGACGGAATCGCTTTGAAGTGCGGCGTGGATTTCGACCCGCGATTGCGGAGGGCTGTGCTGAATGGCGTTGAGGAGGAGGTTGCTGAGGACGAGGGAACAGTCGTCGGGAGCGAGCGGGATGTTGCAGGGATTGGGCGGAAGCTTGTGAATGATGATGCTGACCTGACGGACGGCAGCGGCGGTTTCGAGTTGGGAAACGGTGGTTGAGATGCAGTGGTTCACGTTCCCACATTGCTGCGAGATATGAGGCAGTTCAGTGGATGGATTGGTGGGAGATGATTTGGAGCTTTCGAGACGGGCGAGGGTGAGCATTTTTGCGACGAGGTCTTCGATGCGTTCGGTGTCGGCGAGGGCGCGCTGATTTCCGGCCTGATATTCGTCGGACGTGCGGGGCTTCATGCCGGTGAGTTGCAGGGATGACTTGACTACAGCGACGGCGGTTTTGAGTTCATGTGCGGCATCGGAGATGAAGGTGCGCTGCTGATTGAAGGAGCGCTCGAGACGCTGGAGGACGCTTTCGAGGGCGTGGGTGAGCGGGGCGAGTTCAGAGGTTTCGCGGGCGGATGCGGGAGGGTCAAAGGTCCACGATTCGGCGGAGACCTTGCCGGCGAGGGTTGCGAGTTCGCGCAGAGGGGTGAGGCCGCGGTGCAGTACCCACGCGATAAGCGGGCCGGTGATGAGAACGAGGAGGAGCATGCCGGCGGCGTAGAATTCGACGGCTCCATAGATGGAATGCCAGACGTGTTCGGTAGAGGATCCATAGACGATGGTGACGAAGCGGAGATGGCCGCCGCGAACTTCGCCGGGATCGACAATCCGCGTACCGGCGAGACGGAGAAGACGGTAGCGCTTGTGCGCGATTTGCGAAGCGAAGAAGCCGTTTGAGGGAGGAACCTGAATGTCGGCGCTTCCAAGCCAGTTTGCGGAACGGCCGAGGAGTTGGCCTCGACCGTCCCAGACTTCGTAGACGTCTTCGGGAGGGACGTGGAGATCGGCGAGGTCGAGCATGACGTTGTCGCCAACGTCTTCGGCATCCTGGACGGCGCCGAGCACGGAGTCGGCGCGACCGCGAAGCATGATGTCGAAGGAGCGGAAGTGGGTGTGCCGCTCATATCCCCATGCGAGCAGGATGACGAGGACGGCTGACGCGAGTTCGACCAGGAGCACGGCACCGATGAGTCGGACGGCAATGCTGCTGCGGCGCATCATGAGGAGGGCTCGGGGGAGAGGCGGTAGCCGCGGCCGCGGAGAGTTTCGATGACGGCGTCGGGATTGGGAACGGCTGCGTCGAGTTTGCGGCGCAGGTTGGAGACATGGGCTTCGATGACGTTGGAGTGATGCTCCCAGTTGTAGTCGTAGAGGTGCTCGAGGAGTTCCTGCTTGCTGACGACTTTGCGTGGGTGGTGGAGGAGGTATTCGAGGATGTGGTACTCGGTGGGTGAGAGATCGACGAGGGTGCCTCCGCGATGTACGGTCTGCTCGAGGGAGTTGAGCTCGATGTCGCGGGCCTGTAGGGTTGGGTGGGGGCTGCCCTTGCCACGGCGGATGAGGGCTTTGGCGCGAGCGAGGAGTTCGCCGAGATCGAACGGCTTGGCGAGGTAGTCGTCCGCACCCGCGTTCAGGAGTTGGACGATGGTCTCCTTCCCTTCTTTCGCAGTGAGGATGAGAACAGGGGTGGAGTCTTTTCGATTGCGGATGCGGCGCAGGAGGGCCTGGCCGTCGAGTTTGGGGAGCATGAGGTCAAGGATGACAAGGTCATAGCAGAGATGGCGGGCTGCGTCGTCGCCGGCTTCGCCATCGGGGGCCCAGTCGACGGCAAAACCGGGACCATCGCGGAGGGCGGCGGAGAGATTGTCGGCGAGCCGGACCTCGTCTTCAACGAGCAGAACGCGCATGGTGGCAGTCTCCACACTGAAAGTATGAATGGAACAAGATTAAATGGGGCTGAAGCGGATTGAGCGGCGGGAGGTGGAGATGGCAACACATCCCTCAGGGGCTAAAGCCCGGATAATTCCAGGCGGTTTATGGCACGGCTAAAGCCGTGCCCTTTCAAAAACATCTTCTTGCAAAAAGCAATCGAGGAGTGGGTTGTAGTAAAACGGTTCGCTGAGTGAGAACCGTGTATGGGAGGCGGGCTAAACGATGATTACGCGAAGAGATATTGTAGTGGGGCTGATTGCTGTGGGATGCACGGCGGGCGGGTTTGCCCTTGCTGACGAGTTGCCGTTGCTGGGACCAGCGGTTTTTGAGCGGAACTCGATTACGGCGAAGGCGACGGCTGTGGGAGAGGTGCGGTCGTTCTTCACGATGAAGACGGCTACGCTAGATCAGCTGGAGGTGCATGAGACCACGCTGAATCCGGGGAAGTCGCCGCATCCACCACACAAGCACCCGAATGAGGAGATGCTAGTAATTCGGCAGGGCACGGTGGAGGCGCTGGTGAAAGGCGAATGGAAGCGCGTGGGACCGGGATCCGTGATTTTCAACGCGTCGAATCAGTTGCATGGGCTGAAGAATGTGGGAAGCGAGCCGGCGGTCTATACGGTGATCAACTTCAAGACGGCGAAGACGCCATCGGAATAAGAGGGTGAGGAGAGCGGGGATGAGAGTGGGATCGATGTGGGTGAGGGCTGTTGTTCTGAGTTGCGCTGTGATTTTGCTGGGGCAGGTTGCGGGCGGGGCGCAGGAGAAGGCGGGGGCGCTGGGAGTTTTTGAAGGGCAGACGGATGTGGGGACGGTGACGCCGCCGGGGACGGGGAAGTTTGAGGGCGGTGTGTATACGGTGACGGCAGCAGGCGCGAACATGTGGGCGCGAGAGGATGCGTTCCACTTTGCGTGGAAGAAGATGTCGGGCGATGCGGCGCTGACGGCGGATATTACATTTGGCGATTCGCAGAAGCCCGATCCGCATCGCAAGGCGGTGCTGATCTTTAGGCAGACGCTGGACGCGAATGGAGTGTATGTGGATGCGGCGCAGCATGGGTCGGGACTGATGGGATTGCAATACCGCACAGAGCCGGGTGCGACGACGCAGGACATTGAATTGAATACTGAACAACTGCCGCGGCGGCTGAAGCTGGTGAAGCACGGCGATACGTTCACGATGTATCTGAGCAACCATGGCGAGCCGCTTCATCCGGTAGGCGCGTCGATCAAGCTGCATCTCGAGGAGCCTTTCTATGCGGGAATTGGAGTGTGCTCGCATAACAAGGATGTGGTGGAGACGGCGAAGTTCAGTAATTTGAAACTGGAAACCGGAACGGCGGCTACGGGATCGGAGAAGACGATTGCGTCCAGCACGCTGCAGACGGTTGGGATTGAGGAGAATTTCAGGCGGGCGCTGGTGGTAACGACGGGGCCGGGGCGGATGGAGGCTCCGAACTGGAGCAAGGATGGAAAGACACTGGTCTTCAACCGGGATGGGAAGATCTGGAGGATTCCGGCGGAGGGCGGCGAGGCTGCCGTTGTGAACACGGGAGAGGCGACGAAGTGCACGGGGAGCCACGGACTCTCGCCGGACGGGAAGCTGCTGGCGATCAGCTGCAGCACGCCCGGTAAGGCGGAGACGCGCGTGTATGTTGTGCTGGCTGAAGGCGGAGAACCGAAGCTGGTGACGGAGGGGGCGTGGTCGTATTTTCATGGCTGGTCGCCGGATGGGAAGACGATTGCGTTTACGCGTCCGGATCACAAAGGGGGCGGGAACATCTTTGCCATTCCAGCGGAGGGTGGGACGGAGAAGGCGCTGACATCGGGAAGCGGAATCAGTGACGATCCAGATTATTCGCCGGACGGGAAGTGGATCTACTTCAACTCTGACCGGAGCGGGTCGATGCAGATATGGAGAATGCAGCCGGATGGGAGCGGCGCGGAGCAGGTGACGCGCGATGAGTATGGGAACTGGACGCCGCATCCGTCGCCGGACGGGCAGTCGGTGCTGATCCTGAGTTATCCGAAGGGCGTGAAGGGGCATCCGACGAACACGGATATTTCATTCCGGATCCTGAATGTGGCAGATGGGAAGCTTCGGACGGTGGTCAATGTTGTTGGAGGAGCCGGAAGCGACAACACGCCGAACTGGGCGCCGGATGGGAAGCATTTTGGGTTTGTGAGCTTTGAGTAGAGTCGTCGCCGAGCGAGTGAGGAAGTTCGTCGCGGCTAGCAGGTGGGGTCTGAGGCGGGTTGCGATGGCGGAGCCATTCCTGAAGTCTTGCTGACGTTTTGCGCAGTCCGGGAAGCATATCCTGGGTAAATACCGCTTTTCCCCCGTCACAGGCTGGTGTGCTGGTCCACACGAGCTAAGATTCGGTCATAAACGGAGATTGAGTATATTCCTGCGCGTATTCCCAGTTCCTTCAGGAATCTCGATCGCACCGATCCGCCCGAAGAAAAGCCTGTGACAAGAACAGGGAGCAGTTCAATGCGCACAGTGTACGTCGAAACCGATCGGGAACTCGTAATCGCGAAATAACTTCTTCGATCGATCCAGTAAAAGGGCTTTCGAAGCACTCGAATTACGAGACTTGCCAGCCGAGGTTGGTTCGATGCGGCCGGAGCCTTGCGCGGGTCTGCGCCCCTTTCCAGACTCGTCCGGTGCAGTAAGATTGGGTCGGAAGGCAAGGCCGGGGCGGCTGGACACTCTCGAATTGTCACAGACGAGGACTGTTGGTTCCGACCTCGATATTCAGAAACACATCCCAAGGCGGAAGCCCGACTTGAGTTGGGCCGGAGGTCATGAGGAACATGCGCGTTGGGCTTTTTACACGCGAGTACCCGCCGCTGGTGTATGGAGGAGCGGGGGTCCATGTCGATTACCTGAGCCGGGAGCTGGCACGGGAGATCGAGGTGGAGGTGCACTGTTGGGGACCGCAGCAGAGCGATGCCGGAAATCTGCAGGTGCGCGGATCGGAACCCTGGGGGGAGATTTCGAACGGAACTGAAGGCAAGTTCAAGGGCGCGCTGGAAGCGTTCAGCCTGAACCTGACGCAAGTGAAGGCTCTGCAAGGGATCCACATTGCCCATACGCATACGTGGTATGTGTCGATGGCCGGGTATCTGGCGAAAAAACTATACGGCATTCCGTTTGTGCTGACGACGCACTCGCTGGAGCCGCTGCGGGCGTGGAAGGCGGAGCAGCTGGGCAGCGGATACGCGATGAGCTCGTGGATGGAGCGGACGGCGATTCTGGATGCGGATGCGGTGATCGCGGTGTCCCAGGGGACGAAGGAGGACATTCAACGGGCGTATCCGGAAGTTGATCCAAGCAGGATTCACGTCATCTACAACGGGATCGATCTAAAGGAATATCAGAAGACGGACGATACGAGGGCTCTGACGGACTATGGAGTTGACCCGTCGATTCCGTATGTGCTGTTTGTCGGGAGGATTACGCGGCAGAAGGGCGTGACACACCTGGTAGATGCAATCCGCTACTTGCCGAAGGATACGCAAATCGTGCTATGCGCGGGTGCGCCGGATACTCCGGAGATTGCGACGGAGCTGCGGGAAAAAGTGGAGGCGGCACGGAAGGATCATCCGCGGATTGTGTGGATCGAGAAGATGGTGACCAAGCAGGAGACGATCCAGCTCTACAGCAATTGCAGGGTGTTCTGCTGTCCGTCGGTGTATGAGCCGTTCGGGATTATTAATCTGGAGGCGATGGCGTGCCGGGCTCCGGTGGTGGCTAGCGCAACAGGCGGCATCAAAGAGGTTGTTGTCGAGGACAAGACTGGGTACCTGGTGCCGTTTGAGCAGGATCCGGTGACCAGTTTTCCGCGGGAGCCGGAGAAGTTTGCGAAGGACCTGGCGGCGAAGATTAATGTGCTGCTGCGGGATGCTGAGAAGTGCCGGTGGTTTGGAGATGCGGGGCGCAAACGCGTTGAGGATATTTTCAGCTGGACGGCGATCGCGCATCAGACGGTCGACTTGTACAAGCGGTTGATTGAAGAGAAGAAAGCCCAAAAATGAGCGCGGGCAGACCGAGGCAATGCTCGCTTTAACATGGCATCCTTTTAACAATGCGGATGCAGACTGTATTTGGAATTTGATATGGCGATGAAGAAGCTATCGGACGGACGCAAGCGCGTCATTATTGAAGGCGTTACTCCGCAGGTGGATTGCGGACGGTTCCCCGCGAAGAGAACGGTTGGCGACCAGGTTCGTGTGGAGGCTGACGTTTTTACGGACGGCCATGATGCGATTGCGGCTTCGCTGCTGGCGCGGCGCGAGGGATCGAAGGAGTGGACCGAGATTCCGATGAAGGCGCTGGTGAACGATCGCTGGGAGGCGGCGTTCCGGGTTGGGGAGCTGGGACGGTACGGGTTCAAAGTGCAGGGATGGGTGGATCACTTTGAGACGTGGCGGCGGGACCTGTTAAAGAGGATCAAGGCGGAGAGCGATACGAGCCTTGATTATCTGATTGGGGCGGAGCTGGTGGTGGAGACTGCGGGAAGAGCTTCGGGTGGAGACGCGCTCTGGCTGAATGAAAGGGCGGCGGTATTGCGGACGGGGAAAGAGCCGAGCCAGCTGAGATTGCATGCGACGGATCCGATGTTGCATGAGCTGATGTTGCGGTATCCCGACAAAAGGTTTGCGACGGAGAGCGCGGAGTTGCCGATTGTTGTGGATCCGGTAAGGGCGCGGTTCAGTTCGTGGTATGAATTCTTTCCGCGGTCGACGGCGGAGAAGGCGGGAGCGCACGGAACGTTTGCGGATGCGGAGAGGCGCCTGCCCTATGTAGCGGAGATGGGTTTCAACGTGGTGTACATGCCGCCGATTCATCCGATCGGAAGGAAGTTCAGGAAGGGCAAGAACAACAATCCCGAGTCGCAGGAAGGCGATCATGGGAGCCCGTGGGCGATTGGCGCCAACGAAGGCGGGCATAAGGGGATCCTGGGTGAACTGGGAACCGTCGACGATTTCAAGCGGTTCATCGGGAAGGCTGATGATCTCGGATTGCAAGTGGCGATGGATATCGCATTCCAGGCGGCTCCGGATCATCCGTATGTAAAGGAACATGAGGCGTGGTTCAAAAAGCGGCCGGACGGAACAATTCAGTACGCGGAGAATCCGCCGAAGAAGTACCAGGACATTTATCCCTTCGATTTCGAGAGCGAAGACTGGGAGGGGATGTGGAAGGAGCTGAAGAGCGTCTTCGATTACTGGATCGGCGCGGGAGTAACGATCTTTCGCGTGGATAATCCGCACACCAAGGCGTTTCCGTTCTGGGAGTGGGCGATCACGGAGATTAAGCGCGAGAACCCGGAGGTGCTGTTTCTGGCCGAAGCTTTTACGCGGCCGAAGATCATGTACCGGCTGGCGAAGCTTGGGTTCAGCCAGTCGTACACGTACTTTCCGTGGCGGAATGCAAAGTGGGAGCTGACGCAGTATCTGACGGAGTTGACGCAGACACCGGTGCGGGAGTTCTTCAGGCCGAATCAGTGGCCGAATACACCTGACATTCTGACGGAATTTTTGCAGATGGGCGGACGGCCGGCATTTGTAATCCGGCTGCTGCTGGCGTCAACGCTGGGGGCGAACTACGGAATCTACGGGCCGGCGTTTGAGCTGCAGGAGCATTTGCCGGTGCGGCATGGGAGCGAAGAGTATCTGAACTCGGAGAAGTACGAGGTCAGGCATTGGGATCTCGATCGGCCGGACAGTTTGCGGGATTTGATTGCGCGGGTGAACGGGATTCGGAACGAGAATGCGGCGCTGCAGAATGACTGGTCGCTACGGTTCCATAGCGTGGATAACGATCAGTTGATTTGCTACAGCAAAGAGTCGGATGACCGGTCGAATCTGTTGATCACGGTGGTGAATCTCGATCCGCATTACACGCAGACAGGGTTTGTGACCCTTCCGCTGGATGAGCTGGAGATTCCGCACGACCGGTCATATGAGGCGGAGGATCTGCTGACGGGTGACCGCTACTTGTGGCAGGGGCAACGAAATTATGTGGAGCTGAATCCGGCGACTATGTCGGGACATATTCTGAAGATTCACCGGCGGATGCGGGTGGAGACGGACTTCGAGTACTTTCTGTAAGAGATCGGCTACTCGCCTTACCCCCAGGGGGCAAAGCCCTTGGGCATCGATTGAATCACAAAAGCAGCAAGTTAGCGGCAACAATTCTTTCGCAGACTCGAAGCGGAATTCAGCAGGATGCTGCTGAAGCCGCATCCAAACAGTTTGGAGCCCTTTGAGTGAAGAAGATTGCAAGCGCAACTGATCCGCTCTGGTACAAGGACGCGGTCATTTACGAGATCCACGTGCGTGCGTTCGCCGATTCCAACAACGATGGTATCGGGGACTTTCAGGGACTGCTTTCGAAGCTGGATTACCTGCAGGATCTCGGTGTCACGTGCCTGTGGCTTCTGCCATTCTTCCCTTCCCCGCTTCGCGACGATGGATACGATATTGCGAATTATGTGGATGTGAACCCGTCATACGGGACTTTGAGTGACTTCAAAGAGTTTCTGGATGCGGCGCACCAGAGGAATATGCAAGTGATGATCGAGCTGGTGATCAATCACACGAGCGATCAACATCCCTGGTTCAAGGCAGCGAGGCTGGCGCCGCCGGGATCGCCGCAACGCGAGATGTACGTGTGGTCGGACACCGACCAAGTTTTCAAAGATGCGCGCATCATCTTCACGGATACGGAGAAGTCGAACTGGACGTGGGACGAAATCGCGAAGGCCTACTACTGGCACCGGTTCTTTTCGCATCAGCCGGATCTGAACTGGGAGAGCCCGCTGGTGATGGAAGAGGTGCTGAAGGCGATGCGCTTCTGGCTGGATATGGGAGCGGATGGGATTCGACTGGATGCGATTCCTTACCTAGTGGAGCGGGACGGCACGAGTTGCGAGAACCTGCCGGAGACCCACGCGATCATCAAACAGCTACGCGCGGAAATTGATAAAGGCTATGCGAATCGGCTGATCCTGGCGGAGGCAAACCAGTGGCCGGCGGATGTGCGGCCGTATTTCGGTGATGGTGATGAGTGCCACATGGCATTTCATTTTCCGCTGATGCCGCGCATCTACATGGCACTGCGGCAGGAGGACCGGCTGCCAATCACGGACATCATGGCGCAAACGCCGCCGATTCCGGACAACTGCCAGTGGGGACTGTTCCTGCGGAATCACGACGAGCTGACCCTGGAGATGGTGACGGCGGACGAGCGCGACTATATGTATTTTGCGTACTCGGCCGATCCGCGGATGAGGATCAATGTCGGGATTCGGCGGCGGCTGGCGCCGCTAGTGGATAACAACCGGCGAAGGATTGAGCTGCTGAATTCGCTGTTGCTGAGTTTTCCGGGGACGCCCATTCTTTACTACGGCGATGAGATCGGGATGGGGGATAACATCTATCTCGGCGACCGGAACGGCGTGCGGACGCCGATGCAGTGGACTTCGGACCGCAATGCGGGTTTCTCGCGATGCGATCCGGCGCGGCTGTACTTCCCGGTGATCATGGACCCGATCTACGGGTACCAAGTAGTGAACGTGGAAGCGCAGCAGTCGGATCAGTCAAGCCTGCTGCAGTGGACGCGAAACATGATCGCGCTGCGGAAGCTGTTCCAGGTGTTCGGGCGCGGGAGCTTGAGTTTTCTGAATCCGACGAATCGGAAGATTCTGGCGTATCTGCGCGATCTGGAGTTGGAGGATGGCACGCACCAGACGGTGCTGTGTGTTGCGAATCTGAGCCGGTTTGCACAGCCGGTGTCATTGGATTTGTCGGCGTATGCCGGGATGGAACCGGTGGAAATGCTGGGATATGTGCCGTTCCCGACGATTGGGGAAACGATGTATCACCTGACTCTTTCTCCCTATTCGTTCCTCTGGCTGGAACTGCAGGCGGCAAGCGCGGAACCGAGGTCCATTGTTGAACCGCAAGTGAGTCCGATTGAGGACACACACGGGGCAGAGGTTCAGGTTGTTGATCTCGTGACATCGGGGTGGTCTGGTCTGCTGGCGGCGAACGGTTTGGCGCAAATTGAAGCGGCACTGCCGGCGTGGCTTACGCGGCAGCGCTGGTTTGGCGCGAAGAGCAGGAAGATCCAAGCGGTTCGCGTGCTGAGCTGGGGGAATCTGTCGCATAACGGGACGAAAGGAAGCAGGCTCGAATCGCACTTGATTCCGCCAGCGGTGTTTGTTGTAAAAATCAGCTACTTTGAAGGCGAGACGGATGTTTACCAGATTCCGCTGGCGATCAGCATGGGGAGCCAGGCGGATGAGGTGACGACGAGCCGGCCGGATAGCGTGCTGACTTCGCTGGCGTCGGCATCGGGCATTGCGATTTTGCACGACGCGACGGCGCGCGAGGATTTCAGGCAGCTTGAACTGGAACTGATTGAACAGAGCGAGTCGGTACCGTTGAACCAAATAGTGGCTTCGGAGCCGGCGCAGGCGGTGCAAATTGCTGCGGAGCAGATCGCTTCCTCAAACGGGCTGCCTGAAGGACTGGCAAAGAAGGCACAAGGGGCTGATGCGAGTAAGGTGACGCCGCCGGCACCATTGCCGCTGGATGTACAGCCGGGAGAGGCTGCTGCACCAGCGAGTTCGGAGGCGGGCACTGCTTCGGTGACCGCGCAGGCAACGCAGCCGCGCGAATCTCCTGCGGCGGATGCGGCGCGGACAGCGGGCGGAGTGCTCGCGGCACGAGCCTCGACGGCGCTTCGGGAGATGAAGCTGAAGCGGAGCCTGGAGTCGCGGGTGGGTTCGGCGGAGCAGTCGAACACATCGATCATTTATGGCGACAGGCTGATTCTGAAGTTGTTCCGGCGGCTGCAGGCGGGCGAAAACCCCGATGTCGAGATTGGGAGATTTCTGACCGAAGTTGCGCATTTCAAGCGGATCGCACCATTCCTGGGTGAGATGTCGATGACGTCGAGCACGGGCGAGAAGACGACGGTTGCGATGCTGCAGGGGCTCGTGGCGAATGAGGGAGACGGCTGGGCGTGGTTTTTGAGTGAGTTGAGCGGGTTCTATGGAAAAGTTGGGAATGAGGAATCGGTTCCAGAGATTGCGGCGCCGACTTTTGCGGAGGCGAAGAAAGCGACTGAGGAGTTCAGAAAACTTGCGGGAAACGCGATGGAGGGCGCTGCCCTGCTGGGACGGCGTACCGCGGAGATACACCTAGCCTTGGGCAGTTCGAACAATGAACCCGCATTTGCTCCGGAGCGAGCAACGAAGGAAGACCTCGAGACGGACTCGCGGCAAGTTGAGATGCAGATTAGATCGGCACTGGATGCGCTGAAAAACAAGTTCGCGACGCTGGACGATGCGACGTCCGATTCGGCTGCGATCCTGTTGTCGCAGCGGATGAAGCTGATGGAACGCAGCCGGGGGATTACGAAGATAGAAGCGGCGGGAGAGCGGATCAGGATTCACGGAGATTATCACCTCGGCCAGACACTTCGAGTGAAGGCTGAGGCGGGTAATGGAGACTCCCCGGGAGGAGATTTTGTGCTGCTCGATTTTGAAGGCGAGCCAGCGCGCACCCTCACAGAGAGACGCAGGAAGCAATCGCCCTTGAAGGATGTGGCGGGAATGCTGCGGTCGTTCTCGTACGCGGCGTTTGCGGGATTCAAGAAGCATGTCGAGGAACATCCGGGTGCAGCGGTCGAGAGCATGGACGGGTGGGTTAGGGCATGGCAGAATGCAGCAGCAGGGGAGTTTCTGAGGGCATACCGTGAGACAATTGCGACGAAGCCAGAGTTGCTGCCAGCTGCCGAGAATACGCAGAAGCTTCTGGATGCTTATATCTTAGAGAAGGCTTTGTACGAGCTTTTATACGAATTGAACAACCGGCCCGCGTGGCTGCACATCCCAATTGCAGGTATCCTAACTTTGTGAGGGTCGTTGTGAGGGCCTGCAAGTGACAGCCGTAGATGACGGTTGGCCGAAGTTTTCACCCGCTTTGGTGTCTCCCTGGATTCGCTCATGGCAACTGCGAACACAGTTTCGAATGATCAGGTGACCGCGACAGCAGTGCGCGCGGACCTGCTGATCTTTATTGCGCCGATGTCTCCGGAGCAGTTGGAGAGAATCCTTGAGAATCTCGCTGCCGAGTTCAGCGGTGAGGAATTGCTGGTTGCGACGGCGAACGATCCTACGGGCACGGCACATCCAGAGATTCGGATTCACCCCGTGCAGGCGACGAATGCGGTTTGGCCTATAGCCGCGGTGGACTTTGCGAATGCGGTGCACACGGCGAAGGAGAATGAGGCGAAGGCTGTCCTGTTGTTGGGACCGGGGGCGGATTCGTTGAGTCCTGCGGCGCTTCGGGGCCTGGTGGAAAGCGTGACGGAGTCGAAGTCGGACCTGGCGGTTCCGCATTATTCGCTGCCTGTGAATGCCGGGCTGGTGAACTCGGCGATTATCTATCCATTGACGCGCGCATTGTTTTCATCGCGAGTACGGTTCCCGCTTTCGATTGATATGGCTCTGTCGACGAGGATGGCGGAGCGGCTGGGAACAACTGCGCAGAAGGCTGTGAACCAGAACCAGCCCGATGCGATTGTGTGGCCGGTGAGCGAAGCAATGATGGCGGGATTGAGCATCGATGAAGTCGATGTGGGAGCACGCGATCTGCCTCAACCGGCGGAGCCGAATATCAATGCGATTCTGTCGCTGGTGACTGGATCGCTGTTTGCGGATATCGAGGCGAAAGCGGCGTTCTGGCAGAGACCCAGGAGGCTTTTGCCGGAGCATCGGTCATTTTCTCCGATGACTGCAGTGGATGGCTCTGTCGATATTGCGCCGATGGTGGAGGCGTTCCGGCTGGCGTTTACGAATTTGCAGGAGATATGGGGATTGGTGCTGGCGCCGAATTCCCTGCTGGGACTGAAGAGATTGTCGGTTGTGGAGCCGGCGGCGTTTCGGATGCCAGAGACGTTATGGGCCAGGATTGTCTTCGATTTCCTGGTGGCTTACCGATTGAGGACTATAAATCGCGGGCACCTGATGGGAGCGCTGATTCCGTTGTACCTGGCGTGGGTTGCGGGGCACCTGAACGTGGTGGGATCCGGGACGGATGCGGAGATTCACGTGGAGGCGGTGGCTGCGGCTTTCGAGTCAGAGAAGCAGTACATTGTGTCGCGTTGGCGCTGGCCGGACCGGTTCAATTCGTGAGTAGGCGGGCCCTTGAGCGTTCAGCTTTTATTTTTGCGGGGACGCGGGTGAAGTTGCCGAAGGAGAGAGTGTGATGGAGAGATTGATTGGAATGATGCTGCAGACGGTGCAGAACTACAATCCGCCACCTTCGATTACCAACAATAGCGTGCCGCTGTGGACGCATATTTCAGATGCTCTGCAGCAGTCTGTGTACCGGGTGTTGTCGCTGTTCATTGCGGTTCTGCCGGGCATTCTGGCGGTGTTTGTTGCGCTGACACTGTTCACGCTGATCGGGATGGGACTTTCATCGCTGCTGCGTCGAGGGCTGACGCTCGTGAAGTTC
>Ga0207654_10000550_pt1 | contig 21314 bp, 17 predicted proteins | sample KBSC64metaG_FD_184355 | JGI IMG/M metagenome (GOLD analysis project Ga0207654, IMG submission 184355) | Corn rhizosphere microbial communities from Kellogg Biological Station, Michigan, USA - KBS C6-4 metaG (SPAdes) (version 2) | ecosystem: Host-associated > Plants > Roots > Rhizosphere > Soil...
TGGACGCCTTGGGTTCGCGGGTACTGCGCGCGCTCGCGCTGCACATCGGGCTGGCCGAGGATTTCTTCGCCGACAAGACGAACGTCGGCAATTCGATCCTGCGCCCGATCCACTATCCGCCGATCACCACGCCCGACGTTCCCAACGTGCGTGCCGGCGCACACGAGGACATCAATTTCATCACCCTATTGGTCGGCGCCAGCGCGGCGGGACTGGAAGTGAAATCCCGCGCCGGCGAGTGGGTGCCGTTCACATCGGACGCCGACACCATCGTGGTGAACATCGGCGACATGCTGCAACGCCTGACCAATCACGTGTATCCCTCGACCACACACCGCGTCGTCAATCCGCCGGGTGAGGCCGCGCGCAAGCCGCGCTACTCGGTGCCGTTCTTCCTGCATCCGAATCCCGATGTGGTGCTCGATCCGCTGACTGCGTGCGTGACCGCGGACAATCCGCGCCGCTACGACACCTCGATCACCGCGCACGAATATCTGCAAGAGCGCCTGCGCGAGATCAAGCTGATTTGATCATGCTGATCTGATCACGGTGATCTGATCATGGTGATCAGATCCGTGTCGCCGGCTGCGAGGTTTCCGGCAACGGCATCTGCAGACGCACAATGGTCGCGCCGGGTTGCGAACCGATGGAAAACGTGGCGTTCAGCCGCCGCGCGCGCGCCTGCATGCTGCGCATGCCGGTGCCCTCGCCAGCGGTCGGTCTCTGCATGCCGTGACCGTCATCGCGGACCTCCAAGAGCAGTGCCTTCGTATCGTTGAGCAGATCCACCTCGACGTGTTTGGCGACGGCGTGCTTGAGTACGTTGGTCAGCGCCTCTTGAAGCACACGCAGCAGATCCAGATTTTGCGTTGTGGTCAGGTAAATGTTGTCCAGATTTTCGGCGCGCCAGCGCACGTCGATGTCGTGCGCTTCGAAAAGCCGCGTCATGCGATGGCGCAGCGGTGCGAGCAGATCGGTGAGCGCGTGCTCGCCATAGTGCTGCGCCGATGCGGTATCGATGATCAGGCGCAGGTCGTCGCGCAGTTCGCGCAGGTCGTCGAGCATCTTGCGCGAAGACACGGTCTCCGGCGCCTGTTCCAGCGCGGTGATGTTGCCGATCAGCATGCCACCGAGGCCGTCGTGCAGGTCATGCGCCAGGTTCACGCGCTCGCCCAGGCGTGCCTGCACCAGTTCCAGTTCGTGCTGGCGCAACAGGCTGCCGGCGAGTTCGCTGCGCGCGTCCTCGATGCCGCGCTGCAATTCGACGTTGAAGCCCTCGATGCGGCGCAGGCTGCGCGCGAAGTTCCAGGCCAGCACCAGCGCCACGCCGATCACCGTGAGCTGCACGGTCATGGAAGCATAGTTCGTGGTATCGCGGATCACGCCGGCAACCGCGAGCGCATCGTGCACGCCGGCGATTAACCCGGCGATCGCGCACAGCGACAGCACGCGTTGGTCGGTGCGCCCGCCGCGCCAGGCGAACCACAGGAACAGCAGGTCGGCGGCGCTGGTGATGAGCAGCGACAGCACATTCGCCGCATCACGCGCCGCGTGCTTGGCGGTGTGCGGCGCAAACACGATGCAGGCCGAGGCAAGCGCAATCGCCACCCACAACGCGATCTCGCGGCGCGGCCAGCGGCGCTCGCAGAAACGCAGCACGAACATCGTCCAGCAACCGGCGAACAGCGGCACCGCCACTTCGGTGACGTTCTGGTACGGATCGGTTGCCGTGAACGGCCACGGACTCATCGCGACCACGTTCCATGCGACTGGCAGCCAGACCAGTTGCTGCGCGCCGTACCAGCCGTAGGCGACCTCGCTGCGGCGCATCAGCCACAGCACGAGGAAGAACAGTCCGAGAGTGATACCGATGCCCAGACTGACGAAGCCCAGGCGTTGGCGCATCCACCATGCGTCTTGGTAATCCGCGTGCAGCGGCACGGCTGGTCCGACCTGCACCAAGCCGAGGCCCGGTTGGTATTGCGACAAGCCCGATACGCGCACGAGCAGCGTGTTCTCGCCTTCGCGCAGCAGCGGCGGCGGCAGGTGCCAATAACGCGGCACGTTCCAGCCGCGCGACAGCGGTTCGACCAAGCTCGCGTCGCGACCGAGCAGTGCGCCGTTGACGCTGATTTCGCCGGCGAACGTGAGATTTTCGATGTACAACGCGACGTCATCCAATGGCGCGGACTGATTCCATGTCAGGCGATACCAGACCACGCCATCGAAACCGGGCCAGCGCACGCTCCAGTTGTCGGGCAGCGTCACATCCACCCAGCCGGTTGCGGGCGGCGATTGCGCGTTCCAGTCCGAGCGCGCCGCTTCGATGTGACCCGGCCAAGCGGCCGACGTTGCGTTTGCCACGGACGCATACAGCAAGAAAAGCGCAACTGCCAATCGGAGCAACACGCGGCTCCCTCTCACTGCAACAATCCGTGCGCGCGCGCCGCGTTGATCGCCTGCGTGCGCGATTTCACCGCGAGCTTGCGGTAGATGTGCTGCACATGGGTGTCGACGGTGGATTTGGATATCGACAGCGTGTCGGCAATCTCGCGATTGCTCATGCCGCCGGCCACGCGCGCGAGGATGTCCAGCTCGCGCTCGCTCAAGGCACGGCGCAGTTCCGCGGCGTCTTCCTTCGCGGCCGGCGTCGGCGCGGGCTCGTGGATCAGCCCAAGGATGCGCCGCGCGATGAACGGGTCGATCGGCGCGCCGCCGGCGAGCACGTTCTTCAGCGACAACGCGATTTCCATGTCGTCGCGTTCCTTGAGCACGTAACCGGACGCGCCCGCACGCAACGCGCCCAGGATCATCTCCTCGGTGCTCCATGCCGAGATCACCAGAATCGGCAGAGACTCGGAGCGCGCGCGCAGCCAAGCGATCAACTCGATGCCGTTGCCATCGGGCAGGCCCAGGTCCACCAACGCCATCGCGAATTCGCCGTTGCCGCCCGCCAGCGCCTTGCCTTCGGCCAGATTTCCGGCGCAGCGCAGCGCGCCGTTCGCATGTCCGAGCGTGGTCAGAATGCGCCGCAAGCGCGCCTGCATGGGCGGTTCGTCGTCGACGATAAGGATGGATTGCGTCATGGCGGCGGCGACCGTAACACATCGACGCGCGGCAAAAAATCACTATTTCTATGGATATTCACGGCCTGCACTAGTTGTTAGATTCCCGAGTGTTTCCGTGCTCAGGGGCGTTCCATGAATCGCAAAGCGTTTCGTTTCGTGCGCGCTGGTGTGTTGTTACTGATGCTGGTTTCGGCGTCGGCGCAGGCCGCGCCGTTCGCTTACCTGTCCACGTACTCGGGCAACATCTACGTGCTCGACATCGCTACGAATGCGCTGGTGACCAGCGTTGCGGCAAGCGCCGGGTTTGCTTACGCGTCGGCAGTGACTCCAGACGGCACCCGTGCGTATGTGCCGAGCTACTACGGCGGCAAGGTCACGGTGGTCGATACCGCAACGAACGCAACCTCGACCATCGCAAATGTTGGCGGAGGATCGACTGGCATGGCGTTCAACCCCGCCGGCACGCTGGCATATGTCGCCAACTATGCAGTAAACACCGTTTCCGTGTTGGATACGAATCCGGCCGATCTGAACTACAACACCATCGTCGCGACGATTACGGTCGGCACGTATCCGAATGGCGTGGCGGTGAGCCCCGATGGCTATCGCGTCTACGTTGCCAATCACCACGACAACACCGTGTCGGTGATAGACGCGAATTCGGCGGACGCGAATTACAACACGGTGATCGCCACGATCAACGTCGGCAGCGTTCCGGTGGGATTGGCAGTGAGTTCCGACGGGCGCACGGTTTACGTGCCGAGCAGCGGCGGCAACGACATCGCCATCATCGCGGTGGACGCAACCGGCACGCCCGCGCCGACGGCCACGTTCCTCACGCTGGAAAGCAATCCCACCGCTGCCGTGTTCGATCCGGCGGGACGCTGTGCCTACGTGACCAATCAAAGCAGTGCATCGGTGTCGGTGATCGACGTGGCCAGCGCCGGTATCGCAGGAACGATTCCCGTCGGCTCCGGCCCGATCGGCATTGCGCTCACGCACGATGGCCGCTATGCCTACGTCGCCAATCGCAACGATGGCACCGCGTCGCAGATCGACACCGCCACGGCGAAAGTCGTCGCCACGGTGACGCTGGACGCGACCAAGAGCAATGCGGACGTTGCCGCGGTCGGCAAGTTCATCACGCCGGAAAACACCGACAGCGTCTTCGCCAATGATTTCGGAACCTGCGGATTCTAAAGGAGACAAAACATGCCAACGTCTTTCCATCACAACCTGCGCGTCAGTCCGCTGGCGTTGGCCTTGTTCGCCGGCCTGGGCCTGAGCACCAACGCAATGGCCGCATTTCAGGTTCCGGTCACCACGAGCGGCGATGCCGGAACGAACGCCACCTGCACGCTGCGCCAGGCGATCACGACGCTGAACAACGGTTCCGCGATCAACACCGCCTGCGTTCCCAGCTCGATTTCGGGCAGCACCGATTCCATCGTGTTCAATACGGCGACGTTTCCGCCGAACGGCGCGAACACGATCACGCTGGCGGATGCGGCGAACAACCAATTGTTGATCACCGATTCGAACCTGACCATCGACGCCAGCGCCAATGGCAACGTGACCGTGCAGCGCGCGGCGACGGCGACGAATGCGTTCGGGATCATCTATGCCTACAGTTCGAACAAGGCTGGCAATTTGACGATCAAGAACTTGACGATCGCCAACGGCAAACTCACTGCGGTGCAGCCTTCTCACGCGGCGTTGGGGGCCGGAATCGCGACCCTTTACGGAAGCCTGACCGTCATCGACAGCGTTGTGACCGGCAACTCCATTGCGACGGGTAACACTGCGACATACAACTATGCAGCGGGCGCAGGAATTGCTGTGTACGCCGGCGATCTGACGTTGACCAACAGTACCGTCAGCAACAACAGCGTTTCGAGTTTTTCGGGCGCGTCGGGACATGGCGGCGGCGTGTTCACCCGTCCGAACATTTATAGCCATGTCGGGGGAAATGCGACCATCTCCGGCAGCCAGATCAGCGGCAATACGGCTAAAGGCAACGGCGGCGGCCTGCAAGTGGACGGCACGCTGACGATGACCGGCAGTCGCGTCACCGGCAACACGGCCAACAACAACGGCGGCGGCATGAAGATTTACGCTGTGACGACGTTGACGAACAGCACGGTCAGCGGCAATACCGCGACCAATGGCGGTGGCGGCATCTACGACGCTGCCGGTTATCACGTCCCGCAGGCATTGCTCACTCTCACTGGCACGACGCTGAGCGGCAACATGGCTACGAATACGGGCGGCGCGCGTGGTGGTGGAATTTTCACGCGCTACGGAAACCTTTCTTTCCTCAACAGCACTATTGCCGGCAATTCCGCGTCGCTGTACGGCGGCGGCATTTACGTCAAAAACAACACCCAACCCATTACTTTCCAGCAAGCCACGCTCGCCTCCAATTTCGCAAACAATCGCGGCGGCGGTTTGATGATCGCGACCAGTGGAGCGGGTACGGTAACTTTCAACGGCACGCTGTTCGACAACACTGGCGCGCCGTCCACGGGCGGCGGCAACATCGCAGTGACGATTGGCGGCATCACCATCGCCGGCAGCAACAACCTGGAGTTTTCCGGTACGGCAGGCGACATCAACGCATCGTTCACGAACGCGCCGCTGACGGGCGATCCGATACTCACGCCGCCGTCCAATTTCGGCGGCCCGACAAAGACGATGTTTCCGCTGGCCGGCAGCGCGGCGATAAATGCGATTCCTGCAACGGGAGGAAGCTGTCCTGTCGCAACCGATCAGCGCGGCGTGGCGCGGCCGCGAGGCGCGGGATGCGACATCGGAGCGGTGGAAGCCGATGCGGCAACCGGCAACGACATCATCTTCATCGACGGCTTTGATTGACGATGCTTCAGCCACGGGTGGTCGTAGCACATCGTCGCGCCACGCAAAATCACTATTTCTATGGATATTCGCGGCGGCGTGGGCTTGCTAGATTCCCGTGTGTCCGTTTGCAATTCACAGGGGAATCGTCCATGAACCGCAAATCGTTTCGTCGCGCGCGCGCTGGCGCGCTGTTGCTGGCGCTGGTTTCGGTATCTGCGCTGGCGGGTGTCTCTGGCCAGAATGGCGGCAACGGCGGCACCGCTAACAGCGGCGCAGCAGCAGGCGCTGCGGGCAACGGCAGCAATCACGGCGCGAGCGATGGTAGCGCCAATGATGGCGGAAAAGGCGGCGCAGCCGGTTCGCCGGCCACTGCCGGCGGTGGCGCAAACGGCAGCGGTGGTAACGCCGGACAGCCATGCCCGTGCAGCCCAAACCCCTTTAACGGCTCCGGCGCCGGTGGCCGCGGCGGCAATTTTGGCGACGGTGGTGTGGGCGGCGGCGGTGGCGGCGGAAGTTATGTTCCCAACATCGGTGGTGGCGGCGGTGGCGGTGGTGGTGGCGGTGGATTGGGTGGCCATCTCACGGCCAGCGACGCGAATAGCACGACTGCCTATGCGGGTGGCAATGGCGGCAGCGGCGGCACAGGTGGTGTGGACGACAGCGGAGGGTTTCCCGGTGTCCCAGGTGGCAACGGCGGCGGTGGCGGAGGCGGCGTCGGTTTGTGGTTGGATGCCGGCCTGACCCTGGTCAGCAATGCGGCGATCAGTGGCGGTAATGGCGCTGGTGGCGCGGGCGGTGGCGCGGCGCTGATCGTGGCGGGCGGCGGTTCCACCGTTACCAACAACAACACCATCACTGCCGGCAACGGCGCCGTGGCGATCGATATGCACGGTGGCACCGCGGCGGCGCCGAATGCATTGACGAACAACGGCAGCATTACCGGCAACGCGGCGAGCGCGGTCGTGTCCGATGGTGGGACCATTCTTATCAATGACGCAGGTCATAGCATCATCGCGGGCAATGGGGCCAGTCCGGGAGTCGCGGCCGTCTTGCTCACCGGTTCGGCGACTTCCGGTTCCAGCAACGTAAGCAATGCAGGCACCTTGCAAGGCGGCGTGGCCGGGTTTTTCAGCTATGGTGGCGATGGCTTGAAGGCCGCCTATGCCAGCATGATCGACAACAGCGGTTCGATGAAGGCAGGCGGTGGCAGCGGCGGCTACTACGACGGCAGTTTGATGTATGACGCAGCCGGCGGCGGCGCGGGATTGAACGTGACCGCGGGTACGTCGACGATCACCAATATCGGAACGATCGCCGGTGGCGCCGGTGGAGCCTGCCCCAACGGCCCCACCCGTTGCGATGGCGGTGTCGGCGGCACGGGCGTCAGCATGACCGCTGGCAGCAGTTTCGAGAGCGGCGGCAGTGTGGCGGGTGGAACTGGCGGGCGTACGTACTTTTGCAGCCCCGATGCCATTCGTTGTGCGCCTGCGTTTGGTGGCATACCGGGCAACGGTGGCGCGGGCATCGCCGCGCCCGGCAACACCACGGTGACGCTGAGCGGTTCGCTGGCAGGTGGCAATCGCGGCGCGTTAACCGGGCAGGGCACGATTCAACCGAATACGGCTGTCGTCGGCGATGCGCTGGATTTCAGTGGCAGCGGCAACAAGCTGATTCTCGAGAACGGTTTCAGTGTCACCAACAACGTGGTGGCGCACAGCGGGGATACGCTCGCTCTTGGCGGCGATACCGCGACCACCGGCGATGGCAGTTTCGACGTGACCCAGATCGGCGCGAGTGCACAGTACCGTGGTTTCGGTTCCTTCCAAAAGATCGGTTCCAGCATTTGGACGCTTTCCGGCGCGAATACCGGGGCCGGACCATGGACGGTGCAGGCGGGCGAGTTGGCGGTCGCGGGAAGTGTCGGTGCGACGTCGGTCGCGACAGGCGCGACTTTGTCCGGCATCGGCACGGTCAGCAGCATTTCCAACTCCAGCGGAACGGTTGCGCCGGGCAGCATCGCGACGCCGTACGCTGCGCTCGCGGTCAGCGGCAACGCCACGCTCGCGGCCGCAGGCACGTTAACGAGCCGCACATCGGTTGGTAATTTGTGCGCCGCGTTGAATGTCGGCGGCACGCTCACGCTGGGCGGCAAGCTGCATATCGCTTTCGACTCCACGCCAACCATCGGCGCCACCTGCACTGTCGCTACAGCCAGCAGCATCAGCGGCACATTCGCGCAGATCGACTCGGCGCCAGCGTCCGGAACGGTCCAGTACAACCCCACCAGCGTCGTTTTCACGGTGACGGGAATCGTGACGCCTCCGGTCACACAATGCAGCGGCGCGACATCCAGCCCGCTCGCATTCGACGACACGTTTCCGGGCAATACGCTGGATCCGTCAAAGTGGATCGCGAACGGCGGCGGAACAATCGCAGTGGCGAACAATTCCATCTCGCTCAGCGGTTCGCCGTTCCCGTATGTGACCGCGGTCGGTTCGCCGATTCCGGCATCCGGCTCGTTCTCGGTGCGCTGGTCGGCCATGTACGGCGCGCAGCAACCTGCCGGCACCGGCAGTCTGGCGCTCGCGCAAACCTTGCCGGCCCTCGGACAGACGAGTTGGAGCACCACTGCCGACGCCTGGCAGGACGGCAGCGGCTACCGCGTGGAAGCGCATATCAATGCAACCACAACGGTCGATGCCTACAGCGAACAACCGCCGGCGGGGACGCGGCATGACGTCGAATACTGCTGGCTGCCGAGCACGATCGAGGTTTATGTCGACGGGGCGCTGAAATTGCAGCAGACGCGCGATTCCTCCGTGTCGCGTCCGGCGACGCTGTGGTTTGGCAATCCGGCCAATTTCAGCGCGCAGTGGCAGACATTCACGCTGTACAACGTCGCGGTGCGCGCGTTGAACGACGAGATTTTCAAGAACGGCTTCGACGGCACGCCGTAACACTTCGAGTTCGGGTACTGACAAAACAATCGCATCGCTTTCGCAAGGGCAGATCATGCAGACAACCACCGCAAATCGTTCACTGGCAGCCGTGTCGCTGACACTGGCTTTCGCCTCCGCATCGGCGAACACGATCACGGTCAATACCATTCAGGATACGAACAACAGCGGGTTTTGCAGCCTGCGCGACGCGATCGACAACGCCAACAACAACTCGCAGACGCATGGCGATTGCACGAGCGGTGGCGGCGCCGACACGATCGTGTTCGATACCACCGTATTCGCCACTGCGCAGACGATCTTGCTCGGCAGCACGCTGCCGAATCTGAGCGACAGCAGCACCACGACCATAGACGGCGCCGGCAAGGTGACGCTGGATGGTCAGAATCAGTTTGAGATCATGAGTGTCGGGTTGTTTGTTCCGAATGTGTCGGCGGAATTGCGCAACATCACGCTGAGCCACGGCAACGCTCCCGGCGGTTCGACCTCGCAGTATTACGGCGGCGCGATCTACGACGCCGGAACCCTCGTGGCGCGCAACGTGACGTTCGCCAACAACAACGCCACCTTCGGTGGTGGCGCGCTGTTCACTGTGCCTTCCGACGTCACCTTGATCGATTGCACCTTTATCGGCAATACGGACGCGAACGGGTCCGGTGGCGCCATCTACAACCAGGGCACGCTGACGATACGGAACAGCACGTTTAGCGGCAACACCACCGGCAACTTTGGCGGTGGGCTATTCCAGGGGTCGGGTCAGACGACCATCCTCAACAGCACGTTTTCCGACAACACCGCCTACAACGGCAGTGCGATTCGCATCAACGGTGGCGGCGTGAGCGTGAGCAATAGCACGATTGCGGGCAATACGCTCAGCAACTTTGGAGGAAGCCTGTCCAACTCCAACAGCTCCGGGCCGTTCACCGTGACGAACAGCATCGTCGCCAACAACAGCAACGGCAATTGCAACGGCACTATTATCGATGGCAGCGGCAATCTGCGTTGGCCGAGCACGGATTCGAGTTGCCCCGGCGCCGTGGGCGACCCGAAGCTCGGCGCGCTGGGCGATAACGGTGGCCTGACGAAAACCCTGTTGCCTGGCACGGGCAGCGCAGCCATCGATGCGATCGCCTGCACCAATGCGCCGCCCACCGACCAGCGCGGCATGATCCGGCCCGATCCGGGCAGCGTATCGGCAACGCCCTGCGATATCGGGGCGGTAGAAGCCAATTCCATTTACGACGAGATCTTCAGGAACGGCTTCGATTGACGATCCGTTTCGGGCCACGGACGGCCCAAGGTTGCCGGCGGACAACGCCGCCAAGTTTGTGGGACACTAACCCCGGAATTGGGATTGGGGTTTCCACGAGATGCGGTTGTTTGCTGTTTGCGCTGCCTGCGCATTGGTGCTGACGAATTTTTCTGTGCGTGCGGATGAGATCGCGCCAACGCTCGGCACCATCGACGTCAGCGCCACGCCGGCGAGCGATCCGGGCAGCATCGAGGTGCTCGATGCCGCTGCCATCGCCAATGCGCACCTCGTCGAGTTCGGCGATTTGCAGGATGTAATCGCGAACCTGCGTATCGGCAATCTCGGCGGTCGCGCCACGCAGTCCATGGTGTCGTTGCGCGGCTACACCAATCCATACGGCGCGCCGGAAGCGGCGCTGAAAATCTACGTCGACGGCGTGCCGATCGACGATTTCTATTCGCTGGATCTGCGCCTGTTCGATGTCGCGCGGATCGCTGTCTACAAAGGCCCGCAGGGCACGGCCTTCGGCGCTGGCGGCGAGGCCGGCGTGATCGACATCGTCACGCGTGCGCCGGATGCGACGCCGCGCGCGCAGGCTGATGCGAGCATTGCTTCGCGCAACAATTACGCGCTGGATGCGGGCGCATCCGGGCCGCTGCGTGAAAATGTATACGCAAGTCTGGCTGCGTCGAAAGACGGTGGCGACGGTTATCTGAATAATCTTGCCGGCCAGCGCGACTACAACGGCACCGATGGCGCGAATCTGCGCGGACGGCTGATCTGGAAGCCGGATGAACGTAGCGAAGTTTCCGCGATGCTGCTCGTGCATCACGCTGCCGACGATGGTGGCGAAATCTATGCGCCGGTCGATCTGGCCTCATTCAACGCGCTGCCTTCGCTGGGCGGTTTGCATCTGGGCCGTTTCGATCAGGCCATCGACACGCCCGGATTCAATAGCGGCCGCAGCGTGCTCGGCGCGGCGTCGGCCACGCGCGCGGGCGAGCGCGTGCGCTGGCGCGCGACGGCGAGTTGGCGCGGCAACGATGCGCGCAACCTCAGCGATTACGATTTGTCGCCGCAGCCGTGGTTCACCATGGATTCGCGCTATCGCGTGCGCCAGGGCAATCTGGAACTGCGCGCCGAGTCGATGAATGCGGACGCGGCGCGGACCTGGTTTGCCGGCGTCAATGCGAATCACCGCGATTTCAATTTTTCGCGCATCTTCGGCGCCGGCCCGGGCAATATCTGGCAGTTGCCGGTCGGCGATTACCCGCGCACCGATGCGCTACTCACGGATGACAGCTATGCCGCATTCGGGCAATCGATCTGGCGTTTCGGCGCAGCGCAGGATTGGAGCCTGACCGCCGGACTGCGCGCCGAACGCGCCGAGCGCGGCGTGGATTTTCGCGCCAACGCGGTGGACCCGAATGCGGCACTGCTCGATCGCGTCGACACGCTGGCGCTGCCAAAACTCGCCTTGCAGTATCGTTTGGCGCCGCGCCAATTCGTCTACGCATCCGTCGCGCGCGGCTGGAAACCCGGCGGCTACAACACCGATGCGTTCAGTGCGGATCAAACCGAATACCGGCCGGAAATCAGCACGGCGTATGAGATCGGCCTCAAAGGGTCGAGCAATGGTTGGAATTACGCGCTGGCCGCGTACCGCAACGACATTCGCGATTATCAGGATCTGGTGATTTCCGAAACCGTGCTGGCGAGCTACGTCGTCAACGCGCCGCGCGCGCGCGCGCAAGGCGTCGAAGCGACGCTGGACTGGCGACCGGCCGCGGAATGGACGCTCGGTACGAGCTTCGGCAGCGTGCACGCGACCTACGTGGACGATCCGCTCGATGCGTCGAATGGATTTCGTCTGGACGGCCAGCGTCTGGAAAACGTGCCGCGTTACAACTACAACGTGCACGCACAATGGATGTGCGGTCCGTGGACGGCGCGCGTGCAGGTCGCCGGCGCCGGCGGTTTCACCGCGATGGGCTACAACGCCGACAGCGGCGTGTTGCATGTGCAGAATGTGCCGGGTTACGCCACACTCGACGCGAAAATCGGCTGGCGCGGCGCGCATTGGTCGGCCTACTTGTTCGGCAGCAATCTCACCGATCGACGCTATTTCACCAGCGCCTCGTTCGGCTTTTCGCTGGTGGCGTTGTATCCCGACGCAGTAGGTAATCTCGCACCGCCGCGCACGCTGGGCGTGGAATGGCGATGGGAAGGATGAGCGCGGAGAGTGCAATGAAAGCGATTCGATGGATGTTTTTTGCGGCGATGGCCGCGCTGCTGGCGAGTTGCGCTGCGGTGCCAGGGCACATGGCGGGCCAGCCGCCGATTCGCTATGTCTTCGTCATCGTGCTGGAAAACGAACCGTTCGAAGTCACGTTCAACGAAAACTCCATCGCGCCGTATCTCGCGCACGAACTGCCGGCGCAGGGCGCGCTGTTGCAGAACTACTACGCGATCGGGCACCTGAGCCTGGACAATTACATCGCCATGATCAGCGGCCAGGCGCCGAACAAGGCGACGCAAGACGATTGCAAGACATTCGTCGATTTCGTGCGCACGAGTCCGGGACTGGACGCGAACGGGCAAGCGGCGGGCGAGGGCTGCGTGTATCCAGCCGACGTGAAGACGCTGCCCGACCAGCTTGAAGCGGCGGGGCTCACGTGGAAGGGCTACATGGAAGACATGGGCGCCGATCCGTCGCGAGAAGCCGCCGCTTGCGGCCATGTCGCCGTCGGCGCGGTCGATCACACCAGTCGTGCCACGCCGCAGGACCAATACGCGGCCAAGCACAATCCATTTGTATACTTCCATTCGATCATCGACGACCAGGCGCGCTGCGCTGCGCACGTCGTCAATCTGGATGCGCTCGAACGCGACATGGCCGCAATCGCCACGACGCCGAATTATTCCTTCATCGTGCCGAACCTGTGCCATGACGGCCACGATGCGCCGTGCAAGAACGGCGAGCCCGGCGGCCTGATTTCGGCGGACAAGTTCCTGCGCGAATGGGTGCCGAAGATTCTCGCAGCGCCCGCGTTCAAGCGCGATGGTTTGCTGGTCATCACCTTCGACGAAGGCACAGCGAACGACGCCTGCTGCGGCGAACAGCCGTTGCCGGACGGGCCGCAACCCGGCCGTTTCGGGCCGGGCGGTGGACGCATCGGCACGGTGCTGATTTCACCGCGCATCAAGCCGGGTACGGTTTCAACGCAGGATTACAACCACTATTCCTTGCTGCGCAGCATCGAGGATTTGTTCGGCCTGCCGCACCTGGGCTATGCCGCGGCGCCGCAGTTGCGCGGTTTTGACAAGGACGTTTATACGGCCAAATAATCGACCGAAGGTCAATCCCGGGCGCGAAAATTCCGCGAGCGTTTCTGCATCGCGCGCAGGGCAAAACGGTCCGGCAGCAGCTTGAACAATGCCTTGATCGCACGGTTCAAACGACCGGTGACGCAGACGATCTCGCCGCGCTCGGCGGCATCGATGCCGATGCGCGCGACGTCGGAGGCTTGCATCCACATCCGCTTCGGCATCTTCGAGACGATGCCGCGGGTGCCGGTGACGTCGTGGAATTCCGAATACGTGAATCCCGGGCAGACGGCGCAGACCTTGACGCCCGTCGTCGTGTTTTCCAGCGCCAACGACTGCGAGAATTTGATCAGGAATGCCTTCGACGCGCCGTAGAGTGTGTGCCCGGCCGAGCCCGGAACGTGTCCCGCCAGCGAGGCGATATTGAGGATGCGGCCATAACCGCGCTGCTGCATGCCGGGCAGCAATTTGTATACGAGTTCGCAGGGTGCGGTCATCAGCACACGGAAGAAGTCCGCATGCGTCTGCCATGACGGCGCAAGAAAATTGCCCGGCACGCCGTAGCCGGCGTTGTTGACGAGAATGTCGATGGCAATGCCGCGGTGGGCGATTTCCACGCAGAGCTTTTCCACGCCGGCCGGATCGGCGAGATCCGCGACGATGCATTCCAAGCGCACGTGGTGCTTTTCGCGCAACTCGACAGCGAGGCTTTCGAGGCGATCTTCGCGGCGCGCGGTGAGCACGAGCGATGCGCCACGCGCGGCGAGTTCGCGCGCGAAGGCGGCGCCGATGCCGGCGGATGCGCCGGTGACGAGGGCGAAACGGTTTGCGTAGATGGCATTCATCGAGAGATTTTAGCCTCACTGGTTTCGGCGATGCGAAAAAGGGGGAAGTCCAGTAAAGTACAGCACGTTTATAACGTCTTTACAGGGGGCGTCATGCGTATTGCACAGATTTTTGCAGTCTTGTTCTTGTTGCTGCTTGCCTGGCCGGTTGCGGCGGATCAGGCCCAAGGCGCGCAGACATCCGCGCCCAAAAAATACGGCATCGTCCCGTTTCGTCCGGGCGGCCCTTTGGGTGCGCCGCAGCCCAGTTCCGTCTCGCCTGTGTGCAATTCGCCCAGGCTGAGCTATTTCAACGGCCCGGTGGTTTCCAATGTGCAGGTCGTGCCCGTGCTCTGGGGCAGCCATGTGAATTTGCAGATCGTGCAGAACATTGCCCAGTTCTATGCCGATGCCACGGTCAGCAACTGGTACAACATGCTCAGCGAATACGCGAGCGTGGGCGGAACGAACCAGTCGATCGGCGCGGGTAAGTCGATATCGGCCGTCGCAATCACACCATCGCTTTGTTCGGGGACCTCAAACTGCACCGTCACCGATGCCCAGATCCAGGCGGAGATTGTCCGTCAAATCAACAACAGCGTTCTGCCGCAGCCGCAGACTGACGCCACGGGCAATACTACCTCCGCCTACATGGTGCATTTTCCGCCCAATGTCACGGTGGATGCCACCGCCCTTGGCGCGGGGAAAAGCTGTGTGCAGTTCTGTGCCTATCACAACACTGCGACATTCGGCAGCAGCAATCTCGCCTTGCCATATGGAGTGCTGCCTGATGAATTCACCAGCGCGTGCTCGATGGGATGCGGAAGCAATGCAACGCCGCTGGAAAACCAGACCGAAACTGCGTCGCACGAACTGGCCGAAATAACCACCGACCCCGATATCGGGCTCGACACGCAAGCCAATTATGCGGCTCCAGCGGCTTGGGCCGACAACAACAACAGTTGCGGCGAGATAGCCGATATTTGCGATAACGGCGGGGCGGGCGATGTCATCACCGTGGGCAGCAATAGCTGGGTCGTACAGGAGTTGTGGTCGAACGCGCAAAACCGCTGCACGAGCAGCGGGTTGCAGCCGAGCATAGCGGTCGCGGCACCTTCCACGATACCCGCCGGCATGAGCTTTACGTTCAGCGTCACGGCCAAGAATCCGACCGGCAACAAGGGCATCGATACCGCTTACGTCGACAGCGTGCATTTCACCAGCAGCGATCCGAGCGCGGCGCTTCCTGCCGATTTCGCGTTTGCCCCGACAAACCAGGGTACGGCCAGTTTCTCAGCGACCTTGAACGCCGTGGGCACGCAGACGATCACCGCGACCGGTACGTTAAGCGGCAACGCCAGCGGCACGATAATTGTGTCGGCGGACAACAGCACGACGGCGCTTTCCACCGTCTGCCCGACGACTTTCGTCGAGAACCAGTCGATTGCACTCACGGCTGCGGTGAGCGGTTTCAATCCGACGGGCAGCGTCTCATTCCAGAGTGGAGCGACCGTGTTCTGCGGCACCGCCGCGCTGGCTTCGGGCAGCGCCAGTTGCCAGACGCCCGCGTTAACCGTGCAGGGCGGCGGCACGTCGTCGATGTACGACGTCGTTGCGGCCTACGGCGGCGACGCAGACAACGTCACGAGTTCGTCTGTGCCATTGGCGTTGACTGTACTCAGCGCCGCTGACGTGATTTTCCGTGGTGGATTCGAGACGATTCCGGCGGGGTGTCCGGCGCAGTAATGCGTTGCGCGGCCGCGGTGGCGCGGCTATTCTTCGCGGCCTTTCGATGGGATTCGTCATGCGCCGCAAGATCGTCGCCGGAAACTGGAAGATGCACGGTTCGCGCGCCAGCGCCCGCGCGTTGGTGGACGCGATCGCGGCGGCGCCGGCGATGGCCTGCGAGGTTGCGGTGTTTCCGCCGTTCGTCTATCTCGCCGAATTGCTCGCTGCGTATCCGCGGCTTGGATTCGGCACGCAGGATGTCAGCGCGCACGACAAGGGCGCGTTCACCGGCGAAGTCGCCGCGGCGATGGTCAAGGACATCGGCGCGCGCTATGCGCTGGTCGGACATTCCGAGCGTCGCCAATATCACGCCGAGTCGAACGAGGTCGTCGCGGCGAAGTTCGCGCAGGCGCAGGCGGCCGGACTCGTGCCCGTGCTGTGCGTGGGCGAGACGCTGGAACAGCGCGACGCCGGCCAGACCGAATCCGTGATCGCCGCACAGTTCGATGCGATCATCGCGCGCAGCACCGCGGCCAGCCTCGCCAATGCCGTGGTCGCCTACGAGCCGGTCTGGGCGATCGGCACGGGCCGAACCGCCACGCCGGATCAGGCCCAGGCCGTGCATGCCTTCATTCGTGACAAAATTCGCCGGGAAGATGCTAAAATCTCCGGCTCGCTGCCGATTCTGTATGGCGGTAGCGTCAAGCCGGACAATGCGGCCGGGCTTTTCGCCCAGCCTGACATTGACGGAGGATTGATCGGCGGCGCCTCGCTGGTGGCCGCGGATTTCCTGGCCATCTGCGCCGCGGCGCAAGGCTGAATCGACGGAATTGCCCATGTTGCTCACGATTTTTAATATCTTCTATGTGCTCGTCGCGATCGCGATGTGCGTGCTCATCCTCCTGCAACGCGGCGACGGTGCGGCGGCCGGCTCGGGCTTCGGCGGCGGCGCTTCGGCGACGGTGTTCGGCGCGCGCGGCGCGACCACGTTCCTGTCGCGCAGCACGGCGGTTCTGGCTGCGGTCTTTTTCGTCCTCAGCATCGCGATGGGCATTTACCTGCATCCGGTCGCGAACCAGAACAGCGATTTGGGCATCATGAGCGGTGTTGGTACTTCCGAACCCGCCAAGGCTCCCGCGCCGGCAGCGGCTGCGCCGGTCAAGAGCGATGTCCCGTCGGCTCCGGTCAAGAGCGACGTTCCGGCTGCGACTTCGACTCCGACCCCGACAGCACCTGCCGCGGAAAAAAAGGACGGTGGCAAGCCGGAGCCGAAAAAGAACTAGCGGCACATTTCAACTCCCAGCCCAGGTGGCGGAATTGGTAGACGCACTACCTTGAGGTGGTAGCGGCGAAAGTCGTGGGGGTTCGAGTCCCCCCTTGGGCACCAACAAACAAACCCGCGCGCGCGGGTTTTTTTGTGCGCGACTGCATTGCGCGCGCCGGTGTGCGCATGCGAAAATCGCAGGGCTTCGCCGCTTCGATTCGAGGTATTTCCTTCGTGCTTGCCGAATACCTGCCGATACTCCTGTTCCTGATCGTCGCCGGCGGCATCGGCGTGGCGCTGCTCGGCCTCGGCGCACTAATCGGCCCGCGCAGCGCCAATGCGGAAAAATCCGATGCCTACGAGTGCGGCTTTGAGCCGTTCGAGGATGCGCGTACCAAGTTCGACGTGCGCTACTACCTCATCGCCATCCTGTTCATCATCTTCGATCTGGAAATCGCCTTCCTGTTTCCGTGGGCGGTGGTGTTCAAGCACATCGGCATCGTTGCATTGATCGAGATGCTGATGTTCCTGCTGTTGCTGCTTTTGGGATTTGTATACTGCTGGAAGAAGGGCGCGCTCGAATGGGAATGACCGACACCACTGTCGAGAAAAAGCTCTTCCTCAATCCGGTGCCGACCGGTCCGGTGGAGGACATCCTGCGTCCGGGTGGCGACAACCCGTTGTTGCAGCGCGGCTTCGTCACCACGCAGGTCGACACCTTGCTCAACTGGGCACGCACCGGTTCGATGTGGCCGATGACGTTCGGTCTGGCCTGCTGTGCGGTGGAAATGATGCACGCCGGTGCGGCGCGCCTCGACCTCGACCGCTATGGCGTGGTCTTCCGCCCGAGCCCGCGCCAGTCCGATGTAATGATCGTCGCCGGCACGCTGGTCAACAAGATGGCGCCGGCGCTGCGCCGCGTCTACGACCAGATGCCGAATCCGAAATGGGTGATCTCGATGGGATCCTGTGCGAACGGCGGCGGCTACTACCACTATTCGTATTCCGTGGTGCGCGGCTGTGACCGCATCGTGCCGGTGGATGTCTATGTGCCGGGCTGCCCGCCGACGGCCGAGGCGCTGATCTACGGCATCCTGCAATTGCAGAAGAAGATCCGACGCACCGAATCGATTGCGAACAAGGCGAGCGGCGCATGAGCGCGGATGCTGGCACGCTGGCGCAGCGCCTCAACGCGCATCTGGGCGAGAAGATCGCCGCCGTGCACGAGTGGCGCGGCGAGATCATCCTCGAAATCCTGCCGGAAAACTGGCTGGCGGTTGCGCAACACCTGCGCGACGACGCCGAATTCCGTTTCGAGCAACTCATCGACGTCTGTGGCGTGGATTACCTCGGCTACGGCCAGGTCGAGTGGGATACCACCGACGTCACCTCGAGCGGATTCTCGCGTGGCGTCGAAGGCGAAAGCGCCGGCCGCTTCGATTGGGCCAGCCGCCCACGCACCGGCGCCGGACACAAGCGCTTCGCCGTCGTGGTGCAACTGACTTCGGTTGCGAACAATCGCCGCGTGCGCCTGCGCTGCCATGCGGCGGACGATTCGCTGCCGGTGGTGCAGTCGCTGGTTTCGTTGTGGCCCATCGCGAACTGGTTCGAACGCGAGGCGTTCGATCTGTACGGGATCGTGTTCGAAGGCCATCCGGATTTGCGCCGCCTGCTGACCGATTACGGTTTCGTCGGCCATCCGTTCCGCAAGGATTTCCCGCTGATCGGCAACGTCGAGGTGCGCTTCGACGAGAAGCTCGGTCGCGTGATCTACGAGCCGGTGACCAGCGTTGTGCCGCGCGTGACCGTGCCGCGCGTGCTGCGCGACAACTCCGATTTGCTGCAGGCTCGGGCCGAAGCCGCCGACAAGTGGCGGGAGAACTGAGCATGCAGGAAATCAAGAACTACACGATCAATTTCGGTCCGCAGCATCCGGCCGCGCACGGCGTATTGCGCCTCGTGCTCGAGATGGACGGCGAAACCGTGGTGCGCGCCGATCCGCACATCGGCCTGCTGCATCGGGGCACCGAAAAGCTCGCCGAATCCAAGCCGTTCAATCATTCGATCGGCTACATGGATCGCCTCGATTACGTGTCGATGATGTGCAACGAGCACGCCTACGTGCGCGCCATCGAAACGCTTATGGGCGTCGAGCCGCCGCTCCGGGCCCAGTATATTCGTACACTTTTCGACGAAGTCACGCGCATCCTCAATCACCTGATGTGGATCGGCTCCAACGCGCTCGACCTCGGCGCGATGGCTGTGTTCCTGTACGCGTTCCGCGAACGCGAGGAACTGATGGATTGCTACGAGGCGGTGTCGGGCACGCGCATGCACGCCACGTACTACCGGCCCGGCGGCGTTTTCCGCGACCTGCCGGAGCAGATGCCGCAGTACAAGCCGTCGCGCTGGCACAAGGGCGAGGATCTCAAGCGCCGCAACGCCCGGCGCGAGGGCTCGATGCTCGATTTCCTCGACGATTTCGCCGACGATTTTCCGCATCGCGTCGATGAATACGAAACCCTGCTCACCGACAACCGCATCTGGAAACAGCGCACGGTCGGAATTGGCGTGGTCTCGCCCGATCAGGCGCTGGCCTGGGGCATGACCGGGCCGATGCTGCGCGGCTCCGGCATCGAATGGGATCTGCGCAAGAAACAGCCTTACGCGATGTACGACAAGATGGATTTCGACATTCCGGTCGGCGTCCAAGGCGATTGCTACGACCGTTACCTCGTGCGCGTCGCGGAAATGCGCCAGTCCACGCGCATCGTCAAGCAATGCGTGGCGTGGTTGCGCGCCAATCCCGGTCCGGTGATCGCGCGCAACTACAAGGTCGCGCCGCCGCATCGCGAGGAAATGAAGGAAAGCATGGAAGCGCTGATCCATCATTTCAAACTGTTCAGCGAAGGCTATTGCGTCCCGGAAGGCGAGACCTACGCTGCTGTCGAGGCGCCGAAAGGCGAGTTCGGCTGTTACCTCGTTTCCGATGGCGCCAACAAGCCGTTCCGCGTGCACCTGCGCGCGCCGGGTTTCGCGCATTTGTCGTCGATGGATGCAATCGTGAAAGGTCACCTGCTGGCCGACGTCGTCGCCATGATCGGCACCTACGACGTGGTGTTCGGCGAGATTGATCGCTGAGGATTATTCGAACGATGAAAGCGACCGGACACTACAACGAAGTCAAGGACGTCGATCCGCTGGCCGCGCTGACCGCGGACACACGCGCGCGCATCGACCATTGGGCCGAGAAGTTTCCGCCTGAGCGCAAGCGTTCGGCGTTGATCCAGGGTCTGATGGCGGCGCAGGAACAAAATCACGGCTACCTTACGGATGTGCTGATCGCTGCGGTCGCGAAGTATCTCGACCAGCCCGCCGTGTATGCCTACGAAGTCGCAACGTTTTATTCGATGCTGGAAACGCATGCGGTCGGACGCAACAACGTCGCCGTGTGCACCAACATCAGTTGCTGGCTCAATGGCGGCGTCGACATCCTGCGCCACTGCGAGAAGAAACTCGGCATCAAGGTCGGTGAATCGACTCCGGATGGCCGCGTGTACCTGAAGAAGGAAGAAGAATGCCTCGCCGCCTGTTGCGGCGCGCCGATGATGGCAGTCAACGGGCATTACCACGAGCATCTGACGCCGGACAAGGTGGATCAGATCCTGGATGGGTTGGAGTAAGACGATGGCGACCACCACCGGTCCGGTCGGACCCGCACCCCAGGAACACCAGGTCGTCTACACCACGCTGCATTTCGACAAGCCGTGGTCGCTGGACAACTATGTGCAGACCGGCGGCTGGCAGGCGTGGAAGAAAATTCTCGCCGAGAAGCCCGATCCGGCGACGATCGTCGATGAGCTGAAAAAGTCGTCGCTGCGCGGCCGCGGCGGCGCAGGCTTTCCCACGGGACTGAAGTGGAGCTTCATGCCCAAGGGCAACATGCAAAAGTATATTTTGTGCAACTCGGACGAATCCGAGCCGGGCACTTGCAAGGATCGCGACATCCTGCGCTACAACCCGCACGCGGTGATCGAG
>Ga0207654_10000556_pt1 | contig 21139 bp, 15 predicted proteins | sample KBSC64metaG_FD_184355 | JGI IMG/M metagenome (GOLD analysis project Ga0207654, IMG submission 184355) | Corn rhizosphere microbial communities from Kellogg Biological Station, Michigan, USA - KBS C6-4 metaG (SPAdes) (version 2) | ecosystem: Host-associated > Plants > Roots > Rhizosphere > Soil...
TGCGGATCTGACTGCCCCAGCCGATATCGGACTTGCCCGCTTCCAGGATAGCTTTCTCGGCGTTGCGCTTCTGGATTTCCATTTCGTACAACTTGGCCTTGAGCATCTTCATCGCGCGATCGCGGTTGGCGTGCTGGCTGCGTTCGGTCTGGCAGGCAACCACTATTCCGCTGGGAACGTGCGTGATGCGCACGGCAGATTCGGTTTTGTTGACATGCTGACCACCGGCGCCGGAGGAACGATAGACGTCCGTTTTCAGGTCGGCAGGGTTGATCGAGATGTCGATGTCGTCGTCGACTTCCGGCGAAACGAAAATGGATGAAAACGAGGTGTGACGGCGATTGTCCGAATCGAACGGCGACTTGCGCACGAGCCGGTGCACGCCAATCTCGGTCTTGAGCCAGCCGTAAGCATAGTCGCCTTCGACGCGGAACGTCGCACTTTTGATCCCGGCGACTTCGCCCGCCGAGACCTCAAGCAATTCGGTTTTCCAGCCACGCGCCTCGGCCCAGCGCAGATACATGCGCAGCAGCATTTCGGCCCAATCCTGCGCTTCGGTGCCGCCGGCACCGGCTTGCACATCGACGAAGGCGTTGTGCGAATCCATCTTGCCCGAGAACATGCGCTGGAATTCCAGCGTCTCGACTTTCGTCGCCAGCGAATCGACATCATCGGACACAGCCTGAGCCGTGCCTTCGTCGTTTTCTGCTGCGGCGAGTTGCAACAGCTCCTCTGCACCCGCCAGGCCATCGGTCAAACTGCGGATGCCGTTGACGATCTTGTCGAGCTGGGCGCGTTCGCGGCCGAGCTGCTGCGCGCGATCAGGCTGGTCCCAGATATTGGGGTTTTCCAGTTCCCGGCTTACTTCTTCCAAGCGTTCGCGTTTGACATCGTAGTCAAAGATACCCCCGTAACGACGCGAGTCGGCCGGAGAGGTCGGCGATGCGGTGGGCAATCGGGTTGGTTTCTATCATGTGCTTGGCTGCGGTCGCAAAGTGCGAATTATAGCGCGGCGAGCTAGCAGAACATCAGCCGAATCTGGGTTTGCTACCCCAGATTTCCTTCCATTGCGGCGGGATATCACGGCAGACGAAGATTTCGTAGCCGGATGCCGATTCTTCGTTGTCGACGCCTTGGCTGTTGCGGAAGCGACCGTACGATGTGCATTTCGCCACCGACCCCTTTTCGCCTTCCGCCGTACTGCCGAGTTCGATGATGGTGAGCGGCGCCGGATCGCCATAGCCGCGATACCAGTAGGAATTGGTGCGGCTAATCGCCGGTGGCAGGCCAAGCGCAGGGCCGTACAGGTCGATCGCCCCGGCTTCCCCGTAATTGTTCGCCAGAATTGCCGTGCGCGCGCGTTCGTCTGCGGGTAATGAGTGGTAGACCTGCGCTACGCGCTGAACAAATTCCTGCCAACCGATCTGTTCGGCAAAATTGTCGTGCGCGGCGCGGCTGATGCGCCAGCCGAGGGAATTCACCGGCGCCAACGGCAGCGCAACTGCGGCACCGCTTATGCCCGCAGCGGCAAGCAGCAGCCACTGCGTCGCGCGCATCGTACGTGCGAGCAACGGACGCATTCCGGCAAACCACCTCTCGCACGCGACGGCACCGGCAGCGAGCAGCATCGGATACGCCGGCGCCAAGTAATAGCCGCGACCGCGCGCCGCGGCGAACAGAACCAGTGGCACCAGGTACAAGAAGGCCACAATCCGGTAGCGAGCGCCATCGCGCCCCATCGTCACGAACCACAGCCCCGCCACCCATAACGGCAAAGTGAACAGGCTGGCATTTCCATACAGCTGATCCGGAAAATATCCGCTGGTGCGCCCCCAGCGGATGTCGCGCTCATGGATGTGATGGACGAAATCCAGATACACGAAATCGTGCTGTACCTGCCACAGGAAATTCGGCAGGAAAAGCAGCAGCGACAGCGCCACGCCCGCCCATAACCACGGGCTGCGCAACTGACGGCGCAGCGGCGTGGCAATCACACCAAGCACCAGTCCGGTCACGCCAAAGCCGATCGTGTAGCGCGTGAGCATGCCGAGGCCGATCACCGCGCCGATTGCCAGCCACCAGCGCGGATTGCCACTATTGATCAGACGCAGCAGCAACCACGCCAGCAACACCCACCACAGCAAATCGAAGGACACGTACATGAACTCGCTGCCCGCCAGCAACGTGAACGGCATGCAGGCCGTGGCCAGGGCCGCGACGAAACGAGCGCGGCTGTTGCCGCCCAGCTCACCGGCAACCAGACCGGCCAATACCACGGCGATGCACTGCGCCAGTGCGGAAAAAAACCGGAATCCCGTCAGCGAGATTCCGAATAGCAGCAACTCGATGCGGCCAAGAAACGGCGTCAAAGGCGGATACGCGACATATCCCCACGCAAGATGACGCGCATCATCAAGCACCTGCAGCTCGTCGCGGTGGAATCCGTAATTGCCGTTGCACAGCAGGTGCACGACGAACAATGCAGCAGCCAACAGCAGGATTGCTGTGTTGGCGCGCAATGCGGACGATGCACGATTCATCTCGACGACCTCGCCGGTTCCAGATGCCGAATCAGCAATTGCAAGGATTGTGCGCCGTTGTATTCATTCACGTCGAGTTGGAATACGGCGCTCAGCCGCGACGGCGGCGCTACGCCGACGTAGCAGTTGAACGCGATCGCATACAGCGCATCGCGCAACCCTGCCTGCCGCAAACGCAGCTTCAGATGGCGCTCGCCAACGACCTTCCACGACTCGACGGCGAATTCGCCATCGAACGCGGGTTCCGGGAAGCCCTGTCCCCACGGACCGGCTTGACGCAGTTGTCTGGCAAGGTCGAGAGAAAAATCGGCCGGCGCGAGTTCGCCATCGGTGAGCTGGATCGCATCCAGCATTTCCGGCTGCAGATGCACACGTGCCACAGCATCGAACGCTTCGCTGAATTTTTCCAGATCGGCGCGATTCATGCTCAAACCGGCGGCCATCGCGTGCCCACCGAAGCGCGCGATCAATCCGGGATTGCGCGCGTCGACTTCGGCCAGCGCGTCGCGCAGATGGAAGCCGGGAATCGAACGGCCGGAGGCCTTTACTTCGTCACCGTTTTCGCCCGCGGGGGCACAGGCAATTACCGGCCTGTGCAGCGATTCCTTGAGTTTGGACGCGACCAGGCCGACCACGCCATGGTGCCAATCCGGATCGAACAAGACGACGCCGTGCGGCATGCCTTCGTCGCCATGCTGCATTTTCCACTTGTGGACTTCGGTCTGCGCCCGCTCGACCATATCGGCCTGCAGTTCGCGCCGCTCGGCGTTGATCGAGGACAGCGTTTCCGCCAATTCGGCGGCGCGGCCGGCATCGTCGGTCAGCAGGCATTCGATGCCGATCGTCATGTCTTCAAGCCGGCCCGCCGCATTCAGACGCGGTCCGACCGCAAAGCCCAGATCGCTGGCGACGGCGCGCGCGGTGTCGCGCTTGCCGGCCGCGAACAGCGCCGTAATTCCCGCACAGGCGCGGCCCGCGCGGATGCGCTTGAGTCCGGCCGCCACGAGGATACGGTTGTTGCGATCCAGCGGCACCAGATCGGCCACCGTGCCGAGCGCGACCAGATCGAGCAGCCCCGAAAGGTCCGGTTCTGCGTTCGCGGCGAATCGTCCGGACTCGCGCATTCGGGAGCGCAAGGCCAGTAGCAGGTAGAACATCACGCCGACGCCGGCCAATGCCTTGCTTGGGAACTCGTCACCGGGAACGCACGGATTCACTATTGCATCCGCATCCGGCAATGCCACGCCAGGCAGATGGTGATCGGTCACGATCACGCGCATGCCATGTGCCTTGGCCGCCGCAACGCCGGCGTGCGCGGCAATGCCATTGTCCACGGTGATCAGAAGGTCGGGTTTGCGCGGCAGCAATTCCTCGACGATGGTCGGACTCAAACCGTAACCGTGCCGCATCCGATTCGGTACGGTGTAATCGACATTGCGCGCGCCGAGCAGGCGCAATCCGCGCACGGCGACGGCCGTTCCGGTCGCACCGTCGCAGTCGAAATCGCCGACAATCACGATGCGCGCGTCGTCGCGGATCGCCGTCTGCAACAGTTCACAGGCACGCTCCATGCCGCCGATTGTCGGTGGAAGCAAACCGGCCAGCCGGTATTCGACCTCATCCGGCGAGACGATGCCGCGCGACGCATAGACACGCCGCAATACGGGATGGACACTTTCGGGCCACTCGATTGACTGCCCCGGCACAACTCGCCGCTCAATGTGTGGCGCGGTCACCGCACACGCCGCCAGAAGCGCCATCGATGCGAATGTTTGTAGCGGAAACGCTCGCCGCTGGCGAACGCCAGATCGATGCCGGAAAATTTGCGCGCATCGATCTCGGGGATTACCGCGGTGTCGAGCAAAATGTCGGCGTCGGGTTTCACGAACGCAGCTTGTGCATCGACAACGGGAACCTTCGCCAGTTTCGCCAGTGCAAGGACGACGGCATCGTCGCTGACCACTGCGCCGAACTGCGAGCGCACCCAATCCGGCAACTTGCCCGCGCCCCAGAACCACAGACTGTTCGCGGGCACCTGACCACGCTCAACCCTGCGTTCGTTCACGGAATGATTGTGCAGAATCACCTGCGCCTCGTTGAACAGGCTGCGCCATTGGCGCTCGTTGTCCCCGCGCGGAAGGTGTTGCATCAGGTCGTCGCCGAGCACATCGCGCGGATCGGCGAAGACCGGTAAGCGCGATTCCGGCGGACAGCGCAAGTACCAGCGATCCGGCCGCGCCGCTTCGAGCGGGAATCCCGCGTCGCCGAACAAGGGCCGCAGCGCACGCGCGAGTTCGTCGCTTTCCCCGTGCGACAAACCGATATCGCCGCAAGCCATCAGGCGCGCGGTCACGGCATCGGCCATCGCAAACGCAGGATCGGCGCGCAACCACAGCGCGCCGGGCGTATCGCTCGCATCGAGGCTGCGCGTCAACGCCGCGGTCGGCAGTGATGTGCCAGTGAATTCGAAGCATTCGCGCAGCGCGAAATCACGTCCCGGCTGTGCGCCTGGCAGACGATCGCCGCGCGCAAGCCACAATGCCAGTTGCGGTGTGCGCTCGACACGTGTCAGTGGCGGCAACAGCAGTGTCAGCGCAGGCATGCGCGGCACAAATCAGCTGACGTAACGAACCGACAAGATCTCGTAGCTCTTGACGCCGTTTGGCGCCTGGAACTCGAAACTGTCGCCTTCGCTCTTGCCGATCAGCGCACGCGCCAGCGGTGAGTTGACCGCGATCAGGCGCTGCTTGATGTCGGCCTCGAGGTCGCCGACGATCTGGTAAGTGACTTCGCTGTCGCTGGATTCGTCGAGCAGCTCGACGGTCGCGCCGAACACGACCTTGCCGTTCGGATTCAGGCGCGACACGTCAATTACCTCGGCGTAACTCAAGGCGCCTTCCAGTTCCGCGATGCGGCCTTCGGCGAAGCTCTGTTGCTCGCGCGCGGCGTGATATTCGGCATTTTCTTTCAGATCGCCGTGTGCGCGCGCCTCGGCGATCGCCGCGATGATGCGCGGACGCTCGACGGACTTGAGCCGCTCGACTTCCGCGCGCAAACGTTCGGCGCCCTTCGCCGTCATGGGACTTCTTTTCATGCCAGTTCCTGATTCATGTCAATTGTGCGTGCAATTCCTGCAAACTGTGTACCGCGCCGTCGCCGCGAAAGTCCAGCGAATGCAGCAGCGCGCGCGCGCCGGCGATGGTGGTCGAATAGGTGATGCGCTGCTGCAAGGCCTCACGCCGGATCGAGAACGAATCGGCGATGGCCTGCTTGCCTTCGGTAGTGTTGACGATGAACACGATCTCGCCGTTCTTGATCAGATCGACGATGTGCGGCCGACCTTCGAGCACTTTGTTGATGCGTTCGCAGACGATGCCGTTGTCGACGAGAAATGTGCAGGTGCCGGAGGTCGCAACGAGCGAGAATCCGCGTTTGACCAGGTCGCGCGCGACCGGCAGCAACCGTTTCTTGTCCGGATCGCGTACCGACACGAACACCTTGCCGATCTTCGGCGCCGCGATATTTGCGCCTTCGTGCGCGCGCGCGAACGCCGCGCCGAAGCTGCGGCCCACGCCCATCACTTCGCCGGTCGAACGCATTTCCGGGCCGAGGATGGGATCTACGTTCTGGAATTTCAGGAAGGGAAAAATCGCTTCCTTCACCGAGTAATACTTCGGCACGATTTCGCGCGTCGCGCCCTGTTCCGCCAGTGTTTTTCCGGCCATGCAGCGCGCGGCAATTTTCGCAAGCGACACGCCAACCGCCTTGCACACAAACGGCACCGTGCGCGAAGCGCGCGGATTCACTTCGAGGATGTAGATCGTCTCGTTGCCGCGTTCGCCCTGAATTGCAAACTGGGTGTTCATCAGGCCGATGACTTTCAACTCGCGCGCCATCTGCGTCACCTGCACGCGCAGCGCGTCCTGCACTTTTGCGGACAGAGAATATGGCGGCAGCGAACACGAAGAATCGCCCGAGTGCACGCCGGCCTCCTCGATATGCTCCATGATGCCGCCAATCAGTACCGCGCCGGTTGCATCAGCCACCACGTCCACATCAACCTCGACCGCGTTGTCGAGGAAGCGATCGAGCAACACCGGTGAATCGTTGGACACGCGTACCGCGTCGGTGATGTAACGCTTCAGATCGGAGTCGGAGTGCACCACTTCCATCGCACGTCCGCCAAGCACGTACGAAGGTCGCACCACCAGTGGATAGCCGATCTCACGCGCATGCGCCAGCGCCTCGTCGGGCGTGCGCGCGGTGCGGTTCGGCGGTTGCGTGAGTCCCAGCTTCGCGACCATCTGCTGGAAGCGCTCGCGATCCTCGGCAAGGTCGATGCTGTCCGGGCTCGTGCCGATCACCGGTGCGCCATTCGCTTCGAGCGCGCGCGCGAGTTTCAACGGCGTCTGCCCGCCGTACTGCACGATCACGCCCTTGGGTTTTTCCACGGCAATGATTTCGAGCACGTCCTCAAGCGTGAGCGGCTCGAAGTAAAGTCGATCCGACGTGTCGTAATCGGTCGAAACGGTTTCCGGATTGCAGTTGACCATGATGGTCTCGAAGCCGTCTTCGCGCAGCGCGAGCGCCGCGTGCACGCAGCAATAGTCGAACTCGATGCCCTGGCCGATGCGATTCGGCCCGCCGCCGAGCACCATGATCTTGTCGCGCGCCGATGGATTCGCCTCGCATTCTTCCTCGTAGGTCGAATACAAATACGCCGTTGTGGTGGCGAATTCGGCCGCGCAGGAATCCACGCGCTTGTACACCGGATGCACGTTGAACGCATGACGCAACTTGCGCACCACGGCTTCGTCGGTGCCGAGCAGCGTCGCAAGACGCGCGTCGGAGAAACCCTTGCGTTTGAGCTGGAACAGGCGCGCCGCGTCGAGCGCAGCGAGTCCGCCGGATTTCACCTGCGCTTCGATCTCGACGAGCTCGGCGATTTGATCGAGGAACCAGCGATCAATATGCGTGAGCTGGAAAATTTCCTCCAGCGACAATCCTGCGCGGAACGCATCGGCGACGTGGAAGATACGGTCGGGGCGCGGCTCACGCAGCTCGCGTTTCAAGACCGCGAGTTCGTCATCATCGAGAATCCAAGGGCGCGGCCCCTCGCGCCCGGGGAAATTCGGATTCAGGCCATCCTTGCCGGTTTCGAGGCCACGCAGCGCCTTCTGCAACGATTCCTGGAACGTGCGACCGATCGCCATCACCTCGCCCACCGACTTCATCTGCGTGGTCAGGCGCGCGTCGGCGGCCGGGAATTTCTCGAACGCAAAGCGCGGAATCTTGGTGACGACGTAATCGATCGTCGGCTCGAACGAGGCCGGCGTTTTGCCGCCGGTGATCTCGTTGCGTAGCTCGTCCAGCGTGTAGCCGATCGCGAGCTTGGCCGCGACCTTGGCGATCGGAAAACCGGTCGCCTTCGAGGCCAACGCCGAGGATCGCGATACGCGCGGGTTCATCTCGATCACGACGACGCGGCCGTTTTCCGAGTTGACGCCGAACTGCACATTCGACCCGCCGGTATCCACGCCGATCTTGCGCAGCACGGCGATGGACGCGTCGCGCAGGCGTTGGTATTCCTTGTCGGTGAGCGTCTGCGCAGGCGCCACCGTGATCGAGTCGCCGGTGTGCACGCCCATCGGATCGAAGTTTTCGATGCTGCACACGATGATGCAGTTGTCGGCGGTGTCGCGCACGACTTCCATCTCGAACTCTTTCCAGCCCAGCACGGATTCTTCGACCAGCACTTCGTGCACGGGCGACAGCTCCAATCCACGTTTCACGATCTCGTCGAATTCCTCGCGGTTCCAGGCGATGCCGCCGCCGGAACCGCCGAGCGTGAAACTCGGCCGGATGATGGTCGGATAGCCGACCTTGGCCTGAATCTCCAGCGCCTGTTCGTGGGATTTGGCGACCTCGGCCTTGGGACATTCCAGGCCGATGTCGATCATCGCGCGGCGGAACAGTTCGCGATCCTCGGCCATGCGGATCGCCTCGCGCGAGGCGCCGATCAGCTCGACGTTATACTTTTCCAGAATTCCACAATCGGCCAAATCGAGCGCGCAATTCAGCGCGGTCTGCCCGCCCATGGTCGGCAGCAGCGCGTCAGGTTTTTCCTTGGCGATGATGCGCTCCACCGTGGCGCGATTGATCGGCTCGATGTAGACCGCGTCGGCCATTTCCGGATCGGTCATGATCGTGGCTGGATTCGAGTTCACCAGCACGACCCGATAGCCTTCCTCTTTCAGCGCCTTGCAGGCCTGCGCGCCGGAGTAGTCGAACTCGCAAGCCTGGCCGATCACGATGGGGCCGGCGCCGATGATGAGGATGGTTTTGATGTCGTTGCGTTTGGGCATGAGTGATCTTCGCGGTGCGGATCAGGTCGCGGGGAAAAGCTCCGGCAATTCGCTGCGCAGCATGCACAGCAATGAGGGGTCGGCGTGTACCGAAACAATATGGGTCAGACCGTCCAGGGTTTGCTTCGCCTGCGCGGCTTTGCCGCTACGCACTTCGGCCAGCGCGCAGTGAGCGGCAGCCAGCGCAAACGCTACCCAGCCGGCCGGGCTCTTCAAAGCGCGTTGACGGAACGCGGCAACCGATTCACGCAGGGAATCGATAGCCGCATCATGCGCACCGGAGCGAAGGTGCAAAAGGCCCTCTATCCAGGTGAGAAAGGAGCCCGCAACCGGCGGCAACAGACTCGTATCGACCAGCGCAAGCGCCGCTTGTGCTTTTGCGGCACTACCGAAGCGAGCATTCGCCAGCGCGACGTCGACCAGCCGCGAAGGATCGTTCTGCGACAGTTCGGCCGCACGCTCCATCATCCGGATATAGCCTGGATAGTCCGCGCCAGCCGAGTGCACGCTGGCAATGCGCGACTCGAACAAGCCCGGCGCCTTGGCATCAGCATCGCGCCATTTTTCGAGCGAACTCACGGCACCAGCGATGTCACCGTCGCGCGCTTGTATCTGTGCTAGACGGACATCGAGATCGAACTGCAGCGATTGGCTTAACCCCGGAGCAGAGCGCAACTGCGCCGCGAGGCGTTTTACCTGATTCCACTCGCCCCAGGCATTCGCACGCAGCAGGCTTTTATAACGATCCAGATGGCGACGATTCCACAGCAGCAACACAAACGGCGCGGCTAGTCCCACCAACGCGGCCACTGCGATGTACGGATTGCGAGACCAGATCGCAAACACGAACAGTGTGCTCAGCACTAGCAAGAAATTGCGAAAACGTCGCGCGACGATTTGTACGGCGGTAGCGAGGCCGGGCTTTTCCTGGATGCGCGCGCGCAGCGCCGCGTATTCCTTTTGCTGCTGCGGGTCGTCGGGAATGATTTCCTGCGACAATGCAGCAGTGTGCGGCGCCTGCAAGAACACCACGTCCTGCAGACCCGACTCGTCAAGCTTCTGCTTCGCCTCGGCCACGGTCGCTGCATCGATGAACGCAGCAACCGGCTGACCGTCCGCAGATTTCGCCGTGTACAGAATTTTAGTCATGCGCGACCGCTCTGGATCATCTGCACAAACCTGTCGAACAGATAACCGATGTCGTGCGGCCCGGGCGACGCTTCCGGATGTCCCTGGAAACAGAACGCGGGCGCATCGGTCAGGGCGAAGCCTTGCAGCGAACCGTCAAACAAAGAGGTGTGCGTGATGCGCGCATTTTTCGGCAGCGTCGCGGCATCGACGGCGAAACCGTGATTCTGCGAAGTCACCAGCACGCGGCCGTCGTCGTGATCCTTGACTGGATGATTCGCGCCGTGATGGCCGAATTTCATCTTCAGCGTTTTCGCGCCAAGCGCCAGGCCCATGATCTGGTGGCCGAGGCAGATGCCAAACAGCGGAATCTTCTTCGCGATGAATTCGCGCGTCGCGGCGATTGCGTAGTCGCAGGCGGCCGGATCGCCGGGGCCATTGGACAGGAACACGCCATCGGGTTTCAGCGCCAACACTTCGGCGGCGGAAGTTTGCGCAGGCAGTACAGTGATTTCGCAGCCGCGGTCGGCGAGCAGGCGCAGGATATTTTTCTTGACGCCGAAGTCGTAGGCGGCGACGCGATACTTGCGCGCCGGTTTGGCGAATTCGCACTTGTCGAGATCGTAACTGCCTTCGGCGAATGTATACTTTTTCGGCGTGCACACGACCTTGGCCAGATCCATGCCGTCGAGGCCCGGGAAAGCACGTGCGGCGGCGAGCGCGGCTTCTCCCGAAGCTCCCTCGCCCGCCATCAGGCAGCCGTTCTGGGCGCCGGTTTCGCGCAGGATGCGTGTGAGCCGGCGCGTGTCGACCTGCGCGATGGCGACGATGCCGTGGCGTTGCAAATAATCGGTGAGCGTTTCCGTGCTGCGCCAGTTGCTGGCCAGGCGCGGCAGGTCGCGGATCACCAATCCGGCGGCCTGCACTTTCCCGGATTCCTCGTCGACGACATTGCAACCGGTGTTGCCGATGTGCGGATACGTCAGGGTGACGATCTGTTGCGCGTAGGACGGATCGGTGAGGATTTCCTGATAACCCGTCATCGCCGTGTTGAACACGACTTCGCCAACGGATTGCCCTTCCGCACCGATGGAATCGCCACAGAAGATGCTTCCGTCTGCGAGTGCGAGAATGGCTGGAGACATCGAATTCGCCTATGCGTGTCGGGTGCAATCCTCGGGTACACGAAAACCCGCGGGCTGGCGTTGGCCAGTCCGTGGATCGAGGTTGCGGGCGAGTGCGGATTTTACCGGTGCAAGGGTGCTTGTGTCTATCAAAGCAGCCAATCGATAGGCAGCCATCCAAGCACGGTCACATAGGCGCGCTGCCAGAACGTGCTGCCGGGCTCGTGCCGGTGCACGGTTTCCGCGCCATCGTTGCGCTCGATCCATTCCAGACGATGGCCGTGCAGGCGCACCTCGTAGGCGTTTTCCGGAACACTGTGCACGAAGGTGTCGGCGCTGGCCGCCGCCATTGCGGCGCTGTCGATGACGAATCCCATCTCGGTGTTCAGGCGCACCGAACGCTGGTCGAAGTTGAACGAGCCGATGAAAAGCCGCCGGCGATCCACCGAAAACGTTTTCGCATGCAGGCTCGATGCCGAGCTGCCGTGGAAACCCTGCGCCCGCCACCAGCGCCGCCGCGCCGGCCAACTGCGGCGCAGCTCGTAGAGTTTCACGCCCGCACGCAGCAGCGCATGCCGGCGCTTGGCGTAACCGGCATGCACGGCGAGGACATCGGTGGCTTCCAGCGCATTGGTCAACACCGCCACACGCACGCCCGCGCGCGCACGCCCACAAAAAATTTCAGTACCCTTGCGCGTCGGCACGAGATACGGCGAAACGACGTACAACTCCCGCTCCACGCCGCCGAGGATGCGCGCCAGCCGCGCCGCCAGCAAATCCGATTCCTTCTCGTGCGCCAAACCTTTTTTCGGATCGTCGCTGACCAAACGCACCGGTGCCCAGACCAGCGCCTGCCGCCCGGCGAGCAGATCGCGCACCAGGTTCGAGCGTCGGATCGAATCCAGATACGCCGCCGCTTTGGGCTCCTGTGCGCGCGCGTTTGCGGCCACGGCGAAATTCGCCAACGCCTCGGTCGCAACGGCAGGCAGCACCTGCGCGGCGGGAATCGCCGACGCGCTGTTCCAGTAGCGCTCGAAATCCGCTTCGACGGCATCGGCAACCGGGCCCACGCCGAGCACGTCCAGATCGACGAACAGCGCCTGCTTGCCGACATCGAAATATTCGTCGCCGACGTTGCGCCCGCCGACGATGGTCGCCTGCGCGTCGGCGGTGAACGATTTGTTGTGCATGCGCCGGTTCAGGCGTGAAAAATCGGTCAGATAACCGAGCCAGCGCCAGCGTCGCTGGCGGAATGGATTGAACAGGCGGATTTCGATGCGAGGATGATTGTCGAGCGCGGCCAGCATCGCGTCCATGCCCGCGGTGTTGTTGTCGTCCAGCAGCAGACGCACGCGCACGCCGCGCTCCGCCGCGCGCCGCAGCGCTTCAAACAGCAAAGTGCCCGACAAGTCATTGCGCCAAATGTAGTACTGCACATCCAGTGTGCGAGTTGCCGCGTCCGCAAGCAGCACGCGCGCGGCGAAACTGTCGCGGCCATCATGCAGTTCCACGAATCCGGATTCGCCGGCATGCGCAGGCGTCTGCGCTGCCAGCGAATCTTCCAGCGGACAGGCGGCGGATGCGGGTGCCTCGGGCGCGGTGGCGGACATGCGGCCAATGCTGACGCGGCGCCGGGAAAATGTCGAATCGGCAAACGCGTGCATCTTTATGCGCAATTCTGCATAATCGAATCATGCGAAAGCGCAAAGAACCCATCATCGGACACGTCACCAAGGGCAGCATTTTCCTCGATCCGGCATTCTTCGAGCCTGCTCGCGGCGTGGAACTCCACATGCGCGCCGAATTGTTGCGTGGCCTTGAACTCTGGCTCAAGACCGCCGGCACACAGGCAGCGGCGGCAAAGGTACTCGGCGTGACGCAAGCCCGTGTGTCGGACATCAAGCGCGGCAAAATTACATCGTTCAGCCTCGACCTGCTCGTGCGCCTCGCCGCACGCGCCGGCCTGAAACCGAAGCTCAAGCTCGCGGCCTGAGCGGTCGCACAATGCCCGAAACGCCCCCGACCGCCCCGCTCATGGATGTCACGAGCTTCATCGCCAAATGGAGCGGCACGACCGCGTCGGAGCTTTCCACCGCGCAGAGTTTCGCGCTGGATCTGTGCCGCCTGCTCGGCGTGGACGCGCCGCATCCCGACGCCGAGCAGCGCTACATGTTCGAGCGCCCGGTCGCGTTCGTGCATGGCGACGGCAGCAACTCGGCCGGCCGCATCGATCTGTACAAGCGCGGCTGCTTCGTGCTCGAAGCGAAAAAGCTGCGCCAGAATCCGAATACGCGCGGCTTCGACGACGCCATGTTGCGCGCGCGCAGCCAGGCCGAACAGTACGCCCGCGCCCTGCCCGCCTCCGAAGGCCGTCCGCCGTTTTTGATCGTCGTCGATGTCGGCAACCGCATCGAGCTGTACGCGGAATTCTCGCGCTCCGGCGCCACCTACACGCCGTTTCCCGATCCGCGCAGCTACCGCATCGCGCTGGCGGATCTGGCCGATGAAAAAATCCGCGAACGCTTGCGGCTGGTGTGGACCGACCCGCTCGCGCTCGATCCCGCGCGCGCCTCCGCGCGCGTCACGCGCGAGATCGCGGCCAAGCTCGCCGAACTCGCCAAGAGTCTGGAACGCGCCGGCCACCGTGCCGAACCTGTCGCGCAGTTTTTGATGCGCTGCCTGTTCACCATGTTCGCCGAAGACGTGACTCTGCTGCCGCAGGATGCGTTCCTGAACCTGCTGCAAAAACACGCGGACAGGCCCGAGGTGGCCATGCGCATGCTGCATGGCCTGTGGTGCGATATGGATGCCGGCGGATTCTCCACCGCCATCGCCTGCGAGGTGCCGCGCTTCAACGGCAAACTGTTCAAGAATCGCGACACCCTGCCGCTGGATCGCGCACAGATCGCGCTGCTGATCGAGGCAGCGAAGGCGCAATGGCAACACGTCGAACCGGCGATCTTCGGCACCCTGCTCGAACGCGCGCTCGATCCGGCAGAACGCCACAAACTCGGCGCGCACTACACGCCGCGCGCCTACGTCGAACGCCTCGTGCTGCCGACCATCATCGAGCCGCTGCGCAAGGAATGGGACGACGCACGCGCCGCGGCACTCGTGCAGCTTGCGGAAGCGGAACAGGCACGCGAACGCGGCATGGAGAGCGAAGGCCGCAAATCGCAGGCGGAACGCCTGAAGCAGTACAACGTCGAATTGCGCAAGGCGCGCGATATCGTGCTCGGTTTCCACAAGCGTCTGTGCGCCGTGCGCGTGCTCGATCCGGCCTGCGGCAGCGGCAACTTTCTTTACGTGACGCTGGAACACTTGAAGCGTCTGGAAGGCGAAGTGCTCAACACGCTCGAAGAATTCGGTCTGACACGTCTGGGTGTGACCGAGCAGACGGGTATCGATGTCGCCGTCGAACGCGCAATTTCCACCGAAGCCGAAACCGTCGATCCGCACAACCTGCTCGGCATCGAACTCAATCCGCGCGCGGCAGCGATCGCCGAAGTGGTGCTGTGGATCGGCTATCTGCAATGGCACTTCCGCACGCGCGGCAACGTCAATCCGCCGATTCCCATCGTGCGTGATTTCGGCAACATCAAGAACCGCGACGCGGTGCTCGCCTACGACAGCGTCGAATTCGTCGCCGACGAACGCGGCGTGCCGGTCACGCGCTGGGACGGCAAAACCTACAAACCCTCGCCCGTCACCGGCGAAGACGTGCCCGACGAATCCGCGCGCGTGCCGCTGGAACGCTACCTCAACCCGCGCAAGGCGGCCTGGCCGCAGGCGGATTTCGTAGTCGGCAATCCGCCGTTTATTGGCAACAAGCGCATGCGACTCGCACTCGGCGATGGCTACGTCGAAGCCTTGCGTGCGACGTGGGACGACGTGCCCGAATCGGCCGACTTCGTCATGTACTGGTGGCATCACGCCGCACTGCTCGCACGCCAGGGCGCACTGCAGCGTTTCGGATTCATCACGACGAATTCGATAAAGCAGACATTCAACCGGCGCGTGCTCGAACCATTTCTGGCCGACAAGAAGCATCCTCTGTCACTGGTGTTTGCGATTCCCGACCATCCATGGGTGGACTCAACAGATGGGGCGGCAGTGCGGATCGCGATGACGGTTGCGCAGCCTGGCGTTGCGGCAGCAGTGCTACGTGAGGTGGTGAAGGAATGCGAAGGCGAAGAGGAAGCCACCGTCACATTGCGCGACAAGAACGGGACGGCATTTGCGAACCTTCAGGTTGGAACGAATGTCGCTAGCGCGAAGCCGCTAGCTTCGAATCGTGACCTATGCTGGCAAGGCTGCAAGCTGGTCGGTGCGGGCTTTCAAATCGACATCGAGAAACGCGCCGAACTTTTGCGGTCCGGGGTTCCGAGCAAACGACTGCCACGATATACGAGTGGCAGCGATTTGATGAAAAAGCGCGAGCCGCGTTTCGTAATTGATACATTCGGTTTGGAAGAACAGGAATTGAGAGAGTCCTATCCGGCTGCGTTTCAACACCTTCACGACTACGTGCTTCCGGAGCGGTCGCAGAATCTCGATCGCGGCTTTCGGACTAGATGGTGGCTCATGGGACGTCCACGTCCAGAGTTGCGCACGGCGCTTGGAGGCTTGTCGCGATATCTTGTGACAAGTGAAGTCGCAAAGCATCGCGTGTTTTCGAGCTTGAGTTGGCCAGATGACTTGATTGACGGTTCAGTTATCGCTGTTGCCAGTGAAGACTTTCACGATCTCGGAATCCTGTCGTCTCATGTTTCCCAAGCATGGATATTGGCGGCCGGTGGCACGTTGGAAGATAGGCCGAGGTACCACACTGAAACTTGTTTTGATCCGCTACCCTTCCCCGCCGCCACACCCGAACAGCAAACGCGCATCCGCGATCTGGCCGAACAACTCGACGCCCACCGCAAACGCCAGCAGGCCGCGCATCCCGACCTCACGTTGACCGGCATGTACAACGTGCTGGAAAAACTGCGCAGCGGCGAAGAACTCACCGCGAAAGAACGCGCCATCCACGAACACGGCCTCGTCTCCGTGCTGCGCCAGTTGCACGACGACCTCGACGCCGCCGTGCTCGACGCCTACGGCTGGAGCGATCTATTACAGATTCTGCGCGTGGCGCATGGCTTGTCGCCCTTGGCCGGTTGGAGCAGAGAAGAGGCCAAACGCGCCTTCGACGAAGCCATCCTCGAACGCCTCGTCGCGCTCAACGCCGAGCGCGCAGCCGAAGAAGCGCGCGGACTGGTGCGCTGGCTGCGGCCGGAATTCCAGAATCCGCAGGCGCAGGCGAAACCCGTGCAAGCGGAAATCGACACGAGCGCGGACGCCGACGCAACGCCGTCCGCGAAACCCACCGCCAAGCCCACGCCCTGGCCGAAAGACACCGTGGACCAAGTGCGCGCCATCGCCGACCTGCTCGCCGTCAGCGCCGCGCCACTGTCGCTGGACGACATCGCCGCCCGATTCAGCGCTCGCGGCCCGTGGAAAAAACGCCTGCCGCCACTGCTCGACATGCTCGTCGCGCTCGGCCGCGCGCGCGAACGCGCGGGGCGCTACACGGGGGCGTGAGGAAAACGGTGGACGAATCGGAGTCGAACCGATCACCTCCACAATGCCATTGTGGCGCTCTCCCCGGATTTGGCGAGGGCTACGTGCCCACGCCTTCTGCGCGCAAGCCCAGTTTGGCGGCCTTGCGCAGCAGCGCCTTGTCGAGAGTCAGAAACGGCTCGCCGTCCGCCTGCGCCATGTGCAACGCGTCGGCAAAATCCAGACCGGCACGATGCTGCGCGATGGCGGCGCGAACAGCTTCCGCGTTCGTCAAGACGATGCGTCCACTGGCGTCCATCCATTCGACGAAATCGGCGAACTGTGCAGGCGAATAGCCGTAGATCGAGCGCAGCACCCACTCGGTTTCCAGAATCACGGTCGAAAAAACCCGCCACGGCCGCGCCGCCAGCGCCGCGACGACGGCGCGGTGCTCGCGCGCATCGTCGCCGGTCGCCAGTCGCACCAGCAGGTTGGTGTCAACCGCGACGGGTTTCATGTTTCAAGTCCACCGGCCGCGACAGCTCGACCGCATTCAGGCGCGCGCCCGCCGGATTGAGCGGTTTCCAGGCCTTGGCGACATCCGGCTTCAGCACAATGCTGCCATCCACCACGGAAACGCGCAGGCTGTTGCCCGCCTTCAGATGCAGCGCACCACGCACGCTGGCGGGAATGACGAGCTGCCCTTTAGTGGAAAGCGTGACGGTTTCCATAGTCTGCCTCCATCATGTAAGACACATGTTTATTCTATGACTTACTCGATATCGGCGCAACGCTGGGTCCGTGGAGTGGCGTCATGCCAGGATCGCGGCCAATAAAAAACCGCGCCGGAGCGCGGTTTGAAGGGTATTGCGTGATGCTTAGGGATATTGAAATGGCGTCCCCAGGGGGATTCGAACCCCCGTTACCGCCGTGAAAGGGCGATGTCCTGGGCCTCTAGACGATGGGGACGCATGAAAACCTGCGGCCAGGACTTTCGGATGAAAAGTGGTGGAGCTAATCGGGATCGAACCGATGACCTCCACAATGCCATTGTGGCGCTCTCCCAGCTGAGCTATAGCCCCACTGATTCATCCGCGGGAAAGACTGCGAAGGATAAAGGCCGGGTGCGATTTCGTCAATATCGTGCACTCACATGCCGGCCAGCAGCGCGCTCACGATGGGCGGTACCTGCGCCGTGGCCGCCTCGAGGTTGGCGAAGATTTCCGGCAGGCTGATGGACGCCTCGCCGCCACAGCCGGCGGCCCAGTTGGCGACCAGAGCAAGGCAGGCGTATTCGACGCCCAACTCGCGCGCGAGCGCGGCTTCGGGCATGCCGGTCATGCCTACCAGGTCGCAGCCGTCGCGGCGCATGCGCGCGATTTCGGCACGCGTTTCCAGGCGCGGGCCTTGCGTGGCGCCGTAGCAGCCGCCATCGACCACGGCAATGTTCGCGCCCTTCCCCGCAACAACCAGTTCGGTGCGCAACGCCGGGCTGTACGGTTCGGTGAAATCGACGTGCTCGACTTTCGCGCCTTCGACGTCGCAGAAGCTGTCGAATCGCCCATGCGTGTAATCGATGATCTGATCGGGCACGACGACGACGCGCGGACCCATTTTTTCCGTGATTCCGCCGACCGCGTTGACGCCGACCACGCGCCGCGCGCCCAAATGATGCAGCGCCCAGACATTGGCGCGATAGTTCACGCGGTGCGGCGCGAGCGTGTGCGACTCGCCATGACGCGCAAGAAAAGCCACGCGCTTGCCAACCAGCGTACCGAGCACGATGTCGCCAGACGGGGCGCCGAACGGGGTCGCCAGCGCGTGCCGTTCGACATTTTCCAGTCCGGGAAATTTGTACAGGCCGGTGCCGCCGATGATGGCCAGATCCAGGCTCATGTCATTCTTTCAAAGCGTAGATTGCAGGAAGATTGCGGCCCTGCTCGTGGTAATCCATGCCGAACCCGAACACATAGCGATCCGGCACTTCCACGCCGACAAAATCGGCAGCAATTCCCGGCGCGGTGCGGTCGTGGCGTTTCTGGCACAGCACGGCGATCAGCACGCGGCGGGCACCTTGCGCGAGGCACCAGTCGCGCACTGCGCGCAAGGTGTAGCCCTCGTCGAGGATGTCGTCGGCGAGCAGCACGGCGCGTCCGGCCAACACCGACGCCGGCTTGCGCAACCAGTGCAGTTCCCCACCCTGCGTTTCGCCGCGGTAGCGCGTCGCGTGCGCGTAGTCGAATTCGAGGTCGGTGGAAACGGCCAGCGCGAGCGCGCCGGAGAAAATCAGCCCACCGTGCATCACGCTCAGATACAGCGGCACTTCGCCCGCAAGTGCGACATCGATGTCGCGCCCCATGCGTGCGATGGCGGCGTCGAGTTCGCTGCGGCCGTTGAGCAATTCGGCGTTTTTCAGAGCGTCGGCAAGTGCGGGACGAGTCATGCGGGTAGGGCTTCCAGTGCGGTCAGGCGCGCGGCGAAACGCGCGCGTTGGGGATTGTCGACGAGACTTTGCCAGGTCGGTGCCACACGACCACGCAGCGCTTCGACGGCGGCGAGGTCGCACGGACCGGCGTTGCGGCAGGCGGCGAGCGCCTCGGGCACGATTTCGGGCTTGCACACCAGCACGATATCGCAACCGGCGTCGCGGTGCGCGGCGATGCGCGCGCCGATTCCGCCGGCGCTTTCCGCCGCGGCCATGCTGATGTCGTCGCTGAACACGACGCCGCGAAATCCGAGTTCGTCGCGCAAAATGTTGCGGATCCAGCGCGGCGAATAGCCGGCCGGAAGCGCATCCACAGCCGGATATGTCACGTGTCCCATCATCACCGCTTCGGCGCCGGCGTCGATTGCGTCGACAAAGGGGATCATGTCGGTATCGCGGATTTCGTCGAACGCGCGCCGGTCGATGGCCGGTTCCAGGTGCGTATCCTCGCGCACCGAGCCGTGGCCGGGAAAATGCTTGATCGTGGCCGCCATGCCGGCCAGGCGCATGTTGCGCACGTATTCGAGCCCGAGTTCGGAGACGATTTTCGGATCGGCGTGGAAGGCGCGCTCGCCGACGATGACGTTGCGGATGGCAAGGTCGAGCACCGGCGCGAAACTGAGATCGATGTCGATCGCGCGCATCTCGCTGGCCATCAGCCAGGCGTGCTCGCCGGCCAGTTCCAGTGCCAGTTGCGGGTCGCGTGCGTGAATCTCGCCGATCCGCGCCAGCGCGGGCAGGCGCGTGAACCCGGCGTGGAAACGCTGTACCGGCCCGCCTTCCTGATCCACGCAGATCAGCAGCGGCTCAGCACGGCACGCGCGAATGTCCGCGATCAATTCCATCACCTGCTCGCGCGACTCGAAATTGCGCTTGAACAGGATCACGCCGCTGACTTGCGGCGCGCGAATCCAGTCGCGCTCGTCGGGCGCAAGCTGCTTGTCCTTGATTCCGATGATCAGCATGAAAAAATCTATTTCCTGTCAAAGACGGCGATGGATTCTACATGCGCGGTATGCGGAAACATGTCCATCGCGCCGGCGCTGGTCAAAACGAATCCATGCCGATTCACGAGCGTACCGGCGTCGCGTGCCAGCGAACCGGGATGACAGGACACGTAAACGACGCGGCGCGTGGATTTTCGCGGCAGATATTCGAGCACGGCTTCGGCGCCACTGCGCGGCGGATCGAGCAGCAGCAGATCGTGATCGGCCTTGGCCCACGGCGCGTCGCGCTGGTCGGCGGCGAGATCAGCGGCGAAGAACTGCGCGTTGGCGATGCCGTTGCGCTGCGCGTTTTCACCGGCGCGGCGCACCAGACCCGCCTCGCCTTCCACGCCGGTGACCTGTGCGGCGCGGCGCGCCAGCGGCAGGGTGAAATTGCCGAGGCCGCAGAAAAGATCGAGCACGCGATCCGTCGGACGCGGATCGAGCAAACCCAGCGCATGATCGATCATCGCGCGGTTCATGCCGGCGTTCACCTGCACGAAGTCGAGCGGCTTGAATTCGAGTTCCACATCGTAATTCGGCAGTCGAAACGTCAGGCGTGCGTCTTGCGGCCACAACGGTGCGACGCTGTCGATGCCGCCGGATTGCGAAAAAATCGCCAGCCCATGTGCTTTCGCGAATTCGATCAGTGCAGCACGGTCGCGTTCGGACAACGGATGCAGATGGCGGAACACGAGTGCGGCGATGTCGTCGCCGATCGCGACTTCAATCTGCGGAATGTCGCGTTTGCCATCCAGGATTTCGATCAGCGCCGCGATGTCGGCGATGCGCTCGCCGACCACCGGCATCAGCACCTCGCAGCGCGTGATGTCAGCGACATAACGGCCATTGGATTCGCGGAACCCGACCAGCACCCTGCCCTTTTTCTCGACGAATTTGACGCTTAATCGCGCCTTGCGCCGGTAGCCCCAGGGCGAATCCGTCAGCGGCGGCAGCACATGCCGCGGCA
>Ga0207654_10000557_pt1 | contig 21117 bp, 30 predicted proteins | sample KBSC64metaG_FD_184355 | JGI IMG/M metagenome (GOLD analysis project Ga0207654, IMG submission 184355) | Corn rhizosphere microbial communities from Kellogg Biological Station, Michigan, USA - KBS C6-4 metaG (SPAdes) (version 2) | ecosystem: Host-associated > Plants > Roots > Rhizosphere > Soil...
CCGGCGTAGGTTGTGGCTGGCGTTGATAAGGTGGCGCGGATTGGCAATTTTATTGCCGTCCGATTTGATGGCGAAATGCGTCAGCCCCATATCCAGCCCCGTCACGTTTGATATCAGTGTTGGCTTCGCTGGGGCTTCCATTTCGTCGTCACAGAGTAGCGAGGCGTAGTATTTCCCGGTTGCACTGCGGCTCAAGGTGATACTTTTCAGCGTACCAGTAATTTCATGATGTAACCGCGCTTCAATCGGCGAAATTTTTGGAATTTTTATCGCACCATCAAGCACTTTGAGCCCAACAACAGGCCGCTACTCAACGCGCTGCGCCACCCGCGCCATGCTCCGCTGGGTACGCCAACAGGTTTAGCTGGATTAATACTTTCTGCAACAGGATGGTTTTTCGAAAGACCACAGATATCGGCCTTCTCTATACACTCAGTATTAACTACTCTGTATCTCGGAGTATATTCCGGAGTTTTTGGGATCTTGTGTTATTTTTCTCTTTAGCAAAAGGCTAATGCCTTCCAGGCCTTACTGGTTTTCCTTATATTTCCTCTGATTGCGGTAAGTCTAGAAAACTATATTTATGGTTATACTATTTCAGCATACTCAATGCTACTTATATACCGTTAGCTACAGGGATATTTCTTACCCTTACCTCCAAAAATATAAAAGTAACCAGCTGAACCGGGAGGTTATCACTACAAATAAACGGCCGCCCCCCTGATAATGCTAAGCATTCCTGAATGACTTACCGTGTTATAATTCATATGAATGTACGACAACACAGCCATCCCTTAACAATTGATATAAAGAGGAAGTTTTTATGTTCATGTTTTTACTATTTTTTATTGCATTGGGTGTAGTTCTGACTGCCATAACCGGAAAGGATAAAACTAGTTACATTCTGTGGGCTGCTTTATTAATCGTCACTGTTTTATCATTCATTCACCATGTAACTGATCCACTGAACTTATCATTTTAAGGAGCTATACTATGAAAACCAAAACTCATCCAACGACGTTTGTCCACCTGGTTAATATTGTGGGGCTTCTTGGCGTATGCGTTCCTCTGGTTGTAGCTTTTTATTATCAACTCGTTATGGATGAATTACCTTGCCCACTTTGCCTGTTACAGCGGATTGGACTCATCATCGCTGGTTTCGGTTTTTTATTTAACGTCTACTTTGGCCTACGAAACCTGCATTACGGGATGGTGATTATTGGTAGTGTCCTGACAGGAATTATGGCATCGCGGCAAGTGTTTTTACATATTATGCCAGGTGACACAGGATATGGTTCCGCATTTCTTGGACTGCATTTTTATACCTGGTCTCTGGTTACATCAGTTGTTATCATTGTTGCCACCGCGGTGGTTCTGGCAATCAGTGATATGAATGCTTCGATTCGGCCATTAAATATTCCTCCGGCTTTGTTCCGTATTGTCGGTTGGGGATTCCTGCTACTGATTGCAGCCAACCTTGTGTCAACAGTACTGGAGTGCGGAGGTGGGCAATGTGCTGATAACCCGATTATATATGAATTATTGTCAAAGTAGAGTATTTCTATTTCTGATGCGTATTCTGGTCCGCGAGCACTGATCCTGGTAGGGATCAGTGCAGCCCACTAATAATTAGCGTTCTGTGGCCAGGTTGCCACTTGCAGGGGATCGCCCGCCAGGCGCGTCACCAGGCCTGCCGTGTTCCATAGCTGCAAGCAGGTGGTCCCGTCGAGTCGGATGATGTAATCCCCCCGGCAAGCCATGTGCCAGCTACTGTCCAGCTCCACCGGGCGGTCGACAGTTTCATCAGCCAGCCTGACCGGGACAATGGGCATGACCTTGACCTCCGTCGCACGCCGTTCCGCCAGGACGAACGCCTGTTCGGCGGCCAGGAGCGGGGCATCCCCGCCCTGCGCCAGCAGCCGCTCAATATCTCTTGTCGCCACCGGTCCCGGACGTTTCGCATCGAGAGCGGCCAGCACAATCAGCACCCGCCGCGGCGACGGCCGGCGGACGTTAACCGTTGTCACGATGTCAGTCCTCTCTCTTATAGATGAGGGCATGCAGGCGCAGCAGGTCGGCATCAACACGTTCATCCATTGTTGTGCCCGGATACCCCTTCAGCAGGCCAGTGAGCCGTAATTTCGCTCCAGACGGTATCTTTAACCGACATGGCAGACAAAATATCGTCGTCGGCAATGTTGCGGATACCTTTGTATATGGCCTGACGCAGTACTTCGACCTCCTTAACCGGCTGCTGCGTCAGGGTGACGCAACGGACGTAAAGTTCATCAAGTTCAGCTGCGGTGCTATCATCTATGTGTTTCGTAGGCATACGTTTATTTGACCTTAGTAAAAAAATAAAAAGATAAACTTATTTTTTAATGTTTTCTAATTTTATTGGTTTATTGGTTTATTGGTTTATTGGTTTATTGGTTTGTCGTTGTGGCAATATCATAACCGAGTTTGTAATCAAGCTAGCATCAGTATTTTTTGTTTTCTGCGTCCCTCTGTTCAAGAGCAGATCCGATTTCTGGAATTTCCGGCAAGGCCCCCGCCCTGCCCCGCAGGCACAAGATGTAGCGGTTTATCAGCTGGGTTACGCTACTACATGTTGTGTTTTCTGCCCGTCCCCCTGCCCCGCGTGTCGAGCTGGTGTCGATTATTTGCTTCCGTTTTCTGGCATAATTCCAGAAGTCGGAAACAAAACGGATAGGCTGACCGATCACCGGTACGAATTATTTTGCGTGCGCCCTGCCCGCCCGGCGGCGATAATTTACCCTAGGCCGAACGGCGACGGTGGAAATGCGAATTTTTTGAGTAGTAAGTGAGGAAATTGCGCTACGTGAAATCTGGAAAACTTTCAGGAGTGTCAGTCGACAGTTTTTACGTAGCGTGATTGCGTGAAAAGTTTCGCATGCGAAACCCGTTGTCTGCGATCTCGGGGGTCTGCCGTTAGACGTCTTGTCTTCTCGTTGCCGGATTCGAGCGGGTGCAATATTTATTGTTATATCTATATTGATATTATAAAGTTCGTGATGTACTCTGTTTTTTATGTCGGTTGCTGTGTAAACCGGTCCGTAGCCCCGGCGTATGGAAGTTTCGCATGCGAAACTATTCTGAACCTAAAGTTTAACTCAAGGGAATATACATGTTACTTACTGCTGGGATCACAGTACTTTTTATTGGTGCATTGCTAATGTTTTTCACCGAAAGAAAAAAGTGGGGGCGTGCGGTTTTACTCTCCGGCTTGGGTATTGCTATCTGCAGTCGATCCGAGTGGGCTATGAAAATTCCACCTGGCGAGGTCATGTCACTTTTAGCTTTCGGCAGTTGTGTAATGATTGTTGGAGCTAGCGTAGCCTTTGGTGCACAAAAGTTCAGAACAGGTACCGCTATTGCCCTCATAGGGTTAGTAATAACAGAGTTCAGCAAGCTCAGCTAAATAATTGAGTTTCGCATGCGAAACTTTGAGGGGATACTTCGATGACAACACGTCTAAGTGAAGCATTGGCATTACTAGGATATGAAAAGGTTGATGAGTTAACGATTAGAAGCAACTTGGTTCACGTGATCCTGAACTTTGCTGAAAGGCAACAGGATGATGAGCTCGAGTCGCTATGCCGGCAAGAAATCGCAAAAATTAGAACCGCAGCGGCGTGGCAAAACCTAAAGTAATATGAGCAAACTTCTGATCCATTATCCTTCTGCTGGGAGCGTCATTCCGTCGTCACAGATGATAGCGCCTCAAGACTACCAGCGCGCCTTGGAATTGCGTCAGATGGCTATGACGTATGATGACCTGCCAAAATACCTGTTGGCGCCAGAAGTGGCCGCGCAGCTGCACTATGTTGAGGAATGGTCGCAGCATGCGTTTATCAATCTGTTGTGGAATACCGGGCCGTGTATCAATGAAGCATTGGCAGTATGCCGCAGGGATTTTCGTCTCAATGTTACCATGCCCCATGTTATCTACCGGACAGCCAAACAGCGACGTGCAGGCCTTGGCCGACCAAAGAAAGGCAAGTCGGCGCACCGCATCGTACCCCTTACCGATCCGTTATTTGTCGATGAGTTACGTCGTCTGTTTGCCAGTACCAAAGAGCAGTTTGAAATCAATCCTGATACGGGGGAACGTACCCCATTGCCAATCTGGCAAGTAACTGACCGTACCGTTCGTAACTGGCTAACAAAAGCTGATAGCCAGGCTAGGCGTGACGGCATTCGTTTTAGTATCCCCATTACCCCGCATGTTTTCCGTCACAGCTACGCCATGCACATGATCTACCAAGGTACCCCTCTGAAGGTGTTACAGGGGCTGCTGGGGCATGAAAAACCCGAGAGTACCGAAGTTTACACTCGGGTGTTTGCGCTCGATATTGTGGCCAGTCACCAGGTGCAATTTTCACTGCCGGCACAGGACTCGCTCGATATGGTTCGAGCCTCAGGTACCGGTTATTTGGGGCGAAGCTAACGCGCTTTGCTTGTTGCCCCCTATCTGGCCACGAAAGAATTTCGTTGTCCAGGCAGGGGTGCTGAAGAACTGAAATTGAAGAAAACAGGCGCAAATGGGCATTGCAGCTGGCTCAAAGAACTGCGGAAAATGCGGCAACAAAATAGTGAAACACCCTGCCGGTTTTTTGCACCGTATAACGGCTTTAAATAAACTCGCCTCTTATGCTGGGGCCATTGGCCCTTCTCCCTACTGAAATCACATAGTTTCGCATGCGAAACTCTCTCGCTAATCCGCTTATATTACAATATCATTATTGATATTGTAATATCGATTTGCTCTTCTTTCCTTGCTGATGGCGGAAACGTGCCATCTGTTAACCGGCATGCAGCTGAACTCAAATCAAGTTTCGCATGCGAAACTTTGTTGAAAGGAAAATATCAAGGAAGGAACTCCCAACAGTGTATTCGAGTTAATGAGTGGTGAGTGGCATTGGGTTTTTCTCTCGATACTCATCGCGTGTGTAGCCGTTTTTGGCATTATGAGTCGACCTGAATCTGCTCCAACCATCATTGGCATCATTGGGGTTATTTTTGTTGTTGTTTGTATTGGTTCCTATTATGCATACGCTTCCGGCAAGGACCAAAAGTGGTATGCCTGGGCCAGTGAACATTGCAAAATCGTAGAGAAGAAGGAAGGACACACGTCGTTCGGAGTTGGCGTGTCTACGAGTGGGCACGCCGGGGCTTTTGCGTCACCAACTCCTGGACAGACCGCCTACTTGTGTGACGATGGCATTACATATTGGAAAAATAATTGATTATTTACCTTGTCTCTATTGATATTTAAATTTGTACTATGTACTCTACTATGACTGATGGCGGAAGACCGCCATTGTACTCCCGGCGAAAAGCCATACTCACAGGAGAATGCCATGCAACACAACGCACTTGTTGGCCGACTGATTACCCAGCCCGTCATGATCGTTAAAGATGATACCCAGTATTGCCGTTTCGCTGTCGCGGAACTGAGAAAACGCGGCGGGAATCAGACCAAACTCGAATTCATCGCCTTTGACTCTGTCGCTAAGCACGTTATTGAAAATTGCCTGGTCGGGGATACTGTGTCTGTGGACTTCACGATCACGAACACCATGTATGAAACCGATGGGGTTAACCATCACGGTTATCGCTTCCAGGCCACCTTGGTGGAATTCGTTGCTGCAGGAAAGCAGCGCAGAGAACAACAAAACAATCGCGCTGGCCGCAGCGAATAATTGTCTCAGTTTCGCATGCGAAACTTTTGAAGAGGAATCTTAAGATGGCAGCAAAAGTAATCACGATTTGTTCCCAGAAAGGGGGCATTGGCAAAACCTTCGCCACGACGGAAATCGCTGCAGAACTGCAGCGCCGGAGCTACCGTACATGCGCAATAGATGGCGACTGGATGAGTGCGCTGACATCGCGCCAATTCCCTGACGGGTTGCCGCTGGAAATCGATGCAAACCCAATGGGCCGGCAGCTAACACCAGGGCTGGCACACGTTAACCGTATCTATGGTGAAGACCCCTTTGAGCCGCTACGGCTTTCTGATGGGCGTGGCTTTATGGGGGCGACGGAGGAGCTGAACGATATCAACAACCGTAACTCCGATTGTATTTATGACTTCCGGTCCCGCTTCGCAGAGCTGCGTGAACAGTTTGATTATATCCTCATCGACTCCTCACCAGTCTGGTCAAACTTGCTGATGGCCAACCACCTTGTCGCTGACTATTTACTGGTTCCGACACTGCTTGAGAAAACATCCAGATTAGGTGCCGAAAAACATCTGCGGACCTTGAAAAAAATCAAAGAACGCTATAACCCGGACCTGAAACTGCTGGGGATCGTCGTCACTCAGGCAACGGTGGCCAACTATAAAAAAGACGTTTTAGAAGGGCGCTATGCGACCGTCGACACCGAAAACCTGAAGATGATATTGGAAATTCTGGAAGAAAATGGCTTCGGTTCTGAACATCTTTTGGAGATCATCCCTTATGTTCAAACCAAAGTGCGCGAAGCCATTGAGCTTAATTTGACCATGAAAGAATACGCCCCAGGCAGTCCACTCGTAACGCGGTACGACGCGTTGGTTGATACCATCATTGCACGGACGGGGGGCTGATCCGATGGCCAAGAACTTTAAAGATGCGATGCGGAAAAGACGGGAAAACTCAGCCCAGCAAACACAGGCTGAGACTCCGGCACCGGAGCGCGAATTGGAGCTACCTCATGAAAACCTCAACCAGCAGGAGCTGAAGGTCAACAGGCCGGAAAAAGAGCCAGCAGGGCAAATTATTCGTGTGTCGATAGACGAGGTTTATGCGCTCGCGCAGGTACGCCCGGAGGAAGACTTTGAGGAAGAGACCATTGAAGGTATGAAGCAAACCTACAATGAGGTGGGCATATTAACACCTCCTCGATGCTTCCCGCGAGACAAGCGTGGTTATCGTATCTGGATGGGGGAAACTCGCTGGCGGTCGGCCAAGTCGCGTGGCGACACATTTATCGATATCTATGTTGGTACACCACCAGAAAACGAGGCCAAGCGTATCTATGGCCAGTTGATCGAGAACTTGCATCAATCAGGGTTGAAACCCCTGGCAACGGCAATTCAGTTACAAGAGTTGCGGGATGTTCACGGTGAAACTCAGGATTCGATAGCCCGCAGACTGGGTAAACCGAAAGCCCTCATCAGCAAGTACTTTAGGCTGGTTGCTGCGCCAGCGGTGATCGTCTCTCTGTTGAAAGACAACATCACCAAGGATATCGATCTGGTCTATACGTTATGCCAAATCAATGACCTCAGTCCTGACAGTGTCGAAAAGTTGGCCAAGTTGGCGCGTGATGGAAAGCTGACGCGGCAAACCGCGATTAAAGAGCTGAACGTTCTCAAAGGCCGCCCGGAGAAAGGCACTCAATTGCCGGCTAAATTGGGTAACGAAAGCACTGGAAAAGCGGGGAACACGACAGAGCAGCTTTCGGGAATATCAATAGGGACGGGTAGCGGTGTTTCTCCAATATCACAGGATTTGCAGCAGCCTCAGACTGAAGATGGCCAGCAATGGGCAATTGAAAAGGGCGAAAATGTCCGTTTTCCCGCGAAGGTTACGCGCATATTGGTGAAGTTCGAAGAGAGCGAAGGGTACTTGCTGACGAATAAGGTTCCTGAAGAGTTTGGCCAGCTATGGGTCGAATTGCCGATTGGCGAGATGTGTGTTGATGCCACCGACATCTCAATCCTTGGCATCAAAGAGGTATAAATGAGCAAAGCGCTGTTTGCTAACCAGGCCGATCAGTTTTTATCTGTCATTGTTAAAACATGGGTTATGCGTACTACCTTGACGTCTGCCGAAGCGGCAGACGTTCTTGTAGCAACAGCCATTCAACATGGCTTCCTGCGTGACCGTATACGGCCTTTGCTTGGAAATACACTCAATGACTGGGGAAAGAATAATAGCGCCCCACGATGGGCTATGCAGAGCGCTATGGCCTTGTTGCTCGCAGATCAATGGCGCCCAGGGACACACTCTGAGTGGGCTGCATTTGCAGCGCTGTTTGTCATGACGCTCAATGCTGAAATGCTCGAGCCGGCACTGGAGGCTTTGCCGGTAGGAATGGATAAAAATATCGCTGCTGGGTGGATCTGCGCGGCCACTGAAAATGCTGCGAGATATCACGACAGGAAAAATCGGCGATGAAGACGTTTGCAGAAGTAGAAGAAGCCTTGTCTAAAACCGGACGCCGTACTTATGCCGGTGCCGTATTGGCCTGTTTGCTCGACGCTTATGACCAGGGCAATACGGAGCTGGAGAAACGTGAGGTTGTGGTGCGAACCGGCATAGCAGAAACCAATATCGCGGCTGTTGCTCGACGACTTGAAGAGCATGGCATCCTTGAGATCCTTTACTGGGATACCAAAGCAGAAAATCCGTTTCTTTCGAGTTTGCGTAACGGCCCCTGGTCGATACCGTTCTATCGGTTAACACCGGCGGTTCTGCAGTTACACCACCGAGGGGAAGCGAATTTGACAGTTTCGCATGCGAAACTGTAACGAGGATCAGTAGAGCGTAAAAGGAGGTCCGTGTGAAACTGGTAACGAAGAAAGCGCCTCGAGGGCGGTTATTCCGTGAGTTATCTGCAGAGGAAGCTCGTGCCGTAGGCAATGTATGTGGCCTGGGGCAGGTGCATTCGCTGGCTGAAAAGCAAATGGCCGAAACGGTTCTTAGGTCTATGCGTGATCAGGATTTGTGGCTGGCATGCGATTGCAAAAATACCTCTGAAGAGCGACCGCTTAACACGGCCAGGAATCTTGATGGCTCAATATTCCTCGTGAACTTCAGCGGAGAACACCGCGCAGATTGTCCATTGCATCGGTCAAAACGAGACGATGACAATACCGGGCCTCGCGGCAGCCGACGCAACGCCGGTGTCATGCGTATTGATTTTCGGTCTTTCCTGCCGCGAGACGATCATGGTGCGCGTATTTCGGCGCCGACAAATACGGATAACCCCAGTACTGACAAAATCAGTCGGCGCCGAGTGCCCGCGCTTGCACGCCTGTTGCTGACCCTGATCGACGCTGCCGAATTAAACCGCATAACACCGGTTTATCCTCAGCCGGCAAGAACGAAGACCCAGGCGCTCAATGCGGTGAAATTGGTCACAGAACTTGAGCACTTTGCCCAGGGGCGGCCACTCAGTGAAATTGTCTTCTTTGACCCTTGGGTTAAACAAAACCGGCTTGAAGAACGTATGCAGGTGTTGGAAACCGACGGTAAACCCTGGCCTGCAGGACGCGCCCGAACGTTTTACCAAATCCTTTTCTCTGAGCATGTGTCTCAGGATGAAGTGGTGTTTTCAAATCAATATGGGCCCACGGTATTCCAGCCAGAAAAGCGTGTAAGCATCAACGGTGAGGTCGATGGCCATCGTGGTAAATATTGGGTGATCCTGATGTACCAGCGTAATGACGCTGGCACCGTGGTATGCCGCGATGCGTATGCGCATGCACTCTTCGACTATGCCTGCCCGGTACCGGTCGACAGCAACCTTGAGCGGGCAACGGTCACATCCGTAATAACAGCCGGTAAATGGCTGCAGAGTTCGGGTTATGAAATAGCCCTGAATAAGCCTCTCTTCGATATAAAGGTGAACTTCGATCAGGAGGAAGGATTCGTACTCCCTGACTTCATATTGACCGTAACGCACCCAGGGAGGATGAGAACCACGGAGCTTGTGGTTGAAACAATGGGCTACACCGATGACGATTATGTTGAGCGCAAGGCCAAGCAACATGAAGGTATGTCAACGTTGGGCCTGTTAGTTAAAGATCCACCGTCTTGGCCAGAACCGGCCACAAAACCTAATGCCTTCGCCCGGTATTTATATGGTCGAATCCCGCATTTGAAATAGCGCTTCATTTTAGTGCCCGCTGCCTGATTAGGATGTCGCTCCGCTCCGCCATTTAACAGACGGGCGATCGCCGGTGGAATACCTCTGTATATTCTCCCTTAATGGCCTGCAGCCCGATGACATCTTGCCATACCCCGGCTTGGGCGGGACGACGGGAGTCCCGTCTTCAAGCGGCTTTCGCGGCATATCCTTGCCGCAAGCGGCTGCGGTATTCCACGTCCGCTTGACCCGCAGCGGTGCCTGGCCGCGCTGACATCGGGCCGCAGGGAACGGGTGCCATACTGGCACCCTCCTGCCGTCCCTTGCCAGACGAGGAACGCGTATGTCCCGCTATGTCCTGGGTGACTCCGTACAAGTCATGTCCACATTTCCTGCCGCCAGTGTCGATTTCATTTTGACCGATCCGCCATACCTGGTCGGGTTTACCGATCGCTCCGGGCGTTCTATCGCCAACGACACGAATCTCGACTGGGTGTTACCGGCGAGCCGCGAAATGTTTCGTGTTCTAAAACCCAACAGTCTGATGGTCAGTTTCTACGGGTGGAACCGTGTTGATACCTTTGTCAGCGCCTGGAAACAGGCCGGCTTTCGCATAGTCGGCCACCTGGTCTTTGCCAAGCAGTATGCATCCAAATCGGCCTTCGTCGGCTACCAACATGAAAATGCCTACATCCTGGCTAAAGGTCGTCCGTCGCTACCGGTGCACCCGCTCGGCGATGTGCAGAACTGGCAGTACACCGGCAAACCGACACCACCCAACAGAAAAACCGGTAGCCAGCCTGCAACCGCTGATTGAGTCATTTACTCAGCCTGGGGCCATTGTTCTGGACCCGTTCGGCGGTTCGGGTTCGACGTGTGTCGCAGCGGCTCAGGCCGGACGTCGTTATATCGGTATCGAGTTGTTACCGGATTACCACGCAGTGGGTTGCCGACGCCTTTCGGCGTTACGTGGCCGGCACGCGGCATAATAAGGGGAGGGCAACGTGATGAACTATCAGGGTAATGAAAAGCTGCGTACCGACGTCGCAGCACTGGCAAACGACATGCACGAAATGCATATCAGGCTTCGTGAGCTGTCCCGCCGCTATTTCTGGAATAGCGACGTACTGATAGAACGCCTGGTCGGCCAGATATTACGAGATGCGCATGATCTCTATGTTGAGAGCTACAAAGCCATCAACGAGCTGGAGCACCACTTTAAGGATTAAAACCGTCGGATACACACGGGCAGGGGAACTTGCCCGTGTTGTCTGGTGTTAGTCTGCGGTCGCGGCGGCGCATCGAACGCCGCCCACCCGTAATACCGCCACGCGGCCCTTGCCGGCGATGCCGGCGCCGCAAAGGGCGCAGGCTGGGCCTGCCCACACCTCTCTAAATCTCTTTCTTCTGTGGTGCCAATGGGGTGACGGCCTGTGCCGTCCCCAAACGCTAGTCCGGCGCGGTTGTGTCGCAAGTGGAGATGAACCGCCGCCGGCACACGTTCGCATCCGTTACGGGCATTCAGCCCGCAACGGCCTTGCGCTGCGTCTTTGGCGTCGCACTTGCGCCCCGCCCTCAAGGCCAGACTTTCGAATGGGTACGGCACCGGCCGGTGTCGCTAACCCTGAAACTGTGGAGGTAGTCCCATGCAACATGCACATTCCGCCGAACTGCACGTGTGTGAATCCGATCGTCTGTCATTCCTGCCGTACCTGTTTGCCGATGATTTTTTGCGAGCCGAAATGCAGGTCTATGCCACGGCTGATCGCTATCTGCCCGAGTACAACGGCGGTTTCTGGCATTTCATCCGGTTGCCTGATGGCGGCGGTTACATGGCACCCGACATCGATCAGGTGCAACTGATCAATGCCGACAACTGGTTTGATAAAACCCTCAGCGGCGACGCGGCCGGTATCGTGTTGACGTCATTGGTCATCAACCGCCGCTGTTGGTTACACCATGATAAGGGCAACGCCGGGATGGTGAACCTGTATATGCAGCGCGAAGCGGAGCTGTGGGCCTACATCGAGACACACCCGGAGTGCGCCGATATTCGCAGGGCGCTGGACTAACAGAAATACCGAATGTGGGCGGCTTTGCCGCCCCTTATTAACGGTTTGAGGACTTATCATGAACGAGATGACAATTGCTGCCTTTATCCAACGTTTACAAGGTTATGCTCCGGAAACCCTATGCTGCGGCACCTTTTGGTTGCCAGATGATTTTTTGTCGATAAATAGCACGTTGACGCCAGAGGAAACCGAGGCAGCGATGCAGTTGGCCACCGATCGGCACGATGCGGGCATTGGGTATAACTGGGACTACCTCACCGCGATTGTTGAGGATATTGTCAGCGAGCGTTGATGGACTATGGCCAACGGGTTGGAAATCGGCCCGTTTGGTGGCAAAGATAAAAGTTAACCGACAGCGGCGTTTTCATCCGCGCGAAAACCCCTTGTCACCTGCAGTGACAGGCCGATAAAAGGGCAGGCGGCTGAGCCGCCCCTCTATCGGCCCTGCAATACCCTGGCAGATAGAGGGAAAGTGAGTATGGAGGAACTCTCATTGCAGGGTAGTGAGTCGAGTCGGATCAGTTCCCGCGGAGCGAACCAGTAACCAAACCTGGAGCCGACCATCAGGTTCGCCGCGTGAGAGCAGATCTATTCCGAACGGCTGGATGATGGCGAAGACACCAGGCGCAATATTGTGGCACTCGTTAATTTTGGGCCGGTTGCCTATCGCTTCGCGCAGAAGGTCCAGCAAGTGCTGACGATCCCAACTCATCGGGATCTGTGGGCGATAGGGAAGCGTCCGGAGATGGGCTAGCGCTGCGTCTATGTCCGTTTCACTGACAACCAGTTCTTGCTGGCGAGAGCCTAACATATCTAAGTATCTCCTTCGGTGGTGAATACGGGGATAGAGCGGTTAACTATCGTAAATGAACTGGCCTGGAATGGGAATTACCGAGGTAAATCACCCCGTTTTTATAGCTTATCTTAAACGCCCTCTTATCTGAAAATACCAATGTGTCGAGGTTTGCCGGTATAGCGGATAGAACACGATAAAAGGATACGTCCGGGGCGGTGGCCGGCCGCAAGGCCCGACCATCAGTCTACTCGACTAGCCATCCGCTTTCGCGGCTGACAAGTCTCGCCGAACCCCTGAGGGTCTCGGGCCTTTCGGCTCAGGGCTGCAAGCCAACGTCCAGGGCAGGCGCTTTCAGCAGGCTATCGCCTGCAACGCTTTCACTGTTCGTCGCCAGGGCGACTCTCGCTAAGGACGCCACAACGTTCGCTGTCGCGCCCGCTGTGTCGGGTTGATCCCTGTTCAACCTGCCAGGGGGCTTTAGCCGCAGTAAGTCTTCCCGCCGCAACTGATAACAGCACAGCTGCCTCGCTTAAACAGCAAGGGGTGTAATGAACTCCACCAAAAACTTTTTTCTCCCTACGGTCATAAAAACTTTTTGTCTCCGCCCCTTGCCGCCGCTCATCGCCGTGCTGAATCAGTTTCCTTGCGACGGCGAATACTCACAGCGGCATCAGTTATCACCCCACGGAGGATTTCAACATGGCTCAACAAAACGTCAAAGGCGCGACAACGAAGCCTACAGCAGCATCAGCACTGAACAACGGTGGTCTGTCTGACGCGCAGGTGTATGACCTTGTTCGTCATGTGCAGTTGGCCTGTGGGGGCCGCACTACCGGCACGATGGCACCGCCGTCTGTTCCGGCACTTGCTGAGTATTTCGTTCTGGCAGAAGGGGTTTTTGATTCGCTGGCCGTCTGGGTCGTTGAAGGCTGGCCTGTTGCCGCCAGTGACGAAGCCAACTGGACGCACTGGCAGATCGTAGAAGAGAAGTAAAAAAGCAGGGTTGCCCCTGCTCCATACCGCCGGATTTGACGCCCGTCTTACCGGCTTGACCGTAATAACTTTTGGAGAGAAATCACATGTCTAACATCGATACTAAAGCACCGACCAAAGCAAAATCAACCTCGAAAAAATCCGCGACTAAAGCAGTGGCGTCAAATGACTCAACTCAATTTGTTGAGGAGACGTTGGCAAATGCCCCGGTTGAAGTTGTCATGCTCAAACAATTGGCGAAAACCAGCCTGAACGCCCGTAAAACTCCGGCAACGGCCGCAGACATTGAGGGGCGGGCGACCAGCATTGAAGGGGTAGGCGTACTGCAAAACCTCGTCGTATTCCGCATGGTTGATGGCCAGTTTGGTGTCGCCGCTGGCGAAACCCGCCGTTTGGCGCTCAACCTGCTCATGGAACAAGGCCGGTCAGCGGCCGGAGTGCCGGTGACGCCAGAATTCCCGGTTGTGGTCAAGGTGGTCGATGAAGACAAAGCCCGTGCGATTTCTTATGCCGAGAACGGACAGCGCTCAAACCTGACGCCTGCCGACCAACTGGCGAACTTCCGTGATATGGCCGAAGACGGGACACCGGTTGAGCAAATCGCGGCAATTCTTGGCTACCGTACTGCGCATGTCAGAAAATGCCTCAAGTTGACGACGGTAGCCCCTCAATTGCAGGAATTACTGAAAACCGACCAAATCACGCTCGACCAGCTGGGTGCGTTAGCCGCAACGGATGACCATCAGCGTCAGTGTCAGGTGTGGAATAACGCCCGTCATCATGAATACCGCCAGACGTTTAAAGCGTTGCGCGAGAGTGTGCTGAACGATGAAGTAGCGGCGGCTGATAGCCATTTGGTGGAGTTTGTTGGTCTGGAAGCATACAAGGCGGCAGGTGGCGAAACGCGCGAGGACCTGTTTGCCGAGAGCGTCATTCTGACCAATCCCATTCAGCTCGAAACGCTGGCAATCGCCAAATTGCAGGACGCGGCAGACACGGCGGCTAAAAAAGAAGGCTGGGTGTGGGCGATAGGCCGTTATAACGAAGTCAAATTTTGGGGGGAGGATGAAAAAGCATTTTCTATCATCCGTTTATATCCAAAACTCACCGACGAACAGCGTGAGGAAATGAAACAACTTGAGGCTGAACAAGAGGTTCTGGAAGACCTGGTCGAGGGGGCTGACGCCGATGACGATTGGGAACATGCACCGCGCCTCGAGCAAATCACTGCGCGTATTGACGAGATCAATGAAGACGCAGAAAAAAGCGTGTGGACAGAGGACGTCAAGGCCAAAGCTGGGGTCGTGGCCTATCTGAAAGATGGCAAAATCTGTCTTCAACGCGGCGTTATGAAGATGGAAGACATCAAGCAGGAACAAAAGGTTGAGCGCGAAAAAATTAAGACCGAAACCCCGCCGTCAGAAAAGGGGCTGTCACAGGCACTGATCACCAGCTTGTCCGCAGAGCGCACTTTGGCGGTCGCCGCGACACTGGCACAAAATCCTACCGTCGCGCTGGCGATGCATACCTATAAGCTGGCACGCAGCATTTTCGATAATAAAGGCTATTACAGCGTGATGCACACCACGGTGGAGAGCCAGCGCAACACTTGTCTGAAACAGGCCGCTGATGCAGATATTGAGAACGGCCTTGCCAACCAAAAGCTGACTGAACTGCACGAAAGCTGGTTGAGCCGGTTTCCGCAGGATTGGACTGCCGGTTTCGACTGGTTGCTGGCGTGGCCACAAACCGACGTGCTGGCACTGCTTACCTACTGCGTGGCTCAGGGCATCGATGGGATTAGCGCCCAGATCTATAACCAACGCGTGAGCCACTCTCTGGCCCCCGTCGAGAAGGCATTGGACTTCCAGATCGGCGACTGGTGGAAACCGACCTCAGCTAACTATTTCTCACGCATCGGCAAAGACCAAATCGTTGACGCGCTCAACAGTGCAGGAAAAACCGGTAAAGCCAGTGATGCCGAGAAGCTGACTCGTAAAGATGCCGCAGAGTTCGCCGAAGCCGTGCTCAAAGAGACTGACTGGTTGCCGGGCTGCATGACACCCGTTGAAGCGCCGCAGGAAGACGCCGAGAGCACCGGTAATGCGGATGCTACCGACATCGATAACGCCGCCAATGACAATCAAGCCGCTTAACTGACAGGGAGCTGCCGCCGGACAAGGCGGCAGAACAAAACCATGAAAAATCAAAAATTGAGCCTTGAGCAGTTAACTGCGATGAGTCCGTGCGAGCTGGAAGAATACCGTGACCGGGGCAGGGAATGGCGTCGCCAGATGAATAATGTCGTACTCGGCGAGCTGATGCTGCCGAAGGGGTGGGTGGCGAACGCCGAAGAAGCTTGTGAGTTTTGTGGGCAGGTGCCGGTTGTCTGTCGGATCAGCCCGAAGGGCGATGATGCAACAGCGATTTTCTTGTGCAGTGCAGGGACGGAGGTGCCGGGATGGTCAGCGGTTCTGCCGTACCAGGGAACGCGGTTGTCAGCTAACCAGGGCGACTGCGTAGCCTGGTTGCATACCGCCGATAACTTTGATCCGGAGACGATTAACCAGGTACTGAAAAACGTCGATGAGTATTACCGGCACGGGTTCACGAAACCCGAGAAATTGGCTGTAGCACTGCGTATGGGAGGGCTGTGCGTATGATCCCGAACAATCGCGCACTGGTGCCGGTCAACGAATATCAGCAAGCCACCGTTCATGCCGTGGTGCTGGTCGAACGCAAGAAAGAGCAGGGGAAGCGGATCGCAGCATTTCCGTATGCCAAAGCCTTCTTCAAAGTGCTGAACAACGGGCGGGGGCCGATTCGAGCCAACGACATCCGCCAACTATCGTCCAACTATTTCCCGGAAGAGCGGGGTGGCGCATCGATCGCGCAATATATTGAGGCGTTGGACAGGCTTATTGAGAGCGGTGGCCAGTATAGCCCGCTGCCGTTGTCCGGAGACGTGGCGGCAACCCTATTCCCCGCCTATGGCGAACTTTGCCGCGAAAGACGTGAACGCAAGTGGGATATGCAGTCCGAGCGGAAACATCGCCGGCGATCGCGGGAAAAACAGCAGAAGCGCCGGCGGTATCAGAACCGATTGGCGCAGGCCGAAGTTGAGCTGGCATTTTCTACCCCGTCCACGATTGGGGCGTGGTATGCGTACTGGAGCAAACAGGACATTTACGAAGACGATCTGACCGAGGGCTTTTTCGCATGGTTCGAACGGTGGCCGTGCATGGCTGCCAGTAATCTCACTCACTTCAAGGGGGATGCCCTTTGGAGTGTCATTGAAAGGCTGAAGGGGCTTGAAGGGGACTTGACCGGGGCCGAACGGGTGTTCAACGTGCTGTTTATTCCGAATAAGTTAAGGCATGTATCTACTGGGAATAGTCATGGTTAGCTATGCGGGTATACTGTTCAACATAACAAGCATGTCACTAATATTGATTTGAGATTACAGGGCAGTAAGACACACAGAATTTGTTGTTTAATCACGGATAAAGTTCATAAACGGAGAGTGATATGATTGGATTGCTGGTACTTATTATCATGATGGCGTGTGGGATTTCTTGGCTGGCCCATACAGGGGCTCTTTTAAAAACTCATGAGGTTCTTAAAAAAGTCACGAACGTAAGTTTTCTGTATATTGGGCTGCTGATTATTCTGGTAGTTAAAATAGCGGAAATTATGTCCGGCATGGAGTTTATGCCGGGCGAAGTGCTGGGTGCTCATCATTCTGAAATGAGTAATGATGCACGTGAGATGTTCGATATGATTTCTATGGGTTTGTTATATCTGGGGATGGGATTTGTTGTTTTTTCCTTTGTGATGAAATTATTGCAAGGAAAAAAGGAAACCATTTAAGAGGAAAGCCAATATAATTCGATTTCAGGGCATATTTATTTGGGGCGAGGGCGCGGTTGGCTTTGTACTTTACCTGCTTTTGGAGACGACCATTCGGGATGTCTATCCCGCCCTTGCACGTAGTAGTGATACGTGGCAATCGTGGGCATTTCCCGTGATTGTTTGCCTGCTGGCCATCGATGTCGGTGAGACAGTGCGACACCGCCGACATTTCAACGGGCCGAAAAAGAAAGCATAAAAAACAACAAGGCGCCTGACGGCGCCTTTCTCTTGCCTGCTTCCAGCGCGGCCCTCTTCCTCATTTCTTTTCATCGTTTTGTGGCACGATGCCGCCCAGGGTTTTGCTGTACTCCCGGTGTATCTTCAGTCTTTCGAAAAAATAGTCCTGCAGGTGAGTAGGTTGGGTGGCGGCTACTTGTTCGGCGATCACTGGCTGGTTATAGCGTTCTTTGAATGCGCGCCAGCTGCGTCTTTATCGACGTAGAGCTTGTCCATTTCGTCTTCCGATTTGTTGGCCAGGTTAAATGACATGATCGAGTTCTCCAGGATATTCCTCTCAGTATACGCCGTTGTTGTCGCGCTGCAGCTGCAGGAAAAATAATTGCCGGTGTGCCTGGTACATCAGGGAAAAACATATGGGCTGAGACTGGGACTTCCTTCGGTGGCCGGCCGCAAGCGTCCACCCATCAGCCCTACTCGACTAGCCATCCGTTGGCGGATGACAAGTCTCACCGAACCCGCGAGCGGTTTCGGGCCTGTCGGCTAGGGTCCGAAAGCCAACGGCCAGGGCAGGCGCTTGCAGCAGGCGGTTGCCTGCGCCGCTTTCACTGTTCGACGCCTAGGCGACGATCGCTAATGACGCCCCGGCGTGTCGCCGTGTCGGGTGCGTTCCTGCTCATCTCACCGGTGGCTATCCCTCATCGGCCCTTACGCGGCCGCTTTTGTAGCACCGTCGCCCGTGTGCCCTCAAAGGTGAAATACACGCCGCAAGCGGCGCCCTTGCTGTCCCCCGTTCGCGTCGCTACTGCAGCTTTTTGCCGCGCGAGGTTCCGACGAGAGATAAACCAACCACCGAAGAGGGATGCCAGCATGAACACACAAAACGTCAACGTCAAAACCGCCACGCAGGAACACTCTGAAAGATATGGGGAAGTGAACCTGTGTCCGGTCGATGATATTGAACCGTGGGAAAAGCCCGGAGTGAAGTACCCGGAGGCAATCAGAGCCTTGGATATGGAGCTTGTCTATTTGAAAGACATGAACGAGTCGTATGCCGATAATATTTTGGCGGATGATGCACTTGAAGAGGCACTTTACGAGATCTTCAGGAGAATGACCGAATGGGCCGCAGGGGGTTCGGTGGTGTACTCAAATGATGAAAAGCCGAAACTCGATTATGAAATCATCCAATATTGGGTCAAAGCACAGCAATGTACCCGCGAGTGGTTTGGTGCCATTGGTGAAAGAGCGGTGGAACATGCGCGGTATCGATTGGACCTTACTCTGAGAGTCGAAAACTCATACAGATAAAATACTTTTGTGCTTTGCAAAAGGTTGAATTGTACCCATATTGGGGATATGATATCCCCAAGTAAAGGATAAAGGCTTGAGGTGATATGGACGCATTATTTGTCGAGTTACCGCCGTTTGAGCGGCACCGCGCTGAGTACCTCACTGATGATGAGTTTCGTGAATTTCAGCAAATGCTGCTGAAAAACCCGGAGTGTGGCGATGTTATCAAGCATACCGGGGGATTACGTAAAGTACGTTTTGCCGACTCGAGGCGGAACAAGGGCAAGCGGGGCGGGATACGGGTGATTTATTATTGGTATCTGGAAAAATCACATTTTCTGTTGTTTACCCTGTACGACAAAGACCAGAAAGACGATCTAAGCAAGGCTCAACAGGATCTGTTGCGCGGAATGCTTGAACAGGCGAAGAAAAGAGGTAAATCATGATTGAACGTGACATTTTTGCCGAATTGCAGGAAGGGATGGATGCCTGGGGCGAGTTCAATGAAGGAAAGAAAACGCTGCGTACTCACCGCGCAAGCATTAAACCGGTATCTATGACGCCAGCAGAGGTGAAGGCAGTACGAGAAAAGCTGAAGCTGTCACAGGCCGTTTTTGCACAGTATCTGCATACCGGTGTCACCACATTGCAAAACTGGGAGCAGGGGCTGGCGAAACCCAATAAACAGGCCGTCTTGCTCATTAAAATGGTCGATAAGAACCCGCTAACGTTGAACGAGCTGGCGACGCTGTAGCGTGAGCGTCTGCTAAAGCTGATATTGAGCTACCAAAAAGGAGTTTGATATGTCCAGTCGACAGATTCTATTTAGCCTTATCTGGTGCGTGGCATGCGTATACGGCGGGTATTTCCTTAATAAATACTATTTTGGTGAGGCAAATGCCTATGTGTGGGGGACTACCACGCTAATAATCTTTACGGTTCTGTTTTTCCGGGTTGTTTTCTCAAAAGGAGATTGATGATGTCGAAAATTGTAGCGGAACCTATTAACGAGAATGAACCCGACCTGTTGATCGGTAATGAAAACAAGGCCCTCACAATACAGGATCTAGCAGGCAAGGTGCTGGCGAGTATACGCCCCGACAGTACCGGCTGGACCCATGCCCAATTGCTGGCGATTGATATCGACAGCATGTCACCGGAAGGCTGGGATGCATACCTGGGTGATGAATGGATAGGCAGCTCTGAAATATAGGTGAGGATCGCCTCGCTACTGGCAGCGTTAACATGGCGCTGCTTCTTTTTCACCTGCAGAAGAAAAAGCAACAGAACATCATCGAGAGACGGCGCCTGCGGCGCCGTTTGTCGTTGTGTTGCCCTTTATAAGCTGATTATGGCTATCTGATCGAGGTTATTCTTTTCGGCCTTGCTTCTTCCTCGTATTAATAGAAAACCTCTTTGATCTGCAAAGCCAGGATATGTCCATTTTTATCGACTGCCGGCGTGCCAGATACAACATGGCCAGGTGCTTCCTCCGGTAGCCGGCCGCAAGCGTCCAGCTATCAAGCCCTACTCGACTAGCCATCCGCGAGCGGCCGACAAGTCTCGCCGAACCCCTACGGCTTTCGGGCCTGTCGGCTAGGGTCTGAAAGCCAACAGCAACGGCCAGGGCAGGCGCTTGCAGCAGGCTGTTGCCTGCGCCGCTTTCACTGCTCCCGCTGATGGCGGGAACGCTAAGGATGCCACGACGTTCCGCCGTGTCGGGTGTGTTCCTGCTCGCGGTTCGTCCGGTGCTTATCTCTCGGCCAGTCCTCTCGCAGGGCTTAAACGTAGCACTGCCTGGTCATCACTCTAAGGGGTTAAATGTACTCCGCCAAAAACTTTCCTCCCCCTGGTCAGAAACTTTTGTAAGCGTAAACCCAGCGCCGTATGTAGCCATTAAGCCAGTGCTGGTAACTTAGACGCCCACCTGTTACAGACGGACATCTAAGTATGGAAAACCAATCCTGGCGAAAAGAACCCCGTAAAAATTAT
>Ga0207654_10000558_pt1 | contig 21086 bp, 18 predicted proteins | sample KBSC64metaG_FD_184355 | JGI IMG/M metagenome (GOLD analysis project Ga0207654, IMG submission 184355) | Corn rhizosphere microbial communities from Kellogg Biological Station, Michigan, USA - KBS C6-4 metaG (SPAdes) (version 2) | ecosystem: Host-associated > Plants > Roots > Rhizosphere > Soil...
GAGCGAAGTACCGCAGGCGCGCGCCGTGGTGATGCCCGGCGTGGTCGGCGCCAAACCCGAGGACAGCGTCGCCTCGCGCGCGAGATTCCAGTCCGATGCGTGCTTGATCACTGCGCCGAATGCGACGTCGCCCAATTCCACGCCATGCAGGCCGAATCTTTCGACCAAAGCCCCGAGCGTCTTCACCGCCATGCCGAAATTGCCGACGTCGGCATACGCGGTATTGTTGCGGCAGAACGGGATGCGGACTCCGCCGAGAATGGCGACGCGTTGTGCTGTAGTCACGATATCGTCCTCTCGCAATCGGGAACACGCGACCGCGCTGTTATCATGCCCGGTCTGCCAATACCTTTCGTATTGTATGCCCTACGTTTTCGATCTGGATACCCTGACGCGCTTGGCCGAAGCCGGACCCGGGCAATTCGCCAGCGCCGATCCGTATCCACACATCGTCATCGACGGCTTCCTGCGGCCGGATCGCGCCGCGGAATTGGCGCGGCTTTTTCCGCACCCGGACGACGCCGTTGCCTGGGACCGCTTCAACATCCAGACGGTGGAAATGAAACTCGGCAGTTCGCACGAGGAGCGCTTTCCCGCGCCGCATCGGCAGGCTCTGCACGATCTGAATTGTGGTCCGTTCCTGAGCTTTCTCGAACGCCTGAGCGGGATCGAACACCTGTTGCCTGATCCGCATCTCGCCGGCGGCGGCTTGCATCTGAGCCGGCGGGGCGATCACCTGGGCATCCACGCCGACTTCAACTGGCATCCGCAACTGGAAGCACACCGCCGCCTGAACCTGCTGATTTATCTCACGCCGCAGTGGCAACCCGAATACGGCGGCGAACTCGAGTTGTGGGACACCACCGGCACGCGCAAGATGCGCAGCGTCGAGCCGCTGTTCAACCGCGCAGTGCTGTTCGCCACGCGCTCGGACACATTCCATGGTCATCCCGTGCCGTGGACCGCGCCGGACGGTGTATTCCGCCAATCGCTGGCCCTGTACTACTACACGACGAACCGGCCAGAGCACGAGCTACGACCGGCGCACAGCACGCTGTACAAGGGTCACAACGCCTGAGGTTTTCGGCTTTCAGCGGCCGGCGGCGTGGCGCAGGGCATCGCCGTACACTTCGCGGAACATGCGCACTTCCTCTCCGCGCGAATCATCGGCGAGGATGTCGAGTCCTTGCTGTGCCGTCAGCGTACCTTCGGCGAACACTTCCAGCATCGTGCTGAACAACTCGGTCCACAGCGGCGTGTAAACGATGCGCGGAGCCGCTACGGCGACGCGCTGCGTCTGCGCGGCGAGATCGCCGCCGCCGCGGCGCATCGCCACTGCTTGTACCCACGGCGAATCACCGCACAACCACAGGAGCTCGAATCCTGCGTGTTGCAGGAATGCGCGCACTTCCTGCGGATTCGTGAACTGGTTGCGCGCCACGTCCTTGCGCTGCGCGGGATCGGCATCGCGATGCTGGTTGATTTCCATCGCATACCGGCGCCAGCCCGTCGGACTGGCAAGATTCCACGCATCGAAGTAGAGCAGGCCGCCGGGCTTGAGCACGCGCGCCGTTTCCTCGAGGTAAATGTAGAAATCTTCCTTGTCCATGTGAATGAACACGGCGATGCAGTAAGCCTTGTCGAAGCTCGCATCGGCGAGCGGGCGCAGGCTGGTGCGCGTCAGTTCGGTAAACCCGGCGTTGGTGCGCGCCGCGAACCGCTCGCGCGCTACCTTGAGCATATTCGCCGAAATATCTGCGCCTTCCCAATGTGCGACGCCTGCGGCCAGTTCGAGGCCGATGCGGCCGACGCCGCAGCCCAGCTCGAGCACGCGATCCGCGGGCCGCAAATCAAGCGCCGCCTCGACCTGACGCGCGCTGTACGCACCGGTGAGTTGCAGCACATGCTCGCTGGCGCTGCCATCGACGGCGATGAACGCACCTTTGGTGGTGCTGGCTTTGTTGTCCCAGAAATCCTTGTAGTTCTGCATCGACCGACCTTCGTTTCAGGATTGCATAGTATACGGCCCGCGCACGCGCTGCCCTAGGCGAGGAGAGCGCGCAAATCCGCGCGCAGCACCTTTGCGTACATCCGGTAATGATCCTCGTGCAAGCCCAGCGACTCGTAGGTGCGCTGTGCCCGTGCGTTTTCGCGCTCGACGTACAGGCGAACGCCGACGATGTCGGCACGCTCGGCCGCACGACGTTCCACTTCCGCGTACAGCACCCGGAATACGCCATGCCGGCGATGTTCCGGCGTGACGTAAACGCTTTGCAGCCACCACCAGTCGCCGTTGCGCCAATCGCTCCATTCGTACGTGACCATCAGACAGCCGGCGACGACCCCTTCGACTTCGGCGACCAGATAGAAGCCGCGTGCCGGCTCGGCGAGAATTCGCGCGATGCCAGCACGCAATGTTTCCGGGTCGAGGGTCTTGTTTTCCGTCTCGATCGCCATTGCCGCATTGAACGCGGCCAGGCTTGCAAGATCGGCGGCCTGTGCGGCGCGCACATGAATTGCCGGTGCATCGCTCATCGTTTGCCTGCCTTGCGTGAACTGCCCAGTTTGCGCGTCAACGTGTTGCGTCCCAGACCGAGTTGCTCGGCCGCGCGGCCGCGCTGATTGCCGTTTTCCGCCAACGCCGCTTCGAGCAGCGCTTGATCGAACGCGCCGCGCAATTGCGCGTAGATCTGTCGCTCGCCGCGCGCGAGATGATCGCGCACCGCGCGCCGCAGCGGCTCATGCCAGTCCGCGCCGTCGGCGCTTGCGGACTCCTGCGGCGGCAAATCCGAAACGCGGATTTCGCGCCCCGGCGCCATCACCGCCAGACGCCGGCACAGGTTTTCCAACTGACGCACATTGCCCGGCCATGCCATCTGCGCCAACGCGCCGAGCGCGGCCGGCGAAAAACTTTTCGCGTCCAGATGCATGTCCGCGGCGGCACGCGCGAGAAAACGCGCGGCCAGCAAGGGGATGTCCGCACGACGTTCGCTCAACGGCGGAAGTTGCAGGCGTACGACGTCGAGCCGATGCAACAAGTCGGCGCGGAACTGCCCGGCTTCGACCTTTGCGTCGAGATCCTGATGCGTGGCCGCAATCACGCGCACGTCGGCGCGGATCAGCTCGCGCCCGCCGACGCGGTAGAACTCGCCCTGCGCGAGCACGCGCAGCAGGCGCGTCTGCAAGGCCAGCGGCATGTCGCCGATTTCATCAAGGAACAGGGTGCCGCCTTCGGCCTGTTCGAAGCGGCCGGGATGGCGCTTGAGCGCGCCGGTGAACGCTCCGGCTTCGTGGCCGAACAGTTCCGATTCGAGCAGTTCCGCCGGGATCGCCGCCGTGTTCATCGCCACGAATGTTCGCATCGCGCGTGCGCTGTGCCGGTGCAAGGCGCGCGCGACCAGTTCCTTGCCGGTGCCGGTTTCGCCGGTGACCAGCACGTTGAGGTCGCTCGCCGCGACGCGGCCGATGCTGCGGAACAGCTCGCGCATCGCCGGCGCGCTGCCGATCAGTTCCGCCTCGGGTTCCGTCGCGGGCAACGGCGCCGGTGGCGGACGCGATTGCGCCAACGCGCGCTCCACCGCGGCGCGGACCTGGTCCAGGTCGAAGGGTTTGGGCAGGTAATCGAACGCGCCGTTGCGGTAGGCGGCGGCGGTGGACGCCACGTCGGTGAACGCACTCATCACGATCACCGGCAGATGCAGTCCGCGCGCAGCGAGTTCGTCAAGCAGTTTCAATCCGCTCGCGCCGGGCATGCGTATGTCGCTCACGATCACATCGGGAACACCATTGTTTAGCGCCGCGAGCAAATCCTCGGCGTTGGCGAATTCGCGCAGCGTTGCGCCGTCCTCGCGCAGGGCCTCGCCGAGCACGAAACGGATGGAGGCGTCGTCGTCCGCGATCCAGATTTCAGCCACGACCGTACTCCACGGGCAACAGCAAACAGAACACGGTATGCCCGGGCCGGCTGCGAAAATCCAGCTGCCCGCCATGTTCGACGGCGATCTCGCGCGCCAGCGCCAGGCCAAGCCCGGTGCCATCGGCGCGTCCGGACACCAACGGCGCGAACACCGTTTCGCGCAAGAATTCCGGCACGCCGGCACCGTTGTCGATCACGTCCAGGCGCAGCGCCAGACGCGCCGATTGTCCGTTGACGATCGCACCATTTTCCGCGCGCGTGCGCAAGCGCACCCGCGTCGCACCGGCCTGCAAGGCATTGCGCAGCAGATTCAGCAGCAATTGCAGCAAGCGGTCGGCGTCGCCGCGCAGCGTCGGCAGGCTGGGGTCGTAATCGCGTTCCAGTTGCAGTGCCGGATCGGCTTCGTTGGCAATCAGCGCACGCGCACGCTCGGCGACTTCGTGCAGATTGACCACGGACAGATGCGGCTTGCCGGCAGGATGCAGCAGGCGGTCGGTCAACGCGCCCAGTCGGTCGGCTTCGCTGATGATGAGCTCGGCAAGGCGTTGCTGGTCGGGATCGGTGGCACGGCGGCGCAGCAGTTGCGCCGCACCGCGCAGGCCGGCCAGCGGATTCTTCACCTCGTGCGCAAGTCCGCGCAGGGTTTGCGAAATTTGCGTCGGTACCTGCGCCACGTCGTGCGGATTCTGCGCGTGCATCTCCAGCAACACGCCGGCATCGCACTCGCTGGCCGTCACATCGATGCGAACGGATGCGGAACGTGCGGAAATTTCCAGACCGCGCAACGTCGACGGCGCCTGTGCGGCCTGAGCGCGCTCGATCAACGCGGTCAATGCGCCCGCCGCTTCGCCCAACACCTCCAGCGGACAGCCGCGCCAGCGCGCCAGACCCGTCATTTCGACGAAGGCCGGATTCACATGCACGAAGCGCAGCGCTTCGTCGAGAACGGCAACGGCCGTCGCCATCTGGTCGAGCAGGACGACGGCATCGGCGGAAATCCCCGGCAGGATTGCGGCGGCAGGCATTGCACCATTTTAGTGCGAAATGGCCGCGAGGTGTTCGTGTCGCCCACCCTGAGATCGGAGTAGGCTCGAATCCCGGCACGCCTCCCGCCGGAATCGTGCCATGAGCCTGCGCAGTCTTTTCGTCGACTTCAATTCTTATTTCGCCTCGGTCGAGCAGCAAGTCGACCCGGCACTGCGCGGCCGGCCGGTCGGTGTGGTGCCGGTGATGGCCGAAACCACTTGCTGTATCGCCGCCAGCGTCGAAGCGAAAACCTTCGGCGTGCGTACCGGCACCCTGGTGCACGAGGCGCGCAAGCTGTGTCCACAGATCGCGCTCGTTCTCGCCCAGCCGCCGCTGTACGTGGAATACCACCATCGTCTGAAGGAGGCGATCGAAACCTGCATTCCGATCGACTATGTCGGCTCCATCGACGAGGTCGCCTGCGAACTGATCGGGCGCGAACGCGGGCGCGCGAATGCCGTCGCCATCGCGCGCAACATCAAGGCAGCGGTGCGCGGCGTCGGCGACTGGCTGCGTTGCTCGGTCGGCATCGCACCGAATCATTTCTTGTCCAAGACCGCCACCGACATGCAGAAACCCGATGGCCTCGTCGTGCTGGAAGAAAGCGATCTGCCGCACGCCTTGCACCGGCTGGAATTGTCCGACCTTTGCGGCATCGGCCCGGCGATGGAACAACGCCTGCACGCGCGCGGCATCCGCAGCGTCGAGCAGTTGTGCGCACTGGATGCGGCGGCGATGCGCGATGTGTGGGGCGGCATCGAAGGCGAACGCTATTGGGCCGCGCTGCGCGGCGAATGGCAAGCGCACCGCGAATCCGCGCGTGCCAGCCTCGGTCATTCGCACGTACTCGGTCCGCAATGGCGCACGCCCGCCGGTGCGCGCGCGGTGTTGAAGAAATTGCTGGTCAAGGCGGCGATGCGGCTGCGTCACGAAGGTTATGTCGCCGCGGCGCTGACGGTGCGCGTGCGTCATCTCGGTACCGATACCTGGCATGGCGAAATCCGCTTCGACGCGACTGACGACAGCCGTGAATTCCTGCGCCAGCTCGCGCGTGCGCTCGACCGGCGCGATCGCCATACGCAGCGCCTGCCCTTGCGCGGCGGCAAGCCGCTGCCATTGGCGGTCGGCGTGACGCTGCACCGCCTGCAACGGCGCGTCGAGAGCACCGCTTCGCTGTTCGCGGACGAGGCGAAAAACCGCGCCGTGAACGGTGTGCTTGATTGCATCAACCGCCGCTATGGCGGCAACACGCTTTACTTCGGCAGCATGCAAGGCGCGCTCGAAGCCGCGCCGATGCGGATTCCATTCAGCACGATTCCGAACCCGCAACTGGAACGCGACGCCGAGCACAACGAGCTATGGCTCAAGCGCATGCGCGAATTCAAGCGTCTCGCCGAGGCCGCGCACCAGCGCACCTGACTGCGCCCGCTGCGCACAGGCGCAATCGCAAAACGCCGATTAGATGCTGTAATACATTTGATATTCGACCGGATGCGTCGCCGCTCGAAAGCGCGTGACTTCGACGAGCTTGGTTTCGATGTAGGCGTCGATGAAGTCGTCGCTGAACACGCCGCCGGCCTTCAGGAACGCCCGATCCTTGTCCAGCGCTTCGAGCGCCTGGTCGAGGCTGGAACAAACCTGCGGGATGTTCTTTTCCTCTTCTGGCGGCAGGTCGTACAGATCCTTGTCCATCGGCGCGCCCGGATCGATCTTGTTCAAGACGCCGTCGAGGCCCGCCATCATCAGCGCGGTGAACGCCAGATACCCGGAGTTCATCGGATCGGGGAAGCGCACTTCGATGCGGCGCGCTTTCGGCGAATGCACGAACGGAATGCGGCAGCTCGCGGAACGGTTACGCGCCGAGTAGGCCAGCATCACCGGCGCCTCGAAGCCCGGCACTAGGCGCTTGTAGCTGTTCGTGGTGGAATTGGTGAACGCATTGATCGCACGCGCGTGCTTGAAGATGCCGCCGATGTAGTACAGCGCCGTCTGCGACAGGCCGCCGTACAGATCGCCCGCGAACAAATTCGTGCCGCCCTTGGCCAGACTCTGATGCACATGCATGCCGGAACCGTTGTCGCCGACAATGGGTTTCGGCATGAAGGTGACGGTCTTGCCGTGCGCGTGCGCGACGTTTTTGATCACGTACTTGAGCGTGAGCAACTCGTCGCCCTTGTGCACGAGCGTGCTGAACTTGGTGCCGATTTCGCACTGGCCGGCGGTGGCGACTTCGTGGTGATGCACCTCGACGGTGAGGCCGACCTGCTCGAGAATCTTGCACATCTCGCCGCGCAGGTCGCCGAGCGAATCCACCGGCGCGACCGGAAAATAACCGCCCTTCACGCCCGGGCGATGGCCGGAATTGCCGCCCTCGAACTCGCGGTTCGAACTCCACGCCGCCTCTTCGGATTCGATCGAAAAACCCGCACCGTGCATGTCGTTGTGCCAGCGTACCGAATCGAAGATGAAGAATTCCGGCTCCGGGCCGAAGAACGCCGTGTCGGCGATGCCGGTGGATTTCAGGTAAGCCTCGGCACGGCGGGCGATCGAACGCGGGCAGCGCGAATACGCCTGCATGGTCGACGGTTCGAGCACGTCGCAGACCAGGTTCAGGGTCGGATGCGCGGCGAACGGATCGAGCACCGCGCTGGTCGGGTCCGGCATCAGCACCATGTCCGAATCGTTGATGCCCTTCCAACCAGTGATCGAGGAACCGTCGAACATCTTGCCGTCCTCGAACGTGCTGGCGTCGATAGCGTGGGCGGGAAAGGTGACGTGGTGCTGCTTGCCGAGCATGTCGGCAAAACGCAGGTCGACGAATTCGACGTTGTGTTTCTTGATCAGATCAAAAACTTTGTCGGCGGACATCGCGGGCTCCTGGGGCTGGGGATACCACCCCTATAGCAAGCCTGGTGCCAAGCGGTAAAATTCAATTTAATCAATATGATAGGCGCATCCTATTATTGAAATCGCGACCAGATATCACCAACTTGGTGCAAGTTTTATCGACTTTGCACCAATACACGATCATTACCTGTCGATGCCGGCCGTCTCGTTGAAGTCGCCGATGCCCTCGATCAACCCGGTGACCGCCTCGCATTCGGCGGCGGTCAGGTACGGATTCCATACATCCAGCAGCATCACCACGCGCAGGCGGTCGCTGCGATTCCATGCCTCGTGCTCGAAGGTGTCGTCGAAACTGAACGCTTCGCCTTCGCGCCAGACTTTTTCCTCGCCGCCGACGCTGATCGCACAGTTGTCCGGAATGATCAGCGGCAGGTGCGTGACCAGGCGCGTGTTGGTCACACCGCGATGCTTGAGGATGTGGGTGCCGGGGGTGAGCACCGAATAGCAGGCTTCCGGCGCGTGTTCGCGAATGCGCACCAGCGTGGGCAACGCATCCAGCGCAGCGCTGGTGCGTGGGCAGCGCGCGTGGTGCGCGTCGAAGCGATTGCCGTGGCGATAGAAGAAGTACGCATCCCAAACGGGCTTGTCCACGCCACCGAGATATTCCTTCATGGCCTCGGGCGGATGGTCGCCGAGGAACGGCGCCAGCGCGTCCGGCTCGTGCAGCACCGCATTCAACTCCTCGCGGATCGCGGTCCAGTTGCCTTCCAGGATTTCGTACCACGGAAACAGGGCGCGGTCGAAGTAGGTGACCGGCGGCAGGTCCGGGAAATACAGGAATTTCGGACACTGGCGAGTATCGGGATAATTCGGCGGCAGTTCGCCGAGATAGATCTTCAAGGTCTTGGCCACGCGCGCCATTTGCGCGTCGCCGTGGCGCTGCACGTACGGCGCAAGCAGAGCCTCGAACAGGCGCTTGCGTCCTTCGAAAGTAACCCGCATCGCATGCTTGACCTGCGCACGCAGCATCGGCGACGTGCTGGCGTCGCTCAGCCAGCGGCCCTGCGTTTGCGCCTGCATGATGGCGCCGAAGAAGTTCGGCAGTGCGGCTTGTGCATTGCCGGATTGCTCCAGCGCGATGCCGTACTGCAGGCGCGCGACGTAGGCGTCTGGTGCCAATTCCAGGCAACGCGCCAGCGTCGTGCATGCCACATCCAACTGTCGCGCGGCAAGATAAGCGCTGCCCAGGCTCAACAGGATTTGCGCTTCGTCCGGGCTGGATTGCGCCGCTCGCTGAAGATATTCGATCGCCGTTTGCGGACGGCCCAGAGCCATTTCGCGTGCGCCCAGAAAGGCGAGCGCTTCGGCATGTTCGGGTTGCGCGGCAAGCACCCGGTTGTATTCGGGCAATGCTTCCTCACCGCGGCCGGTAGCGGCGAGCTGGCGCGCGCGTTCGAGCGCCGCGGCAACGATATCGACATTCGCATTCATGGTTTTGACCAGATAATCCGGTAAATGGCGCCGGCTCGATCATCGGACACCAGCAAGGCGAGAACGGCTGCGAGCGCCAACGCGCGCATCAACCTGCCCGCACGCGTGCCGCTTCTTCGCTGCGGCCAAGACGCTCGAGCAGAGCCGACAACGGCGTGCGCAGCCAGTCGGCATCCGGCGCGCGTTGCAGCGCGCCGGAAAGATATTCCGTCGCACCGGCCAGATCGCCGACCTGCTCCAGGCACCAGGCGCAGGCATTGGCCGCGCCGGGATTATTCGGCTCAAGCGCCAGCGCACGACGATAGAACTTCAGCGCGCGCAGCACATGGCCGCGATGGCGCGCAACGTCGCCGAGTCCCGCTGTGGCGCCAAATTGTTGTTCGTTGCGCGCGAGCAGATCCTCGTAGATCGCTTGCGCATCGGCTAATCGTTTCTCGCGCACGCACACGCGGCCGCGAAACAGGCGCGCAACGCTCATGTTCGCGTCGATGCGCAGCGCATTCTCGAACGCCTTGTCCGCGAACGCGAAATTACTCTGCTCGAAGAAGGCGCGGCCGAGACTGAACTGGATCGACGCATCGTCGGGCTTTTGCTCCGCCGCACGCGCCAGAAACTTGAGCGCGTTGTCGGGCTGCTCGCGCGCCAGGTACAGATTGCCCAGTCCGAGCAGCAGCAGCGGATCGTCCGCCTCGGCGCGACGGCCGATCTTGAAGCGCTCCTCCGCGGCGGCCATGTCGCCCGCGCGTGCATGCACGAAGCCCAGCAATGCGTGCGCCTCGGGCGCATTCGGGTCGAGCTCGAGCGCACGCTCGAATGCGGCGTGCGCGTCGTCGTCGCGGCCCTGCTGCATCAGCACGCCGCCGAGCGAAAGATGAAACTGCGCGCATTCCGGATCGAGCATCAGGGCACTACGGATCGATTCCTCGGCGTCCGTGGAATTGCCGCGCTTGTGCAGCAGCACGCCGAGCAGATGCAGCGCATCCGCGTTCTCGGGTTCGGCGGCGAGCAGCGCGCGATACGCCGCCTCGGCAGCGTCGAGGTCGCCGGCGCGATGAAGTTTCAATGCTTCTTGAAGATCGGTCACGGGCAATCAGCGATTGGGCGGATCGCTATTATGCCGCAGGGTGTTACCAATGGCAGGTTTTATCCAGGCAGCCAGCGGCCTAGACTCCAGCGTCGCCGTCGGATTCGGAGAGTTTCATGCGCGTGCCATTGTGGATTTCGGGATTGTGCCTGTTCGCCGGGATGAGTTGCGCGCAGGCCACGCCCCTGCTGTTGCAGACGCCGAGCGTGTCCGCGACGCGCATCGCCTTCGCCTACGGCGGCGAGATCTGGACAGTTCCGCGCACGGGCGGCGCGGCATCATTGTTGGTCGGCGGCGAAGGTACGGCGATGGATCCGGTGTTTTCGCCGGACGGCGCTTGGGTTGCGTATACCGACACCGCAAACGGCAACAACGACGTGTTCGTCGTGGCGACGGCGGGCGGCACGCCGCGGCGGTTGACCTGGCATCCGGCCAGCGACGCGGCCGTGGGCTGGTCGCCCGATGGCAAGTCCGTGCTGATTCGCTCCAACCGCGACGCCGCCAACGATTCCTCGCAGTTGTACCTGCTGCCCTTGTCGGGAGGCCTGCCGCAGGCGTTGCCGCTGAACATGGCCGAGCAAGGTGCATTTTCGCCGGACGGCCAGCGGATCGCCTACAACCCGGTGTTCCAATGGGAGCCGGATTGGCGCGGTTATCAGGGCGGACAAACTCCGCGCATCTGGATCGCGCGGCTTTCGGATTCGAGCGTGACGAAAATCCCGCGCGAGAATTCCAGCGATTCCGACCCGATGTGGGTCGGCGATCACGTGTATTTCCTGTCCGACCGCAATGGCCCGGCGACGCTGTTCGATTACGACACCGCCAGTGCCAAGCTCACCCAGCTCGTCGCCAACGACGGCTATCCGATCGATGCGGCGAACGCCGGCGCCGGCGCGATTGTCTACACGCAGATGGGTGAGTTGCATCTGGTCGATCTGGCCAGCGGCAAGAACGCCGTCGTGCCGGTGACGATCGACGGCCCGCTGCCGCAGACGGTGCCCTACTTCAAGAAAGTGGCGAAGGAAATCGAGCACTGGGGCATCTCCGCCACCGGCGCGCGTGCCGTGTTCGAGGCGCACGGCGACATCTTCACCGTGCCCGCCGACAAGGGCGACGTGCGCGACATCACGCGCACCGAGAACGCGGCCGAACGTGATCCGGCGTGGTCGCCGGACGGAAAATCGGTCGCGTATTTTTCCGATGCGTCCGGCGAATACGCCCTGTACATCCGCGACCAGGATGGCTTGAAACCGCCGCGCCGCATCGACCTCGGTCAGCCGCCGTCGTTTTTTTACTCGCCGCGTTGGTCGCCGGACGGCAAGCGCATCGCCTACAGCGACAAGCGCCTGAATCTGTGGGTCGTGGACCTGGCCGACGCCAAACCGGTCAAGATCGACACCGACCTGTTCGATACGCCGCTGCACGAATTCGACCAGGCCTGGTCGCCGGACAGCCGCTGGATCGCGTACACGAAACAGTTGCCGAACCATCTGCACGCGGTGTTCGTGTACTCGCTGGATTCGCACAAGACGACGCAAGTAACCGACGGCATGAGCGATTGCCTGTATCCGCAATTCGACGCCAACGGCAAATATCTGTACTTCACCGCCAGCACCGACAGCGGCCTCTCGCCCGGCTGGCTGGACATGACCAGCGAAGCGCATCCGGTCACACGCGGCGTGTACGTCGCCGTGCTGCGCAAGAACCTGCCCTCGCCGCTCGCGCCGGAAAGCGACGAGGACAAGGGCGTCGCGTCGCATGCCGCGGACAAATCCGACGACGACGGCAAGAAGAAGGAAGGCGGGAAGAAAAAGGACGCGGACAAATCCAAATCCGACGCCGATTCAGTCGCCATCGACTTCGACGGCCTGCTCCAGCGCACCCTCGCCTTGCCGATTCCGCCGGCCAATTTCGCCGGAATGAGCGCGGGCAAGAGTGGTGAGCTGTATCTGCTCGAAGCGCCACAGGTGGCGGGCGAGGAAGACGCCGCCACGCTCAAGCGTTTCGACCTGAAAAAACGCAAGATCGATACGCTCGCCAGCGAAGTCACCGCGTTCGCGTTGTCCGCCGACGGCAGCAAGATGCTGATCCGCACCGGCAAGGAGGACTGGGCGATCGCCGCCGCCGACAAACCCGCCAAGCCCGGCGAAGGCAAGATCGCCACGGGCAACATGGAAGTCCACGTGCTGCCGCGCGAGGAATGGGCGCAGATGTACAACGAGGTTTGGCGCATCGAGCGCGACTTCTTCTACGACCCGCATTTCCACGGCCTCGACATCGCCGCCGCGGAAAAACACTTCCGCCCGTATCTGGCCGGCGTCGGCAGCCGCGGCGACCTCAACTTCCTGTTTCGCAAAATGCTCGCCTACATCTCGGTCGGGCACATGTTCGTGCGCGGCGGCAGCCAGCCGGATCTGCCGAAGATCGCGGTCGGCCTGCTCGGCGCCGATTACGACGTCGCCAGCGGACGTTACCGTTTTGCAAAAGTATACAATGGCGAAAACTGGAATCCGCAGTTGCAGGCGCCGTTGACCCAGCCCGGCGTGAACGTGCGCGCCGGCGAATACTTGTTCGCCGTCAACGGTCGCGAACTGCGCGCGGACGACAACATCTACGGCCATTTCCAGCAAACCGTCGGCAAACAGACCGTGCTGCGCGTCGGCCCCAATGCGGATGGCAGCGGCGCGCGTGAAGTCACCGTCGTTCCCATCGCCAACGAGAAGGGTCTGCGTCACCTCGCCTGGGTCGAGCACAACCGCCGCGAAGTCGATCGCCTGTCGGGCGGCAAGCTCGCCTATGTCTACCTGCCCGATACGGCCGAAGGCGGCTTCACCAATTTCAACCGCTATTTCTTCGCCCAGACCGACAAGCAGGGCGCGCTGATCGACGAGCGCTACAACCACGGCGGCCAGCTCGCCGACTACATCGTCGATTATCTGTCGCGCCCGGCGATGACGCGGGTGATGACGCGCGAAGGCCAGACCTATACAGAACCGACGCAGGCGATCTTCGGGCCCAAGGCGATGCTGATCAACCAGTTCTCTGGCTCCGGCGGCGATGCGTTGCCGTGGTATTTCAAGCGCAAGAACATCGGCCCGCTGATCGGCGAGCGCACCTGGGGCGGCCTGGTCGGTATCGGCAATTATCCGGTGCTGCTCGACGGCGGCCGCGTCACCGCGCCGCGCTGGGCGCTGTTCGGCCTGCACGGACAGTGGGAAGTGGAAAACCACGGCATCGCGCCGGACATCGAGGTCTGGCAGGATCCGACACTGACGCGTCAGGGCCGCGATCCACAGCTCGAACGCGGCGTCGCGGAACTGATGCAGGCGTTGAAGGAACATCCGGCACCGGTGTATTCGGATCCGGCGTATCCGGATTTCAAGCCGGTGTTGCCGCCGAATTCAACGCACTGAGGATCGCGATCGGCGACAATGCCCTGAACTGTCGCACGGAGAATCGTCATGGAACTTCAGGGCAAACGCATCGCCGTGACCGGCGCGTTCGGCGCGCTCGGCGCGGCCATGGTGCAGGCGGCGACGGCCGCTGGTGCGCGCGCCGCCGCAATCGATCGCGCGCCGGTACCGAATGGATTTGCCGCCGCCGCGGCTATCGGCAATGTCGATCTCGCCGACGCGGCCGCGGCGAAGACCGCAATCGACGCCGCGGCGAAGGCGCTCGGCGGACTCGACGGACTCGTCAACATCGCCGGCACGTTCCGCTGGGAAACCATCGCCGACGGCAGCGCCGACACCTGGGATTTGCTGTATCGCGTGAATCTGCGCACCGCGGTTGCGGCGAGCAAGGCCGCGATTCCGTACCTGATTTCTTCGGGTGCCGGACGCATCGTCAACATCAGCGCCGCAGGTTCGGTGAAGGCCGGCGCCGGCATGGGTGCGTATGCCGCGTCCAAATCCGGCGTGGCGCGACTGACCGAAGCGCTGGCCGAGGAACTCAAGGATCGCGGCGTCACCGTGAATGCGATTCTTCCGAGCACCATCGATACCGCGGCGAACCGCGCCGACATGCCCGAGGCCGATTTCTCGCGCTGGGTGACGCCGGCGCAACTGTCCGACGTGATCGTGTTCCTGCTCTCGGATCGCGCCAGTGCGGTGACCGGCGCGTTGTTGCCGGTGCTGGGACGCGTCTAGATTCTCAGGTTTCGTCGCATCTGCGCGAGGATGAAATCCTCGGCCCAACTGCGCAGGGAAAAATCGGAGATGAAGCCGCAGTGGCCGCCATGCGGCACGATTGTGAGCTGCGTGGACGGCGCGAGTTTCAGTGCGCGGAAATCCGCGATCGGAATCACCGGATCGTCTTCGGCGGTGAGAATGTTGGCCGGAACGGTGAGCGCGGCGAGCGTGTCGCCGGCTATGGAATAGCCGTCCAGATAATTCTCCAGTGTGCCGAAATCCGTATGCTTCTCGACCAGCCGGCGCGTGAGGTCGCTCATGCCGCCGCGCAACTCGTCGCGCGCGAACAATTCGCGCTCGGGAAACAGAGTCTGCTTGCGGCGCAGCGAGCCGCGCCATTTGCGCATGAAGTAGAACTCGTAGAACCACGGCGCGGATTCGATGGCGCGCAATCCCGCGCGCGGACTGATCACCGGGCACACGGCGAAGGTCCACGCCAGCGGAATGCCCGCCGCCGGCGCGCGCAACGCCACGCGCAAGGCGAAATTTCCGCCCAGTGAAAATCCGCCGACGATCAGCGGCCGCGCCGGGAACAGCCGCGCGATTTCCGCGACCGCGCCGACGACCTCATCGATGCGACAGGAATTGAACAGTCCGCGATTCAGATGATGCGTGCCGCCGTGGTCGCGAAAATTGAGGCGGAACACGTCGCAACCTTCATCGAGCAGACGCGCACCAGTGTGCAGAATGTAATTCGACTGCGCGCTGCCTTCCCAGCCGTGCAGCAGCACAACCAATGCGCGCGGCGCCGGAAACTTGCTTTGTGCGGAAAAAAAACCTTGCAGGCGCACGCCAGCGCCGCAATCCAGAATGTGCTCGACGGCGACACGTTCCAGCGCATCGTCGCGCCGGCGAAACGCGGCGCGGCGCAGGAAACTCGACGACAGCACCGATTGCACGTGCGCGTTGCGCAGCAGGCGCGGTGGATCGAAGCTGTCCGATTCAATCGGTTCGAGTTCGCTCATGCTTCGCAATCGTGGCCCAGCGCCTGCGCGATCGCCGCGCGCGCAGCCTCAGCGGTCTGGCGCCGACCTTCGTCGCTCAGCGGAATCGGATCGAGAAAATGTACCTGTGCTTCCACGCCGGCATCGCCGATCAGGCGCACGGCGTTCGCGAAGAAACTTTCGCCCGCGGCGAACGGCACGCGCAAATCCATTTTTCCATTTTTGCCGTAACTGATCGCCACCGGCTGAATCGTCACTCCGGCGTCGGCCGCGACCTGGAAGATGCGCGCATGAAACGTGCGCAGGCGGTCGCCCGGCCCGGTGCCGCCTTCCGGGAACACGCCCACGGCGATGCCGTCGCGCAGACGATCGACAGCCTGCTCCATCACCGCGTTCAGCGAATGGCCGCTGCCGCGGCGATGGAAAATCGTGCCGGCGCGCGTCGCCAGCCAGCCGATCAACGGCCAGCGCGCGATCTCGGCCTTTGCGACGAAACTCATCACGCGCTGGCTGTGCATCAGTTCGATGTCCAGCCACGAAACGTGATTGGCCACGAACAGCACCGGGCCGGGCAGCGGCTCGCCCACGCGCACGATGCGGAATCCGCAACGGCGCACGATTCCACCCGACCACCAGCGTTGCAGCCAATGATCCAGGCGTTCGCCGCGCACGCGCGCGTGGCGGCCGATCGGACTGAACGCGACCAGGGCCAGCGGTACGGCGACGACGACATGGACGAAAACCCACGGCGTGCGCCACGCATAGCGCAACGGCCGTCGCCAGTCGCGGCGCGCCGGGGACAGGGATTCGACCGTGGCGTGCATCAGCGGGATGGTAGCGGCTGGCGCTTTTCGCCGCAACGCAGCATTACGAGTTTTTGCGCTAAACGGCGCCGCGCGGCACCACCGCCAGGGTCAGCCGCGAAATGCAGACCAGGCGCTGGCTTTCGTCCTCGATGCGGATTTCCCACACCTGTGTGCTGCGACCCAGGTGCAGCGGACGCGCGGTGCCGGTGACGGTGCCGGATTTCACGCCGCGCATGTGATTGGCGTTGATCTCCAGTCCGACCACGACGGACTGCGCCGGGTCGAGCACCAGCATGCCGCCGGTGCTGCCCAGCGTTTCGGCGAGCGCGGCGGAAGCGCCGCCGTGGAGCAGTCCGAACGGCTGATGTGTGCGCGCGTCCACGGGCATGGTCGCGCGCAGGTAGTCGTCGCCGACTTCGGTGAAGACGATGCCGATCGCCGTCATCATGGTGTTGGGATTGAGCGCGTTGAGTTGTTCGAGGGTGACGGGCTGTTTCCAGATCGGCATGGCGGTTCTCCAGCGTGTCTCGCATGAGAATAGCAAGATCGGCGACAATCGCTGCGTGGAATTCACCGTCACCCTGCAAGGCAGCGGCAAGCAGTTTGCCGTCGCCGAGGACGAAAGCGTGCTCGGCGCCGCGCGGCGCGCGGGCCTGGCGCTGCCCTATTCCTGTCTGTCCGGTGTGTGCGGAAGCTGCAAGGCGACGCTGGTTTCCGGCCAGTGCCATTATCCGCACAATCCGCCGCGCGCGCTGAATGCGGCTGAAGTCGCGCACCGACAAGTGCTGTTGTGCCAGGCCGTGCCGCGTTCGGATCTGGTCGTTGCCGCGCGCGAAGTCGCATCCGTGGCGGCGATGCCCAAGCGCGTGCTCGCGTTGAGGTTGATCGACAAGAATTTGCTCGCGCCGGATGTGATGCGTCTGCGCCTGGCGCCACCGTCGGGCGAATCGCTCAATCGACTGCCGGGACAATATCTCGACGTATTGCTGCCAGACGGCAAACGCCGTGCGTTTTCCATCGCCAACGCGCCGCACACCGGCGCAGAGATCGAACTGCACGTGCGCCACGTCGCCGGCGGCGATTTCACCCGGCACGTGTTCACCGATCTGCAAGCCGGCGCGATGTTGCGCGTGGAAGGTCCGCTCGGCACCTTCGTTCCGCGCGAGGATTCCGAGCGCCCGCTGCTGTTCGTCGCCGGCGGAACGGGGTTCGCGCCGGTCAAGGCGCTGATCGAACACTTTCTGCACTTGGGCACGCGCCGCGCGATGACGCTGTATTGGGGCGCACGCAATGAGGCGGAACTGTATCTGCGCAATCTGCCGGAGATCTGGACGACGGTCGCGCCGAATCTGCGCTTCGTGCCCGTGATTTCGGACGATGGACACGACGCCGATACGCGCCGTGGTTTCATCCACGAAGCGGTGCTCGAAGATCATCCGGATTTGTCCGCGTTCGACGTCTACATGAGCGGCCCGCCCGCACTGATCGACGCCGGACGCCGCGCCTTCGTCGAAGCCGGCTTGCCGGAGGATCGCCTGTTCTACGATTCCTTCGATTACGCGCCGGACGTGCTCGCCGCGGTCCTGCGCGGTCGCGCGGGGATTGCCGAATCTTGACGCAAACACAAACTTAAGCACACTCGGGTATGCTGCGTGCGCATCCTGGCGGGAGGTGCCCATGATCGCTCGCATCTGGCGCGGTATCACGCAGAAGGACAAGGCCGACGATTACTTGGCCTACCTGCAGGAAACCGGCATCAAGGATTACGCCAAGACGCCCGGCAACCGCGGCGTCAACGTGCTGCGCCGCGAACAGGGCGAGCACTGCGAATTCATGCTGATCTCGCTGTGGGATTCGATGGACGCTGTGCGCGCCTTCGCCGGCGAGAATCCAGACAAGTCCGTTTACTATCCCGAAGACGACCGCTACCTGCTCGATATGGAGCCGCTGGTGCGGCACTACGAAGTGGCCGAGCAGAGCGCAGCGCAGGCACCGACAACCGACGATGACAAGGCCGCGAAGAAGAAACGCAAGTAACGGCTATTTCTTCTTCGGAATATACAAATCCGTGATCGTGCCTTCGTAGACTTCCGCGGCCATGCCGACGGATTCGGACAGGGTCGGATGCGGGTGCACGGTCAGGCCGATGTCGCCGGCTTCGCAGCCCATCTCGATCGCGAGCGCGAGTTCCGAGATCAATTCGCCCGCGTTTGGGCAGGTGACGCCGGCGCCGATGATGCGGTGCGTGGCTTCGTCGAAAATCAGTTTGGTGAAGCCTTCGGTGCGGCCGATGCCAATGGCGCGTCCCGACGCGGCATGCGGGAATTTGCCGACACCGTATTTCAATCCCTGCTGCTTCGCCTCGGTTTCGGTCACGCCGACCCAGGCGATTTCCGGATCGGTGTAGGCGACGGACGGAATCACGCGCGCGACGAATTCACTTTTTTGTCCGGCGCACACTTCCGCGGCGACCTTGCCTTCGTGCGTGGCCTTGTGCGCGAGCATGGGCTGGCCGACCAGATCGCCGATGGCGAAGATGTGCGGCACGTTGGTACGCATCTGTTTGTCGACCGGAATAAAGCCGCGCTCGGTGACTTGCACGCCGGCCTTGTCCGCGCCGATCTTGCCGCCGTTCGGTGTGCGGCCGATGGCGACGAGCACACGATCGTAGGTTTGCGAATCGGGAGCCTTCTCGCCCTCGAATGTCGCCTTCAATCCGGCTTTCGTCGCTTCGATCTTCGCCACTTTCACTTTCAGATGGATGCCGGCGTAGCGTTTGGACAGGCGCTGCGCGAGCGGACGCACGAGATCCGTATCCGCACCAGGCATTAGCTGATCGAGCAGCTCGACCACGGTTACTTCGCTGCCGAGCGCATCGTAAACGCAGGCCATTTCCAGACCGATGATGCCGCCGCCGACCACGAGCAGTTTTTTCGGCACGTCGCCGAGCAGCAACGCGTCGGTCGAATCCATCATGCGCGGATCGTCCCACGGGAATCCCGGCAGCTTCACTGCCTGCGAGCCGGCGGCGATGATGGCTTTCTCGAAGCGCACCAGTTTCGTGCCGTCTTTCGTCTCGACTTCGATTTCGTTTGGCGAAACGAACCGCCCAACTCCCTGCACCACCGTCACCTTGCGCTGCTTGCTCATGCCGGCGAGTCCGCCGGTGAGTTGCGCGACCACTTTTTCCCTGAAGCCGCGCAGCTTGGCGATATCGATTTTCGGCGCGCCGAAAGCTATGCCGATGTCGGCCGCGTGCGCAGCCTCGTCGATCACCTTGGCCGCGTGCAGCAACGCCTTCGACGGAATGCAACCGACATTCAGACACACGCCGCCGAGCGTGGAGTAGCGCTCGATCAGCACCGTGTTCAGACCCAAGTCCGCCGCGCGGAACGCCGCGGTGTAGCCACCGGGGCCGGAGCCGAGCACGCAGACCTGGCATTCAATGTCGGCCTTGCGGCCGGATGCAGTGGCCGCGCGAGGCGCCGAAACCGTACTCCCTCCCCCGCTTGCGGGGGAGGGTTGGGGTGGGGGGTTTAGCGAAGGCGCTACGACCTTCCCCCCACCCGCCGCGCCTTGCGCAGCGGCCTCCCCCGCAAGCGGGGGAGGCAATTTTGCGGTGGTTTGAACGGTAGCAGTACCTTCGGTTTCAATCACCGCAACGACCGTGCCTTCCGACACCTCGTCGCCAAGTTTCACCTTCACTTCCTTGACCACGCCGGCGATGCTCGATGGAACTTCCATCGTCGCCTTGTCGGATTCGAGCGTGACCAAACCCTGATCCTTGGCGATGGTGTCGCCCGGTTTGACCAACACCTCGATCACCGGAATGTTCGTGTAGTTGCCGATATCCGGAACCTTGACTTCCGTCGTCGCCACGGCCTGCTCCTGTTATTTGTTGCGGTGTAGCGCTGCGCGAAAGCGCTCGCGCCAGTCGTTGCGCCGCTCTTCGAGCACGGCCTCGCGTTCGGCGTGCAGCGGCTCAGCCGTCGTATCCGGCGAAACCGGTTGCGCGATTTCGCTCGCACCCTCGTCCATTGCGGCTGGCTGCGCAGCGGATGTCGACTTTTCCGCGACCGGTTCCGCAACCGGTGCGGAAGCGGCCGGCGTTGCGGAGGGCGGCGCGACCGGCGTGCGGATGGCTGCGCGCAGCGCGCCGAGCATGTGCGCCTCGCTTTGCGCTTCGCCGCGCAGACGCTCGGCCTCGGTGTGACGTGCCTCGACGAGCACGCGCGAACGCGCGTTCGCGTAGTCGATGGACTGGCGGATGTCGGGCAGGTGGTAGTCGTCGACGTCGATCAGCAGGCAGTCGAAGACGATGTAGCCGTCCTCGATCCACAGGCCGTGGCGCTTGAGTTCCACGCGCGAATTGCGTTCTTCGTAGAACAGTCGCGACCACTCCGGATTCGGATCGCGGTTGAGTTTCAGATGCAGCGTGCGCATGGACGAATGCACGCGCGACCAGGTTGTGCGGTTCACGTCCAGATCGACGATGACGATGTCGTTGAATTCGTCCATTGCCATTCTCAGAGCAGGCTGCGGCGCATGTCCGCAAGCAGTTGCGCCAGGAACGCCGCAAAGCGCGCCGCGGCGGCGCCGTCGATGACACGGTGATCGTATGACAACGACAGCGGCAGGATCAGGCGCGGCGTGAAGGCCTTGCCGTCCCAGACCGGCTTGATCGCCGACTTGGACACGCCCAGGATCGCCACTTCTGGCGCATTAACGATCGGCGTGAACGCGGTGCCGCCGATGCCGCCGAGCGAGGAAATCGAGAAACAT
>Ga0207654_10000571_pt1 | contig 20871 bp, 16 predicted proteins | sample KBSC64metaG_FD_184355 | JGI IMG/M metagenome (GOLD analysis project Ga0207654, IMG submission 184355) | Corn rhizosphere microbial communities from Kellogg Biological Station, Michigan, USA - KBS C6-4 metaG (SPAdes) (version 2) | ecosystem: Host-associated > Plants > Roots > Rhizosphere > Soil...
GAGTTGAAGGATCGCCCCGAAGCCGCGCTCAAGGATCCGCTCACGATCCTGGATTGGGTGAATCTCTACGCGCTCGCGGTCAACGAGGAAAACGCGGCGGGCGGCCGCGTCGTCACCGCGCCGACGAATGGCGCCGCAGGAATCATTCCGGCGGTGCTGCACTACTACCATCGCTTCGTGCCCGGCGCGAACGAACAAGGCGTGCTGGATTTTCTGCTCACCGCCGCCGCGATCGGACTTCTGTACAAGGAAAACGCCAGCATCAGCGGCGCCGAAGTCGGATGTCAGGGCGAAGTTGGCGTCGCCTGCTCGATGGCGGCAGGCGGACTCACCGCCGCGCTCGGCGGCTCGGTCATGCAGGTGGAAAATGCCGCAGAAATCGGCATGGAACACAACCTCGGCCTGACCTGCGACCCCATCGGCGGCCTCGTGCAGATCCCTTGCATCGAACGCAACGCGATGGGTTCGGTCAAGGCGATCAATGCCCAGCGCATGGCCCTGCGCGGCGACGGCAAACATCGCGTGTCGCTCGACAAGGTCATCAAGACCATGCGCGACACCGGCCGCGACATGCAGGACAAATACAAGGAAACCTCACGTGGCGGGTTGGCGGTGAATGTGATCGAGTGTTGATCAGTCTTCGCGCCGCTTGCGCACGGTGGCCGAAGACGACAGCGATGCAATCAATTCCCGAACGACCTTCTGGTCCTTGATCGGCAATGCAAGAAACGTCTCGAATGTAAGACGGTCCGGACCGGTCACGTGATCCGGCCAGAGTGCGCGCGGCTCTCGCACTCCTGATGGACGGGCCTCACGCATCAAGCTGTACGCATCCATCCCGAGCATCTTCGAAAGGCCGTGCATCGCCTCGATCCGAGGCAGATGCTTGCCGTTGAGCCAGTGCGAGATCGTCTGCTGGGCCACGGACACTTCGCCATCGCGTGCCAGGAGCTTCATCAACGCGACTGGCCGCGAGTCGAAATTCTGCCGTTTCAACTCCTCGCGCAGACGCCGCGCGAAGATCGCTCGTTCGTTTCTCATGGCGCACGACCTTACGGCTCGCGCATAGGTCGATTTGAAAGATTTACATTCACTTTTTCACTCGTTTTACTTACATTAGGCGGTCCGTCCCTTCTCGCCACGGATCGTCATGGCCAAATCGCTGTTGGAGCAACTGCCGAAGATCGTCGCCGACGGAAAGGCGCAGGCCGAGAAGATCCTTGAGGGACTGGAAAGCCGGCACCGCGTGCGCCTGCAGACGCGCGAATGGGTGCTGCCGTCGAAGGATGCGAGCGAAACCGACTGGATAGCCGCGAACGAGCGCGCCGCACGCCTGCGCGCGGACGAAGGCGGCGAATCGAGAACGCAGTGAAAGCAGACTCGCTAAAGGAGTATGCGCAAGCCATCGAGCGGGAACTGCGGAGCGAACGCGCCGGAGAACACAGCTACCGCCCGGCGCTGAAGACTTTGCTTGAGTCGCTGGCCTCTCCCGAAATACAGGCCATCAATGAGCCAACTCGGGTAGCTTGTGGAGCGCCAGATTTCATTGTCCAGCGTGGCACCGTTCCACTTGGTTATGTGGAGGCGAAAGACATTGGCGAAGATCTCGGCAGAATCGAGCAAAGCGAACAATTGGAACGCTATCGCGATTCTCTCGCCAATCTCATTCTCACAGACTACATCGGATTCCGCTGGTATTTGGACGGCGAATTGCGCCTCACCGCGACGCTGCCTCTACCCGGCAAGGATGGCCGAATCCGATGGAACGCCAATTCCGCTTCCGAAGTCGTGCAGTTGTTGTCTCAGTTCCTTGCGGCAGACATTCCACTCAAATCGACGCCGCAGGACCTGGCCACGCGCATGGCTGGCCTTGCGCGTCTGCTGCGCAATCTGATCGAACAGACGTTCAAGGCCGAAGGCGAAAGCGGTGACCTGCACGCGCAACTCGAAGCTTTCCGCAAGGTGCTGATCGAATCGCTCAGCGTCGAACAGTTTGCCGACATGTACGCACAGACATTGTGCTACGGATTGTTCGCGGCGCGCTGCAACGCACCCGCTGCCGGTTTCACGCGCCAGATTGCTGCGAACACGCTGCCGAAAACCAATCCGTTCCTGCGCAAGCTGTTCAACAGCATCGCGGGACCCGATCTTGACGAGCGCATCGCTTGGGCGGTGGACCAACTTGCTGAACTGCTCGCGCGCGCGGACATGCACGCGATCCTTGCGGATTTCGGCAAGCGCACACGCCGCGAAGACCCGGTCGTGCATTTCTATGAAACCTTCCTCGCCGCTTACGACCCGAAGATGCGCGAAGCGCGCGGCGTCTACTACACGCCTGAGCCGGTGGTTGGTTACATCGTGCGCAGCGTTGACACGTTGCTGCGCAAAGACTTCGGCTTGCGCGACGGCTTGGCTAATGCGAGCAAGGTCCGCTGGAAATCGATCAAGGTCAATACGACTCACGGCAAAACCAAGTCGTCGACGCGCATCACCGAGACCGAGCCATGGGTGCACCGGTTGCAGATTCTCGATCCGGCAACCGGCACAGGCACTTTTCTTTACACGATCACGCGCCTGATTCGCGAACAGTTCAACGACAACGCCGGCGCGTGGCCCAGTTATGTTTCCGAGCATCTGCTGCCACGCCTGTTCGGGTTCGAGTTACTGATGGCACCCTACGCCGTCGCGCACATGAAGCTCGGCCTCGTGCTCGAACAGACCGGCTACGACTTCGCTTCCGATCAGCGCCTCGGCGTATTCCTGACCAACACGCTCGAAGAAGCGCACCAAATGACGCGCCTGCCGGGTTTCAGTTCGTGGCTTTCGGAAGAAGCAAACGCCGCTTCCGAGGTGAAGAAGGATGCCCCGGTGATGGTCGTGCTCGGCAATCCGCCATATTCCGGTCATTCGAGCAACAAGGGTCGCTGGATCGAAGACCTGATGATGGACTACAAGCAAAGCGCGGAACTGAAAAAACCCGCGCAAGCGAAATGGCTATCCGACGACTACGTGAAGTTCATTCGCTTCGCGCAATGGCGCATCGTGCAAACTGGGCACGGCATCCTCGGCTTCGTCACCAATCACGGCTACCTCGACAATCCCACCTTCATGGACATGCGCCGCAGCCTGCTGCGCACCTTCGACGAAATCTATCTGCTCGACCTGCACGGCAACAGCAAGAAAAAGGAAAAGGCGCCGGACGGCGGCAAGGACGAAAACGTCTTCGACATTCAGCAAGGCGTCGCCATTGGCATTTTTGTGCGCAAGCTGGACGGCGAACGCGATCCGGAACATCGGGCACGCGTCTTCCACGCCGACCTGTACGGCACACGTGAACTGAAATACGCCACGCTGGACGCGACGGAAGTTGGCAATACCCCTTGGCAGGAAGTAAACCCCGCCGAACCGGCCAATTTGTTCGTGCCGCAAGATGCCGGCTTGCTGGCGGAATACGAACGCGGTTGGTCGCTGCGCGACGTTTTCGCGCTGAGCGGCGACCCGGCGCCCGGCATCGTGACCACGCACGACGAGTTCGCGATTTCATGGACGCCTGAGGAAGCCGCGCAGAAAGTCGAGCGACTGCTTGCCACAAGCTCGGAAGCCGAAGCACGCGAACTGTTTACGTTGTGTTCGCAGGATCAGTGGCGGTACGCGCGCGCCAAGCGCGAGCTGGCGGACGGCTTATGGCGCGATAAGATCGTGCCGATCCTGTATCGGCCGTTCGATGTGCGGTGGACAGTTTATGACCGCAACGTCGCAGTACATCGGCGTGAACGAGCCTCGGACAATATGCTTCAACCGAAAAATCTCGCGCTCTGTACCGCGAGAGCGACGGAAATTTCCAGGGGCTGGGAACACCTGTGGATCGCCGACGGGCTAATCCAGCACCACACCGTATCTATCAAAGAAGTTAACTACCTCTTTCCGCTTTGGCTGTATCCACGTCAACCTACAGATCTGCTCGACGCCGCGCCGCGCGGGAAAAGCGCCAACCTCGCACCAGACTTCGTTGCAGCTCTGACGGACACTATCGGCCACGAGCCGATGCCTGAGGACACACTCGCGTACATCTACGCGGTCCTGTACGGGCCCTCGTATCGCACGCGCTACGCCGATTTCCTCAAGCGCGATTTCCCGCGCGTGCCGCTGACCGGCAATCGCACATTGTTTGATGCACTGGTCGAGGTCGGTCGCGAACTCATCGCACTGCACACGATGCAAACCACGCTGCCGCGCATCACCCGTTACGACGTGGCCGGCAGCAATGAAGTCGTGAAAGTGCGTTGGGCGCCCGCCGCGGACGACGCCACTGGCCGTGTCTATATCAATGCCGAGCAATATTTCGACGGAGTCCCGCAAGGCGTCTGGGAGACGCATATCGGCGGCTATCGCGTCGCCGAAAAGTGGCTGAAGGACCGCAAAGGCCGCCAGCTTTCGTACGACGATTTGACCCACTATCAGTGCGTGATCGCGGCGCTTTCGCGTACGTTGCAGCTACAGGCGGAGATCGATTCGGCAATCCACAATTCCGGCGGTTGGCCGCTGGCAAATTGTTCAGGCGGCAAGAACTGAATCCGCACAGCTCCGGCGCGCACCGGTATAATCGCGCGCCTTTCCTTAACCGTTCGCGCTGAGCGTAGCTCGCGTAGCGAGCGGAGTCGAAGCGCAGCGACAATGTCCTTCGATTTCGGCGCTTCGCGCCTACGCTCAGGACGAACGGACCAACATCCATGACCCACCTCGACGAAACCCGCCGCCGGCGCACGTTCGCCATCATCTCGCATCCCGACGCGGGCAAGACCACGTTGACGGAAAAGTTGCTGCTGTTCGGCGGCGCGATCCAGATGGCGGGCTCGGTCAAGGGCCGCAAGGCCGCGCGCCATGCGACATCCGACTGGATGGCGCTGGAAAAAGAACGCGGCATCTCGGTCACTTCGTCAGTGATGCAGTTTCCCTACGAGGGCCGCGTCGTCAACCTGCTCGACACGCCGGGCCACGCCGATTTCGGCGAGGACACCTACCGCGTGCTCACCGCGGTGGATTCGGCGTTGATGGTGATCGACTGCGCGAAGGGCGTGGAGGAACGCACGATCAAGCTGATGGACGTGTGCCGGCTGCGCGACACGCCGATCATGACGTTCATCAACAAGCTCGACCGCGAGGGCCGCTCGCCGATTGACCTGCTCGACGAAGTGGAATCGGTGCTGAAGATCCAGTGCGCGCCGATCACCTGGCCAATCGGCATGGGTTCGCGCCTCAAGGGCGTGTATCACTTGGTCAGCGGCGAAGTGCACGTGTTCGAGCAGGGGCGCAATTTCACGCGTCAGGATTCGACGATTTTTTCCTCGCTCGACGATCCGGCACTCGCGGGAAAAATCGGCGCGGACATGCTGCGCGAATTGCGCGAGGAACTGGAACTGGTGCAAGGCGCGTCGCATCCGTTCGATGCGGATGCGTATCTCGCAGGCCGGCAGACGCCGGTGTTCTTCGGCTCGGCGGTCAACAATTTTGGCGTGCAGTTGCTGCTGGATTTTTTCGTCGCGCACGCGCCGGCGCCCAAGCCGCGCACGACGACCACACGCGAAGTGAATCCGGACGAAGCAAAACTCACGGGCTTCGTGTTCAAGATCCAGGCGAACATGGACCCGATGCACCGCGACCGTGTCGCGTTCATGCGCATCTGTTCGGGCGAATTCGACGGCGGCATGAAGGCGTTTCACGTGCGCACGGCCAAGGAAATCAAACTCGCCAACGCGCTGACGTTCATGGCCAGCGAGCGCGACATCGTCGAGAAAGCCTATCCCGGCGACGTGATCGGTATCCACAACCACGGCACCATTTCCATCGGCGACACGTTCACGGAAGGCGAGTCGTTGGCGTTCACCGGCATCCCGAATTTCGCGCCGGAACTGTTCCGCCGCGCGCGCCTGCGCGATCCGCTGAAAATGAAGCAACTGCAAAAGGGATTGGCGCAGTTGTCAGAGGAAGGTGCGACGCAATTCTTCCGTCCGCTGATGTCGAATGATTTGATTCTCGGCGCAGTCGGCGTGTTGCAGTTCGATGTGGTCGCCTACCGGCTCAAGGACGAATACAGCGTGGACTGCGCGTTCGAAACCGCGACGGTGACGACGGCGCGCTGGATACGTTGTGCGGACGAGAAAAAACTCGCCGAGTTCCGCGACAAGGCGGCGATGAATCTCGCGCTGGATGCCGCGGGCGAGCTCGTCTACCTCGCACCCTCGCGCGTGAACCTGCAACTCACGCAGGAACGCTGGCCGGGCGTGACGTTCGCGGCCACGCGCGAGCACGCGAGCTCGGTCGAGCTCTGAAAATGAAAAACCCGGCGCAAGGCCGGGTTTTTATCGAGGCGTCTTGCGAAATCACCCGTCGTTCGACTTCGCCGAATTGAAGATTTCATCGGGCAGGAAATTGCCACGGAAGATCTGGTCGCCGTGCGCGGGCTTGCTCGCCGCCACGTTGCGTTCGTCGAATCCGGCAAAGATACGATCCGGCGCAGCAGCAGCGCTGGCAGAAGTGGACGCGGGCGCGTGACTGCGATGCGTGGCAACCAAGGCAACAGCCACGATGAGACTCGCCGCCATCGCCGAGGCGACGGCGACACGCCAGCGGGATGGAGCGGATGCGGCACGGCGCGACACTGCACGGCGATGCGCGACGACTACATTCGTTTCGCCGAGCGCAGCGGCCAAGTCCGAACTCAACTGTGCCGAAACCGGATCGAGCTCGCGGCTGAAACGCAGCAAATCCGCGTGCAGCGGTGAGGCCGCGTCTTCCGCATGCGGCACTTGCGTGAGCGCGAGCAAATCTTCGACGTCCGGAACCGGCATCGCGTCGCGCTTGGCGGCGAAACGATTGAACAGGTTTTTCAGATTTGCGTCATTCATCGAATTCTCCAAAACCTTGTGTCGCGAGGCGCGCGCGCAAGGCCGTCATGCCGCGGTCGAGCAATTTGCGCGCCGCTTCTTCCGAAACACCCACCGCGCTGCCGATTTCTCTGAGGCTGAAGCCTTGCAGATGCAGGGCTACCGCCTCACGCCGACGCAGCGGCAAGGCCGCCATGCAGGCCGCGACGCGGGAAAAATCCTGCGCCCCGCCGGCCAAGCGTTCCGGACTCGCACCCGGCGCCACAAGGGCTTCGGAAGCAGCCGATTCCTCGTCCGGCAGCGCCTCGGCGGGCCGTGCGTTGGCCGCGCGGACCGCGTCGATCACCGCCGACAGCACGGTTCTATGGATATAAGACGCATGAAAGGCCGCATTCCGGTCACGTTCCAGCGCCCGCCACAGGCGGATGCGGACTTCCTGCTCGATATCGGCCGCATCGATACCGTACTGGGCGATGCCGTGGCCCTCGATCAGGCTGCGCACGCGGGCGCCGTAATCGGCCAGAAGCTGGTGCAGGCGCGCGCGCAGGGCGGGGTCGAAACTCATGGCCCATTTTGCCCGTACGCGGCCTGCGGCGAAAGCGTCAGCCAGAGATATAACGTTGCATGTGTTCCAACTCCTGCGCCTGATCGGCGATCACCGCTTTGACCAGATCGCCGATGGACACCACGCCAACCACTTTGCCCTCATCGACCACCGGCAGATGGCGCACGCGCTTGTCGGTGACGAGCTTCATGCAGTGATTGACGCTGTCTCCCGGTGCCACGGTGAGCACGCTCGCAGACATGATCTCGCGTACCGGCGTGTCGGCGGACGAGCGCCCTTTCAATATCACCTTGCGCGCATAGTCGCGTTCGGAAACGATGCCGAGCAGTTGCGTGCCGCGCATCACCAGTAAAGCGCCGATGTACTTGTCGGCCATGACGCGGATCGCTTCGAGCACGGGTTTGTCCGGCTCGATGGCGTGGATCGCGCCGCCCTTGTCTTCGAGCAGATGCTTGACGAGTCGCATACGCCCTCCGTCCGACTGTTGCCCCTGGTTAGTCTACTGCCGTTCGGGGGTGCTTGGCGCGCGATGCAATTCTTCGACCAAATACAGCGGCCGCTGTTTGGCTTCCATGTACAGCCGGCCTAGGTATTCGCCGATCATGCCCAACGCCATGAGTTGCACACCGCCGAGGAACAGGATCACCAGCAATAGAGTGGGATAACCGCGCACCACATCGCCATAGAACACAGCCTTGACGAACACGAACACGCCGAACACGAAGGCGGCGCAGGCGGTGAGCAATCCGACGTAGGTCGCCAGCCGCAACGGCACGGTGGAAAACGAGGTGATGCCTTCGATAGCGAAGTTCCATAGCCGCCAGAAATTGAATTTGCTCGATCCGGCGAAGCGCGCGTCGCGCTCGTAGACGATGGATTTCTGGCGGAATCCGACCCAGGCGAACAGGCCTTTCATGAAGCGCTGGCGTTCGCGCAATTTTTTCAGCGCATCCAGCGCGCGCCGGCTCATCAGACGGAAATCGCCGGTGTCGCGCGGCAGCGGCGTGGCGCTGAGTTTTTCCATCACGCGATAGAACGCCGCAGACGTGAGTTTCTTCGCGCCGCTTTCGCCGGCGCGCGTGGAGCGGGTTCCATAGACGACGTCGAAACCTTCGCGCCATGCCGCGACGAATTGCACGATCAATTCCGGCGGATCCTGCAAATCCGCGTCGATGACGACGACGGCGTCCGCATCGGCGGCATCCAGGCCCGCCGTCAGCGCCAGTTCCTTGCCGAAGTTGCGGCTCAGTTTCAGCGTCGCGACGCGCGTGTCGGCGGCGCGCAGGGATTCCATCAACTCCCATGTATCGTCGCGGCTGCCGTCGTCCACGTACAAAATCGTGCAGGACAAATCCAGCGTGTCGAACACGGCCGCGAGACGCGCGTGGAATTCGCGCAGGACCGCGCTTTCGTTGAATGCGGGAACGACGACGGTGAGGGTTTGCATGGCCGGAATGCTAACGGAAAGTGGACGACAGGCGAAACTGCATCGTGTGACAATCCGGCTTTCAACTCGTCGGGCTGTCATGAAACGCATCCTGTTCGTCTGCGTGGAAAACTCCAACCGCAGCCAGATGGCGGAAGGCTTCGCACATGCACGCGGCGGCGCGCGCGTGGACGCGCAGTCAGCCGGATCGCGGCCGTCCGGCCAAATCAATCCGCGTGCCGTTCAATTCATGGCCGAACGCGGCATCGACTTGCACGCGCAGCGTTCCAAGTCGTTGCAGGACATCGGCGATGATCCCTTCGACGCCGTGGTGACCATGGGTTGCGGCGACGCCTGTCCGTGGATTCCGGCGACGCGGCGCGTGGATTGGGCGTTGCCCGATCCGAAGAATCTCGGCGACACGGAATTTCGCGGCGTGCGCGACGAGATCGAACGCCGTGTGATCGCGTTGTTGCGTGAATTGGAGACGCAGGCATGAAGACGTTGCCACAGCGGCTATTCGCCGAATTCCTCGGCAGCGCCGCGCTACTCGCGATCATAATCGGCTCCGGACACATGGGCGAGACGCTCGCCGGCGGCAACACGGCCGTCGCGCTGCTCGCCAATTCGATCGCGACCGGCCTCGGCCTGTGGGTGCTGATCGAACTGCTCGGCCCGATTTCCGGCGCGCATTTCAATCCCGCCGTGAGCGTGGCGTTTGCCTGGCGCGGCGAACTGTCGGGCCGCGATACGGTTTTGTATACATTTGTACAAATTGCCGGCGCGATCTGCGGCGTGATGCTGGCGCATTTGATGTTCGACCTGGCACCAATCCAGTTCGGCATCAAACCACGCACGGGAACCGGCCAATGGCTGAGCGAGGCCGTCGCCACGGTCGGCCTGCTGTTGACGATCCTGCTCGGCCTGCGTGTTCGGCCGCGCGCCGTGGCCGGACTCGTCGGCGCTTACATCGCCTGCGCCTACTGGTTCACCGCCTCGACCTCGTTCGCCAATCCGGCCGTCACCATCGCGCGCAGTCTGACTCGAACCTTTGCCGGAATTCGCCCGCAAGACGTTTTCGGATTCGTGATCGCGCAACTCATCGGCATCGTCGTCGCCATCGCGATATTGCGCGTGCTCCTGCCGTTGCGGACGGAACCGTCGCCTAGCGCGGTAGATAGCTGACCCCGCCCAACTGGCGCACCTGCTGCTGCGTCCAGGCGGCGTGGCGCAGCACATACGGCGACGGGCGATCCGCGTGCAAGCGCTTCGGGTTAGGCAACACCGAAGCCAGCAGCGCCGATTGATTGGCGTCGAGTTGCGCCGGCGCTTCGCGGAAAAACGTGCGCGCGGCGGCATCCGCGCCGTAGATGCCGTCGCCGAATTCGGCGATGTTCGTGTACACCTCAAGGATGCGCTGCTTGGGCCAGGTGATTTCCAGCAGCACGGTGAAGTAGGCCTCAAGCCCCTTGCGCACGAAGCTGCGGCCGCTCCACAGAAACAGGTTTTTCGCGGTTTGCTGGCTGATCGTGCTCGCACCGCGCAAACGCTCGCCGTCGTCGGCTTCGTCCATCGCATCGCGGATGGCCTGCACGTCGAAGCCATGGTGCGAGGGGAATTTCTGATCCTCGCTCGCGATCAGCGCGATCGGCAACTGCGGCGAGATCTCGCGCCACGGCACCCAGTGGTAGCGCAGCGCGAAATTCCTCTCGCCCGCATGCCATGCCGCGATGCGCCGTTCGAGCATGAAGGCGGAAGTCGGCGGCGGCACGAAGCGCAGAATCGCAACGACGAGCCACGTCAGCACGACCCACGCGAGCGCGAGCCGCCACGTCCAGCGCCAGAGCCGGCGCGGCCAACCATGTCGTCGATGGGTTTGTGCGGCTCGCATGGCCGCGCACGATGGCCGAGGCGGCGGCATTGTGCAATAGTCGTCGCGCCATTGAATTCGATGCGACGCGCACCATCTCCTGCGGCCATGTCCGATTTCGCCCACGATTTTCTGCATCGCTTCGAGCTGGAACGCGCCGGCGTGCGCGGCGTGTTCGTGCGCCTGTCCGACAGTTGGGACCAGGTACGCGGCCGCGCCGACTATCCGCCCGCGCTGGCCGACCTGCTCGGCCGCACGCTCGCCGCGAGCGCGCTGTTCACCGGCAACGTGAAGTTCGACGGCGCGCTGTCGATCCAGATCAAGAACGCCGGACCGGTGAATCTGCTGTTCGCCGAATGCGGCAGCGACGGCCGCGTGCGTGGACTGGCGCGCTGGAACGGCGCAGTCGCGGACGAATCCGTCGTGCTCGGCGCGCAACCGGCGCCACTGCTCGCCATCACCATCGACAACCGCACCAGCGGGCAGCGCTACCAGGGCCTGGTGGCCGTGGAAGACGCGCAATTGTCGACGCTGTTCGAGCGCTACTTCGAGCGTTCCGAACAGTTGCCAACGCGCGTCGTGCTCGCCTGCGGCGATGGTCGCTGTGCGGGCCTGATGCTGCAGCGCCTGCCCGGCAGCGTGCATGCGCAGGACGATGCCGATGCCTGGAACCGCGTCGGTCATTTGCTCGCCAGCGCGCGCGAAGACGAACTGCTGAACCTCGCGCCGGATGCGTTGCTGTATCGCCTGTTCCACGAGGAAAACGTGCGCCTGCATGCGGCCACGCCGCTGCGCTTCGGATGCAGTTGTTCGCGCGAGCGCGTCGCGGCGATGTTGCATTCGCTGGGCCGCGCTGAAGCCGAGGCCGCGGTGCGCGAGGACGGCATCGCCGAGGTGACCTGCGAGTTTTGCAACACGCAATACCGCTTCGACCGCGTGGACCTGGAACAGGTGTTCCGCAGCGGGCAGGACGTGCCCGCGGCGCCGACGCAACATTAACCGATGCGATCCAGCCAGACCTGCGCGGGCTGCGGCCGCGCATAAAGGAAGCCCTGGCCTAGCTGGCAGCCCATCTGGGTCAGGATCCGGTGTTGCGCCTCGGTCTCAATGCCTTCGGCGATCGCCTGCATGCCGAGCGCACCGGCCAGCGCCAGGATCGCGCGCACGATCGCCGTGCTGCCGGATTTTTCCGAACCCATCTCGGCCACGAACGAGCGGTCGATCTTCAGCGCCTGCACCGGGTACTGGTGCAAATAGCTCAGCGACGAATAACCGGTGCCGAAATCGTCCAGCGCCACGCCAATGCCATGCGCGCGCAGGGCGTCGAGCAGGCGCTTGGCCGCGGGCGGATTGTCGATGAGCATGCGCTCGGTCACCTCGATGCGCACGCATTCGGGTTTGATCTCGTGCCTGCGCAACAGCGCCAGCAGGTTTTCGTCGAGCGTCTCCGCGCGGAAATGCCGGCCGGACACGTTTATCGCGACGAAGCCGGCAGCGCCGGTCAGCAGCGGCGCCGCGACCTCGAACGTGCGCTCGAACATCTGCCAGTCGATCTGTTCGGCCGCGCCGGTTTCTTCGGCGACGGCGAGGAAATCGCCCGGTGCGAGCAGGCCGCGCTCGGGGTGCTGCCAGCGCAACAGTGCCTCGTAGCCGACCGTGACGCGGTCCGACAAACGCACTACCGGCTGGAAAAACGGCACGAACTCGTTGCGCACGATGGCGCGGCGCAGATCGCTTTCCAGCTCCAACAGTTGCATCGCTTCCTTGTGCAGGTGCTCGTCGAACACGGCAAAACGGTGGCGGCCTTCGCTCTTGGCGCGGTACATGGCCACGTCGGCGTCGCGCAGCAGTTCCTCCGCCTTGCGGTAGCGCGAGGAAGCCATGGCGATGCCGATGCTGGTGGAACTGAAAATTTCCTTGCCGCCGAGCCGGACCGGCTCGTTGAGCGTGTCGATGACGCGCTGCGCCAGCGCGCAGGCGTCGTCGGCATTTTCCAGATCGTTGAGCAGGATCGCGAATTCGTCGCCGCCCAGGCGCGCGACGAGGTCGCGCGATTCCAGGCACGTCGCGATGCGCGCGCCGACTTCGTTGAGCAACTCGTCGCCGATCAGGTGACCGACCGAATCGTTGATGACCTTGAAACGGTCCAGATCCAGGAACAGCACGGCAAAGCGATGGCGCGGATCGCGTGCGAAATCGGCGAGCGCCTGGGTCAGGCGTTGCAACAGGAAATTGCGGTTCGGCAGTCCGGTCAATGCGTCGTGCAGGGTTTCGTGCTTGAGCTGGCGCTCCATGCGTTCGCGCACGGAGATATGCTCGCGCAGCTCGCGGTTGGCGGCGGCCAATTCGCTGGTGCGCTCGATCACGCGCTGTTCCAGTTCGGCGTTGGCGAACTTGAGCGATTCGGCGCTGCGTTTGCGCTCGAGCGCGTTGGCGATGTGATACGACACGAAGGTCAGCAATTCCTGGTCGCGCGGCGTGTAGCGGTGTTCTTCCGAGTGGCTTTGCACGGCGAGCACGCCGACCGCGCGATCGCCGCAAATCAGCGGGACACCCAACCAGCTGCGCGAACGCGTGCCGATCGGCTGTGCCGCGCCGGTGGCATACAGGCGTTCGAGCCCGGCACTGTCGGCGAGCAGCACGCTGCGCGTGTTGAGTACATACTCGGTCAGGCCGGTGCCGAGTTTGCGCGGCACGCGCTTGAGGTCGCGCTCATCCACCGAGTACGGAAACACCAGTTGCTGGCCATCCTCGCTGAGCAGGGCGATGTAGAAATTGCGCGCGTACAGAAGCCCGCCCACGGCGCGGTGCACGGCTGCATAGAATTCTTCCAGGCTCTCGCTGCTGTTGGCGAGCTCTGCGATGCGAAACAGTGCCGCCTGCAGGCGTTCGCCACGCTGGCGCTCGAGCACCTGTTGTTGCAGCATGCGGTTGGCATCGCGCAGCGCGTCGGTACGTTCGGCCACGCGGCGCTCCAGCTCCTCGTGCACGAAGCGCCGCTCCAGCGCAGTCTGGATATGCTGGGCGACATAGGCGAGCAGTTCCTGGTCGCGTTCGGTATAGCGCGCGCTCTCGGTATAACTTTGCACCACCAAGCCGCCGCTGACCTTGCCTGATCGCAATAGCGGCACGCCCATCCAGTCGACGCAATCCGGGCCGAAGTCGACCAGCGGCTCGCCCAGCTGCATCTCGATTTCCTCGATCGTGCCGCGCAGCGCCTTGCCGCCCTTGATCAAATGCCAGGTGATGCTGCCGCGCCGCGACTGCATCGGTGTTTCGTCTTCGGGGTTCGGCGCGTCGGCATCGGCGACATCCACGAAGTACGGAAAGCTCAGCATGTCGCGCTGCGCATCGTACAGGGCGATGTAAAAATTTTCGGCGTACATCAGGCTGCCGACGATCACGTGCAGCGCCTTGTATACTTCAGGCAGGTCGAGGTCGGCGCTGGCCAGATCGGCGATCGCGAACAGCGCGCGCTGCAGCCGTTCGGCCTGCTCCAGATCCGATATGTGGGTACCGGCGAGTCTCAGCGTGGATACGTTTTGGCCCGCACCGGCAGTATTGCCTGCAGGTGTCACAACCATGCTCGACGTGCGTGAAGACAAGGCCAGCTCACCCCGGACTGGAATTGGCGTAGTTTAACGATTTTTTGCAGTTGCGCCGTGGCGCTGTGCCTGTCGAAAGTAATTGTTAGTTTTCCGTGATTTGCGCTATACTGCGAACAAGCGGCTTTGCGTGTGGAACATGGAACTTCGCCACACGGGACGCGTTCACAGATCCACCGACACGACCGAATGCCCATGCGTTTTGCCATCGCCATCCTCAGCGCCTTGCTTACGCCCATCATGGCGTTGGCGCAGACGGTCGTGCCCGCATCGGCAGGCGATACTACCGCCGTGATCCAACCCGTGGGCGTGTCGCAAAAGCAGACGGATGCCGGTTGGCGCATGCCGCTGTGGAGCACATCCGATGGCCGCATCCTGGCGCTCGTCGCGCTCGGCGGCGGCCACGGTGCGCCCGTGCTGCCGCAGTCGCCGCAGATCGGCTCGGCTGCCGACTGGCAGCTCATCGACGTCACCCATTTCGTAGGCGGCGGGCTCTCGCTGCATCTGGGCAACCGCGTCAACGCCTGGGCCAAGTTCGGTCGTGGCATCGCGCTGACACCGCTCAATTCGGCGGCCGCCACGCTGGGTTGTGATTCGGGACTGGCCTTCGCTCTGAACGAAACGTGTCCATACCGCACGGCGTCGGCTGGCACCGACGCACTGAGCATCGGCACCGGCCTGAGCACGGATAACTTCGATGTCGGCGTGGACTACGGTTTCGCCCGACTGCGCCACGAATCCGCGCCGCTGGCGTCGATCGCGCAAACCCCGCCGTGGGATTTGTTCACAACCATCGGCAGCGAAGCCTTGCCGACGCTGCCGATACCCGCGCTGCAATGGGCGGATATCAGCGACAACGCCATCCGCGCGCAGGGCCACTGGCGCTGGAACGATGAGAACAGTCTCAACCTCGGCGCCGCATTGAGCCGCCTGCGCTTCGAGATTCCGGGTAACACCTTGCTGCCCACGCTCAATCAGGCCGCGCTCAGTTTCGGCGTGCGCAGCGGCAATTTCAGCGGCACGCTCACCGGCCGCGTACTCGGTCCGGCCGATCCGCTCAGCGGCGGCCCGAACTGGACCAGTGTGGACCTGGGCATTTCCTGGCGTGCGCCGTGGCGCGGGGTTTTCAGCGTCGGCGCGCAGAATCTGTGGTCCAGCGGCACACCGCCGCTGCTCGCGGATCCCGCGCACGAGACCGACCCGAGCCAGGCGCGCGTGCCGTACGTGCAATACCATCAAGACCTTTAACCGCGCCTGTGCTGCGGCTTGCGGCGCGCTGCGCTGACCGTTGCGCGCGCCCCGCATGAACGCATCCTCCGAACGCCACTGGAACCGCGCCCAACGCTATCTGGCCGAAGGCAATCTCGACGCAGCGCGGGCCACGCTCGAATCCTTCGCCCAGCACAACCCCGACCATGCCGCGGCGCATCTGATCCTCGGCGACATAGCTTGGGAAAACGATCGCGTGCGCGATTCCGCACGCCACGCGCGCGCGGCCGCGAACGTCATGCCAGCCGATCCGGGAATCATCGTCGCCATCGTCGCGGCGTTGATTCGTTGCGGAGAGACGGTTGCCGCGCGGGATTGCCTGGATAACCCGGCATGCGCCGCGGTGCGGTCGATACCCGCGCTGATCCAGATGGCCGAACACCGCTATCTGCTGAACCAGCCCGCGCAATCGCTGGCGTTGTACGATCGAGCCCGCGCACTCGGCGCGGATGGCCCCGAATTCCGTTTCCGGCGCGGCGTCCAGCTCGTCTTCGCCGGCCGCATCGGCGAAGCCGAAACCGAGTTCCTCGAAACCGTACGCCGCGACCCGACTTACGGTCGCGCCTGGCAAGAACTGTCGCGCCTGCGCAATCAGACCGCGACGGACAATCACCTGACCGGCACGGCCAGCGCGCTGCAACGCGTGCAGCCGGGCAGCTACGAGCACGCGTCGATCGAATTCGCGCGCTACAAGGAACTGGAAGATCTCGGCCGCGACGACGAGGCCTGGGCCGCGCTCGCCCACGGCAACGCACTGATGTACGCCCGCCACAAGCACGACCCCGCGAAAACGCGACGCCTGTTCGAGAATCTCGCGCGCGCCTGCAACGCCGACTTCCTGCGGCCGGTTGACGCCGTGCACGCCGGTCCGCAGCCGATCTTCATCATCGGCATGCCGCGTTCGGGCACCACCGTGCTCGATCGGATGCTCGGCAATCATTCCCAGGTCGAATCCGTGGGCGAACTGGACGATTTCGCGTTCCAGGTCCGTTGGGCCGCCGACCACTGCAAGACTCTCGACGACACCGTCATCGAACGCCTGCCGCGCATGGATTTCGCCGAACTCGGCCGGCGCTATCTCGACCAGACGCAATGGCGCGCCGCCGGCAAACCGTTCTATACCGACAAACTGCCGCGCAACTGGATGCTGGCCGGCCTCATCGCCAAGGCGCTGCCGCAAGCCCGCATCGTCAATCTCGTGCGCGACCCGATGGCCGTGTGCTTCTCGAATTTCCGCGCCCTGTTCGCCGACGCCTTCGCGCACATCTACGACCTCGATGCGCTCGCCTCCCACTACCTCGTCTACCAGGACACGATGGCGCACTGGCGCGCGGCCATGCCCGGACGGATTCTGGATGTCGCCTATGCCGATCTGGTCGGAAACGCGGACGAAACCCTGCGCCGGGTCCTGCAATTCTGCGGATTGCCTTGGGAACCCGGATGCGGCGACCTCACCCGCAACCGCGGCGCCGTATCCACGTTGAGCGCCGTCCAGGTGCGCGAACCGGTCCACCGGCGCTTCGTCGATTCCTGGCGCCGTTATGAACGGCAACTCGCTCCGTTGCAACAGGTTCTGGACAGGCAAAATTTCGTAAAAAATGCGTGAGGCTTGCCTGCTTCCGCAGGGGTTCTTTCAAGCCTTTTCAAGACCTTGGACACGAAAGTATCCGGGGATTCCCATGTTAAGCAAATGTTGCTACTATCGACCGCTGCCAAGGCCTTAGCTGTGCCGTTTTTTGGCTGTTTTCCAGGAAGGATTTGTCCCGAAACTGTTGTATACAACCCTGACGTTGGAGAGTGTAATGAGACTCGACGTAAATAAACTTTCATCGGCGGTTCGCTTGGCGTTGACGCTGGGCACGGTGGCCGCTGCTGGAACCCTGACGGCGAATGCCCAGGATACCGGCAATACCAACACCAATCAGAAGAGCCAGGCCCTCGAAACCATCGTGGTGACCGGCTCGAACATCCGCCGTGTGGACATCGAAACGTCCAACCCTGTCATCACCATCGACAGCGCGGCCATCCAGAGTACCGGCAAGCTGACCTTGGGCGATGTCGTCCAAAACCTGCCGGCCAACATGAACGGCACCAATCCGCAGGTCAACAACGGCGGCGGCAGCGGTTCGTCCACCATCAACCTGCGTGGCTTGGGTTCGATACGCACACTGGTGCTGATCGATGGCCACAATGTTATCAGCCGTGGCAACGGCGTAGACATCAACTCCATTCCGATAGCCGCAGTCGAGCGCATCGAAGTCCTGACCTCCGGCGCTTCGGCCGTGTACGGTTCGGCGGCGATCGGCGGCGTGGTCAACGTCATCCTGAAAAAGAACTACCAAGGCGCCGAATTCTCGGCCGACTACGGTATTTCCGATCACGACGACGGCCAGCGCAAGGGCTATCACTTCATCTTCGGCCAGACGTCCGACAAGGGCAGCATCATGGCCGGCATCGACTACAACAAGCAGGACAGCGTGATGCAGTCGCACCGCGCGTTCTCGGCCGATGCCAAATCCCTGTACGGTCGCGGCAGCGGCGTCAGCGCCGGCGGTTCGCCGGTCGGCGCGATCCCCCCCGAATTCGACCCCAGCAAAGTAGCTCCGGGCGGTTCGGGCACGGGCGCCAACGGCAGCTTCACGATCCCGAAAACCGGACCGCTGTTCGATCATTACGGCTGCAGCAAACTCGCGCATACCCCGGGCACCAGCGGCGCCAACGCCCTGACCGACTACCACTGCTTCGTCAACAACGGCACTGCGTCCACGCCGTCCGACAAGTACAACTATGCGTCGGTCAACCTGCTGATGACCCCGCAGGAACGCACCAACCTGTTCGTCAACGGCACCTACCATCTGACCGACAACGTCGATGTCTACTTCAACGGCATCCACAACAAGACGGAGTCGGGCTTCGCGTTGGCGCCTGATCCGCTCACCACGGGCGGCGGCTGGGTCATCTCCAAAGACAACATGTACAACCCGTTCGGTATCACCTTTACGGGTTCATCGCCTGCGGGCCTGCGTCTGGTTGCGGCCGGCCCCCGCGCGGCCAAGACCAACAACGTCGCCGACCAGTTCAGCACTGGCTTCAAGGGCCATTTCAGCCTGCTGAATCAGGACTGGAACTGGGACTTGGGCTTCGATTACGGTCACGTTTCCACAATCGCCACCACCCTGGGTCTGCCGGACCTCTCGAAGCTGAACGTTGCTTCCGGTCCGTCCATGCTGGTGAACGGCGTGCCGACCTGCGTGGGCACGGCGGGCGATCCGTCCACCGCCATCGCCGGCTGCGTACCGTTCAACGGCTTCAACCCGTACTCGCCGGATCAGGCGGCCGTACTCGCTTCGATCGCCGCGCCGGCGCTGACCAACACGTGGCTGCAAGAGCGCATCCAGCGCATCGACTTCAACGGCGGCCTGTTCGACCTGCCCGCCGGTACCGTGCAGCTTGCCGTCGGCGGCAACTACCGCAAGGAATACCAGAACAACACCGTCGCCTCCGATCTGTCGATCGATCCGACCACCGGTACCTGTACGCTGGGCAGCCAATGCTCTTCGCATCTGAACGGCGGCTACAACGTCAAGGAAGCCTACGCCGAGTTGTTCATCCCGGTTCTCAAGGATCTGCCGTTCGTCAACTCCCTGAACGTCACCCTGAGCGACCGCTACTCCAAGTACAGCACCTTCGGCAGCACCAACAATCCGGCCATCGGCGTGGAGTGGAAGCCGCTCGACGACCTGCTGCTGCGCGCCAACTACAACAAGGTGTTCCGCGCTCCGACCGTCAGCGACGTGTTCGGTCCACCGATCAGCGATGCGCCCAAGCTCGGCCACGATCCCTGCGATTACTCGGGCGCCACCAACCCGAACGCCAGCAACCCGGCCTGCGCCGGCGTGCCGACGAGCGGCGGTTTCTCGGACCCCGACGTCGCCCAGAACCTGCAGATTCGCGGCCTCGCGTCCGGCGCGAATTACGCCAACTTCCCGATCAAGGCCGAGACGGGCTCGACGTTCAACTGGGGCTTCGTCTACTCGCCGCACTGGGTCGAGGGCCTCTCGCTGAGCGCGGACCTGTGGCGCGTCAAGCTCGACAACACCATCACCACCGTCGGTGCGCAGCAGGTGCTGGATAGCTGCTTCGCCGGCCAGACAGCGTATTGCTCGCTGTTGCACCGCTTCGACACCGGACAGTTCAACTTCATCGTCGAACCGACCGGCAACGTGGGCCGTCTGGATACCAAGGGCCTGGATCTCTCGGTCAAGTACCGCCTGCCGCAGTTCAGCTTCGGTCAGTTCGGTGTTGCCCTGGATTCCACGTACCTGGCGCAGTACAACCAGACCCCGACCCCGGGTGGCGTGGTATTCAACGACGCCGGTCACATTCTGGCCTACGGTTCCAGTGCGCAAGCTGCCTGCCCGCAGTCGCCTTCGGGTACTTGCACCTTCCCGCGCTGGCGTGCGCTGGCCACGGTCAACTGGAATCTCGGTGCTTGGGATGCATCCTGGACGATGCGCTACATCGGCAAGACCCGTATGGGTTCGGGCAAGGCCGATCAGGACGAATTCCCGGCTGGCCAGTGCTACTACTCGCAGTTCGGCAAGGATTGCTCGTTGCACAACGTGCAGCTCCATCAAGGCGCGCGCACGTACAACAACGTGCAGGTCGGCTACAACATCGAGCAGATCAACACGCGCGTCGATCTGGGTATCGACAACGTGGGCGACATCCAGCCGCCGTTCCTGTGGGCGAACAACTCGCTCAACGCGAACACCGATACGGCGACGTTCGACACGCTGGGCCGCTACTACTGGGCGCGCGTGACCGTGAAGTTCTGATCGAACCGGTCAAGCAAACAGCGTAAACTTGAGGGCCGCGCGAGAAATCGCGCGGCTCTTTTTTTGCCCCGGGTTTTTGCCATGGACGAATCCGCGATTTTCAAAGACATCGTCACCGCGCTCAGCGGCGGCAACCCGGTCGAAGCCGAGCGCCTGAGCCGCAGCGTGCTGGCCGAAACCCCGGACCATATCGATGCGCTGCTCGCGCTGGCGATGAGTCTGCACGCGCAGCGTCGCACGGACGACGCGACGCAGGCATTCGCGCACCTGACCCAGGTGCAGCCGGAAAGCGGCGTCCACTGGAGCAACTACGCGACCATCCTCGCCGAAACCGGCCAAGCGGAAGAATCCGAAGCGGCCTGGCGCCGTGCGCTGGAATGCGATCCGGACGACCCCGAGCCGTACATCCAGATC
>Ga0207654_10000573_pt1 | contig 20823 bp, 20 predicted proteins | sample KBSC64metaG_FD_184355 | JGI IMG/M metagenome (GOLD analysis project Ga0207654, IMG submission 184355) | Corn rhizosphere microbial communities from Kellogg Biological Station, Michigan, USA - KBS C6-4 metaG (SPAdes) (version 2) | ecosystem: Host-associated > Plants > Roots > Rhizosphere > Soil...
CTGCGCAGTCTGCGCGGTGCGGAATTCGTCCAGGCGTTGTGCAATGCCCGCGTCTTCGCCGGCGAGCAGCGCCGCGGCGAACAATGCCGCATTCGTGGCGCCAGCCTTGCCGATCGCGAAGGTGGCCACCGGAACTCCAGCCGGCATCTGCACGATCGAAAGCAGCGAATCCATGCCGTTCAATGCCTGCGATTGCACGGGCACGCCGAGCACCGGCACGGACGTTTTCGCCGCAAGCATGCCGGGCAGGTGTGCGGCGCCGCCGGCGCCAGCAATGATTGCGCGCAGGCCGCGCGCACGCGCGTCGGTGGCGTAGTCGAACAACAGGTCCGGCGTGCGGTGAGCGGAAATCACGCGCACCTCGTGCGCGATGCCGAGGCGGTCGAGCGTGGCCGCCGCGTGCTCCAGGGTATCCCAGTCCGAACGCGAACCCATCACCACGCCGATGCGCGGGTGCTGCACCTTGCCGGTGTTCATGGCCTGTACCCCTCAAAACGGATATTCTAAGGACTAACCGCGCCCTGCGATACTTCCTGCAATGTTTTTCGAGGAACCGAATGGACAAACGCCTGCTCGACATCCTTTGCTGCCCGGCGACCAAACAGCCGTTGCGTCCGCTGACGCGCACCGAACTCGATGCGCTCAATCGTGCCATCGCCGGTGGCGGCGCACGCACGGCGGCGCAGGCGGCGGTGGATGCGGGGCTCGCGGCGGGGCTGATCACGGCCGACGGCAAGCGTGTCTACCGGATCGATGACGACATTCCGGTGATGCTGGCGGACGAGGCGATCATGGTGTCGCAAATGGACGGTTTTCCCGCGCGCTGAGTGCGTTCGTCGGCGCAACGCTGCGTCTGGCGGATACGCCTTCATAACGTGAACTGCATCACAATTTTGCGCATGGTCGAATTTATGCTTGAACGGGGATGGAACAGGCACAGCGGGCGCCGGCGCCCGGCGGGATCCACGCGATGAACACACCTGGCGACACCAGCAAGATCGTCGATTTGCAACAGCGGCAAAACCTGCAGGCTTTCGGGGGCGACCGCCTCGGCGAATTGCTGCGCACGGTGCGCGGCACAGCGCTCAAGCGCCTGCAGGGGCTGGTTTCAGCACTGTTCGAGAACATCGACGATGCTTTGTTTGATCTGGCCGAAAAGGCCGAGAGCAATGCGGTGCAGACCACGTATTTCGAGGGCATGCGCAAGGTTCGTTTGCAGCGGCAGGCGATCGAGCAGACCTTCCAGGAGCAGCTCAGCCGCCTGATCGGGGATTTTGCGGCCGGCAAGCTGCGCCCCGCGAAGGCGGAAGGCGCGGCCCATGTGCAAGGCGACGGCGGTGACTTGTCCCTGGTCGACGATTCCGAACTGGAGGAGACGCTGGCCGTCACCAGCGCAATCGCCAAGACCGAGAACCGGCTGGGGCCTCCGCTGAACGCGCTCAACCAGCGCTTGTCCGTGCTGCGCGGCGGCTCACCGGTTGAGGATGCGACCAATCCGATCGCGCCGGCACATCTGGGCCAGGCGTTCCGCGTGGCGATGCGTCCGCTCGAACTGTCGGTCAATTCGCGCTTGATCATCTTCAAGCTGTTCGACCGCTACGTGTTGGCGAATCTCGGCGACGTCTACGACGAAATCAACGCGCAGCTTATCCAGGCGGGTGTCTTGCCTCAGATTCGCTACGCCTTGCCGCCAGGATCCAAATACGCGCCGGGGAACGCCCACGCCCCTGCCACGGAAACCGGCGCCGAGCCGGCCACCGCGACCGAGCCTCTGGGCGACGTCGCCGCGCAGTTGCAGGTGGAGTTGTACAACTCGGTGCGCTCGCTGCTCGCCAGCCGGCGCGCCGCGCTCGCCGCGGATCCCAATTACGTGGCCAGTCCTGCCGGCGCGCCGAGCATGTCGATCACCGAACTGCTTTCGGTGCTTACGCTGTTGCAGTCTACCGCGCCGGCAGGACCAGTCGCCGGCGGACCCGAGGCCGCACGCTTCGCCCTCCAGATCAAACGCGAATTGCTCGACCAGGCGGGCCGTTTCCGCGGCGATGCGGTGGGCGTGGCCGGCGCCGACGAGGACACCATCGACCTCGTCGGCATGCTGTTCGAATACATTCTGCAGGACCGCAACCTGCCAGCGCAGATGCAGGCCCTGCTCGGGCGTTTGCAGATTCCCTTCCTCAAGGCCGCGATTCTCGACAAGCATCTGTTCGCGCAGAAATCGCATCCGGCGCGACAGCTGCTCGATGCCATGGCGCAGGCCTGCATGGGCTGGTCGGAGGAATCCGACAAGGATCATCGACTCTACGACAAGGTTAAGCAGACGGTGGAAATCCTGCTCAAGGATTTCGACGACGACCTGGGCATTTTCGAGAAGCAGCGCATCGATTTCGAGACGTTCCTGGACTCCAACCGCAAGCGCGCGGATCTGGCCGAGCAACGCGCCGCCGAAGCCACGCGCGGCCGCGAAAAATTGCACTCGGCGCGGCGCATTTCGGCGCGCGAAATCTTGCAGCGCGTCGAGGGCAAGGAAATGCCCGAAATCGTGCGCAGCGTGCTGACCAGGCCGTGGGCGAATTACCTGGTATTGACGCTGTTGCGCCAGGGCGAGGATTCCAACGAATGGCGCCAGGCACTGCGTTTTGCCGACGAATTCGTCTGGAGTGCACAGCCCAAATCCAGTGACGCCGAGCGCATGCGATTGAAAGGCATACTGCCGGCGCTGGAAAAATCCTTGCGCCACGGCTTGGCCACAGTCGCGTACCACGAGAACGACGTCAAGCAGTTGATGCACGAGCTCAACGCGTTCTACACGAACTTGCTCAATGGCGATACGCCGGCTGCCGCCGAAGTCGCGATCGCCGAAGAAGATGCGGCACCAGGATTCGAGATCGTCGGCACCGCCGCCGCGACCGCGGCAGCGATCGACAGCCCGGTCGAGGAAGAAATCGTGCTGCGCGCGGAAGCCGCGACTGCGCCGCCCGAACTCGGCGACGAGGACGAGAGTCTGCGCCAGGTCAGGGCGATGAAAGTCGGCAGCTGGATCGAATTCACCGGCGCCGACGGCACGACCAAAGAGCGTGCGAAGCTGTCGTGGATCAGCCCGATCAGTTCCAAATACCTGTTCGTGAATCGCAAGGGCCTGAAGGTGGCGGACAAGACCGTGCAGGCGCTGGCCATCGAAATCCGCCGCGGCGATGCGGCGATCCTGGAAGAAGTGCCGCTGTTTGATCGCGCCCTCGATGCGATTGTCGAACGCCTGAAGGCGGCTCACGCCAAGCCGGAAACGGCGGCGTCGTGAAATGACGCAAGTGCCGATGCCGCCTGAGCCGGCGGCGATACTTGCCGATGTGCGCCGCGCTCTGGCCGAGGATTTCGGCGGCGGCGATGTTACTGCCGACCTGCTGCCCGCCGACGCGCAAGCGCAAGCGCGCGTAATCGCGCGCGAACCGGCAGTGATTTGCGGACGGCCGTGGTTCGATGCGTGTTTCCGCGAACTTGATGCGCGAGCCGTCATCGACTGGCGCGTGGGCGAAGGCGCGCACATCGCGACAGACGGCATCGTCTGCGAGTTGCGTGGCAACGCGCGCGCGCTGGTCGGTGCGGAACGCTGCGCCCTGAACTTTTTGCAAACCTTGTCGGGCACGGCAACCATCGCTGCACAATACGCCGACGCCGTGCGCGGCACGGGCGCGACGATTCTCGACACGCGCAAGACTGTACCCGGCCTGCGCCTAGCGCAGAAATACGCAGTGTGCTGCGGTGGCGCGGCGAATCATCGCATCGGATTGTTCGACGCCATTCTCATCAAGGAAAACCACATCGCCGCGGCGGGATCGCTCACTGCCGCGGTGCACGCGGCGCGTGCGCATCACCCGGATTTGCTGCTCGAAGTGGAAGTTGAAACCTTCACGGAATTGGACCAGGCGCTCGCGGTCGGCGTCGACCGCATCATGCTCGACGAGTTTTCGCTCGACGACATCTGTCGTGCCGTCGCTCGCGTCGCCGGACGCGTGAAACTGGAAGTTTCGGGAAGCGTGAGCCTGGATCGCGTCCGCGCACTGGCGGAAACGGGCGTCGACTACATTTCGGTCGGCGCCCTTACAAAACATGTGAAGGCAATCGATTTCTCGATGCGCGTCACGCTGTAGCGTTACTTCATCTGCGACGCAGCGAAATCCCAGTTCGCCAGATTCCAGAACGCCTCGACATACTTCGGCCGCGCATTGCGGTAGTCGATGTAATAGGCATGTTCCCAGACGTCGCAGGTCAGCAGCGGGCGGTCGGCGCCGGTGATCGGCGTGGCCGCATTCGAAGTGCTCACGATACCGAGCGAGCCGTCCGCGCGTTGCACCAGCCAGGCCCAGCCCGAACCGAACGTGCCGGCGGCGAGTTTGCTGAAATCGTCCTTGAACTGCGCGAAGCCGCCGAACGTCTTCTTGATCGCGTCGGCAAGCTTGCCGGACGGTTCGCCACCACCCTTTGGCGAAAGAGAATTCCAATAGAACGTGTGATTCCAGATCTGCGCGGCGTTGTTGAACATGCCGCCTTGTGCCTTCTTGACGATGGACACGAGATCCATGGCTTCGAATTCGGTGCCCTTGATCAGGTTGTTGAGGTTCGTCACATAGGCCTGGTGGTGCTTGCCGTAGTGATAATCGATGGTTTCGGCCGAGATGTGCGGCGCCAGCGCGTCGCGCGCATAGGGCAGGGTGGGAAGTTCGATGGCCATGGTGTTCTCCTTTGACTGAATCGACCGTCAAGTATACGCGCCGGACTGCTACAATGTGAGGCATCGGCGCGGATGTCCGCGCAATTTGCCGCAAAGCCAATGGATACCATCGAACGCATCAAGCAGACCGTGCAATCCCATCCCATCGTGCTTTTCATGAAGGGCACGCCGCAGTTTCCGATGTGCGGATTTTCCAGCCGCACCGCGCAGGTTCTCAAGGCGGTCGGCGCGGAGTATTCCTCGGTGAACGTGCTGGAAGATCCCGAAGTGCGCGCGAACCTGCCGCATTATTCCAACTGGCCAACGTTCCCGCAGTTGTTCATCAATGGCGAATTGATCGGCGGCTGCGACATCACGCTCGAACTGTACGAAAGCGGTGAGCTCGAGCGGATGGTCAAGGAAGCGAAAAAGGCCTGATCCGGCGCATGCCCGCATCGTCCTGTGTGCGTCTGCCGGCGAGCTGGCAGGCACCGTCCGACTATTTGCACGAACGCGTCGTGCTGGTTGCCGGCGCGAACGGTGGGCTCGGTCGCGCCAGCGCGCTGGCTTGCGCGCGTGCGGGTGCGAGTGTGGTCCTGCTCGGTCGACGCATCGCGCGTCTGGAAAAGGTCTACGACGAAATCCTTGCGCTGAAAGCCGCGCAGCCGGCGCTTTATCCCCTGGATCTGGCCGGCGCCACGCCGCGAGACTATGCGGAATTGGCGGCCACGATCGAACGCGAATTCGGCCGCCTAGACGGCATCGTCCATGCGGCGGCGCATTTCGAGGGCCTGCAGCCGGCCGCGGATATCGAAGCCGACAACTGGTTGCGCGGAATGCACGTGAACGTTTCCGCACCGTTTATGCTCACTCAAGCCTGCCTGCCGCTTCTGCGCGAACGCAAGCAGGCGAGTGTGGTGTTCGTGCTCGATGATCCCGAGCGCATGGGGCGTGCCTACTGGGGCGCGTATGGCGTGGCCAAGCAGGCGCTGGCGGGATTGGTATCGATCCTGCGCGACGAGTGGGAATCGACCCCGGTACGCGCGCATGCGCTGCTGCCCGCGCCGATGCGCACGCCGCTGCGTGGCATGGCGTATCTCGGCGAGAAGGCCCGCGACGTGCCTCTACCCGATGCGACTGCGAGCGCGGTGGTGTATCTGCTTGGCGACGCGGGTGCGGCGGTGCAGGCGACGCTGGATTTGCGCTGAGCGCGATGTGATATAAAACTCGGCATCCGCTTTGAGGGGGCGCATCGTGGAACACAGTTTGAGCACGCTGTCGGCTGGCGTTCTGCTGTTTCTGATCCTGGATCCGCTGGGCAATATCCCGTTGTTCCTGAGCCTGCTCAAGAACGTGGCGCCCGAACGCCGTCGCCGCGTGCTCGTGCGCGAACTGCTGATTGCGCTCGCGGTGCTGTTCGCCTTTTTGTTCGGCGGTGGCTATGTGCTTTCCGCGCTGCAGTTGCGCACGGAATCGGTCAGCATCGCCGGCGGCATCGTGCTGTTCCTGATCGGCGTGAAGATGATCTTTCCGCCGCGCGAGGGCGGCATCTTCGGCGGCGCGACGGGCACCGAGCCATTCATCGTGCCAATGGCCATTCCCGGAGTTGCCGGACCCTCCGCGATGGCGGCGCTGATGCTGCTCACGAATTCGCATCCCGGTCGCACGGTGGACTGGAGCATTGCCTTGTTCTGCGCCTGGCTCGCGACCGCGGCGATCCTGCTGTCGTCGACCTACCTGTTCCGCTGGCTGGGAGCGAGTGTGCTCATCGCGCTGGAGCGCCTGACCGGCATGCTTCTGGTCGCGCTTTCGGTGCAGATGTTCCTCGATGGCGTGGTCGTGTATCTGGGTAAACATTGACCAGTCATGGGCTTGTCACGGCACCCGGATAAATTTGTTCAGGCTGTGTGCGCAAAATCTTGAGATTTTGTTAAACTTGGCTGAAGCGGAGGTTCGGATTTCCGCTCTGGGGTCAAACGCAGGTTCGGATAGCTGCCGGCTTTGCAGGCCGAAGCAGCAATCGGATGTACCGTTGGAATGGGTATTCAGAGAGGGGTGTAGAGATGAACAAGCGATTCGGGATGCAGATTCTGTTTTGGCTGTTGGCTTCGATGCTGGCCATGTCCAGCGCGTTCGCGCAGAACACTTCGGCCGCGTTGTCGGGCCGCGTTACCGACCCCGCAGGCAAGCCGGTCGCCGGCGCGACGGTGCGCATCGTGCACGTGCCGTCTGGCACGGCCTCGGTGACGACCACCGACGCCAATGGCCGCTACATCGCGCAGGGTTTGCGCGTCGGCGGCCCCTACCATGTCGAGGCGACGGGTAATGGCATCAAGGAAATCGATGCCGACAACATCTACATCGAACTAGGCCAGGTCGGCACGGCCAACCTGGCAGCTGCTGCCAAGGCGGCGACCGAGCTCGCAGGCGTGACCGTCACCGCATCCGCCCTGGACGCGACGTTCAATGCGGACAACAAGGGCCTGGGAACCAACCTCAGCGGTCGCGCGCTGGAAACCGCCGTCAGCGGCAACCGTTCGCTGGACGACATCGCCCGTCTCGACCCACGCATCACCGTCACCGACCAGAACGACGGTTCGATCTCCCTGGCCGGTCAGAACAACCGCTATAACAACATTACCGTCGATGGCCTGTCGGTGACCGATCCGTTCGGCCTGAACGCCAACGGCTTGGGCTTCACCGGTTCGCCGATTTCGCCCGACACCATTGCGGCCTACGAAATCAAGGCTACCGATTACGACACTGCGTTCGACTCCGTCGGCGCCAACATCAACGCCGTCACCAAGTCGGGCACCAATGAGTTCCACGGCTCCGTGTACGGTGCGTATACCGACGGCAGCAACATGATCGGCGAAAGCCGCGCCGGTGCCAACTACACGGGCTTCGACCAGAACAAGACCTATGGCCTCACCGTGGGCGGACCGATTATCAAGGACAAGCTGTTCTTCTTCGCCGGCTACGAAGATCAAAAAGTTACCGGCATCAAGGGCGTCGGCACCGACGCCGTCTCCGGCGGAGATCTCACCCAGGCGCAGGTGGATGCGGTTGCGCAGGCGTTCAAGTCCATCGGCATCGATCCGGGCACCAATGGCGGCAGCGGCAGCGGCCTGACCCAGGAAGACAAGCGCTCCCTGGCCAAGCTGGACTGGAACATCAGCGACAGCCAGCGCGCCAGCTTCACCTACCAGCGTACCGAGGAGACCAAGCCCACTCCGTACAGCTCGTACGTGAAGCCAAGCAGCGTCATTCTCTCCAGCGACTTTTACACCGTCTCCAGCAAGACCGACAACTACTCTTTGCAGCTGTTCAGCGACTGGACCGACAACTTCAGCACCGAGTTCAAGTTCGGCTACCAGAAGTTCGACAACACTAATGGCGCCGCTAAGAACCAGCCTGAGGTGTACGCCTGCTTTACTGCCGTGGCCGCCAACTGCCCCAACTACGCGGGCAACATTCCCAGCAGCGTCGACTGGGTCATCGCTGGCGAGGATCGCTTCCGCCATGAGAACGCGATCGCCAGCAAGCGCCTCAACGGCACCCTGGCCGGTAGCTGGCACATGGGCGACCATGTCATCAAGGGCGGCTTCGACTACATGAGCAACAAGACGGCCGACATTTTCGGCCAGTTGCTGCATGGTTCCTACGGGTTCTACGACAAGAACGGCAACGGCACTCCCGCGGACGAAATCGCCGCCGGCAACTACGGCACCTATGTTGTGAATGTCCTGCCGGATGGCGTCACTCTGGCCGACAGCGCGGGTACCTGGAAATACACCCAGATCAGCCCGTTCCTGCAGGACACCTGGCAGGCCACCGACAGGTTCTCGCTGATCTACGGCGTGCGCATCGACATGCCGGATTCCGACCATGCGCCTCCTGTTGCGGTCGAGAACTCGGGAATCGCTGGCGTAACGGCGGGCGCGCCGGTTTGGCAGAGCCGTTTCGGCTATCCCAGCAATACCTCGCTGGGCGGCAAGAACTCGGTCATCGAGCCGCGCGTGGCCTTCAACTACACCTTCGATACCGCACTGCGGATGCAATTGCATGGTGGCGTAGGCCTCTTCCAGAGCATGCCGCCCACCGTGTGGCTGTCCAACCCGTATGTTAACAATGGCGTGGTTGGCGCCAAGCAGTACACCAACAGCGGTCTGGGCAATCCTCCGTTCAGCCCCGATCCCAACAACCAGCCCGGTCCGCCGTCTGTGGTGTCCGGTGTGTGCGGCGGTTCCGCCGGCACCTGCCAGATCGACACGCTGGATCCGAACTTCAAGCTGCCGACGTCGCTCAAGTTCAACCTGGCCTTCGACTCCGAACTGCCGTGGTGGGGCTTGGTCGGCTCGGTCGAAGACATGTTCATCAAGGCCAACGACGCCATCGCCTACATCGCGCCGAACATCGGCGTGGCCCACGGCACGATGCCTGATGGTCGCGATTCGTACTGGAAAACTGCCGGCACGACGGGCAGCGGTGCAAACTTCGGCGCCTACCCGGAGATCAACACCCGCTCCACCGAGCTGACCAATACCAGCCAGGGCTTCTCGAACGCGCTGACCTTCTCCCTGAGCAAGCCGTGGGACAATGGCCTGAGCGGTACCATCAGCGCCACCTTCACCCACTCCACCGATGTCAATCCTGGCACCGCTTCGCAGGCTTATTCGAACTTCAACTACAACCCGCGCATCAACGCGAACGAGATCGTCGCGGCGAATTCGCGGTTCAACATCCCGTTGTCGTTCAAGGCCGCGTTGAACTGGGACCACGCGTTCTTCGGCGACAACAAGACCACGGCGTCGTTGTTCTACAACGGTCACAGCGGCTTGCCCTACAGTTGGGTATTCGGCAGCGACGTGAATGGTGACAGCCTGGCCTTCGATGATTTGGCCTACATCCCGCTGAAAAACGACCCGCTGGTGAGTTATGGCAGTGCCACGCAGGCGCAGATTGATGCCTTCAATTCCTACATCGACCATAACTCGTACCTGAGCAAGCACCGCGGCCAGATTGCCTCGCGCAATGCCACGAACTCGCCGTGGGTGAACCAGCTCGACCTAGGTCTGCAGCAGGAATTGCCGGGCTTTTTCGGCAAGGACAAGTTCGTCGTGCGCATGGACATCTACAACTTCTTGAACCTGCTCAACAAGAAATGGGGCGATGTCGAAAACGCAGGCTTCTTTGGCACACGCAATCTGGTTTCATCCGCGACCGCCGCGAACGGCCAGTACGTCTACAACCTGAGCAAGCCGCCGCAGGACTACACCTTGTACGATAGCTACACCAATCCGTCGCGTGTGGTTTCCCGCTGGCAACTTCTGCTGACCTTGCGTTACAAGTTCTAAGCGGGCTTCATCGGCAGTTCCCGAACCGGCGCCCTTGCGGGCGCCGGTTTTCTTTTTTGCGCTAGACTTGTCGATTCACACAGTCGGACAGGAATCCTCATGCAAAAAACCACCGTCAACGCCCGCATCGCGCCGGTCGCCGGCATGGACGTGCTTTCGCGCAACGAAGTCACGCGTCTGCGCGACGCCAGTCAGGGTGGTCTCAACGCCTTGCTCCGCCGTTGTGCACTTGCCGTGCTTACCTCCGGCAGCGAAAACGACAACGCCCTCGGCATTTTCGAAAGTTACCCCGATTTCGAGATCCAAGTGCTGCAACAAGATCGCGGCATCAAGCTGGAACTGAAAAACGCGCCGGCCAGCGCGTTCGTCGATGGCCACATCATCCGCGGCATCCACGAACTGCTGTTCGCGGTGGTGCGCGACATCGTTTATGTGGCCAACCAAATTCAGGCCGGGCGCTTTCAGCTCGACGACTCGCACGGCATCACCCACGCGGTTTTCGAGATCCTGCGCAACGCGCGCGTGCTCAAGCCGAACCAGGAGCCGAATCTTGCGGTGTGCTGGGGCGGGCATTCCATCTCGCGCACCGAATACGACTACACCAAGAAAGTCGGCTACGAACTCGGCCTGCGCGGCTTCGACATCTGCACCGGCTGTGGTCCGGGCGCGATGAAGGGGCCGATGAAGGGTGCTACGATCGCGCATTCCAAGCAGCGCCTGCGCTCGCGCCGCTACATCGGCATTACCGAACCCGGCATCATTGCCGCCGAGTCGCCGAACGCGATCGTCAACAATCTGGTGATCATGCCGGATATCGAAAAGCGCCTGGAAGCCTTCGTGCGTACCGGCCACGGCATCATCGTGTTTCCCGGAGGCGCCGGCACCGCCGAAGAAATCCTTTACCTGCTCGGCATCCTGTTGCATCCGGCCAACGCGGGCATACCGTATCCGCTGGTGTTTTCCGGACCGCGTGAATCGGCGTCGTATTTCGAGCAGATCGATGCGTTCCTGAAGTTGACGCTTGGTAACGACGTGTCCGCGCACTACCGCATCGTCACTGGCGATCCGGCGGAAACCGCGCGCGTGCTCGCCGCCGGCGTGGAAAAAGTGCGCTTGTACCGGCTCGACAACAAGGATGCGTTCTTCTTCAACTGGGCGCTCAACATCGAGCACGCATTCCAGCAGCCGTTCAAGCCGACGCATGCGAACATGGCCGGGCTGAATCTGCACCGCGACCAGCCGCGGCACTTGCTGGCCGCCGATCTGCGCCGCGCGTTCTCCGGCATCGTCGCCGGCAATGTCAAGGAAGATGGATTGCGCGAAATCGCCGCGAACGGGCCGTTCGTCATCGACGGCGATGCGGAAATCATGCGCGCCCTGGATGCGCTGCTCGCGAGTTTCGTCGCGCAGCAGCGCATGAAGTTGCCAGGGACGGCTTACGTGCCGTGCTATCGGATCAAGAGGTGATCCGTTTGCCCTGAGCCCCGCGGCCGTGTTCAGGACAGGCTTGGGCGCCGTTATTCCGTGTGCGCCAGACGCACGCTGTCGCGTTGGTGGTGGGTAAGTTTTTCCTTGTGCTTCTTGACCTGGCGGTCGAGCTTGTCGGCCAGCGTGTCGATCGCGGCGTACAGATCGGTGGCCTGGGCGTCGGCGTGGATAACCTTGCTGTTTGCGCAATGCAGCGTGGCTTCGGCCTTTTGCAGCAGCTTTTCCACGCTGAGGGTGACGGTGACGTCGTGCAGATGATCGAAATGGCGGACGATGCGTTCGAGCTTGCCGGTCGCGTAATCGCGCAGAGCGGGAGTGACGGCAACCTGATGACCGCTGACGTTGATCTGCATAACCTGCCTCCAGAAGAAACGAATGTGGCGTGATCCCGCGCGTGCGGGATACCGATTCAGACCTGTGATCTTCGACGGGGTTCCGCTGCGCTCCTTTCAGCCGAGCCGGCTGCGTTCGTTGGACGAGGGAATATGCAGTGCTTCGCGATACTTGGCCACGGTACGCCGCGCGACTTCGATGCCGCGACGATTGAGTTCCACGGTCAGGGTCTGATCCGATAGCGGCCGCGCCGGGATTTCTTCGTCGATCAGCTTGCGGATCATCGCCTGGATCGCGGTCGACGACGCGGCGCCGCCATCGACGGTGGCCACGCCGGAGGAGAAGAAATATTTGAACTCGAACGTGCCGCGCGGCGTATGCAGATACTTGCGCGTGGTCACGCGCGAAACCGTGGATTCGTGCATGCCGATTTCGTCGGCGATGTCGCGCAACACCAGCGGGCGCATTGCCTCGGGTCCGAATTCGAGGAAGGCGCTTTGCGCGCGCACGATCGCGCCGGCGACCTTGAGCACGGTGTCGGCGCGGGTTTCCAGGCTCTTGATCAGCCAGCGCGCTTCCTGCAGTTGGCCGCGCAGATACGCTGCGTCGTCACGGCGCGCGCGCGCGATCAGCGCGGCGTATTGCTGGTTGATCGACAGCTTCGGTTGGCAGTTCGGACTCAGGCCCACGCCCCAGCGGCCGCTGTGCTTGAACGCATAGGCGTCCGGCGCGACAAACTCGGTCTTGCGCGGATCGATCTGCGCGCCGGGCTTGGGATCCAACGATCGGATCAGTGCGATGGCCGCATCCAGATCGTTGGTGTCGACTTTCAATTGCCGACACAGGCGCGTGCGATCGTTGCGCGCCAATTCCTCCAGATGCCCAGTGGCGAGCGCCTTGGCCGCGTGCCAGCCGGGAGTCTGCGGATCGCAGGCGTCGAGCTGCACGCACAGACATTCGCTCAAGGTTCGACTGCCCACGCCGAGCGGGTCGAACTGCTGGATGCGGTGCCGCACCGCCTCGATTTCGTCCGCGCCGACCCGGAACAGGCCGGCGAGGTTGGATTGCAGCGTCTCGGCGCTTTCGTGCAGGTAGCCATCGTCGTCGATGGCCTCAATGATGGTCACGCCGATGGCACGGTCGCGCGCCGACATCGAAGTGAGATTGAGTTGCCACAACAGATGATCGCGCAGATCCTCCGGTTCGCTGTCCTGCGCCTCGAATCCGTCGGCATCATCCGCCGCGGGCGCACCGTAATCGCTGCGCTCGAGCTCGAAATCCATGGGCTCGTCGTAGTTGGGTTCTTCGCGCTCGGCAGTTGACGATTCGCCGTCACCGGCGCTGTCTGCGTCACTGCTGATTGCGCCTTCGCCATCGGCCTGCGCCTCGGTTTCGCCGTCGCCGCCATCCGCCTCGGTCAATTCCAGCAGGGGATTGGATTCGAGCGCCTCGCGCAGTTCCATCTCCAGCTCGACACTGGACAATTGCAACAGCCGGATCGCCTGCTGCAACTGCGGCGTCAAGGCGAGTTGCTGGTTGATTCTGAGCTGTAGCGCGGGCTTCACTGCGGATTCCTGGCGGGCGCACGCTGCGCCCGAGCCCCGAGGATAGCCCCGTTGCGGGGCTGTCCGTCAATGCCCGCGATCGGGGTATACTGGGCGGGTTGGCGCAATGCCGGCCCTGCTACATCCGAAACTCTCTCCCCAGATAAACCTCGCGCACCTGGTCATTGGCCAGCACGTCGGCCGGCGCGCCCTTGGCCAGCACGCTGCCCTCGCTCATGATGTAGGCGCGATCGCAGATGCCGAGCGTTTCGCGCACGTTGTGATCGGTGATCAGGATACCGATGCCGCGCGCGCGCAGTTGCTTGACGATGCGCTGGATCTCGACCACGGAAATCGGATCGATGCCGGCGAACGGTTCGTCGAGCAACATGAAACGCGGCTTGGCCGCGAGCGCGCGGGTGATCTCCACGCGTCGGCGCTCGCCGCCGGACAGGCTCACGCCGCGGCTGTCGGCGATGTGCGCGATCTGCAACTCGTCGAGCAGGGATTCCAATTCCGCGCGGCGGCCAGCGGCATCCAGGTCTTCACGCAGTTCCAGGATCGCCAGCACGTTCTGCGCCACGGTCAGGCGCCGGAATACGGACGGTTCTTGCGGCAGATAGCCCACGCCGAGCTGCGCGCGCGCATGCATCGGCATCTGCGTGATGTCGTGCTCGTCCAGGCTGATGCGGCCGGCGTCGGCGCCGATCAGACCGACCACCATGTAGAACGTCGTCGTTTTGCCGGCGCCGTTTGGTCCGAGCAGGCCGACGACTTCGCCCTGTTCCAGCGAGAACTCGAAGTCGCGCACGACGGCGCGGCCGCGAAAGCTCTTTTGCAATCCGGTGGCGGCCAGCATCAGTGCGCGCCGGCTGCCTTGGTGCAGTCGCCGCCGGGCGCGGATTTGGGTTGCTGGCTCTTGGGCTGCATCACCATGTGCACGCGGCTGGATGGGGAAGCATCGCCGCTTTCCATCTCGCCGGTGTTGGTGTCGTAGCGCATGCGCTGGCCGTGAAATTCGCCCTTGCCATGCTGGATGACGGTGACGTTGCCCGTGAGCAGCGCGATGCCGGTAAGGTTGTCGTAGTCGATCGTGTCTGCGTCGGCCGTCATCAGGCCGCAATCGCCGTCGTGGACTTGCTGCAAGTGCGCGGGTTTGCCGGTCAGCACGATCCGCGTCAGGCTGCCGTTGTTGCCGTTCGCGTCGGCTACCCCGGAAGGATTGCGATAGATCGTGGCGTGGTCGGCATGCGCCTGCATCGAGCCTTGCGCCATCACGACGTTGCCGTCGAGTATCGTAATGTCCGGATCGCCGGCCTTGCCGGTGCGGCTTTGCGTGGACTTCTGCTGGTTTGCATCGAGATTCATCGGCTGGCTGCGGTCGGTACTCAACGCGAACGCGGACTGCGCCAGGACCAGCGCGATGCAGGCGGCGGCAAGACGGGTCGGATTATGGTTTGGCATGGCGTGTGGGCAGCAGTATCCAGTGGACATCGGACAACAATTGCAGGGTTTTCAATCCCAGGTCGGCTTGCATGCCGACACCGTGGACGATGCGTCCGGGTTCGGTGATCGTGGCCAGAGCCTGGGTTCGCATGGTCTTTCCCTGCGTCGAGGATAAGGCCTGGCCCTTGCCCGGGGAAGTCACGGTCAGGTCCGACGTCAGCAATTGTGCGGGCGGCGTGCCGGGGCCGGGCAGGCGATGCATGTCGACCTTGCCTTCGAGCTTCATCACGGTGCCGTTCTTGTCGACCCAGGCCGACTCGGAGGTGCCTTTCCAGGTGCGGCCACCGTTGTCGAGGATGGTGTAATCCGGCGCCGTCACGAAGATCGAGCTGTCCTCGGCGCGGCGCACCAGGCGCGGTCCGCTCACGCTGAAGCTGTGCTGGCCCTGGGCGTCGAGCGCGTCGATGGAAAAATTGGTGAGGGTGTAGTCCGAGCGCGGCGGTCCGACGAAGGCGGGCGCAGCTTCGCGCGGTGCGAAGACCCACACCAGAATCTGTGTGCCCAATGCGAGCGCGGCCAGCGCCGCAATGGCGAGAACGAGGCGGCGTTCCATCAGAGGAACCTGGCCAATTCGGTTTCCGCCTTGCCCTGCGCCGCCAGCAGCAGGTCGCAGACCTCGCGCACCGCACCTTCGCCGCCCGCGCTGCGCGTGCGCCAGCGCGCGCGTTCGCGCACCCACGCGTGCGCGTTGGCAACGGCGATGGAAAGTCCGACGCGTTGCATGATGGCCAGGTCCGGCAGGTCGTCGCCGCAGTAGCAGCACTGTTCCGGCGCGAGCTTGAGCGCATGGATCAGCTGTTCGTAGCAGGCGAGCTTGTTTTCCTGGCCCTGGTAGACGTGCGCGATGCCCAGTTCCGCGGTGCGTTCGGTCACCATGTGGCTCAGGCGCGCGGTGATGATGCCGACCTCGATGTCGTTCGCCATCAGGCGCTTGAGCCCGAGACCGTCGTGGACGTGGAATGCCTTGGTTTCGCGGCCGTCGTCGCTGTAGTACAGGCGACCGTCCGTCAGCACGCCGTCGACGTCGAACAGGGCGAGCCGAATTTTCGCGGCGCGCTCGCGGATTTCGGCGGGCAGGTCGTTGAGATGCGAATATGGCATCTCAGACCACGCGCGCGCGCAGCAGGTCGTGGATGTTCAGCGCGCCGACCACGCGATTGTCGGAATCGACCACGAGCAGGGCGTGGATCTTGTGCGCTTCCATCAACTGCGCGGCTTCGACGGCAAGCTTGTCGGCGCCGATGGTCTTGGGGTGGGCCGTCATCAGCGCCGTTACTGGCGTGGTGCGCAGGTCGATGGTCTTGTTGTCCACCGCGCGGCGCAGGTCGCCGTCGGTGAACACGCCGAGCAGATGCGCGTCGGCATCGACTATTGCGGTCATGCCCAAGCCCTTGCGGGTCATTTCCATCAGCGCTTCGGACAGGCTGGCCGTGGCGACGATACTCGGCACCGCGTCGCCCATGTGCATCACGTCGGCGATGTGCAGCAGCAGGCGCCGACCCAGGCTGCCGGCCGGATGCGAGCGCGCGAAATCCTCGTCCGTGAAGCCGCGCGCTTCGAGCAGGGCGATGGCGAGCGCATCGCCCATCACCAGCGCCGCGGTGGTGCTGGCGGTAGGCGCCAGATTGAGCGGGCAGGCTTCAGCCGGAACGCTGACGTCCAGGTGCACGTCGCCCATCGCGGCGAGCGAGGAAGCCGGATTGCCGGTCATCGCCAGCAGCGGAATGCCCTGACGCTTGATCAGCGGCAGGATCGTGAGCAGCTCGTCGGTTTCGCCGGAATTGGACAGCGCCAGCACGACGTCTTTTTGCGTGATCATGCCGAGGTCGCCGTGGCTGGCTTCGCCCGGATGCACGAAAAACGCCGGTGTGCCGGTGGATGCCAGCGTGGCGGCGATCTTGCGCGCGATGTGGCCGGACTTGCCCATTCCGGAAACGACCACGCGGCCGGGGCAGTCGAACATGAGCTGGCAGGCGCGCAGGAAATTGTCGTCGATGCGTGCACGCAATGCTGCGATCGCGCGCGATTCGATGTCGATCACGTTGATGGCGCTGCGTTTGAGCGCTGCCGCGTCGAGCAAGGGATTGCTCAGCGGATTCTCGGCAAGCGACTGCAGGCGGGCATTCATGACATGTAGACCGGGCAGGAAGGCGGGATTGAGCAGGGAAATGGCGGGATCGTCCCGCTGCGGGTATCTGCGGCCAAGGATTTTGAGTACCATGCGCAACCTTCGCTTATTGTAACCGACGGATCCCGTCCCGGCGAAGACGATTCAGGGTACTGCCGCGTCGCAGCTGCCCGCATCCCGCCATATTCCGAGCCGCGCATGGACACCCGCAGCATCCAGACTTTGATCGAACAGGGCCTGCCCGGCGCGAAAGCCATGGTAATGGGCGACGACGGTGTGCATTTCGAGGCTGTCGTGGTTTGCGCGGATTTCGCCGGCAAGCTGCCGCTGGCGCGGCATCGCATGGTCTACGCGACGCTGGGCGAGCGCATGGGCGGAGAGATTCACGCGCTGGCGTTGCGCACGTTGACGCCGGACGAAGCCGCGGCGCAAGGACAAATCTGATGGCAAAAATCGTTATTTCAGGCGGCGAACCGCTCAACGGCGACGTGTGGATTTCCGGCGCCAAGAACGCGGTGCTGCCGATTCTCGCCGCGACCTTGCTCGCCGACGAACCCGTCACCATCGGCAACGTGCCGCATCTGCACGACGTCACCACGACGATGGAACTGCTCGGCCAGATGGGCGTGTCGTTGACCATCGACGATCGCATGCGCATCCATATCGATCCACGTCCGGCCAACCGCTATTTCGCGCCCTACGACTTGGTCAAGACCATGCGCGCGTCCATCCTCGTGCTCGGGCCGCTGGTCGCGCGCTTCGGCGAGGCCGACGTCTCGCTGCCCGGCGGCTGCGCGATCGGATCGCGTCCCGTGGATCAGCACATCCGCGGGCTGGAAGCGCTTGGCGCGACGGTCACGGTCGAGAACGGTTACATCAAGGCCCGCGCCAAGCGCCTGCGCGGCGCGCGCATCGTCATGGACATGGTCACCGTTACCGGCACCGAGAACATCATGATGGCGGCGGCGCTCGCGCAGGGCACCACGGTCATCGAAAACGCGGCGCAGGAACCCGAAGTGGTGGATCTTGCGCATTGCATCAACGCGATGGGCGGCAAGATTTCCGGCGCCGGCACCGCTACCATCGTCATCGAAGGCGTTGATCGCCTGCACGGCACGCAATACGACGTGCTTCCGGACCGCATCGAAACCGGCACCTTTCTTGTTGCCGGCGCAATCACCGGCGGCCGTGTCATGGCCAAGCGTGCGCGTCCGCGCACGCTCGACGCGGTGCTGCACAAGCTCGAGGAAGCCGGTGCGCACATCAATACCGGCGAGGACTGGATCGAGGTGGACATGCGCGGCAAGCGTCCGCGTGCGGTGGACGTGACCACGGCGCCGTATCCGGCGTTCCCGACCGACATGCAGGCGCAGTTCACCGCACTCAACACGGTCGCCGAAGGCGTCGGCACGATCACCGAAAACGTGTTCGAAAACCGCTTCATGCACGTGCACGAACTCGAACGCCTGGGCGCTGACATCCGCCTGGAAGGCAAGACTGCGGTAGTGCACGGCGTGCGCGAGATGTCCGGCGCGCCGCTGATGGCGACCGACCTGCGTGCGTCGGCGTGCCTCGTCCTTGCTGGACTCGTTGCCAAGGGCGACACCACGGTCGACCGCATCTATCACATCGATCGCGGCTACGAGTGCATCGAGGAAAAACTCGGCACGCTGGGCGCAAAAATCCGGCGCCTGCCGTCGTAACCTCCGCAAAGCTGCTGCGCTCGACATCTCGCGCGAATCCGGTGCTCGGAATGCTCATGTATTCCGCACATACACTCCGCTTCCTGCGCTCCGTGATCGCGCGATCTGCCTTCGCTCGCGACGCTTTGCAAAGGTTCCGCTTGTGCGATCCGGGTAACTACTGCTGCTTGAGCTCCAGCACGATCGCCTTGCCGTCGTGCTGCGGTTGTTCGACGCGAATGGGCAACAGGCCTTGCGCGTACCAGGACTTCATCACCTTGCCCGGCGCGTCGGTGCGGTCGATTTCGGTGGCGTCGAATTTTCCGGCGGGTACGGCGATCGACGTTTTTCCCTGCACGGCGTACTGCTGCATTTCCACGCGATCGCGCACCGCGACCGGCAGCGTGACTGAGGTCGCGCCGTCGGCCAGCGCCAGGCCCAGCGCTACGGCCACCGTACTGCGGTCGATGGCCCCGTCCACCAGCGCGTAACGAAAATCCTTGCCGTTATCGCGCACACGGATTTGCCCGGCAGCCGCGTCGAAATCGATCGTGCGCTGCTTGTGCTTGATCGCGGCGTCCTGCCGGTAGTCGTAGCGCAGGCCTTGCAGCTTGCCGTCGCGGAAGCCGAAAACCGAATCCTCGCGCACGTTCAGGCCGAGCAGTTTCGCCATGCCTCCGGTGCCGCGGGTTTCGCTGTGCAAGGTCCAGGTGCCGTCGGCGTTCGCGGCGAGCGAGTAAATCGCCGTGCCGATGGCCTTGCCATCGCGGGTGACCGTATACGTCGCTTGTTCGGGCTTCAGCGTCGTGTCTGCAAAGACGGATGAGGACAGGACGAGCAGGCAGGTGGCGAAAAACACATTGCGCATGGGATTGGCCGATGGCGGATGACGCGCGCAGTCTGGATGCGCTCGCCTGAACGTTATCCGACCGTATGGTCCGCCCCGAGCTTGATATACGCCTCGTCATATCGCCGACATTGACTTGTTCAAATGTCACTTATAGAGTGAAGCCGATGCCTTGAAAAAGATTGATACACAAGCTTTTTTGATCGGCAACCACGAGGGGGATTTGAAATGAATTTCAGGCTGATGGTAAATCGTTTCGCATTGGTGCCTGTTGCCATACTCGGCATGACATCGAGCGCCTGGGCCGGTTTTTCCGGCACGCTGACCTATGCGCCGGCTGCCGCGGCCGCAACAACGACATCGACGCCTACTCTGGGCACATGGACGCTGCTGCTGATGGCAGCGTTGCTGGCCGTGATCGCCTACCGCGTTTTGAAAACTCGCGTCAGCGGGCGACAGTTCGGGTTATTCGCGCTGGCAGGCAGCCTCATTGCAGGCGGCGCAGCGAGCGGTGATCTGATCCGCCTCGCCCACGCGCAATCGGTGCCCGTGTATCAGATGAGTAGTGCCACGGGTGGCACGGTCAATCTCATCTTCGGCATCCAGCAATTGACCAATACATCCGGGGTGCCACAACAGGTTACCAATTTGGTCGGTAACGGAAGTTACGTCAACCCGGGCGGCAGTTATACCCCGCAATGCATTGTCGGACTCGTTGTCGCGCCGGGCAATTCTTGTTACGTGGACCTGCAATCGCCTGTGTGACATCAAAGGACTTCTTCGCACGGGTGTGCTGCCTGCGCCGTTGAACCTCGTTATCTGTATTCCGAATGATCCAGCTTTACATCGGTACCGCCGTCATTTGCCTGACGGCGGTACTGTTTCTGGAGTCCGTGTTTCCCTTGCTCTCCACGCCTGCGCCCCTGCGGCGCTGGATGCGAAACCTGGGCTTGTCGGCGTTGTCGTTCGGCGTGATCGTGCTGTTCCCGCTGCTTTTCTGGGCGCTGCTGCGGATGCTGCAAATCGCGCCTGGCGACGGCCGGTTCGCGCTCTGGAATATTCCGGTCTGGGGCCAGTGGTTGGCGACATTCCTGCTGATGGATGCAATCGCGTATGCGCTGCACCGGTTGTCGCACGCCTTGCCTTGGCTTTGGCGCCTGCACGCCGTCCACCATAGCGACATCGAACTCGACGCGACCACGGCCCATCGTCACCATCCGCTGGAAAGTCTGG
>Ga0207654_10000577_pt1 | contig 20701 bp, 19 predicted proteins | sample KBSC64metaG_FD_184355 | JGI IMG/M metagenome (GOLD analysis project Ga0207654, IMG submission 184355) | Corn rhizosphere microbial communities from Kellogg Biological Station, Michigan, USA - KBS C6-4 metaG (SPAdes) (version 2) | ecosystem: Host-associated > Plants > Roots > Rhizosphere > Soil...
CAAGGATCGTCCGGCGGCATCGGCGCCATCAGCGGCCGGCAGCCAGGTGAGGGTCAGATGATAACGGCTTTCATAATGCGCGCCTTCGGCCTCGAACCGGCCGCGGCGCTCCTGATCCACCAGCCAGGACGCGGCATCGGGAAAATCGCTGTCGGGATAGCCGAGCGCCTCGCGGCGCTTGGCCTCGAAGAACAAAGCCCAGCCGGTGCCGAAGCGCTTGAGCACATTGTTCGCGCGCGCACAGGCCGAGACCAGCTCGGCTTCGGTCGCGCTTTCAAGGTCGGGCCCGCGGAAGGCCAGAGTGCGTTGAAAGCTGCCGTCCTTGTTGAGGATCACGCCCTCGGCGACCAAAGCTGCCCAGGGCAGATGATCGGCAAGCCGGTCGGCGCGGAGGCGATATTCCCGCAAGCTTAGCATGCGAGATAGCTCCGCTGACGGAGATGCCGGATGAGCACGGGCGCGAAGGCGGGATCGCGCCGCGCGGCAAAGACGGCGATGCTGTGCCCGAGAGCCCAGACGACAATGCCAGCGATCCATTGCTGGAGACCCAGGCCGATCGCGGCGGCAAGCGTGCCGTTCAGGATCGCCAGGCCGCGTGGCGCCCCGCCGAGGAGGATCGGCGCTCCCAGGCTCCCGTGGATGGGAACCTCGAAGCCGGCGGCATGACCGTCGCCAACATGACGGTTATCGATGGGGCTGCTCATGCAATCAGCGCGCCGCCGCCGAAGCTGAAGAAGCTCAGGAAGAAGCTCGACGCGGCGAACGCGATCGACAGGCCGAAGATGATCTGGATGAGACGCCGAAACCCGCCGGCGGTCTCGCCGAACGCCAGGGTCAGGCCGGTCACGATGATGATCATCACCGCGATGATCTTGGCGACCGGCCCCTGCACCGAATCGAGCACTTGCTGGAGCGGCGCCTCCCACGGCATGCCGGTGCCGGCAGCCTGTGCTTTCCCGGCCACGATCATTCCCAAGCCGATCGCGGCGCCAGCAAACAGGCAAGAACGTTGATCAGGGATTTTGAGAGCATGTGCGCGCATATTCAGTCTCCTTGGGCTTGGGGGGTGATGTCGAGGACGGCGTAGCCGCCGTCCGGATCGAGGCCGACGACACGGGCGATAGTCTCGACGCGGCGGGCGAGGCCGCGGCCGGCGATGAAGACGATTAGATCGATCGCGTCGGCGACCAGCGGGCGCGGCACGCTGACCACCGCCTCCTGGCAAAGCTGCTCGAGCCGATAGAGGGCGGAGAGCGCCGAGTTCGCGTGGACCGTAGCAATCCCTCCGGGATGTCCGGTGTTCCACGCTTTCAGCATGTCGAGCGCTTCGGGGCCGCGAACCTCGCCGACGATGATGCGGTCAGGCCGGAGGCGCAGCGTCGAACGGACGAGATCGGCCATGGTGACGCCGGCGCCTTTATCGGCCGAACCTGGCCGCGTGCGCAGCGCCACCACGTCGGGCACCGCACATTGCAGCTCACGCGTGTCTTCGATCAGGATCACGCGCTCGTCGAGATGCGCGAGTTCGGCGAGCAGAGCGTTGGCGAGCGTCGTCTTGCCTGACGACGTGCCGCCGACGATGAGGATGTTCCTGCGGTCAATGACGGCCAAGCTTAACAGCCTCGCCCCTTCGGGGGACATGAAACCGTCGCTGACATAGTCGAGCAACGTGTAAATCCTGGACGCAGGCTTCCGGATCGAGAAGCAAGGGCCGGGGCTGACCGGAGGCAATATGCCTTCGAAGCGCTCGCCGGCTCCATCGCCATGCGGTGGCAGCTCGGCCGATACGATCGGCCGGTCGCTATGAACCTCGCCGCGCACATGGGACGCAACCAGGCGAATGATGCGCTCAACCTGCGCGGGCTCGATCCGGACGCCGGTGTTCCTTCGCCCCTCACCCAACAGGTCCAACCTGAGGGCGCCGTCGGGATTGACCATGATCTCGATCACGTCCGGGTCGCAAAGCGCCTCGGTGATCGCGGGTCCCATTGCGGTGCGCAGCATGCGGCGTCGGCGTTCAGCCGAGGTCGCCGGCGCCCGCTCGACGGAAATCGGCGAGCCGCTCATTGGACGCTTCCGTCGGCGTCGGCAGCCGTCAATGTCCGTTTGCCGCCTGCGATCTGCCGTCCGAGCTGGGCGATGAAGCGCTCGAACCGTTCATTGCCGACCGCGCGTGCCGCCGTATCGGCCTCGGGCAATGGCGCGGTGACCGTCAGCTGGTAGCGCACGAACAGCGACAGTGCCTCCAGCACGACCTCGATGTCGCGGCGGCAGACGCCGAGCTCTCGCGAGATGCGGTCCAACCGGGGCTTCAGGAGATCGTCGACTTCCTTGGTCGCACGACGCGCCAGCCAGGTCCCTAATGCCTCATTGACCATCCGCGACTTGTTGCCGCCGGGGCGCAGGGCGAGCGCTTCGAGCGCGTCGCTCAAGGATTGATCGATATAGAGGTTCTGCCGGACCTTCATGGCTCAGAGCCCCGGCAGCAGGTCGCGGTCGCGACCTTGGTTCATCGCGTCTGCGCGGACCAGCGTCGTCCGGACGCGGTCCATCGCCTTCTTGTCGGCGGAGGCATCGGGCTCATCGTGATCGAGATCGGGAAGGTCCAGCTGCTTCGGGGGCTCGCGCTTGGTCGAGACGGGCTCGATGCCGGGATGGCGCTCCTGCTGAAGCCCGCCATCTTCGGTCGCTTCCGCCTGATCTTCAGCACGTACGAGTCGCGCATCAGGAAGCCGGGCGAGATGCCCCCAATCATTCGAGCGCGGTGCCGGTGCATCGGCATAGCGGCCGCTGCCGAGCACAGGCGCGGGAAGAATACGCGCCGTAAAAGTTCGGTCTTCGTAGTAACGAAGCTTCTTCGCACGGATTGGTGCGAGCCCCGCGACCATCACCAGCTCGTCGCTGGCGGGAAGCTGCATGACCTCGCCCTGGGTCAGCAGCGGACGCGCGGTCTCCTGGCGGCTGACCATGACATGGGCGAGCCAGGGCGCGAGCCGGTGGCCGGCATAGTTGCGCATCGCGCGCTGCTCGGTCGCCTGCCCCAGCGCATCCGAGATGCGGCGTGCGGTCCGCTCGTCATTGGTCGCGAACGCCACCCGGACATGGCAATTGTCGAGGATCGCGTTGTGCTCGCCATAAGCTTTCTCGATCTGATTGAGCGATTGCGCGATCAGGAAGGCGCGCACGCCGTAGCCGGCCATGAAAGCAAGACTCGTCTCGAAGAAATCCAGCCGTCCCAGCGCGGGGAATTCGTCGAGCATCATAAGCAGCTGATGCTTGCGGCCGCCCTGCCCGCATTCGCCGTCCAGCTTCTCGGTTAGACGCCGACCGATCTGGTTGAGGATCAGGCGCACCAGCGGCTTGGTCCGGCTGATGTCCGATGGCGGTACCACGAGATAGAGCGAGACCGGGTGCTTGGCTTCAACGAGATCGGCGATCCGCCAGTCGCAGCGCGACGTGACCTCAGCGACGGTCGGATCGCGATAAAGGCCGAGGAACGACATGGCGGTCGACAGCACGCCCGAACGCTCATTGTCCGACTTGTTGAGGAGCTCGCGCGCGGCAGATGCGACGACCGGATGGACCTGCGGCGCCTCTTTGGTGCCGAGATGGTTGGTCGTCATCATCTGCTTGAGCGTCGCCGTGAACGGCCGCTGCGGATCAGAGAGAAAAGTCGCAACACGTGCGAGCGTCTTTTCTTCTTCGGCATAAAGAATATGGAGGATCGCGCCGACCAGCAGCGAATGGCTGGTCTTCTCCCAATGGTTGCGCCGCTCGAGCGCGCCTTCGGGGTCGACCAGGATATCGGCGATGTTCTGGACGTCGCGAACTTCATCGCGGCCACGGCGGACTTCGAGCAGCGGGTTATATTTAGCGGACGCCGCATCGGTCGGGTTGAACAGCAGGCAGTGCGAGAATCGCGCGCGAAAGCCCGCGGTCAACGTCCAGTTCTCGCCCTTGATGTCGTGGATGACCGCCGAGCCGGTCCAGCCGAGCAAGGTCGGAATGACGAGACCGACGCCCTTGCCGCTCCGCGTCGGCGCGAAGGCCATGACATGCTCCGGTCCGTCGTGACGGAGATAATGGGACCCGAGCCGACCAAGGAAGACGCCGGCGTCACGGTGCAGACCGGCTCGCTCGACTTCGCGTGGTGTCGCCCAGCGTGCAGATCCATAGGTCGTGACGTTGCGCGCCTGGCGCGCGCGCCAAAGCGACCCGGCGATCGCAGCGCCGCATCCGATGAATCCACTCGCCCCTGCAATCGCCCCACCGCGATCGAAGATATGCGGCGCATAGGCGTCGAAATGATACCACCATGGAAAGATCGACCAGGGGCGATAGATCGGCCAGCGGCCGAGAAGGAACCAGGGCAGCCCGAGTTCAGGTTGCCAGGCGAGCTTCCAGGCTGCCCATTCGGTCGCGAACCAGATCCCCGCAATGACCATCGCGAACACGATGAGGATCTGGCCGATCAGCAGCTTGGTCGGGGTCATATCCATGCTCCGGGAAGGACAGCTCGTCCTGACCAGAGAAGAATCGCACAATTTGTGCTACCGGCGTTAGCGTCTCTCTACCGACTCTCACCCCCTCTTCGCCGACATTTACACGTGTCGAAAGGGCTCACCCGCGCCAAGGCGATTACCACGGCGACTCGTCAGCGCCGATCCGCGTGGCCGAAATGCTGGACTGACCGGAACGATGGCTTCACAGTCACGAAAACGGGATAGCGGACATTCCAATTCGTCGGTGTCGGCTTCCGGAACCGACCAGATCGAGACATTCGACCTGCCGTATCTCAACGGCGGCTCGTGTCAGTAACGGCCATTAAAAAACCTGGCTATCGGCTGCGCAGAAATATTGCTTCGGAGCCATAGAGCTGGCCCGGCTCTCGATCCACGCCAGAAGGATCGATCAACTCAAGTCAGACGGCCAACATTTTTTCGACCATTAAATGCCAACCGCCAGCTATCCGATCAGGGCATTTCATCCATGAGATCGGCCCTTCGACAAGCACCTACAGCAGCACATAATCAACATACGTGTTGATGTAGAAACCTCAATGAACATCCAACGGGCATAATGTCCAACTAACGCTGACCAAAACACTTTTGGCATACCTCTTGCTGAACGGAGGATGGATTGGGGGCATGTCTGTTTCCCGACAGACATGGCGGATCGCTGTCATCGCGCTCGCGCCAATCCGGCACTTTAAACCAGCCGGAGGTTATAATGAAATACCGTCTGCCATTCACTTCGCTCGCCCTATTGCTCGGCATGGCGTCTGCGACGCCCGCTGCCGCCGTCGACTTGGACGCTGGCGATTATGATCCGGCCAAACCCGGAACGACGCTGGCTCTCGTCTATCTCCAGCATGCGGAGCGAGATGAACTGGACTTCGGCGGTCAAAAGGTCCCCGGCGATAATCGGCTGAATACGGACGTCGGTATCTTCCGCCTCGTTCACTATGTGTCGATCGGCGGGCTGACAGTTGCGCCACAGATATTGATTCCGATTGTCAAGCAGAGAGGACTGGGCGATCAGACGCCTCTGGGCCGGGCAAGCGGCCTTGGCGACATCATTCTCGCCGCGCCGATATGGCTGCTAAACAAGCCCGATACGAACACCTACTTCGGGGTGACGCCCTATCTCTACATCCCGACAGGAGATTATAGCGCGGCCCGCCCCCTGAATGCAGGCGAGGACCGGTGGAAGTTCAATCTGCAAGCCGCAGGTACGGTGCGAATCGCACCTAAGCTGGCCTGGGATGCGGGCGCAGACGTCACCTTCTACGGCAAGACCGGCCGGAACTATGCAGGCGGGCGAATGACCCAGAAAGCCGATTATCAGGTGCAGACCTCTCTTCGCTACTTCCTGACCAGCAATTTCGACCTGCGCGGCGGCGTTTCGCACGCGGAGGGTGGCGACTGGACTCAAAACGCCCTGACCAATCGCGGCTTCACGCAGACCAAATTCTGGGTCGGCACGGCGGTTAAGCCTAGTCCGGCAACGCAGATCATCCTGACCTATGGGCGCGATCTGGACGTGCGCAACGGCTTTAGCGAGCAGAACAGGGTCAACGTCCGCTTGCTCTACGCTTTCTGACCCATGGCTACTCATGTGCTGATTATGTGCTGCTGCAGCAACAGTCGATCAGCACATTAGGTGCAGCGCGCCTGTGTCGAACGCCCTATTCCAACGATCGGACCCATAAAACGGGGCTGGCACGGCGCTTGCTAGGGGTGGGGCATTACGAACCGGATGCTCACCCGCTATGCTTTTTTCCCAAGTTCAAACCTCTCTTCGCGACCCTTTGCGCACCGCCACATCCCTTGCGGAACTGTTCGACCAGACCGCACTTGAACGGGACCGCGCAGGCGGCACGCCAAAGGCGGAACGCGATCTGCTGCGCGAAAGCGGTCTGCTATCCCTCAGCATACCACGGGCCTATGGCGGCGTCGGTGCTGACTGGGCAACCACGCTGGCCAGCGTTCGCATCATCGCCCGCGCAGATAGCTCCATTGCGCATGTCTATGCCTTCCACCACCTGATGCTGGCGACGGTTCGCCTGTTCGGCGCACCGGAACAATGGGAGGCGGCTTATCAGGACACCACCGACCACACCCTGTTCTGGGGCAATGCGCTGAACCCGCTCGACACCCGCACGATCAGCACGCCGCAGGATGGCTGGCGCAGCTTCACGGGGCACAAAAGCTTCTGTTCGGGCGCGCTCGATTCCGACATGCTGATCGCATCGGCACGGCAGGACGGTGAGAACCGCCTTGTTATCGCCGCTATCCCGACGGCCCGCGACGGAATCACGCTCCATGACGACTGGGACAATATCGGTCAGCGCCAGACCGACAGCGGCAGCGTGCTTTTCGATAAGGTGCGGATCGAGGAGAGCGAGATTTTACGCGACCCCGGCCCGTTGGGATCAGTGTTCGCAACGGTGCGCCCCCTAATCGCCCAGCTCATTCTGTCGAACATCTATCTAGGTATCGCGGAGGGCGCCTTTCGCGCGACAAAACACTATACGCGAAGCCAGTCGCGCCGGTGGTTGACATCCAGTGCTGCCGAGCAGTCGCAGGACCCCTATGCGCTGGAACGCGCCGGGGAGTTCTGGCTCGCGCTGGAGGGTGCTCGCCTGCTCAACGACAGAGCGGCGCAATTGCTGGACGACGCCTGGGCACAGGAAAATGACCTGTCGCCGGACAGACGGTCGGAAGTCGCCATCGGTATCGCCACGGCCAAGGTCGCCGTCATCAAGGGCGGAATCGAGGTGACGAACCGCATGTTCGATGTGATGGGAGCGCGCTCCACCTCCGGTCAATTTGGCTTCGACCGGTTCTGGCGGAACCTGCGCACCCATTCCTCACACGACCCTGTCGATTACAAGCTGCGCGAGCTGGGCGACTGGGCGCTGAACGATACTGCTCCTCCACCAACATTCTATTCCTGACTGCTGCTGCCCAAGCAGCAGCCGATCCGCAGGCCTGCGTCCGCAGGGGCAGGTTCGACGCAACCCAAAATCCGCAACATATTGAAATATCGTGAAATATCAGTCTGGCACGGAACATGCTCTTCAGACAGCAACAAGATTGGAAATCCATGACTTCGACTTTGAAGATCGTCGCCATATCCGGCTCGCTCCAGAAACCGTCCCGCACGGAGGTGCTGCTCGACGCCATTGTCGGCGAGCTAGCAATCGCCCTGCCCATCGAGAGCCACTTTATAAAATTGAGCGAGATCGGCTCGCTCGTCGGTGGCGCGATGGGGCGCGCTGCCCTGCCCCCGCGTGTCTTCGCGGACGTGCAGGCGATCGAGGCGGCCGACGTTCTGGTCGTCGCAACGCCTGTCTACCGCGCATCCTACACCGGCATGCTGAAGCATCTGTTCGATTTCGTCGGCCATGAATCGCTGGTCGGCCGCCCCGTGCTGCTAGCCGCGACAGGTGGCAGCGAGCGTCATTCGCTGGTGATCGACCACCAACTGCGCCCACTTTTCTCCTTCTTCAAGGCGTTAACGCTGCCGCATAGCATCTACGCGTCCGAGAGCGATTTCGACGATTACCGGCTGACCGGCACCGCCATCGCCGAACGCATCGCCCTGGCCGTGGATCAGGCTCTGCCCTGGCTGACTCGCCCGGAATCCCGGCGCCTCCCCGCGCTGCGCCAGCCCTTTCTCGCCCAACTCTGACACACGCAACCTTGAGGAGCCTGTCATGACCAACGCCACAGCAACACCTATCCGCTTCGCCTATTGGGTGCCCAATGTCAGCGGCGGCCTTGTCGTCAGCAAGATCGAGCAGCGCACGAGTTGGGACATCGACTATAATCGTAAGCTGGCCCAGATCGCCGAGGCCAATGGCTTCGACTATGCCCTGTCGCAAATCCGTTTCACGGCGGGCTATGGCGCGGAATTCCAGCATGAGCCGGTCGCCTTCACCCACGCCCTGCTCGCCGCGACGACGAAGCTGAAGGTCATCGCCGCGATCCTGCCCGGGCCATGGAATCCGGCTGTCGCGGCCAAGCAGCTCGCCACGATTGACCAGCTCACCGGCGGCCGCATCGCCGTCAACATCGTGAGCGGATGGTTCAAGGGCGAGTTCACTGCCATCGGCGAGCATTGGCTGGAGCATGACGAGCGCTATCGCCGGTCGGAGGAGTTCATCAGCGCGCTCAAGGGCATATGGTCGACGGACAATTTCAGTTTCCGCGGCGATTTCTATCGTTTCACCGACTACACGCTGCGTCCCAAGCCTTTGCAGCAACCGCACCCGGAAATCTTTCAGGGCGGCAGTTCGCGTGCCGCCCGCGACATGGCGGCGCGCGTCTCCGACTGGTATTTCACCAACGGTAATACGGTGGAAGGCATCCGCGCACAGGTCGAGGATGTCCGCGCCAAGGCCGCAGCGGAGGGGCGCACCGTCAAGGTCGGCGTCAATGCCTTCATCATCGCCCGCGATAGCGAGGAGGAAGCGCGCGCCGTCCTGAACGACATCATCGCACAGGCAGACCCTGAAGCCGTCAATGCCTTTGGCGATGCGGCGAAGCAGGCAGGCAAGGCATCCCCGGAGGGCGAAGGCAATTGGGCCAAATCGACGTTCGAGGATCTGGTCCAATATAATGATGGGTTCAAGACCAACCTGATCGGCACGCCGCAGCAGATTGCGGAGCGCATCGTCGCGTTGAAAGCCGTTGGCGTCGATCTGGTCCTTTCCGCCTTCCTGCATTTTCAGGAGGAGGTCGAATATTTCGGGCAGAACGTGCTGCCCCTCGTGCGGCAGCTCGAAGATGCGCGTGCGCTCGTAACGGCCTGACCTATGCACGGCCCTGCCCCTCTCCCCGCTGCAATCGCGTTGACCGGCGTGTCGCTGTCGTTTGGCGGCCTCGACGTGCTGCGCGATGTGGATGTGTCCGCCGCGCGGGGAGAGGTCGTCGGGCTGATCGGGCCGAACGGCGCAGGCAAAAGCTCGCTCCTCAATGTTATGAGCGGATTTTACCGGGCGGGACAGGGCAAATTGTCGATCGGCGGTGCGCCGGTCTCACGCCCTCGTCCGCACCGGGTTGCGCGCGCGGGGGTCGTGCGGACGTTCCAGAACCTTGGCCTGTTTGCCGGAATGTCGGTGCTGGACAATGTGCTGGCCGGGCAGGCTCGGCATGGGAAGGCGGGGTGGGCATCTTACCTGCTACGCCTGCCTTCCGCAGCAGAGGAAACGGCAAGCGCCCGCGCGGCGGCCTTCGATGCGCTGGACGCACTGAACCTGACTGCCTTTGCGCATGTCGTCGCCTCGGCCCTGCCCTATGGCGTGCAAAAGCGTGTCGAGCTGTGCCGTGCGCTTGCGGGGGCGCCCGACACGCTGCTGCTCGACGAACCACTGGCGGGCATGAACGCGGCAGAGAAGGAGGAGATGGCGGCCGCCATCCGCACCGTCAATGCGACACGTGGCACCACCATCCTCCTGATCGAGCATGATATCGGCATCGTGATGCAATTGGCCGACCGGCTGGTCGTGCTGGATCGAGGGCGCAAGATTGCCGATGGGCCGCCCGCGCGCGTTGCTGCCGATCCCATAGTCATCGCCGCCTATCTCGGCACCCGGCCTTGGGAGGACGGCGATGCAATTCTTTCTTGAAGTCCTGATCGGCGGCGCGCTGGCGGGCATCATGTATGCGCTGGTCGCGATCGGGTTCGTCCTGATCTACCGCGCGTCGGGCGTGTTCAATTTCGCGCAAGGATCAATGATCCTGTTTGCGGCGCTGACCTTCGTCAATCTGGTCGAGCGCGGCGTGCCCTTCTGGATCGCCTTTGCCGTGACGCTGGCAATCCTGGTCGCCAGCGCCTTTGCCATCGAACGTCTGGTGCTGCGCCCGCTCGCCAACCGTTCCGTCATCACGCTGTTCCTAGCCACACTCGGCCTCAGCTATATGTTCGAGGGGTCGGCGCAACTCCTCTGGGGATCGCAGGTTCACGCGCTGGAACTGGGCATTTCGGACGAGCCGTTGGCCATCGCGGGCCTTTCGGTCAGCAGCTTCGATCTGGTTGCGACGGGCATCGCCGGAACGCTGGTCATCATTCTCGCGCTCCTCACCGGCCGCACGTCGCTTGGCCTGTCGCTCCGCGCGGTCGCCGCAGATCCGCTCGCCGCGCTTTCCATCGGTATCCGGCTAGACCGGGTGACGGTCATCGCTTGGAGCCTCGCAGGGTTCGTCGCGCTGGTGGCGGGGCTGCTGTGGGGCGCGCGGTCGGGCGTGCAATTTTCGCTGGCGCTGATCGTGCTCAAGGCCCTGCCCGTCCTCATCATCGGCGGCTTCACTTCCATCGAGGGCGTCATCGTCGCCGGGCTGCTGGTAGGGGCGAGCGAGAAGCTGGCGGAAATCTATCTGGGCGCAATCATCGGCAGCGGGATCGAGAATTGGTTTGCCTATGTCCTCGCTCTCCTGTTCCTGATGGTGCGCCCGACCGGCCTGTTCGGCCAGCCCGCGCTGGCGAGGATCTGAGCTATGGCGACGATCCCCTACCCCGCCGCATCCGGCACCGCCCGCCTGTCGTTGACCTCCTTCTGGATCGCGTTGCTGGCTGTCGCGATGGCCCCGTTCGTCATCGGGTCGGACTATCTGTTCAGCGCCATCCTCGTTCCCGTGCTGATCCTTTCGCTTGCGGGCCTCGGCCTCAACATCCTGACCGGATACGCGGGCCAGTTGTCGCTGGGTTCCGCCGCGTTCATGGCGATCGGCGCGTTCGCGACCTATAATCTGTACCTGCGCATCCCCGGCCTGCCGCTGCTATTCGCGATGGCGGGCGGCGGGCTGGTCGCGGCGATATTCGGACTGGTCTTTGGCCTGCCCAGCCTGCGGGTGAAGGGCTTCTATCTGATCGCCTCGACCCTAGCCGCGCAGTTTCTGGTGCCGTGGCTGCTGTCGCAATATGACTGGTTCTCCAACGACAATGCCTCGGGCGTTATTACCGCACCGCCGTTGCTGATTACCGGGGTGAGTTTCGATAGTCCGGCGGGACGTTATGCCTTCACGCTCGGCGTCGTCGCCATCGTGACAATATTGGCGCGCAACCTGATCGCCAGCCCGTCCGGCCGCGCGTGGATGGCCGTGCGCGACATGGACCTCGCCGCCGCCGCATTAGGCATTTCGCCCGGCCGGACGAAGTTGTTCGCCTTTGCTGTCAGCAGCTTCATCCTCGGTGTCGCGGGCGCGCTCTGGGCCTTCACTTATCTCGGCACGGTGGAGCCTGCGGGCCTCGACCTCGACCGGTCGTTCCAGATACTCTTCATTATCATCATCGGCGGGATGGGAAGCCTCTCCGGCAATTTTCTTGGCGCGGCGTTCATCGTCCTGTTGCCCATCCTGCTCAGCCGCGCAGGCGCTATCCTGACCGGCGGCGACCTGGGGTCCGACGTGCTGGAAAACCTCAACAAGGTCGCGTTCGGCGCCCTCATCATCCTCTTTCTCATCAAGGAACCGGACGGGCTGGCGCGGCTCGTCGGCCGTCTTCGTCCCACCAACAAGCCTATCCAACAGGAGCCAAACTGAATGCGTAACCACCGTCCCCGCCTGTTGATCGCCGCGCTCGGCGCTGTTGCCCTAACCGCGCTTGGCGGCTGCAATCACAAACCCGCAGCGCAGGAAGGCGCAGCCACCGCAGCGCCGGGCAAGTCGCAATATTTTCCGCTGCAAAGCTATCGCGTCGGCCCCTATGCGGCGGGCGGCAGCGGGTTCTTCGGCGGATTCATCGACTATATACAGCTCGTCAACGCCAATGGCGGCGTCAACGGCGTGCCGCTGAGCTGGGCGGAGTGCGAGACCGAATATGACGTCGAAAAGGGCGTCGAATGTTATGAACGGCTCAAGAAGAGCTTGGACGGCTCGCCGACAGCCGCCACCAATCCCCTCTCCGTCGGCATCGCCTATGCCACTCTGGACCGGTCGACGGCAGACAAGATCCCGCTCATCACCATCAACCATGGCCGCACGGACTCCACCGACGGCAGCGTCTTTCCCTATGTCTTCCCTCTCCAGCTGAACCCCTACAGCGAGGTTTCCGCCATCCTGCACTATATCGGGAGCAAGGCGGGCGGCCTCGACAAGCTGCGCGGCAAACACATCGCCGTGCTCTACCATGGCTCTCCCTATGGCAAGGAGACCAACGGCGTCATCGACACGCTGGCTGCCAAATATGGCTTCATCGCTGACGAGATCGAGGTGCCGCATCCCGGCAACGAGCAGCAATCGCAATGGCTGAAGATCAAGCAGAGCAATCCCGATTGGGTGATCCTGCGCGGGTGGGGCGTGATGAACCCGGTGGCGCTCAAGACCGCGCGAAAGGTCGGCTACCCCGCCGATCATATCATCGGCAATATCTGGAGCAATTCGGAGGAGGATGCCGCCCCCGCCGGCGACGCGGCCAAGGGTTTCATCTCCATCACCACCCATCCCTCAGGCACGTCCTTCCCCGTGCTTCAGCAGATCAAGGCGGCGGTGATCGACAAGGGCAAGGGTAATCTGTCCGATCCCAAACGCTTCGGCACCGTCTATTACAATCTTGGCGTGGTGAACGGCATATTGAACGTGGAGGCAGTCCGCGTTGCGCAGGCGAAATATGGCAAGCGCCCGCTAACCGGGGAAGAAGTCCGCTGGGGCTTCGAGCATCTAGATATAGACGCGGCCCGGCTGAAAGCACTGGGCGCAGTCGGGCTGGTCCAGCCCCTAAAACTCTCCTGCTCCGATCATGAAGGCGGCGGCGCCGTCCGCTTCCAGCAATGGGACGGCGCGAAGTGGAACGTCATCAGCGACTGGGTACAGGCCGACCGCCAGCTGTTGCGCCCGATCATCGAAGCCTCCGCAAAGCAATATGCTCGCGAGAAGGGGATCACTCCTCGCGACTGCTCCAAGGAATGATCGGCCATGCGGGAGACGGATCGTGGCGAATATCATTGAGGTTGACGGCGTGGAGGTGCGCTATGCTCAGGCGATCCTGGCCGTGCGCGACATATCCTTCAGCGTGCCGGAGGGTGGCTTTGTCGCGCTGATCGGCGCGAATGGTGCCGGAAAGACGACATTGCTGCGCGCCATTTCCCGCCTCGTCGATCTGGAGCGCGGACGGGTCACGCGCGGCACCATTCGTTTTGATGGGCAGGATGTCGCAGGCAGTGCGCCATCCGCCCTCGTCGCGGGCGGCATCGGGCAGGTGTTGGAAGGGCGCCGCTGCTTCCTGCCGATGACCGTCGAGGAAAATCTGCTGACGGCGGCTGGCGCGATCAGCCTTTCGCGAAACGACAAACGCCGGGCGCTGGACCGAGCCTACGGCCGTTTCCCCCGACTGGCGGAGCGCCGCAAGACCCCGTCCGCCCTGCTTTCCGGTGGTGAGCAACAGATGCTGGCGATCGAGCGGGTATTGGTTGGACAACCCCGGCTGCTCCTGCTGGACGAGCCGACAATGGGTCTTGCACCGCAGGTCGCAGAAACAATCCTTGAAACCGTGCATTATCTCAATCAAAATGATAGAGTATCGGTTTTACTCGCGGAACAGAATGTCACTCTCGCACTGCGTCATGCCAGCCACGCCCATGTCCTCGAAGGCGGCACAGTCCGACTATCCGGGACAGCGGCAGAACTCATCGATCATCCGGAAGTCTGGGCTGCATATCTCGGCCTTCCGGCAGCGGCCGAAACTCAACTTCACGCCATCCCCGGCTGACGCTTTCGAACAGGAGCCCGCATTTGGGTAATATCAAATCCTTGCTGACCTATCCCGATCCGCGTTCGCTGACCAAGTCGGTGCGCGCCTCGGCTCTGGTGTTCGAGGATCAGCTGTCGCAGGCGTTGCTGGCACGGATCGAACGGATTGCGCCCAGCGAAGCCAATGTCCTCATCATCGGGGAAACCGGCACCGGCAAGGAGATCGTGGCCCGGCACGTCCATGATCTCAGTCGTCGCAGACACGGGCAATTCCTCGCCGTCAATTGCGGCTCGCTTACCGAAACATTGGTCGAGAGCGAGTTGTTCGGCCATGAGCGCGGCGCGTTCACCGGCGCGCTGGCGGCGAAGGAAGGCTGGTTCGAGGCAGCGGACGGCGGCACGCTGTTTCTGGACGAGATTGGCGACCTGCCTCTCGGCATGCAGGTCAAGCTACTACGCGTGCTTCAGGAACGCGAAGTCGTGCGCGTCGGATCGCGCACCTCCCGGCCCATCGACGTGCGCGTCATTGCCGCGACCAATGTGCAGCTGGAAAGCGCCGTCACGGCCGGCCGGTTTCGCGAAGACCTCTTCTACCGCCTGGGTGTCGCGTCGCTGCTGCTGCCACCGCTGCGCGACCGCCCGCAAGACATATTGCCGCTCGCCGCCTTCTTCCTGCGGCAGCATCGCGAGCGGCTGGGCTATGCCCATGCCGACCTGTCGCAGGCATCGGAACGCGCGCTGGTGCGGCATAGCTGGCAAGGCAACATCCGCGAGTTGGAGAACGCCATCCATCATGCGCTGCTGGTCTGCGACGATGGTCTGATTGAGCCGGAAGACCTCCAGCTGAAAGCGGGCCCGCAAGTCGAAAACGCTGATCGGGTCCCTGCGAGCCCACGGGCAGCCGATCTGGAGAGCGCCCTGACCGCCATATTCGAGACGGGCGGCGAGGGCCTGTTCGAGCAGGTGGAGGACCGCCTTTTCCGTGCCGCGTTCGAATATTGCCACCGCAATCAGGTCCAGACCGCGAAATTGCTCGGCATCAGCCGCAATATCGTCCGGGCCAGGCTCATCCGCATCGGCGAGATTGGCGCGTCTGCTGAAGCCGCCACCGCCACCGCCTGATTTCCATATTGGTTGAAAGGAGACGTTCCATGTCCACGCTTTTCAAAGATGCCTCCGCCCAACAGGGCGTCCCCGCAGTGCCCCGCCCGGATGCGCCCGCGCATGTCATCCGCGACGACGCCGAGGCCATCGCCGTGGCGCACAAGCTGGCCGCGCAATTCGCGGAAGGCGCCGCGAAACGTGATCGCGAGCGGATATGGCCGCTCGCCGAACTCGAGGCTTTCTCGCAGAGCGGCCTGTGGTCGCTCAATGTCCCGCGCGCGTTCGGCGGGCCGGAACTGTCCTATCGCACCATCGTCAAGGTGATCGACATCATCTCCGCCGCCGATCCCTCTCTCGGCCAAATCCCGCAAAATCACATCGGCGTTGTAGCCGCAATCCGCACCACGTCGGACGCGGCGCAGCAGGCGCTGCTTTTCGAGAAAGTGCTGGCAGGCACCCGTTTCGGCAACGCCTTCTCCGAATTCGGATCCAAGCGCGCCGCCGACTTCGAGACAAAATTCGAGGAGGATGGCGACGATGTCATCGTCACGGGCCGAAAATTCTACGCGACCGGCGCGCTTCTCGCCCATCTCGTGCCTATCGTCGCGCTGGATGACGAAGGCCGCGCCTTCTACGCCATTGCGGAACGAGATGCACCCGGCCTGACCGTGATCGACGACTGGTCGGCGTTCGGTCAGCGCACGACCCTCAGCGGCACCGTCACCCTAGACAGGGTCCGCGTGCCGCGTTCGCATCTCGTGCCGGGATATAAGGGCTATGCCGAGCCGACCGCCGACGGTCCGATCTTCCAAATCATCCAGGTCGCGGTGGACACCGGCATCGCCGCCGCCGCCATTGCCGACACCATTGCATTCGTCCGCACCAAGTCGCGCGCGTGGGTGGATAGCGGTCTCGATTATGCATGGCAGGACCCTTATGTGATACAGGCGGTCGGCAGCCTGCAACTGCGCCTCAACGCCACCCGCGCCCTCCTCGATCGCGCCGCCATCGCGGTGGACGAGGCCGTCGCCAATCCCACCGCAGAAACGGTCGCCACCGCGCAGGTCCAGACCGCAGAGGCCAAGATCCTCAGCACCGAACTCGCGATCGAGGCGACCAATAAGCTGTTCGAACTGGCGGGCACCCGCTCGACTCTCGCCGAACATGGTCTCGACCGTCACTGGCGCAACGCCCGTACCCATACGCTGCACGACCCCGTCCGCTGGAAATATGCGATCGTCGGCAATTATTACCTCAACGGCGAGAACCCGCCACTGCATGCCTGGAGCTGACATCATGAGCATCGCTCCCCAACACATCCCCGACAAGATCAATGTGCTGTGGTTCCTGCCCACGCATGGCGACAGCCGCTATCTGGGCACGCAGGATGGAGGTCGCGCCGTCGACCTCCCCTACCTGCGGCAGGTTGCGCAGGCAGCCGACGCGCTGGGCTATTATGGCGTGCTGCTCCCTACCGGGCGCAGTTGCGAGGATAGCTGGGTCGTCGCTTCCGCACTCGCCACCGCGACAGAGCGGCTTCGATTCCTGGTCGCGGTGCGGCCCGGCCTGCAATCGCCGACGCTCGCCGCCCGGATGACCGCCACACTCGATCGCATCTCCAACGGTCGCCTGCTCATCAATGTCGTCACTGGCGGAGATCCGGTGGAGAATGGCGGCGACGGCATCTTCCTCGACCATGCCGAACGCTATGAGGTCACCGAGGAGTTTCTGGGCATCTACACCGCACTGCTGCGCGGCGAGGTGGTCGAGCATGAGGGCAAGCATTTCCGCATCGCCGATGGCAGGCTGCTCTTTCCACCAGTGCAGGCGCCTTATCCGCCGCTCTACTTTGGCGGATCGTCGGAGGCGGGCAATCGTGTCGCAGCCAAGACCATCGACAAATATCTGACATGGGGCGAGCCGCCCGCCGATGTCGCTGCCAAGATTGCGACCATTCGCGCCCTGGCGGCGGAGCAGGGCCGGGAGGTTTCCTTCGGCATCCGGCTCCACGTCATCGTTCGCGAAACACGCGAGGAGGCATGGGCCGCCGCAGACAAGCTCATCAGCCGCCTCGACGATGACACCATCGCCAGCGCGCAAAGCGTCTTCGCCCGCATGGATTCGGTCGGCCAGTCACGCATGAGCAAGCTGCATGGGGGTCGTCGGGACAAGCTGGAGGTCAGCCCCGATCTATGGGCGGGCGTGGGCCTTGTTCGCGGCGGCGCGGGCACGGCGCTGGTCGGTGATCCCGAAACTGTCGCCGCCCGGATCGACGAATATCGCCGGATCGGCATCGATAGCTTCATCCTGTCGGGCTATCCGCATCTGGAGGAGGCCTATCGCTTCGGCGAACTCGTCCTGCCCCGCCTGCCACTTGCCCACCCCCTCCGGACGGCGGAGGCAGCCAGCACCATGGGCCCATTCGGCGAGACCATCGCCGGCGACCATCGCCCCGCGCTGCGCGCATCCCAGTCCTGATTGCCATGATAGACGTACCCAACCACAAACCGGTCGTTGCCATAATCGGAGGCGGTTTCAGCGGCGCGGCCGTCGCCTATCATCTCGCGCGGGTGGCAGGCGAAGCCCTGTCGATCATTATCTTTGAACCACGCGCAGAAATCGGGCCGGGGCTCGCCTACTCCACTGATGATCCGATCCATCGCATCAATGTGCCTGCAGCCCGGATGACACTCGTACCGGATGACGAGCAGCATTTCGCAGAATGGCTGGACCGGGACGGCCGGGTCGCGCAGGACCGGCAAGCCACATTGCCGGACGGTCGCAGTTTCCCCACACGGCGGCTGTTCGGTCACTATGTCTCAGCACAGCTCGAGCCGTTCATCCAGAGCGGGCAAATCCGGCATCGGAGAGAACGCGTCAAAACGATCTCCGGCGTCGATGGCGATTGGCATGTCGTTGGGACAGAGGGCAGCGATGTACAGGCCGATATCGTCGTCATTGCGACCAGCCACCCGCCGCCGATTGCGCCCAAGTCGCTGAGCGAAACACTCGCGGATCACCCGAAATTCCTGCCCGATCCATGGGCCGCGGGGGCGCTGGACCGGATAGGCCGGGACGACCGCATCCTGATCGTGGGCACAGGCCTGACCATGGCCGATGTGGTGGCCTCGCTCGATGTCAAGGGGCATCGTGGCCCAATCATCGCGATCTCTCGGCGCGGGCAGCGATCGCGAGGTCACAGCGTGAAGCCTGTCGCCCCCTATGGCGACTTCCTCACCTCCCCGTCTTCCACCGTGCTCAGTCTGCTACGTCACGTGCGCGCGACAGTGGCCGCCGCTGCCGATCACGGGGAAGGCTGGCAAGGCGTGTTCGACACGCTTCGCACTCAAGGCGGCGGCATATGGCGGGCGCTACCCCTCCCCGAAAAACGCAAGTTGATCCGCCATTTGCGTCCCTTCTGGGACACGCACCGCTTTCGTATCGCGCCTCAGGTCGAGGCCATCCTTGATCGCAGGATCGCCGAAGGAACATTGCACATAGAGGCAGCCTCCATCGAAGCGATAGCCACCACGGCAGACACGATCACTGTCGCCTTGGACCTCCGTAGGGGCGGGAGCGTGACCGCCAATGTGGATGCCGTCATCACGACGACTGGCCCGGGGCATGCGGACATTCTGGCCAGCCAGCCCTTCCTTGCCAGCCTGCATGCAGAGCGCCAGCTCATCGCCGACCCGACCGGCCTTGGCTTGGCAGTAGATGCGACAAGCCGACTTGTCGGTCTCTATGGTCCACATCCGTCGATCTTTGTTGCCGGCCCATTGGCGCGCGGCGAATTTGGCGAACTGATGGGGCTGCCCGAGGTCTCCTATCACGCCATGTTTGTTTCAACGCACATTCGCGCGATGCTTTTCGAGTACAGCGGCAAAGGGGAAGTAACTTCGCCGGGAGGAGACGGGCTTCCGCCAGAGTTTCAAGGTCGAGAGATCGCAGTCGGCAATTAATGATGGATGTATGTGTTGTCAACCGGCGCTAACCGCAACCATAGATTGTTCCTATAGCAACACCGCAGAAGCAGCATCGTAGTAAATTTAAACATGAGATCTATTTGGAGGAGAGAAAATCCAGCTCGCATCGCTTTGAGACAGGCTTTGCCATTTTGGCACGTGTCTTGCTTAGCTCTCGACACCATCGGCATATTGTGAAGCGCCGACAGCCTATCCGAGGGAAGCCATGACGATCCAGCATAATTATACGTTTGCCGCTGCGCTGAATGACGCTCTCAAGGTGAATTGGCGCGTCGAGGATTTGATCGGGGGAGAGAAAACCCTGGACTTCACAAAGCCCTTTTTGCCACAATCGCTGGCAAGAACCGATGAACTTGATTTCCTCTCGGAACGCGAGCGGCTTCTGCTCAACCAGATACGCGGCGCCACATATCTGCATCTCTTTGGTCTCGTTGAAGAGTTCATTCTCCCATTCGCGTTAGACCGCGTCAAAGACGAAGTACGTGGAGACAAGACACGAACGCGGGCCATTCTGACATTCGCCGAAGAGGAAGCAAAGCATCAGGAGCTTTTCGAGAGTTTTCTGAACGAGTTTCGCCGTCATTGGCGCACCCCTTTTCAACTGATCGGCCCGGCGACGGACATCGCCGACGCTGTCCTGTCAAATAGCCAACTGTCCGTGGCCATCCTCATCCTGCATCTCGAATGGCTGACGCAACGCCACTATCTGGAGAGCGTGCGGACCGACGAGCATCTGGACCCGCAATTTGTGAGCCTGCTCAAGCATCACTGGCAGGAAGAGGCGCAGCATGCGAAAATCGACACGCTGGTCGCCGCCGAGCTGGCCAGCAAGGCAACGCCCGCCGAAATTGAGAGGGCAATCGACGATTTCCTGAGCATTGGGGGCCTGCTGGATGGCGGCCTTCAGCAACAGGTAAAATTCGACTCCGTTGCCTTGGAGCGGGCATCCGGCCGCCATCTCACCGATGACGAACGAGCAACACTCGAAACACAGCAGCTTCGCTCCTACCGCTGGACATTCCTCGTTTCGGGCTTGGAGCAAAACAATTTCGCGCGCGCGATAGAAGATCTCAGTCCATCTGGTCATGAGCGCGTCAATGCAACCGCCTATGCGCTCAGCGCAGAAACGAACCAGTTGGAAACCATCTCGGCACGCGTGAGTGATTAGGCCATGCTCTGTTGAAAGCGGCTGCCGCCCCTTGTCGGTCATTCAGCCATCCCATTTGCTTTCCAGCAGAACGCCTGCTTCTCATACTACGCTGCAAGATCTCCGCCGCATGTTGGCGACTGGCTTTCGGCTAGGCACCTGACGCAACTACGTCCGCCTAAGAGTCCGTGTCGAATCTCATGCGTAACGAGCGAGGCGCCTGATGAGAAGCATGGCGGCTGCGGCATATAGGAATGCGGTGGCGGAACGGA
>Ga0207654_10000580_pt1 | contig 20678 bp, 17 predicted proteins | sample KBSC64metaG_FD_184355 | JGI IMG/M metagenome (GOLD analysis project Ga0207654, IMG submission 184355) | Corn rhizosphere microbial communities from Kellogg Biological Station, Michigan, USA - KBS C6-4 metaG (SPAdes) (version 2) | ecosystem: Host-associated > Plants > Roots > Rhizosphere > Soil...
TGGTATTCCGACGGTCAGCCGATCCTGTGGTGGTCGCCCGATCCGCGCACCGTATTCGCGACAGATCGCATCCACGTTTCCACGCGCCTGCGGCGCTGGTTGCGGCAATGCGACTGGACGATCCATGCCGATGACGCCTTTGCCGACGCAATGCGCGCCTGCGCCGCGCCGCGCGCGCGCCAGCCGACGACCTGGATCACGGTTGAAATGTTCGACGCATATTGCCGCTTGCATGAACTCGGCTACGCGCATAGCGTCGAAGTGCGCAACGCTGCGGGAAGCCTTGTCGGCGGCATCTACGGCATCGCCATCGGCCGGATGTTTTTCGGCGAATCCATGTTCAGTGCCGAAACCAATGGATCGAAAGTCGCGCTGATCGGGCTTTGCCGCGTCCTGCGCAGATGGGATTTTCCCCTGCTCGACGCACAGGTGGAATCCGCGCATCTGGCCACGCTTGGCGCCTTTGCCATGCCGCGCGCCGACTTCGTCGCGCAGGTGGCAGAGGCCTGCGCCAAGCCGTTTCCGACCGGCTCATGGCTCGCGCGTTGGCCGTTGGCTACGGCGCGCGACTTGGCTTGATCGAGCGGATTCCCGACTCGCCGGACCGTGATCGTGTAGAATGCCGCGCCGCGGGGACGCCCCACCCGAATAAGAGAGCCAATGGCCAAAGACGACCAAATCGAAATGGAAGGCACGGTGCTCGACACCCTGCCCAACACCATGTTCCGCGTGCAACTGGAAAACGGCCATGTCGTGACCGCGCACATCTCCGGGCGCATGCGCAAGAATTACATCCGCATCCTGACCGGCGACAAGGTCAAGGTCGAGATGACACCCTACGATCTGACCAAGGGCCGGATCACTTACCGGATGAAATGAAAAACGGCGGCCCTGGCCGCCGTTTTTGTTTTGTGCCGACGCCTGACGCTTATTCGACGACGGCCGGCAGTTTCTCGTCGGCCTCGATGCGCACGTCGAGCTTGCCGTCCTTGACGCCCAGATAAACCCGGCCGCCATCGGCCAATTTGCCGAACAGCAGTTCGTCGGCGAGCGGACGCTTGACGTTGTCCTGGATCGTGCGCGCCATCGGCCGCGCGCCCATCTGCGGATCGAATCCGTGCTCGGCCAGCCAGCGCCGCGCGTCGGCATCGACATTCAACGACACATGCTTTTCCTGCAACTGCGCTTCCAGTTCGATCAGGAACTTGTCGACGACACGCAGGATGTGCTCCATGTCGAGGGATCCGAATTGAATGATCGCGTCGAGGCGATTACGGAACTCCGGCGCGAACGCCTTGCGGATCGTTTCCATCGCGTCCGGCGAATGATTCTGCTCGACGAAGCCGATCGTCCGGCGTGCTGCCTGTGCAGCGCCGGCGTTCGTGGTCATTACCACGATCACGTTGCGGAAATTCGCCTCACGGCCGTTCGTGTCGGTGAGCTTGCCGTGATCCATGATCTGCAACAGGATGTTGTAGACATCCGGATGCGCCTTCTCGATTTCGTCGAGCAGCAACACGCAATGCGGATGCTTGACGATCTGCTCGGTGAGCAGGCCGCCCTGATCGAACCCCACATAACCTGGGGGTGCGCCAATGAGTCGCGACACCGAATGCGATTCCATGTATTCGGACATATCGAAGCGCACCAACTCGATGCCAAGCTGCAGGGCGAGCTGGCGCGTGACTTCGGTCTTGCCCACGCCGGTCGGGCCGGCAAGCAGGAACGCGCCGATCGGTTTTTGCGAATTGCCCAGACCCGAGCGCGCCATCTTGATCGAAGCGGCGAGCGCGTCGATGGCCTGATCCTGGCCGAACACGACCATTTTCAGATTGCGATCCAGATTCCTGAGCACGTCGCGATCCGACGCCGACACCTGTTTCGGCGGAATCCGCGCCATGCGCGCGACGATGTATTCGATTTCCGGTACATCGACGACGCTCTTGCGCTCGTTCTCGGGCAACAGCCGTTGACGGGCGCCGGCCTCGTCGATCACGTCGATGGCCTTGTCGGGCAACAGGCGGTCGCCGATGTGCTTCATCGACAGATCGACGGCAGCCTTGAGCGCCTCGGCGCTGTATTGCACCTTGTGGTGTTCCTCGAAGCGCGACTTCAGGCCCTTGAGAATGTCGACGGTTTCGGCCGCGCTCGGCTCCACCACGTCGATCTTCTGGAAGCGTCGCGCCAATGCGCGGTCCTTCTCGAACACTCCGCGGAATTCCTGGAACGTGGTCGAACCGATGCAGCGGATCTCGCCGGAAGCGAGCATCGGCTTGATCAGATTGGACGCGTCCATGGTGCCGCCAGACGCCGAACCCGCGCCGATGATGGTGTGGATCTCGTCGATGAACAGTACTGCGTGCGGCTGCTTTTTCAGTTCCGCAATGACTCCTTTCAGGCGTTTTTCGAAATCGCCGCGATATTTGGTGCCGGCAACCAGCGCGCCCATGTCGAGCGCGTAGATCGTGCAGGCCTTGAGCACCTCGGGCACGTCGTTCTCGACGATGCGCTTGGCCAAGCCTTCGGCGAGCGCGGTCTTGCCCACGCCGGCCTCGCCCACGAACAGCGGGTTGTTTTTGCGTCGCCGGCACAGCACCTGAATCGTGCGCTCGATTTCCTCGGCGCGTCCGATCAGCGGGTCGATCTTGCCCTGCTTGGCGAGTTCGTTGAGATTCGTCGCGAAATCCGTGAGCGGATTGCCTTTCGGCTCTTCGCCGCCTTCGGCATCCTTGCCGGGTTCACTGCCGGGCTGCGGATGGTTTTCCTGGCCAATCTTGGCAATGCCGTGCGAGATGTAATTGACCACATCGAGTCTGGCTACTTCCTGCTGGTTGAGGAAATATACGGCATGCGAATCCTTCTCGCCGAAAATCGCCACAAGCACGTTCGCGCCCGTCACCTCTTTGCGACCGGACGACTGCACGTGATACACGGCGCGCTGCAGTACGCGCTGGAAACCCAGCGTCGGCTGCGTGTCGCGCTCGTCGTTGGTCGGCAGCACCGGCACGGTTTCGACGATGATGTTCTTCAGGTCCTTGCCGAGCTTGGCGCCGTCCGCGCCGCAGGCGCGCAGCACCGCCGAAGCCGACGGGTTTTCCAGCAGCGCCAGCAGCAGGTGTTCCACGGTCATGAACTCGTGACGCTGCTCGCGCGCGTCCTTGTAGCACTGGCCGATGGTGAGTTCGAGGTCTTTGCTGAACATTTTGGACTCGGGGGTTGGACTGCTGGCTAGATGGGGACTTTTACGCCTTTTCCAACGTGCACAACAGTGGATGCTGGTGCGAACGCGAGAACTCGTTGACCTGGGTGACCTTGGTTTCGGCGACTTCGCGCGTGAACACGCCGCACACGCCCTTGCCGCGCGTATGCACGTGCAGCATGACTTGCGTGGCCAGTTCGCGGTTCATGTTGAAAAACGTCTCCAGCACCGCCACCACGAATTCCATCGGCGTGAAATCGTCGTTGAGTATCACCACCTGGTAAAGCGGCGGGCGCGCGACTTCCGGCCGTGCCTCCTCGACCGCCAGGCCGCGTTGGTGTTCTTGTTCGGTATGCTGCGACATCGTTGGCATGGGCCCGTTTTCCGCCTCGATTATAGCGCCCGCACTGCGGATGCAATGCCTCTTTGTAAGGCCTGCTCGTGTAACATTCAAGCATGAATCGGACCACTCCTGCCCATACGCTAAACGGCTCCATCTGGCGGCCCGACGTGACCGTCGCCTGTATCGTGCCGCGCGGCGGGAAATTCCTGCTGGTCGAGGAAGACGTGCGCGGCATGCGCGTGCTCAACCAGCCTGCCGGACATCTGGAATCCGGCGAGTCGCTGTCTGCCGCGGCCCTGCGCGAGACGCGCGAAGAGACCGGCTGGGACGTGAACCTGACGCATCTGGTCGGCATCTACCAATGGTCCAACGGCGATGGCGCCTTCCTGCGCTTCACGTACGCCGCCGAACCCGTGCGTCACGATCCGGCGCGTACGCTCGACACCGGAATCGTCCGGGCCCTGTGGATGACGCACGACGAGATCGCCGCATCGCGCAATCTGCGCAGTCCGATGGTGCTGCGTGGCATCGACGATTTTCTCAACGGCAAGCTCCTGCCGCTGGACGCAGTGGTGTCGCTGCTTGCATGAGCGCCGCGCCTGCGATTGTCGTTGGCATGTCCGGCGGCGTGGATTCATCGGTCGCGGCGTTGCTGTTGCAGCGCGCCGGCCACGACGTCGCCGGCCTGTTCATGCAGAATTGGGAAGAAGACGAGCGCTTCGGCGAATGCCACGCCGAACGCGACCGCGCCGACGCCGTGCGCGTGTGCGCGAAGCTCGGCATGCCGTTCCACGCGCGCAACTTCGCTGCCGAATACTGGGATCGTGTGTTCGCGCATTTCCTCGACGAGTACCGCGCCGGGCGCACGCCGAATCCGGACGTGCTGTGCAACCGCGAGATCAAGTTCAAGACATTTCTGGACGAGGCGCATGCGCTCGGCGCCGAAAAAATCGCCACCGGCCACTATGCGCGCACCGATGAACGCGACGGCCGCCATCGCCTGTTGCGCGGCGTCGATGTGAACAAGGATCAAAGCTATTTTTTGTACACGCTAGGACAGGAACAACTCGCCGCGACGCTGTTTCCGGTCGGCGAACTGCCCAAACCCGAGGTGCGGCGGCTCGCGCGCGAAGCGGGATTGCCGACCCACGACAAGAAGGATTCGACCGGCATCTGTTTCATCGGCGAACGCGATTTCCGCGAGTTCCTCGGTCATTACATTCCGGCACGGCGCGGCGAAATCCGCACGCCAGAAGGCGCACTGCTCGGCGAGCACGATGGCACCATGTACTACACACTGGGCCAGCGCTCGGGCTTGGGCATCGGCGGCCGTCGCGACGCTGGCGGCGAGGCCTGGTACGTGGTCGGCAAGGATGTCGCTGCAAACGTGTTGCATGTCGCGCAGGGCAACGCGACAACCTGGCTGGATTCCACGCGCCTGACTGCCAGCGAATTGAGCTGGACGACGGGATCGCCGCCCGCAGCCGAATTCGCCTGTACCGTCAAGACCCGCTACCGACAAACCGATCAGGCTTGCCGCGTGCAAGTGCGCGATGATTGCTGCATGGTCGAATTCGACACACCGCAACGCGCCGTCACGCCGGGGCAATCCGTGGTGTTCTACAGCGACGAAGAGTGCCTGGGTGGCGGCGTGATAGCCGCGACGAACGCGCCGTTTGGCGGACTGTCGCCATGAGAGAAGGCCGCGTCATCGCGCTCGCCGGCTTGTTCCAGGCACTGGCGCTGGTACGCGCCATCGCTCAGCGCGGCAGTTGCGACGCCGTCGTCACGCGCCACAGTCTCGCCAGCGTCCTGCGCATCGACGCGGACAGTCCCGCCGACGTCTACGCCGGTGTCGGCAATTTGCGGGTCGGACTGGAAACGCTGATCTCGCAACTCGATGAAAACAGCAAGCGCGATCTCGCACTCACGCGCATGGCGGTGCAGGTCATGCGACTGGAACGCACGCTGATGCGCCATCACAAAATCCTTTCCGCGCTGCGTGGCGGCATCGACGGCATGCGTGCGCTGATCCCGCAGGTCGAAACCGGCAACGTCGATCCGAGCGGTCGCATGGCCGAGTTGTATGCCAATACGCTCTCGCGACTGCAACCACGCATCATGGTCGAAGGCAATCCGAACTACTTGCAGCAGTCGGCCCAAGTCGATCGCATCCGCGCACTGCTCATGGCCGCCGTGCGCGCGGCCGTGCTCTGGCGCCAACTCGGCGGCAACCAATGGAGCCTGCTGTTCCGGCGCCGCCAGTACGCGATGCTGGCGCGTGGCCTGCTGGCGGCGTGCGCGATCGAGGGCAAATGAGCGTCTTCGCGCAACCGTTCCGCATCGCCGTGGTTTCGATCGCCGCGGTGCTCGCGAGTTTCGGCGCGGTCTACTGCCTTAGCCTGGCGCTGGACGTGAATGCGACCCCGGCGATCCTCGCGGCGACGCTGGCGATGAGCATGTCGCGCCGCATGCAGATTCCGAGCCTGCGCAAATTCACGGCGGAACTCGTCCTGCTTCCGCTGATCGCGTTGACCGCAGGGCTGGTCGGCATGGCATTGCTGAAACTGCCTCTGGTCGGCGCGATGTTATTCATCGGCGGCATGGTCTTGTCGATCCTGATGCGCCAATACGGGCCGCTTGCACGCACGATCGGACGCATCGTCGCGATTCCGTTGATCGCCATCCTCGTGGTGCCGGTGCGCATCGAAGGCATCGACGGAAGATGGTTGCCGGCGGCGCTCATGGTCGCGGCCGGACTTGCCGCGCTGCTGTGCAGCGCCGGAGCAGCCTGGCTTGCCGGCCGCATCGGCTGGGCCGAGGTCGACGCTGACACCGGGCAATCGACGCCTGCATCGAAGGCGGTCGCGCCTGCCAAACGATCGCTGCATATCGCCGAGCGCATGGCCTTGCAGATGTTTGTGGCGCTGGGTCTCGCCTTCGCCATCGGCATGCTCGTTTTCCCCGCGCATTGGGCCTGGGTCGTATTGACGGCATTCATCGTCTGCAGCGGCACGGTGAGCCGCGGCGATGCCGTCTACAAGGGCCTGATGCGGCTGGGCGGCGCGGTCGGCGGCGCGACCCTGGCCGCCGCGATGGCGCATGTCGCATTGCCCGGCCCGGCAGCGGATGCCGCGATCATTTTTGCGATCTTGTTCATCGGCATCTGGTTGCGCCAGATCCATTACGCCGGGTGGGCGGTTTGCGCCACCTTGATCTTCGCGCTGCTGCAAGGGCCCCAGGACGAGGCCATCATGTCTTTGCTCGGGATGCGCATCGTCTGCATCCTGGTCGGCGCACTGTGCGGCGTCGCCGCGGCATCGTTCGTCTACCCGATACGCACCGAACAGCTGGTGCACAAGCGGATCGCCGATGCCTTGCATGTGTTGCGGGATGCGCTGGCTGCCGGACAGGCACCGGACAAGTCGGTGCTCGACCGCCACGCGGCCGGGCTCGATCGTCTCGCACCGCCGCTGCGCCTGCATCGCCGGCTGGTCGGCTCGGCCAACGCATCGACGCATCCCGCCGCATGGGTGGACCGCATGCAGGCGCTCATTGCGCAAGCGCGAACCGGCGAATTCGATCGCGCCCGATCGGGCGCGCAGATGCGTGAGTTGGGAGCCATGCTCAAAGCGCGCGCGCAAGATCCGGCGAAGCGGAATCGAGCCGCATCGAACATTGCGGATTGAACGGTCGCTTGGGCCGCCTCGCCGGAACGCTTGGCGTATAATTTGATGCTTCCCGCGGCCGTTACGGCCGACCGATCCCGCAAGGAGCTCGCCATGACCGACTCGTTCTCGACCCGCACCACACTGGAAGCGGGCGGCAAACGCTATCAGATTGCCAGCCTCGCCAAGCTCGGTGAGCGTTTCAACCTGGCGCGCCTGCCCTATTCGATGAAGATCCTGCTCGAGAACCTGTTGCGCCACGAGGACGGCGTCAACGTCACCGCGAAGGAAATCGAGGCGGTCGCCAACTGGAACGCGAAGAAGGAACCCGACACCGAAATCGCCTTCATGCCGGCGCGCGTCGTGCTGCAGGACTTTACCGGTGTGCCCTGCGTAGTCGACTTTGCGGCGATGCGCGACGCCATCGTGCGCCTGGGCGGCGACGCAAAGAAGATCAATCCCCTGATCCCGTCCGAGCTCGTCATCGACCATTCCGTGCAGGTGGACGTGTTCGGCAAGCCGGGTGCGCTCGACGCCAACGTCAAGATCGAATTCGAGCGCAACAAGGAACGTTACGGCTTCCTGCGCTGGGGCCAGAACGCGCTGGACAACTTCAAGGTGGTGCCGCCGCGTACCGGCATCGTGCATCAGGTGAACCTCGAATTCCTCTCGCGCGTTGTCATGACGCGCGATATCGACGGCGCGGCGTGGGCGTATCCGGATACCTTGTTCGGCACCGATTCGCACACCACGATGGTGAATGGCCTCGGCGTGCTCGGTTGGGGCGTGGGCGGCATCGAGGCGGAAGCAGCCATGCTCGGTCAGGCTTCGTCCATGCTGATTCCGCAGGTGGTCGGCTTCAAGCTCACCGGCAAGCTGCCGGAAGGCGCCACCGCCACCGATCTCGTGCTTACCGTCACCCAGATGCTGCGCAAGCACGGCGTGGTCGGAAAGTTCGTCGAATTCTACGGCGATGGTCTGCAGCATCTGCCGCTGGCCGACCGCGCCACGATCGGCAACATGGCCCCCGAGTACGGTGCGACCTGCGGCATCTTCCCGATCGATGCCGAGGCGCTCACGTACCTGCGCCTGTCCGGCCGCGACGAAGCGCATATCCGCCTCGTGGAAACGTATGCCAAAACCCAAGGGTTGTGGCACGCGCCGGATTCGCCGCATCCGGAGTATTCCTCGACGTTGGAACTGGACATGGCCACCGTCAAGCCGTCGCTGGCCGGCCCCAAGCGTCCGCAGGACCGCGTGCTGCTGTCGGACATGCGCACGAGCTACAAATCCGCGATGCAGTCGCTCGGCGTCGACGCTGAAAAATGGGACAAGACGCGCGCACGCTTCCTCAACGAAGGCGGCAGCACCGCAGTCGGAACGGCCGCGAGCCAGGCGCACGCTTCAGCGAACGTGTGCCCCGACGAAGACCATTGCGAACTGGAAAACGGTTCGGTGGTCATCGCCGCAATCACCTCCTGCACCAACACCTCCAACCCCGCCGTGATGATTGGTGCGGGCCTGTTGGCGCGCAATGCGGCCGCGCGTGGGCTGAAGCCCAAACCGTGGGTCAAAACTTCCCTGGCGCCGGGATCGAAAGTCGTCACCGATTACCTGGAAAAAACCGACCTGATGAAAGAGCTGCAGAAGCTCGGCTTCTACCTCGTCGGCTATGGCTGCACCACCTGCATCGGCAACTCCGGTCCGCTGCCGGAAGATGTCAGCAAGTGCATCGTCGAGAATGACTTGGCTGTGGCGTCGGTGTTGTCCGGCAACCGCAACTTCGAGGGCCGCATCCATTCCGAGGTGAAGATGAACTATCTCGCCTCGCCGCCGCTCGTCGTCGCCTTCGCGCTCGCCGGCACCATCGACATCGACATGAGCCGCGAGCCGCTCGGCAAGGGCAGCGACGGCAAGCCTGTGTTCCTTGCGGACATCTGGCCGACGAACAAGGAAATCGGCGACCTCGTCGCGCGCACCATCGGCCCGGACATGTTCAAACACAATTACGCCGACGTGTTCAAGGGCGATTCGAGCTGGAACCAGATCGACGCGCCGCAAGGCGAACGCTATAGCTGGGACGCGAAGTCCACCTATATCAAAAATCCGCCCTATTTCGACGGCATGACCATGCAACCGAGCCGCATCGCCGACATCCGCGGGGCGCGCTGCCTCGGCCTGTTCGGCGATTCGATCACGACCGACCACATCTCGCCCGCCGGCAACATCAAGGCGACGTCCCCGGCCGGCCAGTTCCTGCAGGGTCGCGGCGTGACCAAGGCCGATTTCAATTCCTACGGTTCGCGCCGCGGCAACGACGATGTGATGGTGCGCGGTACCTTCGCCAACATCCGCATCAAGAACCTGATGCTCGGCGGCGAGGAAGGCGGCGACACGCTGCATTTTCCGAATCGCGAGAAGCTTCCCATCTATGACGCGGCGATGCTGTACAAGAAGGAAAACGTGGCGCTGGTAGTGATCGCCGGCAAGGAATACGGCACCGGCTCCTCACGCGACTGGGCGGCCAAGGGTACGTTGCTGCTCGGCATCAAGGCGGTGATCGCCGAAAGCTTCGAACGCATCCATCGCTCCAACCTGGTCGGCATGGGCGTGCTGCCGTTGCAGTTCGTCGATGGCCAGAACGCGCAATCGCTCGGACTCAAGGGCGACGAAGTATTCGATATCGCCGGCCTGAACGACGGCGCGCCGAAGGAAGTCGATGTTGTCGCCAAGGGCGCCGCCGGCGAGAAGCGCTTCAAAGCGCGCGTCCTGCTGCTGACGCCGAAAGAAGCCGAGTACTACCGCCACGGCGGCATCCTGCCGTACGTGCTGCGGCAACTCGCGGGCGGCGCCAAGGCGGCCTAGAGTTTCTGCTGCCAGGCGGCGTTGTAGCAACGCCACTCGCCGCCTTCGCGCTTCCAGCCACTGGTGATCGCATAGATCGAACCGCGCTCGGGCAGCAATCCGCCCGAGCCGCCAGTGAACGTCGCGGCGACGTGCACGGTCGCACGCTCGCCCTGCAGTTCGACGTCGATGGGTCCAAGCGTCACGCCAACGGACTCGTTGCGCAACACTTCTGCGCGCAAAAGATTGTGCAGACCGTCGCGGTCGACCTGGCCGTCGTTACCGGTGAAATCGGCGCTCACGTAGCGTATGAATCCACGTGGATCACGCGCTTCGGCGGCCGCCTGCATCGCCACGACGGCCTCGCGGATACGCTGCTCATCTGGCGTGTGCCGACAGGCGGCCAGCATCAAGAAGGCGATAATGGGCAGGACATATTTCATGCCCGCATGCTGCACCATCGCCGCTTGCGCCGCAATGCAGCTTGCCGCGGTTTCCCGCCATGTGTTGAAATCGGTCAAATGCGCAATCTGGGATCGGCATGACATGAGCGATATGGAACGGCCTGATTTGCAGCGGCCTGATTTTCAACGACCCTGGCTGGCCAATTACCCACCGGGCGTGCCGGCGCAAGTCGATACGGATCAGTTCCGCTCGCTTGCGCAGGTTTTGGAAACCGCCTGTGAACGCTTTGCGCACCGGCCGGCATTCGCAAACATGGGCCGCACCCTGAGCTATGCCGACATCGATCGCCTCAGCCGGCGCTTCGCCTCGTATCTGATCAACGACCTCAAGCTCAAGCGCGGCGATCGCGTCGCGATCATGTTGCCGAACGTCCTGCAGTATCCGGTCGCGATATTCGGTGCGCTACGCGCCGGACTCACCGTCGTAAACACGAATCCGTTGTACACGGCACGCGAACTGCGCCATCAGTTGCACGACGCCGACGTGAGCGCGATCGTGGTGCTCGACAACTTCGCCGCGACGCTGGCCGAAGTCCTGCACGATACGCCCGTCCAACACGTCGTCACCACAGGCATCGGCGATTTGCTCGGCATGCCGAAATCCGCGCTGGTGAATTTCGTGCTCAAGCACGTGAAGAAGATGGTACCGGCGTATCGCATCGATCACGCGGTGCGCTTCAACGCCGCACTTGCACGTGGCGCGCACGCGGCACCGCCAAAAATCGACATCGGCCACGACGATATCGCATTTCTGCAATACACCGGCGGCACCACCGGAGTGGCCAAGGGCGCGATGCTCACGCACGGCAATCTAGTCGCCAACATGCAGCAGGCGTCAGCCTGGATCGACCGCGATGTGCGCGAAGGCGAGGAAGTCATCGTCACCGCGATTCCGCTGTACCACATCTTTGCACTGACCGCGAACTGCCTGGTGTTCATGAAGTTCGGCGGGTTGAATCACCTCGTCACCAATCCGCGCGACATGCCGGGCTTCGTCAAGATCCTGCGCGGCATCCGCATGACCGCGATCACTGGCGTCAACACGTTGTTCAACGGCTTGCTCAACACGCCCGGATTCGACAAGGTGGATTTTTCCGCGCTGCACCTGACTCTCGGCGGCGGCACCGCCGTGCAGCGCAGCGTCGCCGAACGCTGGAAGAAAACCACCGGCGTAACCCTCGTCGAGGCCTATGGCCTGACCGAAACATCGCCAGCCGCGTGCATGAATCCGCTCGACCTTGCCGAATACAACGGCTCGATAGGATTGCCGATCCCTTCGACCGACGTGTGCATTCGCGACGACGACGGCAACACGCTTCCCGTTGGCAAACCCGGCGAACTGTGCGTGCGCGGACCGCAGGTAATGAAGGGCTACTGGCAGCGGCCGGACGAAACCGCCAAGGTGCTCGGCGACGACGGCTGGCTGCATACCGGCGACGTCGCGCGCATGGACGAGAAAGGCTATTTCTACATCGTCGATCGCAAGAAGGACATGATCCTGGTATCCGGCTTCAACGTCTATCCGAACGAGATCGAGGACGTCGTCGCGCAATGTCCCGGCGTGCTCGAAGTCGCCGCCCTCGGCATTCCGGACGAGAAATCCGGCGAGGCGGTGAAGATCGTCGTCGTACGCAAGGATCCGGGTCTGACCGCCGAGACGATCCGTGCGTTCTGCAAGGAAAATCTGACGGGCTACAAATTACCGAAGGTCATCGAATTCCGCGACAGCCTGCCAAAAAGCCCCGTCGGCAAGATCCTGCGTCGCGAATTGCGCGATCCGCCGAAGACGCCGGGTTGAGAGTCAGTCGTCGAACGGCTCGATCTTGTCCGCGTAGCCGCCGAGCAAGTTCCACAACGGGACTTCCTTTTCCGGCGGAATGCGGGCGTAGGCAAATCCCAAGTGATGCGCGGTGATGCGCGCTACCGTGGCATCGACGTGAATGTTGAGCTCATCGCCAATCACCATGTCGAGCGCATAGAGATCGCCGATCTTTCCATTCCAGCCTTCCGGGCGGGCAACCAGCGCGCCGGTCGAGGAGATGTCCTCGACTTCGCTCGGCCAAGCTTCCGCGCCGTGGATCAGCAGGACAGCCGAATGCATCGGCTTGCGCGCATGCCGAAATCCACTGTGTTGCGTGGTGTTTTCGTCCACCTGATCCGCCCGCCCGTTTCAATCCCGCCGTTTTAGCCGAGCGCATGGCAAATAGCAACCATCAGCCACAGTACGCACGCATTGCTGCGTTTCGGCCCGCCCACCAGAGCGAAAGCAATTCTCCTGCCAGGTGCAGCGTACGCGCTCCCGATTCCAGTCGGGAAATCTAAAGGAGCAGCCAGCCCCATTGCCAACGGAGACCCAGTCAAAATCGTGCCCATTTGGCCTCGTTCTTGCTCGTGATTGGCTGGTACGGAAAACTGTGCAGAGACGGCATTTTCACGGCCGCCGCCTTCACCTAGATAACCATCGACTGCTGTACGATCTTGCGCGTAACGGGCCAGACTTGAACGCCATATGATTTTCAACTTCATCGAAGGCGTACCGGACAAGTCCGAACAGGGGCTGCGCGGCATCGTGCTGGCGCAAGCCCGAATACGCATCGTTTTTGCCGCAATCGTCATAGTCTCCGAAGCTCTCGGATTCGGATTGCCTTCCGGCGTCCTGCCAGTGTGGTTCGCCTACCTGACGGCGACCTATTCCATTTACGTTCTGGCACCCTTGGCGGTCCAGCGCTACTGCAACAGCGACAACCTGTTGCGGTTGCTCGTTGCGACAGCCATCAGCGACCCATTGATGTTGACCATCTGGATCATCATGACCGGGCAGTTCGGCAGTGTGGTCGCGGGATTCTATCTCTTCACGACGCTTGGCTTTGGTTTTCGAACCGGCCGGCCGCTGATGTATCTGTGCCAGACAGTTTCCATCGCCAGTTTCATTGTTGTTCTGGCATCCACATCCTACTGGCAACAGCATGCGGTGTTTTGGTCGGCATTGCTTCTGCCGTTGGTCATCGTGCCGCTTTACGCCGGCACCTTGATCGAAAGATTGCGCGAGGCGCGCGAGCATGCCGAGCAGCAAAGCCGGGCCAAATCGGATCTGCTCGCCAAAGTCAGTCACGAATTACGCACCCCCCTGACCGGCATCATGGCGACCACCGAGTTGCTCTCGATCGAAAGCAGCGACCACGGCGTGCGCAGACGTACCGACACGATTCTCTCGCTATCCGAGAGCCTGCTCAGCGAGATCAACGATCTGCTCGACGAGGCGAAATACAGCAGCTCGGGAATCCATCTGTCTCCGACTCCGATCGATTTGCAGCAACGGGTCGCGAACCTGTCCGAAACCTTCATGACCATGGCGCGCAGGAAAAAACTGGCATTCACGGCCAGCCTTGATCCGGCGCTCGCTTCCACGGTGAGCCTGGATGGACACCACCTCGATCGCATCCTGCTCAATCTGGTCGGTAACGCGATCAAGTTCACCGACAAGGGCAGCGTGACCATGTCGGTCGAGATCGCGGCGCAGACACCCGAAAGCTATCGCCTGCGGTTCGCTGTCGCGGATACCGGCATCGGCATACCCGAAGAGTTCCATCGCAAGTTGTTCCAGCCGTTTTCGCAAGTCGAACAGGGATCGAGCCGCCGCTACGGCGGAACCGGTCTTGGCCTGACGTTGTCCCGGAAAATAGTCGAAGCCATGGGTGGCAACCTGCGTTTCGAAAGTGAAATCGATATAGGCAGCCGGTTCTGGTTCGAACTCGACCTGGAGCGCTGCGCCGCGCTGCCGATGCAACGATCAGCCGGAGCGGACGAGGCGCGATCGGCGCCGATGCGCATTCTCGTCGTTGAAGACAACCGCACCAGTTCGGCCCTGATCCGGGAATTGCTGGTTCTGGACCGCCACGCCGTCGAGATTTGCGACAGCGGCATAGCTGCGCTGGAACGCCTGACACGCGAATCTTTCGATGTGCTGTTGCTGGACTACAACCTCGGGGACATGGACGGCACCCAGGTGCTGCGGACCTACCGTTTCGGCCGGGTTGACGCGGCTCCGGCAATTTTCCTCACTGCCGATGCAACTGCACAAACCACCGCTCGTCTGCTCGAGGCAGGAGCCGCCGGAATCGTGCACAAGCCGGTCACGCGGGCGAGTCTTCGGGACGCGCTCGCCCGCCTGTCGAATGACGGAAGCGTTGCCGCTTCGCGCCCGGCGTTCGCGATGACGCCAACCCAGACCGATGTCGCCCGTATGGATCGCCCGGCCTTGCGGGTCGTCCCGGTCAGTGCGCTCAACGAAGATACGCTGGATGAATTGCGCAGCCTGAACGCTACCAATGGAGGATTTTTGCGCAAATTGCTGTCGCAGGCCGAGAGCGACATCACCCGCGCCTGTCAGCAACTCTGCGATGCTTTCGCCAACCGCAGTTATGCGATCGTGCCGAACGTCGCGCACGCGCTCAAGGGCGTCAGCGCCAACGTCGGTGCGGTGAGGCTTGCCATCATGGCAGGTGCTTTATTGCAGATGTCGAACGAGGAATTCGAAGTCGACGGCGACCGCCTGGCCGCGGATCTGCGCGAGTGCTCGCGCATCACCGTCGACGCGCTGCGCCAAGCCATTGCCGATTCCGGTTCCTCAGGCGGGAGCGCCGGCTCGCTGCATTTGAATTAGCATGTCCATCACCCGCAGTTCGCCCTCACCCAGGGCCATGGCGATCTCGACCCACTCATCGACGACCCGGTGCAGTTCGTCCCGGTTCAACGGTGCAAGGCGCACGCGGGCGCGTTGCAAAGCCAACCTCGCCGGCGCGTGTTTGCAGTGCTCGGCGATGAATTTCTCGACCGTAACTGTCCCCTGTCCCTTCGCACAGACTTCGTCGACGATCCCCATTTGCAGCAATTCCGCTGCCGGATAAATCTTGCCGCTGCGCATCATGCGTTCTGCCTGCCACACCCCGACACGGCGAGCAAGCAGGCTCATGCCGCCGGTACACGGAAACAAGCCGAAGAGAATTTCGGGAAAGCCGAATTCGCTTTGTTCCTCGGCGATCAGATAGTCGGCGGCCAGCGCCGTCTCGAAGCCGCCGCCCAGCGCACGCCCCTGCACCAGCGAGATCGTCGTCGTGCGAATCGACTGTTCGGACCATTCGCAGACCATGTCCGCACATTGTATTGAGTAATCGCGCAGACCGCGCCGATTGCCGTAACGGATGCATTCGCGGAAATGCGCCAAGTCGCCGCCCAGACTGAAATAGTCCGGATGCGCCGACCTGAGCACGAAATAATCGACCGCTTGCGGAATGCCGGCACACGGCCACATCATGCCGCCATCGCGCATCGCGCCATGCACGACGCAAAGGTCGTTGAGCAGATCCGGCGAAAAATTCTGAACCTCGCCGGCACGCGCACGGGACATCGTGACCCACAGCGTATGGTGTTGGCCGCTGCGAAAGTTCGTGGTTACGCGGGACGGTTGCAGCAGAGGGGCAAGTTCGGCGACGGACATGATCTGATCCTCCAATTCGCTGCCACGCGGATGTGGCAAACGAATTTATACATCAGACTGGACGTCCAAACCGGATTTGTGCGGCACTGCGGAATCGCTCGAAACGACCAAAGCAACATTCGTGCCGCCGAATCCGGCGGAAAGCGACATGGCATTGCGCAATGGGCGCTCGAACACCGGTGTCCGCGCAACATGGTTGAGCGCGCACGCCGGATCGATTTCGTCCAGATGCGCTGTGGCTGGGATGAAGGAACGGTTCACGGCCAGCACCGTAACCGCAAGCTCAAGCGCGCTTGCGGCACCCAACAGATGTCCGTGGATGGCTTTGGTCGAACTGACCGGCACGTTTTCGAGAACCGCGGCGATCGCCCTTGCCTCGACCGGATCGCCACCTGGTGTGGCGGTGGCATGCGCGTTCAGATAGTCGATGTCGGCGGCTTGCAAATCGGCATCTTGCAACGCGGCCGTCAGCGTGGCGATCTGCCCTTCGGATTTCGGCGATCCGATGTGATAGCCGTCCGAAGCGATGCCGTAGCCGCGAAGCCGGCAATAAATCCGCGCCCCGCGTTGCAAGGCGTGCGCGCGGCTTTCAAGCAGCACAAATGCCGATCCCTCTGAGAGTACGAGCCCCGAGCGATCTTTGGAAAAAGGGCGGCAACTTCTGCCGGCGTCGGCGGGATCGATGTCCGCCAGAGCGCGCAGACCAACCCACGACGCCATGAACGCCGGCGTCAGCGCGGATTCCGCGCCCCCGGCCAGCGCGACATCGAGGTAGCCGTCGCGAATCGCACGAAACGCGTCGCCAATGGCCGCGCCGGACGAGGTACAAGCGCTGCTGTGAGTCATGACCGGGCCTAGAACCTGGTGCCGGATCGAGATATGCGCTGCCGGCGCGTTCAGCATGCACGCCATCAGCGTGTATGGCCGGGGGTACTGTTTGTGTGCGTTGTAGAACTGCACAACCCAGTCGTGCTCGGTCTTGACCCCGCCTCGGACAGAACCATAGTACAGCCCGGCGCGTTGCCCGAAATCGCCGAATTGCGAAATCCCCGCATCTTCCGTTGCCTGTTTCGCCGCCAGCACGGCAAGCTGACTGCAGCGATCCAGATACGGCAATTCCAGTTTGGTGAACGCGCTGGTGAAATCCTGCTCTATTCGCCCGGCCGGCAGGCGCAATCCGAATTCGGGCGCCTCCCAGACACGGATGCCGGACCGGTTCTCGCGCAAATGTTCGAACAACTGGGAAACGCCGATACCGACCGGCGACAACACGCCGAGACCGGTGATCACGACCTCGCGGCGTTCGCCCATCTCATCTTTCCGACGACAGATTGCGTTCGATCAACGCAGTGATGTCGTCGATTTTCGGGTTGGCCGGCATTGCCAGATCACGCAGTTTCGCGCCGAGACGATCTTCGACATCGAGCATCACGTCGAGCATCATGATCGAGTCGAGGCCTAGTTCCCGCAAGGGCGTTTCACCACGCAAACGCTCACGCGGAAGCTCGAAGCGCTCAACGAGAAAATCGACGACCATGGCTTTAACCCGACCCGCCTCCAATTCGTTCGTCATTTCCCTACCTTGCACGTATGAAGAAAGGCTACACAGGCTGATCAAGCAGATGCAACGCGGCGACTTGTTGAGATGTCGTCTGCCGGAACAAAACCGCACACTCGAAATACATTGCCTGATCGGCAGCGGCTAAGGCAACGCCCGCATCAAGCTGATGTGTTCGACGGACATCGGATCGCGAAACAGGGCTTCCACGCAAGCCGGATCGAACATGGTGCCACTGTGTTCGCGCACGTATTCGGTCGCCTGCTGGATCGTCCATGCGGGCTTGTACGCGCGCTCCGAAATCAATGCATCGAAAACATCCGCCAACGCCACTATACGCGCCGGCAAAGGAATCTCCGCACCACGCATGCCGTCCGGATACCCACTGCCGTCCCAACGCTCGTGGTGGCGCAGCGCCACCGTGGCGCCAAGCTGCACGAAGCGGCTTTGACTGTCGCGCAGGATCTCGTAGCCGATTTGCGGGTGCTTGCGCATCACCGCGGCTTCTTCATCGCTCAAGTGGCCGCGTTTGAGCAGGATCGCGTCCGGGACGCCGATCTTGCCGATGTCGTGCAGGGGCGCGGCCAGTTCGAGCATGCGCACCTCGTCGTCCTGCATGTACAGGCCCTCGGCGATCAGGCCGGCAAAGCGCGCCATCCGCACCAGGTGCGCACCCGTACCAAAATCGCGGAACTCGATCGCGCGCGCCAGCCGGTAGAGCATTTCGCGTTCGCGTTCCTCGATTTCACGCAGGCCTTCGAGCACCTGGCGCTCGAGCGATTGTGCGCGTTCCTTCACGGTCTCGCCTTGTTGGCGCAGGCTCAGCAGATTGCGGCAACGCGCGTGCAGTTCGCGCGGACGCACCGGCTTGACCAGAAAATCGATGACGCCTGCTTCCAACGCGGCTTGACGCACTGGTTCGTCGCCGACGATGCTGATCAGGACGATGGGAACGTCGCGTTTGTTCAGCGGATTGCGGAATTGGCGGGTGAATTCCAACCCATCCATGCCGGGCATGCGGTAGTCGAGCAGGAGCAGGTCGATCTTGTTGCGCTCGGACCAGATTAGCGCTTCGACCGGATCTTCGAAGTCGGTCACGCTGATGCCCGGGTTAATTTGCTCGACCACTTCGCGCATCATGGTGCGGGCCGATTGCTGGTCGTCAACGATGAGAACGTTCACGTCACGGCGTCTCCGCAAAAAATCGCCGGCGTTGCTGCGCCCGCAGATTTACTCCGAGCGCGCGCCCTTGTCACTTTCTTCCAAAGCCTATCACATTTGTGTTGCAACCGGCGGAAAGACCGACGCTTTTTAAGTCTCCGGACGCATATAAGGAAATAATAAAACATCACGGATCGACGGCACATCGGCCAACAACATCACCAGCCGGTCGATGCCGACGCCAAGACCGCCGGTCGGCGGCAGGCCGACTTCCAGCGCACGGATGTAGTCGGCATCGAAATGCATGGCCTCGTCGTCGCCGGAATCCTTGGCCGCCACCTGGGCGTGGAAGCGCGCAGCCTGGTCTTCCGGATCGTTCAGTTCGGAAAACCCGTTCGCGATTTCCTTGCCGCCGATGAACAGCTCGAAGCGGTCGGTGACTTCCGCATCGGCGTCGTTCGCGCGCGCGAGCGGCGAAACCTCGGTCGGATGTGCGGTGATGAAGGTCGGCTGGATCAAGGTGTGCTCGACCGTGTGCTCGAAGATTGCGAACACCAGCTTGCCCCAGCCTTGCCCCGCCTTGACCGGAATCTTCAGGCGCGCGCAGTGCGTGCGCAGCGCTGCAATATCTCGTATCTCTTCGCGGCGGATTTCCGGATTGTGTTCCAGTACCGCATCGTCCATGCGCCAGCGCCGGAACGGCGCGCCCACGTCGATGTCGCGACCCTCCCACGTCAAAGCCGTCTTGCCCAGTGTGGCCTTGGCGGTTTCGCGAATCATGCCTTCGGTGAGATCCATCACCTCGATGTACGTGGCATAGGCCTGATACGACTCGAGCATGGTGAACTCGGGATTGTGCCGCGTCGACACACCCTCGTTGCGGAAATTGCGGTTGATCTCGTAGACGCGCTCGAAACCGCCGACGACCAGGCGCTTCAGATACAACTCCGGCGCCACACGCAAGTACAAATCGATATCGAGCGCATTGTGATGCGTCTTGAACGGCCGTGCCGTGGCGCCGCCGGGAATGACGTGCATCATCGGCGTTTCCACTTCCATGAAGCGCCGTGGCGCGGCTTCCATCCACTGCCGGATGAACCCGATCGCACGCGAGCGCAACTCGAACGCGCGTCGTGCTTCGGGCGTTACGATCAGATCGACGTAGCGCTGGCGATAGCGCTGTTCGACGTCGGCGAGTCCATGCCACTTGTCCGGCAGCGGCCGCAACGACTTGGTCAACAGGCGCAGCGATTCGACTTTCACCGACAGTTCGCCGGTCTTGGTGCGCATGAGCGGGCCTTCCGCTCCGACGATGTCGCCGACATCCCAGCCCTTGAATGCCTCGTAGGTCTCGCCAACGGCATTAGCCTGGACGAACAACTGGATGCGCCCGCTCATGTCCTGAATCTGCACGAAACTGACCTTGCCCTGCCCACGTTTGAGCAGCATGCGGCCGGCGACTTTGACTCGTCGTGCAGCGGTTTCGATGGCCGCTGCATCCTTGCCGTCGAACTCGTTTTGCAAATCGCCGGCGAAAGCGTCCGGATGAAAATCGTTCGGAAACGCGATACCTTGCCCACGCAGTGCGCGCAACTTTTCACGGCGCTCGGCAACGAGCTTGTTTTCGTCCTGCGGCAGATTGTCGTCCGTCATGTCACTGTCCCGTTATGCGTCGATACGCTTCGCGCCCGCTTCCAGCCCCGATTTCAGGCTGGCCTCGATGAATCCATCCAAGTCGCCGTCAAGCACTTTCTGCGTGTCGGTACGCTCGATGCCTGTGCGCAGATCCTTGATGCGCGACTGATCCAGCACGTAGTTGCGGATCTGACTGCCCCAGCCGATATCGGACTTGCCCGCTTCCAGGATAGCTTTCTCGGCGTTGCGCTTCTGGATTTCCATTTCGTACAACTTGGCCTTGAGCATCTTCATCGCGCGATCGCGGTT
>Ga0207654_10000594_pt1 | contig 20386 bp, 16 predicted proteins | sample KBSC64metaG_FD_184355 | JGI IMG/M metagenome (GOLD analysis project Ga0207654, IMG submission 184355) | Corn rhizosphere microbial communities from Kellogg Biological Station, Michigan, USA - KBS C6-4 metaG (SPAdes) (version 2) | ecosystem: Host-associated > Plants > Roots > Rhizosphere > Soil...
CTGCCGTGATCGGGTGAACGTGATCCATTGCGGGAACATTCGTCCCGTGGGGTACGCGGTATGGTGGGCGCACAAACGGTTGCGCGTGCCGTACATGTTGTACGTCAACGGTGGTGATTTACTGCGTGAGCGTACCAAAGCGCAGAAGAGTGCGCTAAAGCGCCGGACCGCACGACTGATCATGGGTGATGCCGCCGGGATCGTCGCGACGTCCGCCTGGTGCGCGGAACTGGCGCGGGACGTCATGCGTGAGGTTGGAATTTCGTCTCCGCCACCGGTGGCGGCGCTCGATCTCGGGACTGACCCGGCGCAATTCGGTCCCCATCGCGATACTGGAACGCTTCGGGCGCGATGGGGCATTCGTCGCGCGCCGATCCTCCTCACTGTCGCTCGTCTCGTTCCGCACAAAGGCCAGGATACGGGGATCCGCGTGCTTGCCAAGCTTCGCGAAGAGTTTCCGTGGCTTCGCTACATCCTCGTCGGCGAAGGGCACGACGAAGCGCGGTTACGGAATCTCGCCGCCGATCTCGACGTCATGAATCTCGTCGGCTTCGCCGGTCCGATGCGCGACGACGAGCTTCCCGAAGCGTACGCGACGTCCGACATCTATCTCGGATTGTCACGCGTCGATCGCGAGATCAACGCGGAAGGGTTCGGGATCTCGTTCATCGAAGCGTCGGCGTCGGGGTTGCCTGTCATTGCGGGCGACTCTGGCGGCGTTCGCTCGGCCGTCCGCGATGGTGAAACAGGATTCGTCGTCGATCCCCTCGACGTCGACGCCATTGTGGAGCTGATTCGCACGCTGCTCCAGTCGCCAGAAACTCGCGCACGCATCGGTGAAGCCGGGCGTCTTGCCGTCGAGACGCACTACAATTGGCAACGCGTCGCGGACGATACGGCGCGATTCGTTCACGAGTGCGTCGGCCATGCCTAAGGCCATGCCTGAGCGTTCGGAACGACCAACGCCGTCGCTCGCGCACCGCGCGGAGTTTTACGCACTACGTGGTGTGATCGGTGCGTTGCACGCACTGCCGTGGGACACCGCGTGTGCGTTTGGTGAGCGGCTTGGCGCACTGGGATACGAGCCATTTGGAATCCGGAAGCACGTCGTCGAACGCCAAATCGCCGCGGCGTTCCCGGAGCTGTCCGAAGCCGACGTACATGCATTGTCGCGACGTTCGTTCGAGCACCTCGGCCGCTCGACGATCGAAACCGCGCTGCTTCCAGCGCTGGGAGTACGAGGGATTCTCGACCTCGTCGAGTCGACGGACCGTTTCGACTTGTTGGAAGATGCCATCAAGGGGGGGCGGGGTGTCGTCATTGCGTCTGGGCACTTTGGAAATTGGGAGTTGGCCGGGGCGTACGTCGCCGCACGCGGCGTCCCGCTCGACGTCATCGTGCGTGGGCAGGCGAATCCCTTGTTCGACGCGTACATCAATCAAACGCGCGGCGCGATCGGGATGACGGTCGTGCACGATCAAGAGGCGGTGCGCCGAACGCCGCGTGCGTTGCGCGATGGGCGCGCGGTGGCGTTCATCGCCGATCAGGGAGTTTTGGGGCTCGCCTCGACCTTCGTCCCCTTCTTCGGCCGTCCGGCGAAAACTCCGCGCGGCGCGGCGGTTTTTGCGATCCGGTACGATGTTCCAACGCTGTTCGTCGTCGCCGTTCGGCAACCGAGTGGGCGATATCGTTTGAGTGTCGAGCCGGTCGAGGTGCCCCGGACGGGTGACCGGGACCAGGACGTCGACGCCATCGTCGCGAAATACACCGCGATCCTCGAACGGTGGGTGCGAACGGCGCCGGAACAGTATTTTTGGCAACATCGCCGGTGGCGCCGCCAACCGCCGGACACTCCTGAAGCGCTCCGCGATCCGACTCGATAGCCCCCCGATCCTCTCTCGACGTCTCTAGAATTCCCGTGTCTTCGACGCCTCGCATTCGACTCCTCCGCGACACGCGCGCCCGCATCGGACTCGCGGTCGTGATCCTGATGATCGCAATGGCGTTGTTCGCCCCACTCGTCGCTCGGCACGACCCGAATCAGATCGATCTCATCAACATGCTCCAACGTCCGTCGGCCGAGCATTGGCTCGGGACGGATGTGCAGGGGCGGGACGTGTGGGCGCGACTGTTGTATGGTGCGCGCATCTCGCTCGCGGTCGGACTCGTGTCGCAAGGCATTGCCCTCGCGCTCGGCGTCGTCCTTGGTGTGACCGCGGGATACTATGGAAAGTGGACCGATGAGTTGATCATGCGCCTCGCCGATGTGACGCTCGCGTTCCCAACGTTGCTTCTCCTCATCGCGATGGCGGCGGCGTTGCAGCCGTCGATGGGGGTGATTTTCGTCACCATCGGTATCGTCGGATGGGCGGGGATGGCCCGACTCGTTCGCGGGCAGGTGTTGGTCGTTCGGCAACTCGAATATGTGCAGGCGGCTCGTGCACTCGGGATGGGGAACACGCGGATCATGTTTCGGCATGTGTTACCGAACGTGATCGCGCCGGTGGTCATTGCCGCGACGCTCGGTGTGGCTGGAGCGATCATGGCGGAGGCGGCGTTGTCGTTTCTCGGGCTCGGTGTGCAGCCGCCGACGGCGAGTTGGGGGAGTATGATCGCGGATGGGCGGGATTTGGATCAGCTGCGGACCGCGCCGTGGACGTCGTTGGCGCCTGGGTTGGCGATCGGGGCGGCGGTGCTGGGGTTCAATTTGTTGGGTGATGCGTTGCGGGATGCGTTAGATCCGCGTGCGTCCGACGCAGGGTAACCGGTCCCATGATGTGGAGGATGCTGGGATTAGGGACTCCTTAGGAGCCGCTTCACCCCCCGTATACAGAACATTTTATCCCAAATATACATGGGAAATTACCCCAATTATACCGACAAAAGCTCTATGCATGTGCGGGTATAGCGAGGAGTAGGGAATTCCACGGAGGAGAGGATCGATCATGGATACGCCAGCGCAAATGCTCCGGGCGCACTATACACGGGAGCAGGCCGCGGAAGCTCTATCCGGTGCATTTTCCCCCGATGAGGTGGAAGCGTTGCTCGTGGAGCAATACGATGAACACGAGCTCCCGGCGGGGATAACGCATCAACGAAGCATTCGTGGCTACTTCACCCGCGAGGAAATGCGGTTGGCATTGTCGCAATTCGTATCTCCCGAGCGCGCAGAAGAAATTTTGCGGGAAAGCTATGATATCGTCCCTGACCATTCCGCGTGGCATCTCGATCCGAAGATCCTTGCGGCACTCGCTGAGCTTTCGCCGAGTCTGGCAAAACGTGTAGCCTATCTCAGACACCCCGAGAATCCCATACTCCCTATTGTTTTCAAGTATTGGCTTTCCAAACGAGGGGCGGGGTGACTGCTCTTGGGCTTCGATTATGAAGCACCCATTGTGGCATGGATGGTCGAAAGCCATGCTATTAGGCAACTATAGGCCTCGTCCGGACGCCGACACATCTAGCGGGGACGACTGGCAGGTGTAGTTTAAAAAAGATGACGAAACGGCTGGTGCTGTTCGTGGTTGTCGCGTGTATTGGGCGCGATTCGGTGAACATGGGTGTCAAATGAGTGAAGACGCTCGGATCGTACAAGGAGTCTTCACGCAGTTTACGGTGGAGGTATCCTAATCGATGTTAGTTCGCCGATCATTCGCGACGACCGTCATGGTGATCGTACTGTCAACGTGTGCGGCTTGGTTTAGCCAGTGGCATTGGGATGGAGAAGAGATCCACGAGGTGGTATTCCCGCTCTTGACTTCAAGCCTATTGGCTGCTTGCGTCTGGCCGATCGCACGACGTGTTCGTCCCATCCTCGAGGGAGCACCTCTGCTTGTGCAAATGACCGCGACTTTCCTTCTCAGCGTGCTCACATGCGCGGTCGGCGCTATTGTCGCCAATTTTATTTTTGGCGGGTCGGTCGGCGGTGCGGGATATCCAGTGCTGTTCTGCTGGCTTCTCGGCATTCTCGCCGGATATAGCGTGGCGTTGCTGCGGAATTCTGTTGCGGCATGGCTTGCCGGGGCTGCTATCGTTTGCAGCATCGCATTAGGGGAACGGGCGTGGATCGACCGAAATATGGGTGCGCCTCCAACAATGCGTATCTACGTCAAATCGGGAGCTGCCGCACATGAATACTCCAGGTTGGAAAACGACTTATTTGCCCCGGCAGGGGACCTGGGGAGGGATACGAAGCAATTGCCCGGCATCCAGTCCGTCAGTGTGATGGGGAATGCTGGAATCTCAGTACGATTCAGCCGCTCTATGTCGTCGGAAGTGAAGAATATTGTTGAAGCACGAGTGCAGGCGTCCCCGTTTGTGAGCCATTATGTCTGGGTGGTCAGGTAAATCACGACGTAACACGCTACGCTGGTGAGAGAATGGAGAGAGAACAGAAACTCCTTCAGGCGTGCCAGGCCCACGCCGTGGAGATATGCGGCGACATCGACATGGACAGAAAAATCATCGGCGCGATGTTCCGTAACGTCAGACTAGTTAGAGTATTGCGTTGACGCCCAAGCGGGCGATTGCCCCTCTACTGTTGGCATCTTTTGTGGCTGCTAATCACACTGATGCAGAAGAACTACGTTCCGCCTTGCCCAGTCACGATTCCGTCGCGCACGTATCCGATATCGTTGACCCCAACGTGTATGTAGCGATTCTACGCGGTGTTGATTGGATGGCGGTCTGCGGAAGATGCAGTGTGATCGTCATCGATTCTGGGGGGTCGTCGAGAGCCGCTCTGGGATACGCTGACGGATAGCGGTATGGTATTACGGATCCCGGAGGAACAAATACGACGCCTCAGAAAAAAGAATGGTCGATTTGTGCTGGGGCGATTTCATTGAGAACGAGCCAATGTTTTCACGTCGAGATCCTGTTTGTAGCCGACACCCAAGAACACAAATAAGAAATACCCCTGTGTGTGTTTTAGGCGCACAGGGGTATTTTAACAAAATGTCCTACTGTCCCAGCGGCGCTGGCGCCCCATCCCCACCATTCTTCCGCCGCTCCATCCGCGCCTTCATATCCGCTTCCATCTTCGCCACATTCTTATCGAACACCGCCTGCTGATCTGCCGTCAACACCGCGCGAATCTCGTTCCGCTCCTGCACCATCTGCTTCATCATGTCCTCGCGGAACTTCGCCATCGTCGCGGAATCCGGCCGCTGATTCCCATCCGGCTTGTTCTTCTCCCACTGTGCCTTCCGCGCGTCCGCGTGCGCCTGGTTCAACTTCTTGATGGAATCCTTCTGCGCATCCGTCAGCGTGATCCCTTCAAAAAGCCGTTCCATCATACGCCCCGGTCCACCGCGCTCGCGTCCTGGTCCGCCTGGACCATGCTCGCCTGGCGGCGGTCCCTGCGGCGGCTGAGCATCCTGCGCGGCTGCGACTGTCGTGGCGCCGAGAATGAGCGCGAACGCGCTCACAACGTGCTGTACCTTCACATCAGTCTCCTGAAAGAGTCTGACAGAAGTACACCCCCTCGCGGCAAAACGTGGGGGTGTGGAAGACTACCGTTGGCGCAAGTGTGAATCGGACGCTCGCACGCTTCAACCGAACGTACGAACGGCCGCTGGGACGGATGTTACTCCGTTGCTACCGTTGCTACTCAGTCAATCGGACCACCGCGTATTCCCGGACCCCTTTCCGCAGCAACAAGTGATTCCCCGCGAGCCGCGTCATCCCCGCGATCTCCGTCGCGCCTGGCACACGCTCACCATTGACGTACGTTCCACCCTGGTCCGCGAGCCGGCGCGCTTCACCTTTCGACTTCACCAGCCCCGCTTTCACGAACGCATCAATCACCGTAGGCACATCACCAAGCGTCGTCACCACACTCGGCACTTCGCGCGCAAGCGTCGTCAACGCCCCTTCCGACAACGTGCGCGGATCTCCTTTGGCGAACAACACCCGCGACGCATCCTCCGCATCACGCGTCGCATCCGCGCTATGCACACGCGTCGTGACATCACGCGCCAACGCCTGTTGCGCTTCACGCCGTTCCGGATGCCCCTGCGTCGCCGCGTCGAGCTGGGTGATCGTCTCACGATCGAGCAACGTGAAATAGCGCAGGTACCTTCCCACGTCCCGGTCATCGACCGTCATCCAGAACTGATAGAACGCATACGGCGACGTGAGCGCCGCATCCAGCCACACCGCCCCCGCCTCCGTCTTCCCGAACTTGGCCCCACTCGACGTCGTCACGAGCGGGAACGTCACCCCATGCACTTCCTCCCCGGCTACTCGGCGCACCAACTCGATCCCCGCGGTGATGTTTCCCCACTGATCGCTCCCGCCGATTTGCACCGTCACCCCATGCCGGCGATTGAGCTCCAGGAAGTCATACCCCTGCAGCAACATGTACGAGAACTCCGTGTACGAAATCCCGCCCTCGATGCGCGACTTCACCGAATCCTTCGCCAACATATAGTTGACCGTGAAGTGCTTCCCGACGTCGCGCATGAAGTCGACGGCGCCGAGGGAGAGGAGCCAATCGGCGTTGTCCTGGATGAGCGCCCCAGCCGGACCGCTGACGTCGAGGAACCGCTCGAGCTGCGCCCGGACCCCCGCGACGTTCTGGGCCACGTGGTCCCGCGTGAGGAGCGTTCGTTCCGCCGACTTCCCACTCGGGTCGCCGATCATCCCCGTCCCGCCACCTACCATCGCCACCGGCCGATGGCCGTGTCGTTGCAAGTGAACGAGTCCCATGATGGGGACCAAGCTTCCAATGTGGAGAGACGCGGCGGTTGGGTCGAACCCGCAATACCCGGTGATCGGGCCGCGCGCGAACGCCTCCGCCGCCCCATCGGTTTGCTGGTACGCCATCCCGCGCCACGCCATCTCCGCCAGAAAATCGGTCGTCGTCATGGCCGGAATATAAAAAGCCCTCAACCGGATGTCCGGCGACCCTTACAGGATCTCTTAAATTCCCCCAATGCCCGCCAGAAGAAAGAAGCCGTCGTTCCGCAAACGCCACCCGACCGCTTTTCGGATCCTCCTCACCTCGTTCCTCCTCATCGCAACCTTCGCGATCGGACTCGCGTACGCGGCGTGGGCGCTCGTCTGTTCGGGCAATCGATGCCCGTCCATCGACTCGCTCGCCGACTACACCCCCAAGCAGACGTCCAAGCTGTACGCCGTCGATGGGCGATTCATCGCCGAGCTGGGGCTGGAGCGGCGCACACTGGTCAAGCTGAACGAGATTCCGCGCCAGGTGCAGGACGCCTTCGTCACCACCGAGGATCGCCGTTTCTATAGTCACTCCGGCGTCGATTGGATCGGCGTCCTGGCCGCGGTCAAAGATTACGCGCGGGGACATGGGCGCGGGGCGAGCACCATCACCCAACAGTTGGCAGGGAATCTCTTCCCCGAGCAGATCAATCGGAACCAACGCTCGATCATCCGCAAGATTCGCGAAGCGAAAGTCGCTCGTGAGATCGAGTCGAAATATCCCAAGGACAAGATCCTCGAGCTCTACCTCAATCAGATCAACTTGGGGAACGGCGCCTACGGCGTCGAAACGGCGTCGCAACGCTACTTCGGAAAATCGGTCCGCGACCTGAATCTTGCTGAGGCGGCGACGCTGGCGGCGCTGCCAAAAGGGCCCGAACGGTACAATCCGCGCCGGCATCCCGATCGCGCGATTCAGCGCCGGAACACCATCATCGAGCTCATGCGCGAGCGCGGCGTCATCAACGATGGCGACGCCAGCCTCGCCAAGGCGTATCCGCTCCAGCTCGCCACCAAAGTCGAGTCCGGCCAAACCGCGCCATACTTCGTCGAATGGATCCGGCAACAGCTCGACGCCCAGTTCGGGAAGCGATTGTACGAGCAAGGGTTGAACGTGTACACCACACTCGACCTCGACATGCAGAGCGCGGCGGAGCGCGCGATCGAACAGCAGCTCCGGTCGATCGAAGCCGGGCGGTTCGGTCCGTTCAAACACGTGACCTACGAGCAGTACACGGCCCGCGCGAGCTCGGGTGAACAGAACGGAGAGAATTCGCCATACTTGCAAGGCGCATTCATCGCGCTCGATCCACGGAACGGCGGCGTCCGCGCGATGGTCGGTGGACGCGACTTCTACGATTCCAAGTTCAACCGCGCGACCCAAGCGCTCCGCCAACCGGGATCGACCTTCAAACCCATCGTCTATTCCGCAGCGGTGCAGAGCGGGCGCTCGGCGTCGTACATGCTCGACGACTCACCGATCTCGATCGCGCAAGGGAACGGATCGATGTGGCAGCCGCAGAATTACGATCTCCGCTTCCAAGGGCCGATGCGTCTCCGCGCCGCGCTCTACAACTCGCGCAACGTCCCCGCGATCAAAATGGGACAAGAGCTCGGCGAGCAAACGGTCATCAACGAAGCGCGTAACTTCGGCATCACGACGCCCATCCCCGCCTATCCATCGATCTTCATCGGTTCGGCGGACGTCCTGCCATTGGAGATGGTCGGCGCGTACACGACCTTTCCAACGCTCGGCGTTCGAGCGCAACCGAACGCGATCCTGCGCGTCGAAAACTCTCGCCATGAAGTATTGTGGCAACCCACTCCCGCGCGCACCCAGGTGCTGTCGCAAGAAGAAGCGTGGATCATGGTGAGCATGATGAAGGACGTCATTCAGCGTGGCTCGGCGTACAGCTCAGTGTGGGGCGAAGGATTCCATCTCCCGGCCGGCGGCAAAACCGGAACGACGAACGATGGCACCAACGTCTGGTTCATCGGTTATACCGCCGACTTGGTCGCGGGCGTCTGGATGGGTTTCGACAGACCGCAGAACATCAAGTCCAACGCACAAGGCGGCATTCTCGCCGCGCCTGCGTGGACGGCGTTCATGGAAGAGGTCTATCATCGCAAACCCGCATCACCCGATTGGCCAAAGCCGGACGCGATTACCACGCGTGAAATCGATGCGCGCACCGGCTTGCTCTACTCGCCGTCATGTCCAGGCGCGATGATCATGACGGAGTATTACATCCCAGGAACAGAGCCGGTCAACGAATGCTCGACCGCTGGAGCACCGCCCGGATTTCCGCCGCCAGACTCCACGCTCCAATAGCGTGAGTGAAGCCGTCGCATGATCCGCTATCACGCGCGCTGGGTCGTCCCCGTCACCACGCCGCCGATCCAGGATGGAACGGTTGTGGTCGACGGTGCGCACATCACGTACGTCGGGCCGCGTGCGAGCGCACCCGCGGGCGATGATTATGAGTTGGGCGACACGCTCCTTCTCCCCGGGTTGATCAACACGCACACGCATCTCGAGCTCACCGCGATGCGTGGATTTCTCGAAGGGCTGACCTTTCCGCTCTGGATCGATACCCTTCGCCGCTCCCGCAACGATGTCCTTACCGAAGCGACGCTCCTCGATTCGGCGCGACTCGGCATCGTCGAAGGATTGGAGCGCGGCATCACGACGTACGCCGACACCTGCTCCAGCGGTGTCGCCCTCCGCGCGATGCACGAGCTCGGCGTGCGCGGCATCATGTATCAGGAGACGTTCGGCCCCGATCCGGCGTCGTGCGACGCGGCGATGGAGGAGCTGCGCCAACGGGTGATGCTGTTGCAGACCCAGGAGACGGAGCTGCTGCGCGTGGGGATCTCGCCGCACGCGCCGTATACCGTTTCTGATGCGCTCTATCGCGCCGCCGGCGCCTACGCGCGCGACGCCGGACTCCCGATGGCGATGCACATCGCCGAAAGCGAGGACGAACACCATTTCGTGACCGCTGGAGCGGGAGAGTTCGCCGAGCGACATCGGAGGCGGGAGATCGCGGTCCATCCGAGGGGGCGGTCGCCGGTGGCGCTGCTCGAGGACCTCGGGTGCCTCCACAACCACGCGCTCCTCATTCACACCGTCCGTCTCGACACGGGTGATATTGGAACGATCGTTCGAACAAATTCTGCCGTTGCGCACTGTCCAGCCTCGAACGCCAAATTCGGCCACGGCATCGCTCTGCTGACCCAGCTGATCGACGCCGGGATCGACGTGGGGATCGGGTCGGACTCGGTGGCGAGCAATAATCGGATGGATATGCTCGAGGAGGCCCGCCTCGCCGCGCTCCTCCAAAGCGCTCGCACCGGGAATCCCAATGCCGTCTCGGCGCAAACAGCGCTCGAGCTCGCCACGATCCGTGGCGCGCGGGCGTTGGGGATCGCCGACCGCGTCGGCTCGCTCGAAGTCAGCAAGGAGGCCGATCTCGCCGCGTTCGATCTGCGTGCCGCGCGCACCATTCCGGTGCACGATCCTGTCGCGACCGCGATTTATTCGTTGAGCGGCGCGGCGGCCCGGCTCGTCACGGTGGCCGGGCGCCCGTTGGTCGAAGATGGTGCCGTCATCATCAATCCGGGACTGTTACACGATCGTGTCGCGGCCGTGGGCGATGCGTTGGCGGAGTGGAAAAGTCGGCCCTCGCCGCAATGAGGGCCCCCGTCTAAGTTTAAGGGCATGACCCAGAACAAGATCTGGCGGGATGGCGCGTTCGTCGAATGGCAGGACGCGACAATTCACGTCATGAGCCATGCAGTGCACTACGGATCGTCGGTGTTCGAAGGGATCCGTTGCTACGATACGCCTGAAGGCCCCGCCATCTTTCGCGCGGCCGAGCACATTCGCCGGTTGCTGGATTCGGCGCGGATTTATCGGATGCCGGTGCGGTATTCCGTCGACGAGCTCGTCTCCGCCTGCATCGATACGGTGAGCGAAAACGCGTTGCCGCACTGCTATCTTCGTCCGGTCCTCTTACGGACGGGACAGGAAATGGGCGTCCTCGGCACCGGTGCGCCGGTCGAGGCGTTCATCATTCCGTGGGTGTGGGGACGGTATCTGGGGAACGACGCGCTGACGCAAGGCGTCGATGTGTGTGTGTCGAGCTGGCGTCGTGCGGCGCCTGATACGTTCCCGACAATGGCGAAGGCCGGCGGGAACTATTTGAACTCGCAGCTGTCCAAAATGGAAGCGCGCATCGACAACTACGTCGAAGGGATCATGCTCGATTCCTTCGGCTTCGTCTCGGAAGGGAGTGGCGAGAATCTCTTCCTCGTCAAAGACGGGACGATCTATACCTCCACGCTGGGGAACAGCATCCTCGGCGGCATCACGCGGGATTCGGTGATGCGGATCGCGCGCGACCTCGGTTATCCCGTGGTCGAACAATCGCTGCCGCGCGAGCTGTTGTACGTGGCCGATGAGCTCTTCTTCTCAGGGACGGCCGCGGAGCTGACACCGATTCGCAGTGTCGATCGGATCGAAGTTGGGGAAGGGAAGCCTGGCCCGGTGACCCTCGCTATTCAAGAGCAATACCTGGGCATCGCGAAAGGGACACTGCCCGATCGCTATGGCTGGCTCACCAGAGTGGAGAGCCGCATTACCGTGTAACGCTGCCGCCCCGTGAGGGGCCATGTGGCGGCCCCGCATTGGGACCGCCTGGGAGGACTATGTTCGTCGGGTGCCTCGCACTGAACGCGTCGTTCGAACCACTGACCATGGTCCCCATGCGTCGGGCCCTCCGTCTCGTCATCGATGGAAAGGCCGAAATCGTCGAGGCGGACCATGGGAAGATGGTCCGCTCCGAACGCCTGACCATGCCGCACCCGGCCGTCATCCGGCTGACCCGGTTCATTCACGTCCCGAAGAAATTCCGGCGCCAGGTCACGAATACGTTCCTTTTCGCGCGTGATCGATACCAGTGCCAGTATTGCGGCCGCCCCCAGTCGGCGCTCAAGCCGCGGGAGTCGCTCACCCGCGACCATTTGATCCCCCTCTCGCGGGGCGGGCTCAACGAGTGGACCAACGTGGTCACGGCCTGTAACCCCTGCAATACCCGGAAGGGGAACCGGCTCCCGCAGGAGATCGACATGCATCCGCTCCATCTGCCTGTCGAGCCGCATTTCGTGCATCTGAGCTGGGCGGTCCGTCGGCTGACCCCCTCCCAGGCCAAGTACATTGCCATGTTTTACGGTCAGGACACCCTTTCCGAGATCCGGGCCATCGAAGGACCAATGGCTGGAAGCGCCTAAGGCACGACTGTTGTTGCATCATCCCCACGGACGCTTCGATTGATCGTCTGCGCCTGGGGATTGGCCGGTTGCCCGCCCCTCGCGCCGCTCGTCTTCTGACGTATCCGAACGTGCGTGGGAAGGGCTCATGATCAGCAAAATTGCGTCGTTGAATGCAACGGTTCTGGGGACCGGCCCGAAGACAGTCGTCTTCGCCAACGGGCTGGGAACCAGCCAAAAGACATGGCGGCACCAGGTTGCGGCACTCCAAGACGAGTGCCGCCTGGTGCTGTTCGATTTTGTTGGGACACCAGACTCCGATCTCACCGCGTACCGGCCCGAGCGGTACGATTCCATCTACGCTCACGCTGATGATGCCATCGCGCTCCTCGACGAGCTCGATGTCTCCGACGTGACGTTCGTCGGCCATTCGGTTGGCGGGATGGTTGGTGTGCTGACCGCGCTGGCCGAGCCGGATCGGGTGACCGACCTCGTGTTGATTGCCGCGTCACCGCGCTATCTGGATGATGGGAAGTATGTCGGCGGCGCGTCTCGGGAGATGGTCGACGCCGTGCTGGCGAGCGCGACGGCTGACTATCATGCCTGGGTCAGCGGATTCTCCCCGCTCATCATCGGCGATGGCAATGCGGAGCAATTCGTCCAGGAGTTCGATGATTCGCTCAAGCGGATGCGTCCCGATGTCGCGAGCCAAACGCTCAAGACGATCTTTCTCTCCGATCTGCGCGACGTGCTCCCCAAAGTCCAGCAACATGTCACCGTCATTCAACCGCGCGCCGACCACGTGGTCCCTGTCGCCGTCGGCGAATACATGGCGGCCCATTTCCCGTCGGCGGAGCTCCAGATTCTGGAGACGGTCGGTCATGTGCCGCATTTGACGGCGCCGGACCAGATCACCCGCATCCTCCGGGTCGCGCTCGGCTTATCAGAACCGGCATTGTCCGCCGATTAAGCGACTCGGCGATGCCTGATTTACTCTCGCTCACGCGTGAGCTGCTCGGGTGCGACGTCACGATGTCGTTTACCTGGTCAGACGACTACTCGGCGGCAGGCCGAGACACCAGACCGAACTCGATCGGCGCTCCGACCTTCGCACTGCCCCGCGTCGAGGTCATGCGCGCCGATGGGATCTTGCTCGATACCGTCCGTCCGCGACGCATCGTGTCGAGCGCGATCTTGTCGCGCGTCTCCGAGCCGCCGAATGCCGCGCTCGTCGTCGCGGCGCCGTCGCGTCCGGGTGAGCCTCCCATAGGAGGGCTTCTCGCGCTCTGGCTTGGCGAGAATCGTCCGATCCCGGGCGTGGAGCGTCAACCGACGCTTCGCGAGATGATTGGGCATCTGCTGCGCCCTACCCAGGACGTCGCGGAGCTCGAGCGGACCGCGTCGCGCTTCTACGCGATCATGCGGACGATCCCGCAAGCGATCGTCTTCGTCGATGACTCCACGGGCGCCGGCATGGTGAATCGCGCCGCCGCGGAGCTGTTGGGAACGCCGAGTGGGACTGTCGAGGCGACGAGATTGTCGAAGGCGATGTATGCCTTGCGTGCGGGCGCCGACAACGCCGAGACGATCGAGCATCGCGCGCACCAACTCTTGCGTGACGCTGATTTCCGTGTGGCGAATTGGGTGTGGGCCTTCACGCGCGACACGTCGCGTTTTCTTCGTGTCGCGTCGTCCCCCGTGCGCGGGCGGCGCGTCTCCGGTCGCGTGTGGGTGTTTGACGACGTCACCGCGGAAATGGTGGCGGAGACGGCGCTCGCCGCGCGCAATCTGCAGTTGGAGCAGACCAACGCCGCATTGGCCGCCGCGACAGAAGCAGCGGAAGCTGCCAATAAAGCAAAGAGCGCCTTCCTGACGACGATGAGTCACGAGCTGCGCACGCCGCTCAATTCGATCATCGGCTTCACCAACGTGCTCCGGAAGAACAAGAACGGGCACCTGGACGCGAGTGAGCTCAAGTACCTCGAACGGATCGCCAATAGCGGCGTGCATCTGTTGTCGTTGATCAACACGGTCCTCGATCTCGCCAAGGTCGAGTCGGGAAAGATGGTCGCCGACATCACGCATACCGATGTGACCGCGCTCGTTCGCGACGTCACGTCGCAATTCGAGGCGATTCTGGTTGGGCGTCCGGTCACGCTGCAGGTGGACATGCCCTCGGTCCCGGTTCATTTGGATACGGACAGCGCGAAGCTGTCGCAAATTTTGCTCAACCTGATCGGCAACGCGATCAAATTCACGACGCATGGAACGATCACCGTGCGACTCATTGCCGACGATGCGGGGCATCCACTGACGTTGTCGGTCCGCGATACGGGAGTCGGTATCCCCGAGGATCGGCGCGCGGCCATCTTTCAACCGTTCGAGCAGGCCGACAACAGTACGGCGCGCAAATTCGGTGGAACGGGGCTCGGGCTTCCGATCGCGCGCGCGATGGCGGAGCTCCTTGGCGCCACGCTCACGTTGGAGAGCGAGGAAGGGGTCGGGAGTTGCTTTACAATGACCTGGGCGTGTCAGGCGCCGTCGCGCCCGGTGATGCTGGAGGCGTAGCCGCGGGGGACTACTTTTCAGAGTGCCTCCCTCTCGCCAGTCTTCCAGTACACCCGCCGGTCCCGCGAACGAGGGCGCGTCGTCGGATGCGCTCCGCGTCAACGCCCGGGTGGCAATTCCGCGCCTTGAGTTGCTCGTTCGGACGACGCGCTCGGGCGGAGCGGGGGGACAGCACGTCAACAAGACAGAATCTCGCGTCGAGATCACCTGGAACGTCGCGACGACGACGGCGCTCGACGACGCCCAGCGAGCACGCGTCCAGACTCGGCTCGCCTCGCGTTTGACCGCGGATGGGACGCTCCGCGTGGTCGCGAGCGACACGCGGAGTCAGGGGCAAAACCGGGAGCTCGCCGAAGAGCGGCTTGCCGCGCTGGTCCGTGGCGCGTTGGTGGTACCGAAGGTTCGGAAAGCAACCGCCCCGCCCCGAGCGGCGAAACAGGCCCGGCTCGATGAGAAGCGGCGGCAGAGCGAAAAAAAACGCGGACGAGGACGGCCCGTCGACGACTGAGCAAGGGGTGAATATTTTTCCGCATGCCCCTATTTGCCACCAGAATCACCTCTCTCGGGACCGAAAACGCCTTCCGCGTCGGCGAAGACATCGCCAAAGTGGTTGCCCGCGGAATGGACGTTGTCCGTCTCAACATCGGCGAGCCCGATTTCGATAGCGCGCCACACATCAACGAAGAGGCGATCTCGCAGATCAGGGCCGGTAATTCCCACTATACCGACCCGCAGGGGATTCTTCCGCTCCGGCAAGCCATCTGCAAACACATCAAGGCGACGCGCGGACTCGACGTCACACCAGATCGTGTCGTCGTGTCGACCGGCGGCAAACCGCCGATCGGATTCACGATTCAGACCTATGTGAATCCGGGAGAGGAAGTGATTTATCCGAGCCCCGGCTTTCCGATCTACGAATCGTGGATTTCCTACGCCGGTGCGACGCCTGTTCCGCTCCATTTGCGCGAAGAGACGGGATTCACCTTCACCGCCGATGATCTCAAACGGCTCATCACGCCCAAGACGCGCGTGATCTTTCTCTGCTCGCCCTCCAATCCAACCGGTGGCGTGTTGGCCAAAGCCGAGTTGGAGTCGATCGCGCGAGTCATTCGCGAGCACGCGCCGCCGGACGTGCGTGTGTACTCCGACGAGATCTACGAACATTGCGTTTTCGACGGCGAGCAACATCATAGCATCGCCGCCGAGCCGGAGATGGAGAGCCGGACGATCATTGCGTCGGGGCATTCCAAAGGGTTCGCGATGACCGGATGGCGTCTCGGATTCGTCGTCCTGCCGACGGCGGAAGAAGCCGCAGTCTTCAAGCAGTTGACGATCAACATCATGTCGTGCGTGCCGCCGTTCATTCAGGAGGCGGGGCGCGTGGCGCTCGAGAGTGCGGAGTCGTTGCCGTACATCGAGCACATGGTGAGCGCGTTCCAAGGGCGTCGCGATTGGGTCGTGGAAGCGCTCAATGAGATTCCCGGCATCCGATGCCAGAATCCCAAAGGAGCGTTCTACGTCTTTCCCAACATTGCTGGCGTCTGCGAGCAGTTGGGGATCCTCGACGCGTATCGTGCGTTGCCGTCGGATCGGCAACATCGCACTTCGCCGTCGGCGATGTTCCAGATGTTCTTGCTGTATCGATACGGCGTCGCGACGATGGACCGGAACTCCTTCGGGAAGATTGGCGCAGAGGGCGAGCATTTTCTGCGACTTTCGATTGCGACGAGCCTCGATCGATTGAAGGAAGGGGTCGGCCGCATGCGCCGCGCCGCCGCGGACCGCGATGGATTTGCCGCCTTCATGGCGGAGGAGAAACTCTATGCATGAGGCGAAGCCGAAGGTGAATCGCGTCTTCATGACGCGCCGCGTTCCCGATGCCGCGTTCCCCATTCTGCAGAACGCCGGAGCCGTGGTCACGGTCGGACAGAGTGATGAAGAGAAGGGGATCGAGAAAGCGGCGATCATCGATGCGGTCAAGCAGACCGACGTCTTGTTCTCGTTGCTGACAGAGCCGATCGACCGTGACGTATTGTCGGCGAATCCCCGGTTGCTCGGTGTCGCCAATTATGCGGTGGGGTTCAATAACATCGACGTCGACACCGCGACGGCGCTCGGAATTCCGGTCAGCAATACGCCGGGCGTGTTGACCGAGACCACCGCCGATCTCACCTGGGCGCTCATTCTCGCCGCCGCGCGTCGCATTCCCGAAGCGCACAATTACATGGTTGCCGGCAAGTACAAGCTGTGGGGACCAAACCTGCTCATCGGCGGTGACGTCGGAACGGGAGCGAGTGGACGCCGGAAAGTGCTCGGGATCATCGGCTACGGCCGCATCGGTCGCGCGGTGGCGTTCCGTGCGATGGGCTTCGACATGGACGTCCTCGCGTACGATCCGCACAATCATCCGCAGATCGAAGAAGATTCCAAGCACCCGGTGTTGCGCGTTCGTCGTGCCTCGCTCGACGAATTACTCGCGCAGAGCGATTTCGTGTCGCTCCATCCGCTGCTGACTCCCGAAACTCGGCACATGATCAGCGACGCGCAATTGGCGGCGATGAAGCCGACGGCGTACTTGATCAACGTGGCGCGTGGTCCGGTCGTCGACGAAAAGGCGCTCGTTCGGGCGCTGCAAAGCAACACCATCGCCGGGGCGGCACTCGACGTCTTCGAAGACGAGCCACTCATGGCGCCCGGCCTGGCTGAATGTGAGAACGCCGTGCTCGTTCCGCACATCGCGAGCGCGAGCCGCGACACGCGCGATACCATGGCGACGATGGCCGCGACGAACGCCGTGGCGCATTTGCAGCGGCAGCGCGCGCCGAACGTCGTGAATCCCGCTGTCTACGACACCGACGCTTATCGCGCGCGGATGGCGCTTGCTTCCGAACCGTCGATGGCTGGCGCGCACGGATGACTCCGGACGCGGTCGCGTGCGCGGTTGCGTGCGCGCTCGCCGGCGTGCGCGCCGTCGCCCCGTTCGACATCGTCGCGGAAGCACTGGCCGACGCGGCGTTTCGTGAAGAGCTCGGGAAGGGTCGCGTTGCCGTCGTCTCGGTTGGGAAGGCGGCGGCGACCATGGCGCGCGGAGCGCAGTTCGCGCTTGGTGCGCACATCGAAAGTGGCATTGTCATTGGACCGACCCCCGCGGACGTTCCCGGCGCGTGGCGCATCTTTGTTGGCGGCCACCCCATTCCCAATGAAGAAGGAGCAGAGGGCGGTCGCGCGGTGCGCGAGCTGGCGCAATCGTTGGGCGCGTCGGACACTTTACTCTGTCTGATTTCTGGCGGTGCCTCCGCGCTCATGGCACTTCCGGCCGATGTGTTGGCGCTGTCGGACATGCAGTGGGTGACCAACCGGCTCCTTCGCGCCGGCGCAACGATCGGCGAGTTGAATTGCGTCCGCAAACATCTCGATCAGCTCAAAGGGGGACGTCTCGCCGCACTGGCGGCGCCGGCACGGGTCGTCGCGCTCATTCTCTCGGATGTGATCGGCGATCCGGTCGACGTCATTTCGTCCGGGCCTACGGTCCCCGATCCCACGACGATCGCCGACGCGATCGCGATTCTGCGGCAGCGCGGCGCGTGGGACGATGCACCGGCATCGGTACGCGACTATCTGACGTCGGCGAACGACGAGTCGCCAAAACCTGGTGATGCGCGGTTGGCGCGATCGTCGTACCGAATCATCGGCAACAATACCAAAGCTGCCGACGCGGCGGCGGCGTGTGCGACGGAGCATGGTTATTCGGCGACGGTCGTGACGACGCGGTTGATGGGCGAAGCGCGCGACGTCGGTACGGCAATCGTTCGCGACGTGTTGGATGCGCGTGCGCAAAATCGTGGCGCCCCCTTCGCGCGCGTCTATGCGGGTGAAACGACGGTCACTGTTCGCGGCGATGGCCGTGGCGGTCGCAACCAAGAGCTCGTCCTCAGCGCCGCACTCGCGCTGGAAGGGACGACTGGCGTGACGATAACGTCGATCGGTACGGATGGTATTGATGGTCCCACCGATGCCGCTGGTGCATGGGCCGATGGTTCGATGGTGTCTCGTGCTCGCGAGCGCGGACTCGACCCGATGGCAGCATTGGCGCGAAACGATGCATATCCATTCTTACAATCACTCGACGCGTTGGTCATGACTGGTCCAACGGGGACGAACGTCATGGACCTCATCGTCATTACCGCGTCGTAGCCACGCGCGCCGTCGAGCGTCAATTGAAGTTGCGCTTGACACACTTTTTCGTGACGGATAGTCTTGACGCATGACCTTTTTCCGCGGCACCATCGTTCGAATCTCCGGCATGCGCCGGTGTTGTGTTGCGACGTCCTTCTGTTCCCGGTGTCGCGGACGATCGGTCCATGAGTAATTCGCAAACGCGAATCGACTTATAGCGCGTTGTTACGCACGCCGGCTGCACCGCAGTGGCGTGCGTTTGTCGTTTCGGGGATACGTCCTCCGACGCCACGGCTGGTGAAACGGCGCCTTTTTCCGTTTCTTTATCCACGACCATGACCAGATCTCGTCTCCTTTCCATCATGGCGGCTAGTGCCGCCATCTCGTTCACCACGTCCCTCGCGGCTCAGGCACAGGCCGATTCTGCGCGGGCCGATTCGACTTCCCCCAAACAAACAGTACAAATCGCCCTTCCCGTTGGCGTAACCGTTGGCGGATTCATTCAAGTCGACGGCCGTGTTTTCTTCAATGATACCGCCGATCGGTTGATCAACGATTTGACGATCCGCCGTTTTCGGATCGACTTGGCGGGAACCGCAGGGAAGTATGTCTCGTATCACATTCAACCGGACTTCGCCGGTGCCAAAGTCACGCTGAACGACGTCTACGCGGAATTCTCGGGATCACCCGCTGTGAAACTTCGCGTGGGGAAAGCCAAAGTGCCGTTCTCGTTGGAGCGCGCACAGGCGACGCCGAATAACATCTTCGTCGAACAAGGGGCGACGCTCGCCATTGCACCGAACTACGACGTCGGCGTGCAACTCCTTGGCGACCTCTTCGGTGGGGTCCTCTTCTATCAAGGAGGACTCTTCAACGGCGCTGCTGACGGCGCCAGCGTCGATGACGACGTCGAAGATGCGAAAGACGTCGCCGGCCGGGTGCAAATCACGCCGTTCGCCCAGCAAAAGGGATCGTTGCTGAATGGCTTGTCGTTTGGCGCCGGGGCGACACATGGAACGCGTCACGGAGCGCCGGCGACGCCCGAGACCCCAACGTATAAGACCGCGGGGCAGAACACCTTCTTGTCGTATCTCTCGACGACCGTCGCCGAAGGCGATGTCAATCGCGTCTCCGTGTACGGAGCAGACTATAGCGGCCCCGTCAGCGTTCTGGGCGAATGGGTTCGGTCGCACGAAGATCTTCGTTCCACCTCGACGGTGACGCCACCTGTCGTGACGACGGGAACGTTTGAAAACCGAGCCTATCAAGTGTACGGGACCATTGTCCTGACTGGCGAATGTGCGTCATTCCGTGGCGTCGTGCCGCGCCACGCCTTCGATCCGGCACACGGCCATTGGGGCGCGCTCGAGCTGGTGGCTCGGTACGATGATCTCAAAGCCGATGACGCGACCGCGGCGCCATTCGTTGATCTCACGAAGTCGGCGACTCGAGCAACATCGCGCACGATTGGGTTCAACTGGTACTTCAGCAAGCAAGTTCGCGCGGAGGTCAACTATCAAACAACCAATTTCGTGAGTGGTGCGGCGGGAGGTGCTTCTCGTCCCGCCGAGCACGTTTTGCTGACGCGACTGCAGACGGTGTTTTAGTCAAAAGGCGGGGCGAAAAGTCGCCCCGCCTC
>Ga0207654_10000597_pt1 | contig 20343 bp, 22 predicted proteins | sample KBSC64metaG_FD_184355 | JGI IMG/M metagenome (GOLD analysis project Ga0207654, IMG submission 184355) | Corn rhizosphere microbial communities from Kellogg Biological Station, Michigan, USA - KBS C6-4 metaG (SPAdes) (version 2) | ecosystem: Host-associated > Plants > Roots > Rhizosphere > Soil...
TCGATCGGCGCTTCGATCGCATTGTGTGCTCCGACGCGCTGCATTACGTGCGCACGCCGGAATTGCGACGTGGATTGCGCGGCCTCGTCGAGATGCTCGACGGCGTGGCATTCCTGGAATTGTTTGCGCGCGAAGACGAACCGGAAGGCGACCGCGAAGGATTTATTGCGCGACCGGCACGCTGGTATCGACGCGAATTTGGCGCCGCAGGATTGATTGCCTGCGGCGCGCATTGCTACCTCGGGCCGCGCTTGAAGGATTGCGTTGCGGCGCTGGAGGTATTGCCGATCAAGCCTTGAACGACGCCGGCTTGCCACCGCGCCATTGCCGCTTCTGCTTGTTCGCCACGGCATGCGGCTTTTTCGGTCCATTCGCATGCGGGCGGCGCGAATGGTTCGAATTGCGCGGCTTTGCCGGTCGGCCGGGCGCCGGTCCCGGGTTTTCCAGATTGAGCGGGCGCGCCGGCTCGAATCCGGCCACGTTCTCGATTGTGATGTCCTGCTTGAGCATGCGGCGGATGTCGCGCAGCAGGCGCGCTTCTTCCTGCGCGACCAGCGATATGGCCAATCCTTCCGCACCTGCGCGGCCGGTGCGGCCGATGCGGTGCACGTAATCCTCGGCCACCATCGGCAGGTCGAAATTGACCACGATCGGCAACTGATCGATGTCCAGTCCGCGCGCGGCGATGTCGGTGGCCACGAGCACGGTGACCTTGCCGTCCTTGAATTCCTTGAGCGCCTTGGTGCGCGCGCCCTGGCTCTTGTTGCCGTGGATCGCGGCGGTTTTGAGGCCGTATTTCTCGAGGAAGTCGGCGAGCTTGTTCGCGCCGTGTTTGGTGCGGCTGAACACCAGCGTCTGACGGCGGCTGTCCTGCGCGAGCAGGTGCAACAGCAATTCGCGCTTGCGCGCGGCTTCGACCGGATGCACGCGATGCGTGATCGTGGCAACGACGCTGTTGCGCGCGGCAACCTGCACTTCGGCTGGATCGCGCATGAATTGCGCGGCGATTTTCTTGATCTCGTCGGCAAAGGTGGCCGAGAAAAGAAGGGTCTGGCGCTGTTTCGGCAGCACGGCGAGGATGCGTTTGATCGCCGGCAGGAAACCCATGTCGAGCATGCGGTCGGCCTCGTCGAGCACGAGGATCTCGATGCCGGACAAATCCACCGTGCGCCGTTCCATGTGATCGATCAGACGGCCGGGCGTGGCGACGAGCACGTCGACGCCACGACGCAGCGCGTCGACCTGCGGGCCCATGCTGACGCCGCCGAAAATCGTGGCACTGAACATTTTCACGTGCTTGGCGTAGGCGCGCAGGCTGTCGTGTACCTGCGCGGCGAGTTCGCGCGTGGGCGTGAGGATCAGCGCGCGTACCTTGCGCTTGCCATTGGCGGGCGCAGTTGCATTCTCGACGAACAGACGTTGCAGCAAGGGCAGGGCGAATGCGGCGGTTTTGCCGGTGCCGGTTTGTGCGCCGGCGAGCATGTCGCGGCCGGACAGCGCGACCGGGATTGCGGCGGACTGGATGGGGGTGGGCGTGGCGTAACCTTGATCGGCAAGCGCACGCAACAACGCGGGCGCAAGCCCGAGGGTATCGAAAGACATTGTGGAAAACTCCAAAATTATACAAACAGCATGCAATGATGCCGTTTGCGGAAAAACCCGGAGCGTTCCCGATGAACCGCGCCGCAGGCGATAAGCCTAGCCATCCCGTCAACAACGGGAGATTCGGAAAGGGCGTCGGTACCGAGTGGTGCAGGTCGAGCAGTCCGCATCGAGCGGGTGCCGAAGACCGAAGGGAAAAACGGGGGTCGACGCGATGGATCGGGCGCAAGTATACCAGCTTGAGCGTGCGAGCGCACATGCGCCATTGACGCTGGTTCAGGTTCCACCTAGCCTCGCACTCGGCAAATGGAGGATCGGGGATGGGATTCGCATCTGAATTGCGTGAGTTGAACAGCGAACAACGCCACGTCGTGGCGGCGAGCTTCCTCGGCTGGACGCTGGACGCATTCGATTACTTCCTGCTGGTGTTCGTGATCCCGGAAATCGCGCGCGAGTTCGGTGCGAGCATCACGGAAGTCGGATTCTCGCTCACGCTGACTTTGGCCATGCGCCCGCTCGGCGCGCTGATCTTCGGCCGGCTTGCCGACCGCTTCGGCCGGCGGCCGGTGCTGATGCTCGACGTGATCCTGTTCGCGGTGTTCGAGGCGGCATCGGCGTTGGCGCCGTCGCTGGCGATGCTGCTGGTCGTGCGCGCGCTGTTCGGCATTGCCATGGGCGGCGAATGGGGCATCGGCGCGTCGCTGGCGATGGAGTCGATTCCGGTCAAGGCGCGCGGCTTGGTTTCCGGTCTGCTGCAACAAGGTTATCCGGTGGGTTATCTGCTTGGCGCACTGGTCTACTGGCTGGCCTTCGACCATATCGGCTGGCGCGGCATGTTCGCGCTCGGCATTTTGCCTGCGCTGCTCGTGTTGTACATCCGCCGCCGCGTGCCCGAATCGCCGGTGTGGTCTTCGAGTCAGGCCGGCGCCGCGCCCAAGTCCGGCTTCTTCGAGTCCATGCGCGGTCATTGGAAGTTGTTCGCCTATCTGGTCGTGTTGATGGCGATGTTCAACATGTTCAGCCACGGATCGCAGGACCTGTATCCCACGTTCCTCAAGCAGCAAATGCACTTCGACACGCGCACGGTGAGCATCCTCACGATCGTGCTCAATCTCGGCGCCATCGTCGGCGGATTGTTCTTTGGCGCATGGTCCGAACGCATCGGCCGACGCCGCGCGATCGTGATCGCCGCGTTGCTCGCGCTGCCGATGATTCCGTTGTGGGCCTACGGCGGCTCGGTGGTACTGCTCGGCATCGGTGTGTTCGCGCTGCAAGTGATGGTGCAGGGCGCCTGGGGCGTCGTGCCGGTGCATTTGAACGAGCTGTCTCCGGGCGGCGTGCGCGGCACCTTGCCCGGATTCGCCTATCAGGGCGGTAATCTGCTGGCGGCATTCACGTCGCCGTTCCTGGCGTGGCTGGCCGCGCGGCATGGCGGCGATTTCGCGTTCGCGATGGCGGGCTTCATTGCCGTCGTTGCCGTCGCGCTGGCGCTGGTCACGCGGTTCGGCCCGGAAGCGCGCGGCAAGACATTCGATTGAGGCAGGACAATACCGATGGAAACCACCCAACTGCTGCGTTCGACCCCGCTGTTCGATGCGCTGGACGATGACGACCTGAAGGCACTGGCTGACAACTACCTGCGCGAATGCCGCTTCGCGGCCGGCACCCAGATCTTCGCGCAGGGCGACGCCGGCGACGCGATGTACATCGTCGTCAGCGGCGATGTGAACATCTTCCTGCCCGGCGAGGATTCGCACCGCATTTCGCTGGAAGACTTGAGCCGCGGCCAGTTTTTCGGCGAACTGGCGGTGTTCGACGAAAAACCGCGCAGCGCCAGCGCGCTGGCGACGACCGATTGTGTGTTGCTGGAGCTGGCGCATCGCACGCTCGGCGATTACCTCGAGCAGCGCCCGCGCGCGGCGCTGGCAATCCTGCGCACCATCAGCGGCCGACTGCGCGAGACGAACATGCTGTTGTCCGCGCGCGCCGCAGTCAACGTCGACGCGGAATTCGAAAAGCACCTTTCCTGGAGCGATCATCTCGCCGACAAGGTCGCCGAGCTCAATGGCAGTTGGAAATTCATCCTCTTCCTCGTCGGACTGACCGCTGCCTGGTGCCTGGGCAACAGCGAAATGATGGGCAATCCGCCGGATCCATATCCCTACCAGTTCTTCAATCTGGCGCTCGGCATCCTGGTCAGCTTGCAGGGTCCGTTGATCGTGATGAGCCAGAACCGGCAGGCGATCAAGGATCGCGCGCGCGCCGAAACCGACTACAACGTCAACATGAAGAACGAGGTGAACATCGAAACCCTGTTGCGCGAACTGGCCGAATTCCGCGAGGAGATGGCGCCGCGGCGCGGCACCCGCAACAGCGGCACAAATTGACCGGCATGCGCTAGAATCCGCCGCGACAGGCGATCGGCGATCAGGGGACTGCCGGCATTCTCGTCGACACCTTTGTCCAACCTGGTTCATGATGACTACGGATAATTCCGGGAGCAGTCCCGATCATTCCTGGCGTTTGCGGTTCGAGGATCGAACCGGCTACATGTATGCTGAAGTCAGCGGCCCCGAGGATTCGCTCGCGATCACCACGGCTTATTGGCGTGCCGTCGCTGCCGAGTGCTCGCGCCGCAAGGCGACGCATCTGCTGGTCTGCGACCGCCTGCGCGGCGAGCCGGCAAGTCGCGAGGAATTCGCGCAGTTGGCCGGGACGCTTGCAGGCAACGGATTGGAACAAGTACGCATGGCATTCCACGAGCCGGTCAGCGATCACCTGCGATCTGCGGAATTCGGCGAGTTGGCGATGCGCGAAGCCGGATTCACCTTGCGCGTCTTCGGCAGTGAACGCGAGGCGGAAATCTGGTTGCGCTATGGCGAAGCATAAGCGGAGGTGGATGATGAAAAGGTCGGTGTTCTCGATGCTTGTCGCCTTGTTGTTGCCCTGCGCGGCGGCTGTTGCCGCGGCGCCCGCCGCGCGAACTGATACCGGCGATCGCACTGAAATCCAGGCGCTGCGCCAGCAGTTGGACGAACTGAAGAAATCCGCCTATCACCCGGAATTGGGCGAGCAGATGTTGATTCTGCAAATTCGCCACGCGCGGTTGTGGTTCGCCGGCGAAGCGGGCAACTGGAATCTCGCCACGTTCGAGGTGCAGGAGCTGCAAGAGGCGTTCGATGCGGTCGTCGAGCACAATCCCGACGATGCCAACCTGCAACCGGAGCGCCTGGCCGATGTGCTGCCGGCGATGACGCGCGGCCCGATTGCCGAACTGCGCAAGGCCGTCGACGCCAAGAGCAAGGTCGCTTTCGAGAAGGCCTACGACGGATTGTCGGCAGCGTGTACCGGCTGCCATCGCGTCGCTGGCAACACCATGCTGATCATCCAACGGCCGAAGACGCCGTTGCTCGACAATTTGCGCGTCGCGCCAGTCAAATAACCGGCGGTCATTTCAAGACGCGCTTGGCACCGCCGTAGTGTTCGTGCCAGTACGAAGCGTCCAGATAATCCAGGCGTACCGTTCCGCCTTCGTTCGGCGCATGCACGAACCGGCCCTTGCCGACATAGATGCCGACGTGGCCGATGCGTCGTCCATGCGTGCGAAAGAACACGATGTCGCCGGATTCGAGCGCGTCGCGCGCCACGCTGGGCGCGTCGATGCGGCTGATCTCGTCCGCGGTGCGCGGCAGTTCGATGCCGGCGACATCGCGGAACACATAGTCGACCAGACCGCTGCAATCGAAGCCGCCACGCGGCGTGTTGCCGCCGTAGCGGTAGGGCGCGCCGACCAGGCCGATAGCGCGGAACAGGATGTCGTTCGGATTCGCCCCGCGCGCATGGCTCGGATAGGCCATCGGCGGCGCGGGCTTGGTAGCGAAGCCGCCGCATGCGGACAAGCCGGTCGTCATGCCCGCGACGAGGCAGCCGATGAGGAATCCCCGAATGCGCATGACCGCACACTCGGCCACACAGGGCGTGTTTGTCAATGCGGCGCATGCGGCGTGTACGCAAAACGGTTAGGATGCGGCGTTTTCCGAGGACAATCCATGCAGGCAGAGAAAGGCAAAGTCGTCAGCATCCATTACATCGTCAGCGAGGAGCCGGGCGCCGAGATCGAGTCGTCGTACGGGCGCGATCCGATGGCGTTCCTGATCGGTCACGGCAACATCATCCCGGGCCTGGACAAGGCCATCGCCGGGCATTCTACCGGCGACAAGTTCGACGTCGTCGTCGCGCCCGACGAGGCCTACGGCCAGCGCCGCGAGGATTTCGTGCAGCGCGTGGCGAAGAAGTATTTCCGCGATGCCGAGCACCTCAAGCCCGGCATGGCAACCGTGCTCAGCACCAAGGACGGCCCGCGTTCGGTCACGGTGCTCAAGATCGGATCGAGTGTGGTCGACGTCGATCTGAACCATCCGCTGGCCGGCAAGACGCTGCGTTTCGCGGTGGAAATCACCGACGTGCGCGACGCGACCGAAGAAGAACTCGCGCACGGGCACGTGCATGGCCCGCATGACCATCATCATTGATGCCTGCGACGAATGATCCTGCGCAAGACCGTCGCGTTCAGCAGGTTTTTCGTCGACCACAAAAGTGGAAGGGCCCGATTTGCATCGGGCCCTTCCGGACTCCCCTTGCGATTCGGTGACGGCTTACGCGGCGTTGCTCACCAGCGTCAGCTTTGGACGCGCCGGCAGCGCGGCGGTTGCCATGAGCGGAGCGGCGACGGACGCGGCCAGTCCGGACTGGGTTTCCAGGACGCTCGCTTCGAAGCGGGCGAGACGTTCCTCGGCGGCTTCGGACACGGCTGCCGTAACGGAGCCTTGTTCCAGCAACTGCTTGACCATGGCACGGTGATGCTCGCTGAAATCCACGTCCTTGAGCGCTTCTTCCAGCGCGCAGATCATGGTGGCAAGCCATCCGGACTTCGGATTGCGCAGCGCGAGCAGCATTTCGGTGTTGGGTGCGGGCATGGTCGTATTCCGCTTTCGTTGCCGGCACCTGCCGGCGGATGTGAATATGCAGATTCGATGCCAACCAGTCGGTGTCTGTGGAAAAACGGCATTGTAGAGCCATTTTCTGGCGTTATCCTGTCTGCGAGTACAGGGCGCCTGCGAGGTGCGAGCTGTGACGCCCGGCACAATGCGTCAACTTTTGACGGAGGCTGCCCGGGATGAATCGACGTGAATCCGACGCACTCGTCCTCGGCGGCGGCGCGATCGGTCTTGCCTGCGCGCTATACCTGTTGCGCGCGGGGCGCAGCGTTACCGTGCTTGATCGCGGCAAGGTCGGTGCGGCGACCTCGCACGGCAACTGCGGCACCATCACGCCCAGTCACGCTGCGCCACTGGCTGCACCCGGCGTGCTCGCGCAGGCGCTGCGCTGGATCCTGAAAAAAGACGCGCCGCTGCGCATTTCGCCGCGCCTGGATTTCGCCACCTTCGAATGGCTGCTGCAATTCGCACGGCGCTGCAATGCGCGCGACTGCCGTCGCGTGACGGCCATCAAGGCGCCGCTGTTGCTGCGCGCCCGTGCCGAACTCGAAGACCTGGTGCTCCGCGAAAAACTCGATTGCGAATTCGCCACGCACGGTACCCTGAACGTGTACCGCGATGCGCGCGCGTTCGATAAATCGCATGCGTTGTCGGAGCTGGCCGCCGAATTCGGCATCGTGGCGAAAACACTGGACGGTACGGGGTGCCGCGCGCGCGAGCCGGCCCTGAACGAAAGTATCGTCGGCGGATACTTCCATCCCGGCGACGCGCAACTGCGTCCCGAACGTTACAGCGCTGAATTGGCGCGCGCGGTGGCTGCGCTCGGCGGCAAGATTTGCGAGGACACGGAAATAACGGGTTTTCGCACCGGCACCGGACGCATCGAGTCCGTAGTGACCGGTCAGGGCGAATTCACGGCCCGCGACATCGTGTTCGCGCTCGGCGCCTGGTCGCCGCAAGTCGCACGCCAGCTCGACCTGCGCATTCCGATTCAACCCGGCAAGGGTTATTCGATCACCTACACACGGCCGGCGCACTATCCGCGCATTCCGCTATCGTTGAAAGAACGCGCGGTGTGCGTGACCGCGTGGGACTCGGGCTATCGCCTTGGCAGCACGATGGAGTTTTCCGGATACGACACCTCGCTCAACCGCACGCGCCTGGATGCGCTCAAGCGCGGCGCTGCCGAATACCTGATCGAGCCGGAAGGCCCGAGCGTGGTCGAGGAATGGTACGGCTGGCGGCCCATGACTTGGGACGATCTGCCGATTCTCGGGCGCGCGGCGACGCTGAAAAATCTGGTGCTGGCGACCGGCCACGGCATGCTCGGCATTACCATGTCGGCGATCACGGGTCGGCTCATTTCCGAACTGGTGTGCGACGCATCGCCGTCGCTGGATATTGCCCCGTTCGATCCTTCGCGTTTTGGAATCTGACGAAGTGGAAACGTATACATTGCATCGCGGCACCGCGCCGCTGTTCGTTTCGCTGCCGCACGACGGTATAGCGCTTCCTGACGACATCGCCACGCGCATGACGCCGACTGGGCAAGGCGTGCCGGATACCGACTGGCACGTCTCGCGCATGTATGCGTTCGCGCGCGAGCTGGGTGCGTCGATGATCGTGCCGAAATACTCGCGCTATGTCGTGGATCTGAATCGCCCGCCGGATGATGTTTCGCTGTATCCAGGCCAGAACACGACAGGCTTGTGCCCGATCGTGCAATTCAGCGGCGAGCCGGTTTATCTGCCGGGGCAGGAGCCGACGCCGGGTGAAATCGCGCAGCGCGTTGAAGCATACTGGCGTCCGTACCACGATGCATTGGCCGCGGAAATCGCGCGGATCAAATCAGCACATAGCCGCGTCGTGTTGTGGGAAGGTCATTCCATTCGCGCCGAGGTACCGTTCCTGTTCGACGGACGTCTGCCGGATTTCAACCTCGGCACCGCGAACGGCGCGAGTTGCTCGGCGGATTTGCAATGTCGTCTCGTCAGCGTGCTGGAAACGCAGAAAAAATATACTTTCGTTGCCAACGGCCGCTTCAAGGGTGGCTACATCACCCGCCACTACGGCGATCCGGCCAGTGGTGTCGATGCGATCCAACTTGAGCTGGCGCAGCGCAATTACATGGATGAGGATTCGTTCGCCTACGACGAAGCGCGCGCCGCGCCGACGCGGGCGGTGATCAGACAGTTGCTGGAAACGTCATTGGTCTGACGACGTTACACCTCCAACGACGCCAAATCCCCCTTCGTCTCCAACCACTCCTTGCGATCGCTGGCGCGTTTCTTCGACAACAGCATGTCCATCAACGGCGCGGTGCCGTCGTCCACATCGACGGTGAGCTGCACGAGGCGGCGCGTGTCGGGGTGGATCGCCGATTCGCGCAGTTGCGGCGGGTTCATTTCGCCCAGTCCCTTGAAGCGGGTGACGTGGACGGCGCCCTTGATCTTTTCGCGCTCGATGCGCGCGATGAGCGCGTCGCGTTCGGCTTCGTCGAGGCAATAGAAAACCTGCTTGCCTACGTCGACGCGGAACAGCGGCGGCATGGCGACGAAGACGTGGCCTTCGCGCACGAGTTTCGGGAAATGCTTGAGGAACAGCGCCGACAATAACGTGGCGATGTGCAGACCATCCGAATCCGCGTCGGCGAGCACAATCACCTTGCCGTAGCGCAGGCCGGAAATATCGTCGCGGCCGGGATCGCAGCCGATGGCGATCGCGAGGTTGTGCACTTCTTCGGACGCGAGCACTTGGCCGGAATCGACTTCCCAGGTGTTGAGGATCTTCCCGCGCAGCGGCAGGATGGCCTGGAAATCCTTGTCGCGCGCTTGTTTGGCGCTGCCGCCGGCGGAGTCGCCCTCGACCAGGAACAATTCGGTGCGCGACAAATCGCTCGATGCGCAATCGGCGAGCTTGCCGGGCAGGGCAGGACCTTGCGTGATCTTCTTGCGCACGATCTGTTTTTCGGCTTTGAGCCGCAGAGTCGCGCGTTCGATCGCGATGGCGGCGATCTTCTCGCCGAGTTCGACGTGTTGGTTGAGATACAGCGAAAAGCCATCGTGCGTGGCATTTTCCACAAAAGCCGCTGCATCGCGCGAGGACAGGCGTTCCTTGGTCTGGCCGGAGAACTGCGGGTCCTGCATCTTCACGCTGAGCACGAAGCTCAAGCGATCCCACACGTCCTCGGGGGCAAGCTTGACCCCGCGTGGCAAGAGATTCCGGATTTCGCAGAACTCGCGCAGCGCCGAGGTGAGCCCCGAACGCAGGCCGTTTACGTGGGTGCCGCCCTGAATGGTCGGAATCAGGTTGACGTAGGATTCCTGCGTCAGTTCGCCTTCCGGCAGCCAGGCGAGGGCGAATTCAACTGAGCCGGTGTCGCGTTTGAGCGTGCCGAGGTAAAGATCGGTCGGCAGGTACTCGCCGCCGACCAGCATCGAGCGCAGGTAGTCGCGCAGACCATCTTCGTAAAACCACTCATCTTTTTCGCCCGTGGCCTCATCCGTGAGGCGTACGCTGAGTCCGGCGCAAAGCACGGCCTTCGCGCGGAGAACATGCTTTAACTTGGAAAGGGAAATCTTTGAAGTATCGAAGTATTTTTCTTCAGGCCAAAAACGCAGGGTGGTGCCGGTCTGTTTTTTCGCCACCGTGCCGACGGTCTTCAATTCGCTGGCGCGATCGCCGTGTTTGAAGTCCATGCGATAGACATTGCCATCGCGGCGAATGGTGACTTCCACCTTCGACGATAGTGCATTGACCACCGACACGCCGACGCCGTGCAGGCCGCCGGAAAACGCGTAGTTCTTGTTCGAGAACTTGCCCCCCGCGTGCAGGCGCGTGAGGATCAGCTCCACGCCCGGAATGCCCTCATCGGGGTGGATATCGACCGGCATGCCGCGGCCGTCGTCGGACACTTCCACCGAGCCGTCCGTGTGCACGATCACCTCAATGGTTTTCGCGTGCCCGGCCAGGGCCTCGTCCACGGAATTGTCGATGACTTCCTGCGCCAGATGGTTCGGGCGCGAGGTGTCGGTGTACATGCCGGGGCGGCGCTTGACCGGTTCCAGACCGGAAAGGACTTCGATATCGGCGGCGTTGTAACGAGAACTCATTCGTGGGGATCATCCTTGCGGGGCGGCGAATCGTCGGCGCTCGTGCGGCAAATTTCAAGCCACTCGCGCCACAATGGGTCTGCCGGTAGAATACGCCTTTACCAGCAGCGGATTCGTGCTGATGACCCCCTTGATCTTCGTAACCGGCGGCGTGGTGTCCTCTCTCGGCAAGGGCATCGCCTCCGCATCGCTTGCGGCCATTCTCGAAGCGCGCGGATTGCGCGTGACGATGATGAAGCTCGACCCCTACATCAATGTCGATCCGGGCACGATGAGCCCGTTCCAGCATGGCGAGGTTTACGTCACCGACGACGGCGCCGAAACCGATCTCGACCTCGGCCACTACGAGCGCTTTGTGCGCACGCGTCTGACTGGCCGCAATTCGATCACGACCGGAAAAATCTACGAAGCGGTGATCCGCAAGGAACGCCGCGGCGATTACCTCGGCGCCACGGTGCAGGTGATTCCGCACATCACCGACGAAATCAAACGCTGCATCGATGAGGCGACGCGCGGTTACGATGTCGCGCTGGTCGAGATCGGCGGCACGGTCGGTGACATCGAATCGCAGCCTTTCCTCGAAGCGATCCGCCAGATTCGCATCGAACATGGCGCCGACAAGACCTTGTTCATGCACCTGACCCTGGTGCCGTACATCAAGGCCGCCGGCGAGATCAAGACCAAGCCCACGCAACACTCTGTCAAGGAACTGCGTGCGCTCGGCATCCAGGCCGACGTGCTGTTGTGCCGCAGTGAGCAGCCGCTGCCGCTGTCGGATCGCCGCAAGATCGCGTTGTTCACCAACGTGCCGGAAAAAGCCGTGATCAGCGCGGTCGATGTGGACACTATCTACAAATTGCCGCTGTGGCTGCGCGAACAGGGCCTGGACGATATCGTCGTCGCGCAGCTCAAGCTCGACGCCAAGCCCGCGAACATGGCCGAGTGGGAACGCACCGTCGAGGCGGTGGAGCATCCGAAAGACGAAGTCACCATCGCCATCATCGGCAAGTACGTCGAACACAAGGATGCGTACAAATCGCTCGGCGAGGCGCTGCGTCACGGCGGCTTGAAGCAAGCCACGCGCGTGAACCTGCGCTGGCTCGAATCCGAGGACGTGGAATCGCGCGGCGCGGAAATCCTCGCCGATGTTGACGGCATCCTCGTGCCCGGCGGCTTTGGCAAGCGTGGTTTCGAAGGCAAGATTGCGGCGGCGAAGTTCGCACGCGAAAACCGCATCCCGTATTTCGGCATTTGTTACGGCATGCATGCGGCGGTGGTCGATTTCGCGCGCAGCATCGCCGGCTTGCCCGGAGCGGGTTCGACCGAGAACGACAAGCATTGCGCCGATCCGGTGATCGCGCTCATCACCGAATGGACGACGGGAACCGGCGAGGTGGAAAAGCGCGACGAGTCCTCCGATCTCGGCGGCACCATGCGCCTGGGCGCGCAGGAATGCCGCCTGAAGGCCGGCACGATTTCACGCCAACTGTATGGTCAGGACGTGATCCGCGAGCGCCATCGGCATCGCTACGAATTCAACAATCGCTATCGTCAGCAGTTCGAGGATTTGGGTCTGGTCATTGCCGGCAAGTCGATGGACGACCTGCTGGTCGAGATCATCGAATTGCCCGAGCAGCAACATCCGTGGTTTGTGGCCGGCCAGTTCCATCCGGAATTCACTTCCACGCCGCGCGACGGCCATCCGCTGTTCATGGGTTTCGTGCGTGCCGCGCGCGAGCTCAAGGCCGTGCGCATCGCGCCGCGACTGGCTGGAGCCGCCGCATGAAACTGTGCAATTTCGAGGCCGGCCTCGACCAGCCGCTGTTCCTGATCGCCGGCCCGTGCGTGATCGAGTCGCAGCAGTTGCAGATCGACACTGCGGGGAAGCTGAAGGAAATCACGACAAATCTCGGTGTTCCCTTCATCTTCAAATCCAGCTTCGACAAGGCCAATCGCACTTCGGGCACGAGTTTCCGCGGACCCGGCATGGAAGAAGGTTTGCGCATTCTCGCCGAAGTGAAAAAACAAATCGGCGTGCCCGTGCTCACCGACGTGCACGAATACACGCCCCTGAATGAGGTCGCGTCCGTTGTTGATGTGTTGCAGACGCCGGCCTTCCTGTGTCGCCAGACCGACTTCATCCAGAACGTCGCGCGCGCCGGGAAACCCGTAAACATCAAGAAAGGCCAGTTTCTGTCGCCGTGGGAAATGAAGCACGTCTCCGCGAAGGCGAAAGCCATAGGTAACGAGCAGATCATGGTCTGCGAACGCGGTGCGAGTTTCGGCTACAACAATCTCGTCTCCGACATGCGTTCGCTCGCCGTGATGCGCGACACCGGCTGCCCGGTCGTGTTCGACGCGACGCATTCGGTGCAACTGCCCGGCGGCGCGGACGGCAAATCCGGCGGCCAGCGTGAGTTCGTGCCCGTGCTCGCACGCGCGGCGGTCGCTGTTGGCATCGCTGGCATTTTCATGGAAACGCATCCCGACCCGGACAAGGCACTCTCCGACGGCCCGAATGCGTGGCCGCTGGGGAAGATGGCGGCGTTGCTGGAAACACTGGTCGCGCTGGATCGCGTCGCAAAATCACAATCTGTTTGAGTTTACCGATGAGCCAATCGATCATGAAAATCCACGCCCGCGAAATCCTCGATTCGCGCGGCAATCCCACGCTCGAAGCCGAAGTCATGCTCGCCGACGGTTCCTTCGGTCGCGCGGCGGTGCCGAGCGGCGCTTCGACCGGTTCGCGCGAGGCAGTTGAGTTGCGCGACGGCGACAAGGCACGTTATGGCGGCAAGGGCGTGAAAAACGCCGTCACCAACGTCAACGGCGCGATCGCGTCAGCGCTGAAAGGCTTCGACGCGACGGATCAAGCGGGACTCGACGCCAAACTGATCGCGCTTGATGGCACGCCGAACAAGGGCAAGCTCGGCGCGAATGCGATTCTTGGCGTGTCGCTCGCAGCGGCACATGCCGTCGCGGCGTCGAAGAAGATGTCGCTGTGGAAGTACATCAACACGTCGCTGTCCGTCGGCGCGCCGTTGCACCTGCCCGTGCCGATGATGAACATCGTCAACGGCGGCGCGCATGCCGACAACAATGTCGACATGCAGGAGTTCATGATTCTGCCCGTTGGCGTGCCGAACTTTGCCGAAGCGCTGCGCGCAGGCGCGGAAATTTTCCACGCGCTGAAAAGCGTTTTGAAATCGAAGGGACTCAACACCGCGGTCGGCGACGAAGGCGGCTTCGCGCCGGATCTCAAATCCAACGAACAGGCCATCGAGACCATCCTCGAAGCGATCGCCAGGGCCGGTTATCGCGCAGGCAAGGACGTGTATCTGGGACTGGATGCGGCCAGCTCCGAGTTCTTCGACAACGGCATGTACGACTTGGCTGGCGAGGGCAAGAAGATGTCTTCCGCCGAATTGATCGAGTTCTACGCCGGCTGGTGTGCGAAGTATCCGATCATCAGCATCGAGGACGGCGTCGCCGAACAGGATCGCGATGGCTGGAAGGCACTGACCGCGAAACTCGGCAAGAAAATCCAACTCGTCGGCGACGACAACTTCGTCACCAATCCGGCGATCTTCCGCGCCGGCATCGCCGACGGCATCGCCAATGCGATTCTGATCAAGGTCAATCAGATCGGCACGTTGTCCGAGACACTCGAAGCCATCGCGATGGCCGACAAGGCCAACTACGCCGCGGTCGTCTCGCACCGCTCCGGCGAAACCGAAGACACCACCATTGCCGACATCGCGGTGGCGACGACGGCGACGCAAATCAAGACCGGCTCGCTGTGCCGCTCGGATCGCGTCGCCAAGTACAACCAGTTGCTGCGTATCGAGGAAGCGCTCGGCGCATCTGCAAAATACGCTGGTCGTGCTGCGTTTCCCAACGTGCCTGGGTTGATCCGCTGAGCGCTCGCGCGTGCTGCGATATATCGCGCTCATCCTGCTGATCCTGCTGATCGCGTTGCAGATAAAGTTCTGGACCGGCGAGGGTGGTATGCGCGACGTCTGGCGTCTGCAGCAGCGACTTGGCGAACAGAAAGCAGAGAACCTCAAGCTCAAGCAGCGCAATGAGGCGCTGTCCGCCGAAGTGCAGGATCTGAAATCCGGCAAGGGCGCGATCGAGGAGCGCGCACGTACCGAACTCGGGCTGATCAAGCCGGGTGAGGTGTTCTATCAGGTCGTCGAACCAGCGCCCGTGAATACCAAGCCCGACAATGGCAACCACTGACGCCGGTCTATGGTGTGTTGTGCCGGCGGCCGGACGCGGCGCGCGCGTCGGTGGCGACGTTCCCAAGCAATATCTGCCGATCGCCGGAAAGGCGCTTCTGATTCACACACTGGAACGTCTTGCATTGCATCCGCGCATCGCCGGATTGATGGTCGCGCTCGCGACGGACGATTCGCGTTGGCCGAGTGTGCGCGATATCGCCGGCAAACCAGTGATGACGACGATAGGCGGTGTGGACCGTGCCGATTCGGTACTTGCCGGTTTACGCGCGCTGCGCGGCACAGTGCAAGATTCCCGGTTCGTGCTCGTGCACGACGCGGCGCGGCCCTGTGTTCGCGTCGATGATATTTCGCGCTTGATCGAGCTGGGTATTCCCGCAGGCGGTGCGCTGCTTGCCGCGCCGTTGCGCGACACGCTCAAGCGCGCGGATGCGCAGGGCCGCGTCGCCGCAACCGAGCCGCGCGAATCGCGCTGGCGTGCGCTTACGCCACAACTGTTCCGCCTCGGTGAACTTGTTGCCGCGCTCGAATCGGCGCGTGCCGCAGACGTTGCCGTGACGGACGAGGCGATGGCAATGGAGCGTGCCGGTCACCAACCCTTGCTCGTGGAAGGCAGTGAGGACAATATCAAGGTCACCACGGCTGCGGATTTTGCCTTGGCGGAATTTCTTTTGACGAGGCAGGGCGCATGCGCATAGGGCAGGGTGTCGATATCCACGCATTCGGTCCCGGCGATCATGTCATCGTCGGCGGCGTGCGCATCGCGCACACGCACGGCGTCGTCGCGCATTCGGATGGCGACGTCGCCATCCACGCGCTCTGCGACGCAATCCTCGGCGCGCTGGCGCTCGGCGACATCGGCACGCATTTTTCGCCGAGCGATGAACGCTGGCGTGGCGCCGACAGCCGCGTATTCCTGCGCCATTGCGCGACGCTGATGCGCGAACGCGGATTCACGATGGGCAACGCCGACATCACCATTGTCTGCGAAGCCCCGAAGATCGCGCCGCATGCCGCCGCGATGCGCGCGTATCTTGCCGCCGATCTGGGATGCGATGTCGGTCAGGTCAGCGTGAAAGCGACGACCAGCGAGAAACTCGGCTTCAGCGGACGCGGCGAGGGTATCGCCGCGTTTGCGGTCGTGCTGCTGATTGCGGCCTGACGTGGATTTGCCGCGCGCTTTCGGCGGTCCACCCCTGCGCGGAGTCCTGCGCGCTGCGCCCGAGGATTTTTTCGTCGACGAAGACCTGGGCTTCGCGCCGTCCGGCGCGGGCGAACACGTTCTCGTGCGCGTGGAAAAGCGCGGCGCGAACACGGATTTCGTTGCCAAGGAACTCGCGCGCTTCGCAGGTGTGCGCCCGGATTCGGTGAGCTACGCCGGCCTGAAGGATCGCCACGCCGTCACGCGCCAGACGTTCTCCATCCATCTGCCGGGCAAGGCCGATCCGGATTGGGCCGCGCTGGCGCATCCCGAATTCCGCGTGCTCGAAGCTGTGCGCCATGGCCGCAAGCTGCATCGTGGTGCGCTCAAGGGCAACCGCTTCCGCATCGTCTTGCGCGATGTCGATGGTAACCGTGATGCCGCGGAGAAAATCATCGAGTCGATCCGCGCGCATGGCGTTCCGAATTACTTCGGCGAGCAACGCTTCGGCCGCGAGTCGGCGAACGTCGAACGGGCAAAGGCAATGTTCGCAGGCCGTCGCGTGCAGCGCCACGAACGCTCGTTGTTTCTGTCGGCCGCGCGTTCGCATCTGTTCAACGCGGTGCTCGCTGTGCGGGTCGAACAGGGCGAGTGGAATCGTCCGCTCGAAGGCGATGTCTTCATGCTCGCCGGCACGCACAGCATCTTCGGGCCGGAGCCGCTGACACCGGAACTGATCGCGCGCTGTGCCAACGGCGATATCGATCCAACCGGACCGATGTGGGGCGCGGGCGAATTGCGCACGCGTGAAGCGGTGGCGGAATTGGAAAATGCAGTCGCGGTGGACAATTCGGAACTTGCCACCGGACTCGCCGCGGCGGGTCTGCGCCAAGAGCGCCGCAGCCTGGTTTTGCGCCCGCACGAACTCGATACGCGTTGGCTGGATGACGCTGCCTGCGAGATGAGTTTTTACCTTAGCTCTGGAAGCTATGCGACTGTTTTATTGAGAGAAATATTCGAGTACTCAGAACCTGCTGCCCGTTCGCCCTGAGCGTAGGCGCGTAGCGCCGAAGTCGAAGGGTCGTGCTTCGACTTCGCTACGCTCAGCACGAACGGAATCAGATGCGTTTCAGCAACACAATCGTCGCGCCGGTTCCGCCTTCGGCCGGCTTGGCCGAGGCGAACGCGATCACGTCGCCGCGTCGCCGCAGCAATCCATCGACCAGGCGCTTGAGCACCGGACCTTCCGCACGCGAGCGCAATCCTTTGCCGTGGATCAGCTTCACGCACAGCCGTCCATCGCGGCGCGATTCGTCGAGGAATTGTTTGACCGCCTCACGCGCCACGACAGCGGTCATCTGGTGCAGGTCGATCTCGTCGGCGATGGAAAACTGCCCGCGCTTGAGCTGGCGCAGCAGGCGCGGCGAGTGGCCGTCCTTGAGATAGCTCAATTCCTCGCCGACCTCGACTGCCGCCGGGTCGATCGCGCTGTCGAGCAGTTCGTCGGCGACGTTGGCCTCGTCGCGACGCGATTGCAGCGGTTCCGGCGCAGGCTTCGGACGCATGGCGGCCGGCATTTTTGCGTGGATGCGCCGCACTGGCCCGACCGCCTCGGCGAACAGGCGGAGGTCGTCGTCGCTGATGGTGGCTGGCCGCGATTTGCGCATGCGCCGAGGATACGGCAATTCAAGCGCGACGCGGCTTGCTAGAATACGCGGCTTATGCGAGTTCTCGTAAGCAATGACGATGGCGTCGACGCCCCGGGCATCCTGATCCTGGCGCAACGCCTGTCGATCGTCGGCGAAGTCACTGTGGTCGCGCCCGACCGCGACCGCTCCGGCGCCAGCAATTCGCTGACGCTGGATCAACCAATCCGGGTGAAGAAGATCGACGAGCGCCGCTACAGCGTGGCCGGCACGCCGACCGATTGCGTGCATCTGGCGCTTTCGGGATTGCTCGACCACGAACCCGACATTGTCGTGTCCGGCATCAACAACTCGGCCAATCTCGGCGACGACGTGATCTATTCCGGCACGGTTTCGGCGGCGATGGAAGGACGTTTCCTCGGTCTGCCCGCGATTGCGATATCGCTGGTTTCCTCCGATCACCGCGGCGAGCATTTCCATAGTGCGGCGCAGGCGGCGTTGTCGATCATGCAGCGCCTGCTGGTCGATCCGTTGCCGGCCGACACCATCCTCAACGTCAATGTGCCGGATCGTCCCTGGTCCGAATTACGCGGCTTCGCCGTGACTCGCCTCGGACGCCGACATCGTTCCGCACCGTGCGTGCCGCAGCGCGATCCGCGCGGCCATCCAATCTACTGGATCGGCCCGGCCGGCGAGGCCGAGGACGATGGCCCCGGCACGGATTTTCAAGCCGTGCGCGACGGCTTCATCTCGATCACGCCGATTCACGTCGATCTCACGCGTTTCCAGGCGTTGGAAAAAGTCAGCAGTTGGGTCAGCTCGTTGACCCTGGAACTGGGCGGCGCGGCCGCATGAACGCCGCCCCATGAATGTTTTTTCCCGACTCACGCCGGAGGCACGCGGCCTCGGCATGACCAGCCAGCGCGCGCGGGATCGTTTGATCCAGCGTCTCAGGGACGAAGGCATCGCCGACCGCCGCGTGCTAGAAGTACTCACGCGCCTGCCGCGTCATCTGTTCGTCGAGGATGCGCTGGCATCGCGTGCCTACGAAGACACCGCATTGCCGATAGGTCACGCCCAGACCATTTCGCAGCCCTGGGTCGTGGCGCGCATGACCGAGGCGCTGATCGAGACGAAGATCCCGGCCGCGGTGTTGGAAATCGGCACCGGTTCCGGCTATCAGGCCGCCGTGCTCGCCGCGCTTTGTGAAAATGTATACACCGTCGAGCGCATCGAGGGGTTGTTGCGCGACGCGCGCCGGCGCTTCCGCAAGCTCGGCATCGCCAACATCCGCAGCAAACACGACGACGGCAAGCTCGGCTGGCCGGAATTCGCGCCATACGATGCGATCGTGCTCACCGCCGCCGGCGAGGAAGTGGACGCCGCGCTGTTTGCACAACTCGCGCCGGATGGCGTGCTCGTCGCGCCGGTCGGGCCGGCCGGCGCGCAGCGCCTGTTGCGCTATCGCCGCGAAGGCGACGAATGGAAGGCGCAGATGCTCGGCCAAGTCAGCTTCGTGCCGCTGCTCGGCGGCGTCGCCTGATGCGCCTGTTCAAGCCGCTTTACGAAATTGCTCTGCGCTGGGCCGCGCACCCGCGCGCGCAGTCGTATCTGGCTGGATTGAGTTTCGTAGAAGCCTTCATTTTTCCGATCGCGCCGGAATTCATGCTTGCGCCGATGACGCTGGCCAAGCCCGCGCGCTGGGCTCGATATGCGTCGATCAGCCTGGCGTTCTCGCTGCTCGGGTCGCTGGTCGGCTACGCGCTCGGCCACTACGCGTTCGACGCGCTGCGTCCGGTGCTCGCCGGTTCGGGACTGCTCGCGCACCTGGATCAACTCGTAGTCGAATTCCGCGCCGACGCGATCGCACACCCGTGGAAGGCGTTCTGGCTGCTGGTCGCCGCCGGGTTCGTGCCGATTCCGATGAAAGTGGCGAGCTGGGCCTGCGGCATAGTCGGCATGCCGATCCTGCCGTTCCTCGGCGGCATCGCGGTCGGCCGCGGCAAACGCGTTTACCTGTTGTGCGGATTGATCCGCCTCGGCGGCGAGCGCGCCGAAAAGGCGATTCACCGCTGGATCGAATGGATCGGCTGGGCGGTTGTCCTGCTGGTCATTTTGCTTGTGGTCTACTTCGGCTACCTGCGCTGAGATTCGCCCGATGCGGATAGACATCCATACGACATTGCGAACGTTGCTTGCGACTGGCGCCGTGTGGCTCGCCGGCTGCGCCTCGAATCCACCTGCGCCGGTGGTGGACCTGTCGCTGCCGAACGAGAACGCAACGTCATCATCTGTTGCCGCGAGCGCGACTGCGCAGACGTACCACGTCGTGCACGGCGATACGCTGTATTCCATCGCGTTCAAGCACGGAGTGGATTTTCGCGATCTGGCCGCTTGGAACGGCATCGCCTCGCCGTACCGAATTTTCGTCGGGCAGGAATTGCGCTTGAGCGTGCCGCCTGCGCCAGCCGTTGCGGTCACAGTTTCCACAACGCCCGAGCCGCAACCCGGTCAGGCGGTGACCTCGGGCATCGTCGAAGGCGCTGCGACGACCGCGCCACTGGCATCGAGTGCCACGGCGCCGAAACCATCGGCCTTCGAGCC